>Ga0209153_1000039_pt1 | contig 64977 bp, 47 predicted proteins | sample GraSoiAngelo_120_FD_185877 | JGI IMG/M metagenome (GOLD analysis project Ga0209153, IMG submission 185877) | Grasslands soil microbial communities from the Angelo Coastal Reserve, California, USA - 14_0919_09_20cm (SPAdes) (version 2) | ecosystem: Environmental > Terrestrial > Soil > Grasslands ... | reverse complement strand
CGGCGCGGGCGCTGAATATGTGATCAACGCCGCGAGCAAGAACGTGGCTCTTTCCCCGTCCTTCACTTCCTTGCTGGCAAAGGATGGGATCCAGCTCGCCTATTCGAGTGTGCCGGGCCTTACCAATACGCCGCTCACCAATTTTGGGCCACGCACCGGCTTGGCATGGCAGCTCTCGCCGAAGATGGTCACGCGCTTTGGCTACGGAGTCTTTTACGGAGGATTTCAGAACCTGGGAGGGGCTCCCGACCCGGGCTACAATTATCCTTTTGCCGTGAATTTGTCGTTCTTCCGGCCCAATGTCACGTCCGCGCTTATTTTTCCTGGCGGGCAGAACGCGACGCTTGAGACCTCGCTCCTAAACGCCAACCCCAATCCCGCTAGTCCAACCTTTAACGCGGAGGGTCTCGGATTGGTGGCGTTTCAGAATCCCTGGAAGACAGGCTATACCCAGGAGTGGAATGCAGCGTTTGAATACCAGTTCACGCCAAACCAAAGCATCACACTCCAGTATATTGGGAACACCTCGCGCCATTTGCTGAACGGCGATAAGCGAAACGTAACCACCGAGATTCTGCCGCCGGGCACGGCGTGCTGCAAATCTTATATTCCCTTCCCGGATTTCGGATATAACAGCGACTATGTTGCCGCGAACGGCGATGCGCATTATCACGCCTTTCAGGCCACCTTCGAGAGGAGATTCAGCGAAGGACTCCAAGCGCTGGTGAACTACACGCGCTCAGAGTGCATGACCGACGCAAGAAACATTCTTAACAGCTTCGGCGACAACATCTTTGCCCGCGCACCCTTGTTGCCGGGCTTCGGGCTGAAGGCCGATTACCGTCACTGTGGGTCAGACGTACCCAACATTTTCCATGCAAGCGGTATTTGGGGCGTCCCCTACGGAAAGGGCCGGCGCTTCGCAAACAATCTGGGCGGCCCCTTGAACCAGATATTGGGCGGCTGGGACGTGGTCGGGATTTTTACCGCTCAAAATGGCTTTCCGTTCAGTGTTGGATGTGATCCCGGCACCACCGCAAACTTCAATTGCTACGCCAATTTGGTGCCTGGGATGGGTCCTTATGCGAACCAGGGGCCTCACGGCATCGTTCATTTTATGAATATCGCGGCCTTTGCCGAGCCGCCCGCTGCCACAGCAATCGGTCAAACCGATTACTCCCCACTCGGCAGCAAGCCCGACCTGTTCCACGGGCCAACCTTCAGCGAGCTCGATTTCTCACTGTTAAAACAATTCCAAACCACGGAGAGGACACACCTGGAATTTCGCGGCGAATTTTTTAACTTGCTCAATCATCCGAGCTTTAACAACCCAAGCTCGCTGGACATCAAGAACCCATCGAACTTTGGAGTAATCACCGGCACTCGCGGTATCGCGCGCCAAGTCGAGTTGGGTCTCAAGTTCTACTATTAATTACGGCCAGGCAGCGGATTCCCGGCCGTCGACAAAGCCCTCTTACCGAAGGACCCATCACACGCGTATCGGCTGGAGTCGGTTACGGCCGAAGGAATTTTCAATCCGCCGAAGCCAGGAGGGCCCCATGCATCATTTCCGCCTCGTAAGCTTCTTCGCCGTGGTTCTGGCGCTTGTGAGCGCGGAGGAAATTCGAGCGCAGTCGAGCCCGCCGGCCGGCAGCGGCTGCACGGTTGCCGCGTTGCCCGCCTTGCCGCTCGAGGTCCATGGTCGCTGGATCGTCGATCACAAGGGCCATCGGGTTAAACTCGCGGGTGTCAATTGGTACGGCGCCGAGGAAAAGGATTTTGCGCCTGCCGGTCTTTCCCTGGCGCCTCTGGAACAAATTGTGAACGAGATCCGCTGCATGGGGTTTAACGTAGTTCGCCTTCTTTGGTCGAACGAACTGTACGAATCGAACCCCGTCGTGAGCGAGGCGGCGGTAGCTGCCAACCCGCAGTTTCAGGGTAAGCACGCGATGGATGTCTTGGATGCTGTGGTTGGCGAGCTGGCTGGGCAAGGCCTGATGATCGTTCTCGACAACCACATGAGCAATGCGGATTGGTGTTGCAGCAACACGGACGGTAACACCCTGTGGTACACCTCGCAGTATCCGGAAAGCCGCTGGATTGCCGATTGGCAGGGCATGGCGGCGAGGTACCGAAACCTGCCGCAAGTGATTGCCGCCGACCTCCGTAACGAACCTCGCTCGAACGCCACATGGGGCGGTTCCGCCGCAACCGACTGGCATGCCGCTGCCGAACGCGGCGGCAACGCCGTACTCGACGCCAATCCCAACCTGATCATTTTCGTAGAAGGGGTCAACTATGCAGCCGACTTGACCGGCGTTCGGAATCTCCCGGTGGTCTTGAATCTTCCGGGTCATCTCGCTTACGAAGCGCACGACTATCCCTTCTACCACAGTCAGCTCACCAGCGAAGCGCAGCTCGACCAGCAATTGAATCAATCCTGGGGCTATATCCTCACTCCCGATCAGCCTTATACCGCTCCGGTCTGGGTGGGAGAGTTTGGAACTTGCCATACGCAATCGTCTTGCCTGGAAAGTTCGTCTCCGGGCCCGTACGGCTTCTGGTTCGAATCCTTGCTGCGCTATTTTAGCCAGTACGATCTGGATTGGTCGTACTGGGCGCTTAACGGCACTGCCGCTACGGGTACAAGCCGCCACTTTGGCGCGGAGGAGACATTCGGAATCCTCGATCCCTATTGGAACGCTCCCGCCATTCCCGACGAACTGGCTCCGCCGCCATCCATCAATCTCCTAGGGATGCTCCAGACCGCCATCCAGCCGCTTCAAGGCCCCGGCAACAGCGCTTCTTACCCACCAGTGGTTTATATGACTAGCCCAGTCAACGAGTCCGTCTTTGCTGCTGGCAGCACCATTACGCTTTCTGCGGATGCGACGACGTCGTACGGAAACGTGAGTGCGGTTAAGTTCTTCGCCAATGGTGAATTGTTGGGCTCGGTCAGCCAGGCGCCATTCGCGTTCGACTGGCTCAACGTGCCTGCTGGCATGTATGCTCTTCGCGCGGAAGCTGTGAGCTCAACCAGCACCGGCGCCACTACGAGTCTCGAAAGTGAATCTGCGCTGAGCGCAATCGATGTCGTGGACTATTCCGCAAGGCATCCTGCCTACGGCAAGAGCATCGCGATCAACTTTGTCGGTTGGTGGGGATTCCCGGGCACACCCATGAGCCAAAGTGAAGTCGCGGGCGTTGTGCCACAATCCAACTGGAATAACGCGTACGGAAATTCAGGAAGCCTATCTTCGTTGGCAGACAGCGCAGGCCATTTAACTACTGCTTCCGTGGATTGGACTTCTACTAACATGTATTCCACTTCGATCCCAGATGCACCGGGGAATTTCCGCATGATGAAAGGCTATCAAGATAATTCGAATACGATTCCCACCGTGATTCACCTGCGCGGCCTTCCGGATTCCCTCGGGCCGTACGATGTGATTGTTTACTTTGACGGGGGGAATGGGCGGGCGGCGCGCGCTGCCAATTACCGCATTGTGACCTCCGAAGCAAGTGCGGCAGGCTCAGCCTCCGCATTTTTCGGTTGCCCGCAAGGCGTTGCCGGACCGGCAACGATCATCAGTGGATTGGATGCGGCCAACCAGGATTTTTCGGGCATTTTCACCCTTGCAGCTGGTGGAACGGCAGGCAATTACGTCCTTTTCCCTGATTGTCATGGGACAAGCTTCACCCTGCTCCCGGTTCACGGAGCTTCGACGGATAGTCAATACCGCGCTCCTATCAACGGTATACAGATCCTGTCGCTTTCGGACAATCAAGGAAGTCCGTAAGCCCCGGAAACGCTTCATAAAAACAGCGGCCATCCAAGCTGCGGGGCCAGAGCTTTCTCACTTGGTTGATAGGGGCGTGAGTTCCAGAGGCTACAAGAAAAAGAGTCCTTCGGGCCTTCAAGTTGAATCTCTGGGGATCGCGGGTTTATGCCATGTCGAAAATCTTAAGATTTCCGTGGGCGCATGCGCTTCTGGCGGGCTGGGCCATAACCTGGTCGGCTGCGCCACTTTGCGGGCAGACTTCTGGGCTCGCTGAAAATCCACCTATGGGATGGAACGACTGGTATCAATACGGTTGCCAGGTCTCTGACCAGATTGTCCGCGCCAATGCCTCGGCCATGGTAAAGAGCGGTATGAAAGCGGCCGGGTATACCTACGTCAACATCGATGATTGCTGGCAGGGACAGCGCGATGCCAAAGGCTTCATTCATCCGAATGATCGCTTCGCGAACATGAAAGAACTCGGCGACTATATTCACAGCCTCGGACTGAAATTCGGAATCTATTCCTCGCCAGGGCCAAAAACTTGCGCTGGGTACGAGGGCAGTTACGGTCATGAACAGCAGGATGCGGATACGTATGCTGGATGGGGAGTTGATTTCCTCAAGTACGATTGGTGCAGCGCGTCAAAAGTTTACCAGCCCGATCAGATGCAGGCCGCCTACCGGAAAATGTACGAAGCCATTCGCAGCACCGGCCGCCCCATGGTTTTCAGCCTTTGTCAGTACGGGCTGGAAACGGTCTGGCGCTGGGGAGCTTCGGTGGGCGGCAACATGTGGCGCACTACCGATGACATCGGCGGCGACTACAACAGAGTTTCGCTCTTCGGATTCCAACAAAATGGCCTCGCAAAGTTCGCTGTCCACGGCCATTGGAACGATCCGGACATTCTTCAAGTCGGGCTGGGCCACCTCAACCACGAGGAACAGCTTACCCAGATGAGTTTGTGGTGTCTTTTGGCCGCCCCACTGCTGGCCGGCAACGATCTGACCAAAATGACAGAGGAAACGCTTCAAATTCTGACTAATCCGGAAGTTCTCGCAGTTGATCAGGACCCCGATGGCGTTCAAGGGTACAGGGTTTCGCAAGAGGGACCGCTCGAAATCTGGGCCAAACCGCTCTCGGGAAACGCTATCTTAGTGGGGTTGTTCAACCGCAGTGAATCTGCCGTTCGCATGGAGATTCCCTTCAAAGCTCTCGGGATGAATGGGCCTCTTCAAGGGCGCGATCTATGGCAGAGGAAGGATCTCGGAGTCCTCCAGGAGCATTTCTTCGATGAAGTCCCGCGCCACGGCGTGGTCCTCATCAAGCTGAAAGCATCGTCCGGCAAGTCAGGTTCTTAATGGAGCAAAAAAGGAGCGTCTCAGGCAGCCACAAGCCCAGCTATTTGTCAGGCGAGTTCTCAGATGCCAGGTTGATCGTCGAACCTGGAATCGAGTTTGCTCCCCGGTGACCCTTGCCGGTGGGGTTGTTCAGAAATAGGGAAAATTTTTCTCTCAAACGAGGCTTCGTTATGGATCCAAGCTACACAGGCGGCCGGCGAAAGAGCGTGGTGGGCGGAATTCTGCCGGGTGCGTTGGCAATGTTGTGCCTGCTCTCGGGATGCACTTCACGAAAGTCAGCGCCCGAAACGACGCGGATCACCGTAGACGGCCATGGCGCGGGCCGCATTTTTGACGGCATCGGCGCTCTTAGTGCCGGGGCGTCCTCACGGCTGCTCGTCGACTATCCTGAGCCTTTTCGTGCCCAGATTCTTGACTATCTCTTCAAACCTGATTACGGCGCTGCTCTCCAGCATTTAAAAGTAGAAATCGGCGCCGATGTGAATTCGACCGATGGCGCCGAACCGAGTTTTGCGCGTACACGCGCTGAAATGGCTCATCCCAATTTCAACCGCGGCTATGAATGGTGGCTGATGGAGGAGGCAAAAAAGAGGAATCCGGAGATCGCGCTCGACTCGCTCGCCTGGGGGGCGCCGGGATGGATTGCCAATGGTCACTTTTATTCACAAGATATGGCCGACTACACCGGCAAGTTCATCGAGGGGGCGAAGACAGCGCACGGCCTGGATATAAAGTACACAGGTATTTGGAACGAAAAGCCCTATGAGGCGGATTACGTGGTTCGCCTGAAGAGAACGCTATTGAAGAACCAGCTTTCGACCGGGATTGTATGCTGCGATCTTACTCCGAACGAAAATCAATGGTCCCGCGTCACTGACGACATGGGGAAGGACCCTGAATTCCGAAATGCAATTAGTGTGATTGGCGTCCACGCGCCCAACGTTGTCGAGGGAGCAACGGTTCCATCAGCAGCGCGCGAGAGCGGGAAGCCCTTGTGGGCCTCTGAGGATGAGTTTTTTTACTACACAAGCGGCCTTTCAGAGAAATGGTCTCCGTTTGCGGAGTCGCTGGCTATGATTTACAACCGAAACTACATCCAAGAAAGAATCACCGCCACAGAGATTTGGAGCCCGGTGACATCGTACTACGACAACCTCGCGGCTCCGGGATCAGGCCTCATGCTCGCCAATACTCCCTGGTCTGGGCATTTTGAAATCTCCCCCATGGTCTGGGTCACGGCTCATACCACACAGTTTGCCGCCCCGGGCTGGCAGTACATCGACAGCTCCTGTGCACCTCTCGCAGGCGGAGGGAGCTACGTCACACTGAAATCCCCTTCCAATACGGGCTACAGCATGATCGTGGAAACTATCAATGCCAAAGAAGCGCAGCGCATCGAGGTTCACCTCACGGGAGGGCTTTCACAGGGTCCGGCTCACGTCTGGGAAACCAACGCTAGCAAGACTTTCGAGCACGTTGCGGACATCTCTCCGCGAGACGGCACTTTCAACCTCATGCTCGATCAAGACTCCATTTATTCCATAACCGATACCACTGGCCAAGCAAAGGGAGCGGCAGCACCCCCTCCCCCGGCGCCTTTTCCGTTTCCGTACGCCGATGATTTTGAGCACACTGAAGTTGACCGTTCCCCGCGTTACTTTGCGGACCAAGATGGGGCCTTTGAAGTTCGTCCCTGCAAGCAACGGCCGGGACGCTGTCTCGATCAAGTCATCACGCGTCAACCCATACCGTGGAGTCCGCTGCCCGATCCGTACACATATCTCGGGGACGCCCATTGGCAGGACTACACCTTAAGTGCGGATGCGCTGCTCTCTGGCCTCGGAGACATTACGCTCCTCGGCCGTATCGATGACGCCGATGTTTTTAAAGATCATAAAGCGCGTTTCCCGAGCGGTTACATTCTGCTCGTGGATCAAAACGGAAGTTGGCAGCTCGACAGCGCTGCCTATAAATTGCCCACGGTAAAGCTCGGCTCCGGGAAAGTGTCTTTCGACCTCAGGAAATGGCACCACCTCGTTCTGGCCTTCCATGGCGAGGACCTTGTTGCTTCAATCGATGGTACCCAACTCACGCACTTGACCGACACACGCCATAAACAGGGCATGGCAGGCATAGGTTCCGGCTGGAACCGAGCAGAGTTCGATAATTTTGACGTTCATTAGCCCCTTATTCGGCTTGCCGCTCCGCCCGAAGTATCGAATGTCACCTGAGTGTCTCCAAAACGGTTCGTCCATGGCGAGAGCCGAGGCGCGTATTTTCCCGGAAACGCCAGTGCAGGTGAAACAAAGTAAACCACAGAAAGAAAGTCTCCAGGTTCCAAGTGAGCATTTTGTTATTTGGCCTGAATCGTTTAGGCGCTCGCTTTCATACGATGGATAATCCCGGAACCTTCTTTGATTGTGAGGATTCTGTTGACTTCGAGATTCGTGAAGGTTTCAACCTCTTGGGTCGTTGGCCATTTGACCTCCAGGCGGTCTATGTTTTCTGCGTCGCCCAACCCAAAATGCAGGCGTAAGTCGCTCTGGGACATAACGCTTGTGCCACTATGAACCTCATCCGTTTGCGAGTGCTTTCCGGTTACCACGCGCACGCGGGCGCCAATGGCTGTGCGGTTGCATTTCGTTCCGACCAGTTTGATCTTGATCCAATTCTTTTTGTTCCCTCCGTCGTTGCGCAACAGAGAAGGATAGTCGTTCATATTGTTCACCACGACGTCCACATCCCCGTCGTTATCGTAATCCCCAAAAGCACATCCGCGGCTTGAAAAGCGTTGCGTAATCCCTGGCCCCATCTCCGCGGAGACGTCCTTGAACCTTCCCGTGCCGAGGTTGTGGTACACCAGGCGCGTTTCTTTAAAAGTCTGGCCTAATTGATGTTGGTCGATTTCCGGGTAAACATGGCCGTTGATTTGGATAATGTCTAGCCAGCCGTCATTGTCATAATCGACGAACCCGGCGCCCCAGCCAACATATTTAGTGTTGCCGCCGAAGCCGGCCATGGCCGTCGCATCCCGGAACGTCCCATCACCGTTGTTGCGGTAAAGGTCGCACGTGTCGTTGGAAAAATTCGTCTTGAAAATATCGAACCAACCGTCGCAGTCGTAGTCACCCACCCCCACGCCCATGCCGGCCTGCTCCTCCCCATCATCGTTGTAAGCAACTCCGGCCAAGATGCCTACATCCTCGAACGTTCCGTTATGCCGGTTTCGGAACAGAATGCTTGGCATCGAATCCACAGCCACATAAATATCTGGCCAACCGTCGTTATCGAAATCGTAAGAGACGGCGGTGATGGAATAACGCGGCCCTGGCTTCAAGATTCCCGCTTTCTCGGTCACATCGGTGAACGAGCCGTCTGCATCATTGTGATAAAGCAGATTGCTGCCAGGCGGGAGCCCGCGGGGACCGCACATCACAGGAATTCCTTCCCACTGGCAGTGGCTCCCGTGTCCTGCGGGGGGGACTTTGGACACGTCAAGAACGATGTAATTGGCCACAAAGAGGTCAAGGAAGCCATCGCGGTCATAATCGAGCCAGGTGCAGCCCGAACCCCAGCGCACTTGGTCTTTCCAAAGGCCTGCCTTGCGCGTCACATCCGTAAAAGTTCCATCGCCATTGTTCCGGAACAGAATGTTGTGTCCCCAAAACGTAAGAAAGAGATCATCCCATCCGTCGTTGTCATAATCGCCTATGCATACGCCGGTCTGCCAGCCGGTTCGCCCGATGCCCGCTTTTTCCGTGACGTCGGTGAACGTGCCGTCCCGGTTATTTTTGTAAAGGTGCGTCGTTGGCGCCTGCCCAGGAGCCCACTTCTCCCCAAGCCTTGTCCCATTCGTCAGATAGATGTCGATCCAGCCGTCCTGGTCGTAATCAAAGAACGCAATGCCACTCCCCTTTGCTTCGATGATGTAGTTCTTGTGGTGGACGCCGCCCCAAACATTCCGCGTGTTGAGCCCGGCCTCGCGTCCTACATCCACGAAAGTGACCGGTGAGGGATCTTGAGGACCCGCCGCTACTTTCGTTCGCAACTCGGGAAGTGTCCTCCACCTCCAAATAGGAGTGCGCAGGAAATCAACCAGGCCGGAACCCAGTAGAACAGCGGAATTGCGCAATAGCTGGCGCCGCGAAAATCTCATTTCCTGCTAATGCCGCGGAGAATTCTTGTGAAGGTGACTTTAAGACGCCTTAGGTCATTCTTGCAGCGGGGCGATTATAGCACAGCCCGGGTCGCCATCTCGTCTCTGTCGACGACCGACCAAATCGCGGCTTAGGACCTGCTGGCTTGTGCCCGGATGATTCATTTCCTTGATTGAGCAAGCCCGGAGCTTGGCGCTATAGTGAGACGTTGCTGCGTCGGGGAAACTGCGAGCGGTCTCGGTGAATAGGCGACTTGCCAGAACGAAAGGGCGGAGGTCACGCCGCGAGTTTCTTAGAGCCTCCGCCACGCTATTGGCTGGAACCGCCTGCGGCACGATCTCATCGGGCATGTCGTTCAGCCGGACAGTTCCGGCCGTCTCTCCAGCGATCTCAATTCCCGTCAAGTTCACCGATGTGCGCAAGCGCGCCGGAATTTCCTTCGAGCAGGACTCCACCGGAAGCTCTGAGAAATATTACCTTGAAACGATGGGCTCTGGCGTTGGCTGGCTCGACTACGACCAGGATGGCCTTATGGACCTCTTCTTCGCCCAAACAGCGGCCACCGCTGCCTACACCCCGCCGCACGCGCTTCGGTCCTCGCTCTACCGTAACAATGGAGACGGCACCTTCACTGATGTGACTGAGAAAGCTGGGGTTGGAGGTGAGGGCCACTATGCTCAGGGCATAGCCGTCGGTGATTATGATAATGACGGGTATCCGGACCTCTATGTGACGGGTTATGGTCGCGCCATTCTTTACCACAACAACCGTGACGGCACCTTTACCGACGTGACGGATAAGGCGGGAGTGTCGGATTTAGGGCAGTGGTCCACCAGCGCCGCATGGTTCGATTACGACAGGGACGGCTGGCTCGACCTCGTGGTCTGCAATTACGTGAATTGGTCCCCCAAACATAACCTCTGGTGCGGCGAACACCGGCCCGGCCTTCGCGCCTACTGCAGCCCAAACGATTATTCCGGCCAGCGCATCGCTCTGTTCCACAACAATCACGATGGAACATTCAGCGATGTTAGCCTGAAGTCCGGAGTGGGCAAGCCGGAAGCCAAGGGCATGGGCGTCGTCACAGCGGATTTCGATAACGACGGCTGGCCCGACATTGCCATCGCCAACGACACTTGGCCGAACTTTCTCTTCCTTAACCAGCACGATGGCACGTTCAAGGATGTCTCCTTCATTTCGGGCGTCGCGGCAAGCGAAGACGGAAAATACGAGGCTGGTATGGGCATCGACGCCGCCGACGTCGACGGCGACGGCTGGCTCGACATTTACATTACGCATCTCGACTTCGAGCTCAACCGCTTGTATCTCAACAACCGTGACGGAACGTTTACCGATGACACCTTCGGATCGGCCATCGGTTCCACCGCTATTTTACTGAGCGGCGTCGCCATGAAGTTCATGGACTACGACAACGACGGCTGGGAAGACATCGTGCAGGCGAACGGAGCCATGCTCGACAACATCCGCTTGTACCACAGCGAGGTTAACTACCGGGAGCCGATGCTCATGTATCGAAACCTTGGGGCCGGTAAGTTCGCTAAGGTATCTGGATTGCTCGGATCCGATTTCAACCAACCCATTGCCGGTCGCGGATTGGCAGTGGCCGATTACGATAATGACGGCGATTTGGACGTCGCCGTCGTGGACCGCGGAGGTTATCCTCTGCTCCTGCGCAATGACGGCGGCAACGCCAACAACTGGGTCAGTGTCCGGCTGATCGGCACAAAGTCGAACCGCGACGGCAATGGCTCCTTGCTCCGCCTGACGTCAGAAGGGTTCACGCAGTCGAAGCAGTCAAAGGGAGGAATGAGTTATATGTCCGCACAGGATCCGCGCATTCATTTCGGACTCGGCAAGCGCAACAAGATTGATTCGCTGGCGATCGCCTGGCCGAGCGGCCATGAGGACAAGCTAACGAATCTTCCCATCAATCGGATCCTGACTATCAGAGAAGGCGAAGGCGTTGTGCCGATGAAATCCTATATGTGAAATTCGCGATTCCCAAAAGCCCGTTTTTTGAATACCGTCCGCAGCCGAGACCGGCCGCGCTACAGGTAGCCCTGGTTTCTCGCGTATGCCCCCGGCAAATCGTTGGAAGCTCACGGTGTGCTGCTCGTCCTTGTCGGGCTATTTATATCCCGCGAAGAGCGAAGAGGGCGGCCTGAGCGGCCTCGAGCTCGACAGACATCCTCCCAACAGCGATGGAAGAGGTGCCGTTCCAAAGATCTGTGGCGCGGTAACGCGCGCCCGGTTTTAGGCCGGCACGTTTCAAGTCAATGGCCTTCGTTGCAGGTTCTTGCTGATAATTGAACACTGCGAGGTAGCAGCCCGGCCCTTCTTCGGACACGAACGTATCGGTCGCCCGGTCCCCCGTGTTGTTTTCCACAGGACGGAATGTCTTGCCTCTTCGCGCCAATGCCAGGATAGCCGGGCGCGTCAACAATTCCACAGCCCGCTCGCGCGCATTGGAGTCAGCCGCAAGGGGATCGCTGTCAAGAAACATGCCCGTGATGGCCGAGGCAATAACGCGGCTTCTCGCTGCGTTAAGAGAATTAGGCCCGACAACAACAAGGTCGCCATCGTTATATCGGTAATAATTGCCGAGCCACCACCCGTATGTGACCGAATTCAGCATATATTCCGTGTCGTGGATCGAGCCCGAGGCGTCGCACGAAATCCGCCGCGAGTGGCCGTACTCCGCTCCTGGGAAAAGCGGCGCAATGGACAGACTGACGAACATCTTTCCCGCGATGGCCTCGCGAATATATCGCATGCCGTGGTTATATGCTTTGATGGCTGTCATACCGCCGAGGAAGCGCCGGCCTTCCATGGCACCGTGGGATAGGAAGTCGAGTTTTACGAACTCATAGCCCCACTGTTTGAATTGTTTCAGCGTGCTTTCCACGTACTGTTGGGTACCTGGATGCGTGGGGTCGAGCGCTCGCCCGCCGTCGGTGGCAAGTGGAACATTGTTCGGATCGCGAAGAAAAAGATCACTCCAACTGTATTGAGGCTCGGTCCCGGGCACGGGCTCATGGTCGTTCATCGCATTTCCGAAATGCGCGAATGGCACGAAGTAGATTCCAGGACGCTGGCCATTTCTTCGAATGTGGTTTGCTACTCCTTCATAGTCGGGTTTCGGACCGGCGCCGCACGCGGAGTCCCAGTTGGCATAAACCACCCCTCCATTGCCGTAGCCGCGACTTTCTAGATCATTTCGAATGAAATCCGAGACCGAGATCATTGTTTCCGATTTGATGTTGCAACGGTACGCGTACCAGCTATTCCAACCGACTGGCATACCGCCAACCCACGGCAACCGAGGAGACATGATTTGGTTCGCCCCTCCATATTCTTCCATGCCGTTCCGCCAATCGTCGTAATAGCCCATGAATATGCGCGGCGAGACCACCTTTGTTCCGTGTACCATTCCATGCGGCAGGCTATCCTGCGTGACCGGAGACGAAGCGCCGCCGTAAACGGTGAGAGCATTGATCTTTCCATTCAAGCCCCGGTAATCAATGCCGGTTTTCCAGATGTCGTGGCTGACCGAGCCCACTACCAGTCCCTTGCGGCTCCGATTGTCGTAGATCGCTGTCACTTCATAGCTTGATCCCGTTCCGTTGATCGGTGCGCCTCGAAAGCGAATGAAATGGTCGTTATCCCAGGGCACGATCAGCACGCGAGGATCGAAGGCGCTGCCGATATCCAGGCCCTTGAACCCTTCCCATTGCAACGGCGCAACCCAGTTGGTCTGGATCTCGGCGGTACTTTCCACGTGGACCTCCAGCAAGAGGTATCGTTTTCCCTCGTAGAAATAGTAAGTTTGCCGCAGGGCGGGCTTTCCCACCTCCGCGGTATGCAACAAGCCCAATTGGATGCCCTTTCCGAAACCGTCAAGAAGCGGGCGAACGTCAGAAGATAAAAACCTGTGCTTTGCGTAGTCCGTGCTTTTCAGCAGCGTATCCGTTCTGGCACCGCAGTACGCATTAGGGATCCGATCTATCCCATCCCATGCGTAGCTGGTCAATCCTGTAGTCCAGAAAAAGGAAAACTGCATTGGCCCGGTGTCAACCACGAGTTTGTCGGCGGCTTGTGAAACCTGGATGTTTCCGTATTTTGTGGCTGAATCTCGTGCGAGGTTGTTGAAAAGTCGATCCGATGGCGCTTCCGACGGTCGGGCAATGGCCAGGTGCAGGGCCGCGGCACCCGCTGCTGACGACCTCTTGAGGAACTCGCGCCGAGTCAGACGAGCATCACTGCTCGCTTGATCGAGCGCCACGCTGTTTTCCTGGAGCTCGACTGCTGTTGGCTCTGGCTTTCGACAACATCGTTTTTGCCTCACGATTGCTCTGCCCTTTGTTAATTTCAGTTCAAGGGCTCACATTAACACATCAGACTGGCGTAGTATTCTCGCGGAAAATCCGCCGCGCCGCACTTTGCCGGAAAACTTTCCTGCCTCCATCTTTACCGTGTTCTTTGTAAATGAAGCGGGCTATGATGACTTCAGTTGAGATGCAGCCTCAGACAGAGGCGGCAAAGAATCTGGTCTCTCCGGTCGCTTCTGCGGGAACAATGCGAATTTCCCGGCAGTCTGGCGTGGACAAGGTTAGGAACGAAATCCTGGCCAATGGTTTCTGCTGTGAAGTTGAAGGAATAGCATAATTGCCTTGCGGATGGCCCTCACACCTCATACATCCTGGCCGCTATCTTGGATCGGACGCTGGCATTACGCGTTTGTTTTTCAGCGCCGGGCGCGCGTCCTTGCAGAACTTCTTGCTGCTCAAATCCCGCAACGCGCTTCCGTCCTGGATGTCGGCTGCGGTGACGGGACCATCGGCAGTCTCATCGCGCGACTGCGTCCTGACATTTTCATCCAGGGTGTGGAACTCCAGCTGCGGCCTGGGTGCAGAATCCCGTGCAAGGCGTTTGACGGCGAGAAGCTCCCATTCGATGAAGCATCCTTTGACGTATGCCTTTTCGTGGATGTCCTGCATCACACGCAGGATCCGACCATCCTGCTCCGCGAAGCGGTTCGCGTCGGCCGTTGCTTTGTGCTGATCAAAGACCACCTGGCTGAAAACTTTCTTGATCATTTGACCCTGCGATTCATGGATTGGATCGGGAATCGCCCGCATGGAGTCGTCCTCACTTATAATTACCAAAGCCGCGAACAATGGAAGCAAAGCTTTTTGGCGTGCGGTTTGACCGAGGTCAGTTGGACCGCGGATGTGCCGCTTTACCCCGCGCCGTTTAGCCTTTTGTTCGGGCGCGGTCTGCATTTTGTGTCGCTGCTGATGAAAAACATTTAATCGTGTCCTTCACCGTTCTGCTTCGCGTGAAGCGCGTGGATTTGCCCGGTTGTCGCCCGACTACCCATGTGCCGACAGCGCGGGTCGTTTGGCTTGTTTCTTGCGACCCTGTTTAACCCTTCCGGGGTCACTTTGTCCCCTCTCAGGAAGGTTCGCCATTTCGCAATCGCCGTGGGCCTGTCCGGAGCGCGCGCAGAAGATGTCCCTTGCTTTGTTTTTGGGACGCTGCCGCGCCTCTGTTCCCGCCGGCCCGTTTTGTACGGCACGGTGTCCCTAACGCCGGCAGAGTCCTGATCGATCCCGATCACTTCCGGATTCGTCAGGAGTTCGAGAGTTGACCGGCTCAGATTTGTGAGGTCGTTGCCGGCAAACTCAAGGAGCTTATACCTGGCCGCAAGTAGGTCGACACGCGGTCATCGAACAGCAGATCGAGCCCGGTGGCATCAACGCCTTATTCCTCTTGCGTTATTTCAAAGGTCACTCGTAGAGGGACCATCGGGAGGCTCGATGGCGCGGTGTTTGAACTGACGGGTGCCGTTCGCGTATTCCGCAACGATCTGGCCGTTGCCAAAAAGCTTGTATTTGTACGTCGTCAATCCTTCCAGCCCCACGGGGCCGCGAGCATGGAGCTTACCTGTGCTGATGCCAAGCTCTGCGCCCAGTCCATAACGAAAGCCGTCGGCAAAACGCGTCGAAGCATTGTGAAAAACCCCGGCGGCATCCACTTCTTCCAGGAATTTCTTGGCTGCTTCTCCATCTTCCGTGACAATCGTTTCTGTGTGACGCGAGCCATATCGATGGATGTGCGCGATGGCCTCATCAATGTCAGAAACAGTTCGGACGGACAGAACCAGGTCTGAATGCTCCGTCGCCCAGTCGGCCCCTTCTGCCGGTGTAATGTCGGACCGTCTCACCAGCTCAACGGTTCGCGAGCAGCCGCGGATCTCAACAGCGGCTGCTCTCAATTCAGTGACCACAGCAGGCAGAAATCGCAGCGCGATGTCTTGATGCACCAGCAAAGTCTCTGCCGCGTTGCACGCCGCCGGATATTGCGTCTTCGAATCCAATGTAATCTTAATGGCCTTTTCGACGTCTGCGGCGCGGTCCACATAAACGTGGCAGATGCCTTCGCCATGTCCCAGAACCGGAACGCGGCTGTTTTTCGCCACAAATTCAACAAATTCGCGCGAGCCTCTCGGAATAATGAGGTCCACCTCGCGGTCCAGCGTCAAAAGTTCCATCACGTCCGCGCGTGTGTGCAAAAGTTGCACCGAATGTGCTTGCACGGATGAAAACTGTTCCAGGCAGCCGCGCCAAACTTCAACCAGAGCTTCGCTGGTGTGCGCCGCCTCCGCTCCGCCTTTGAGGATGAGCGCATTGCCGGATTTCAGCGCCAGTGATGCTACCTGCGGGATGACGTCCGGCCGTGATTCAAAAACGATGCCTACCACGCCGAGTGGGCAGCTCTCCTTATGAAGAACCAGGCCGTCATCAAGTTCAGTCGCGGCCAACCTGCGCCCCAGCGGGTCAGGCAAGCGGGCTACATCGCGCACGCGCGCTGCCATCTCTTCGATTCCCTTGGCCTTCACGCGCAAGCGGGCAAACATCGCGGCGGACATCTTTCCCGCTTCCACAGCGAGTTGGGCTGCGCGGCAATCCCTGTCGTTGCCGTTCAGAATTTTTTGCGCTCCGCTTTCAAGGGCGCTCGCCGCCGCCATCAATATCTCGTTCCGGTGCTCATTCGAGAGCCTGGCTAGGCTGCGCGAGCTAGCCCTGGCTCTCTTGGCCACCTCTTGTACAGGAGGCTGTGAGGTTTCGATGGAATTTGTCGTCATCGCTGTTCCATTAACACGATGTTGTCGCGGCGGATAAGAATGTGAGTCCCCGTGGCGCCTTGCGCCTTTTCGGGAGCAGCCCTTCTTTTTTGCACGATTTGTTCGGCCTCTTGACTCGCGCAATTGGCAATGCCGCGGGCAATCTCTCGGCCTTCTCCATCCACAATGCTTACCACATCCATGGGAGAAAAGTGACCGTCGACTCGTTCGACCCCCGAAGTAAGCAAGCTGGCTTTGCCATGCGTGATCGCCCGCCGGGCTCCTTCATCCACGACCACGCGTCCACTCACGCCGGCAGCGTAAGCAATCCACCGCCGCTTGCCCCGAATACGCTTGGTTTGCAGGAAGACCGTTCCGACTCGCTCTCCCGCAAAAATCCGGTCCAGAATATCCGGCTTCGTTCCGTTCGCAATCACCGCGATCCGCCCGCAATTCATGGCGATTTCCCCGGCCTCGAGCTTTGTCAACATTCCCCCGCGCCCGCCGGTGTCAGGCCCGGAAGCCAAGGCCTTGAGTTCCGGCGTCACTTTAGCAATCAGTGGAATAGGTTCAAGTTCGACGGTCTCTGCGGAGTTTGCCGGCTTCTTTTGAAGAAACCCATCCACGTTGCTCAGAAGAATGAGCGCATCTCCATCCAAGCCGCTCATGACCAGCGCAGCAAGCCTGTCATTGTCGCTGAAGGCGTTTGCTCGTCCCCCTTTGTCGAGAGATTCGATCTCGGCGGTCGAGACGGTATCGTTTTCGTTGATGATGGGAAGCACTTTGAGGCTGAGCAGCTTCTCCATTGTGCGGCGGAGATTGGTGTAGCGCCGCCAGTTGCTGAAGTCTTCGCTCGTCAAAAGGACTTGGGCGGTCTTGATGTTCCATGCAGAGAACATTTCCCTGTAAGCGTTCATAAGCAGGCTTTGCCCTACAGCCGCGCACGCCTGCTTGGTCACCAGATCATCGAGCCTCGAGCGATGCAGTCCGAGCCATCCTCTTCCCAGGCCAATTGCTCCTGACGACACGAGTACCACTTGCTTTCCCGCAGCATGCAGGCCGGCAACGGATCTCATGAGAGGTTCAACGCGCTCCCGGCACAAAGTTCCGTCCGGCGCGGTTACCGTGCTCGTGCCCAATTTAATGACGATGCGAGACGCGGCTTTCAGAACTCTTTTGCGCTCAGCCTCCAATTTGGAATGGTCGGATTGCATTTGATAAGTTTGGACGAAAACCAGCTCCTCAGAATTTGAAAAGCGTGCTCCCTCCTAAGACAAACCAAGTCCGCTGCAACAGAACGTATTCGAAGAAACTAGACGCAAATCCCTCTCACAAGATTTTACCGGAATCTCCGGCTCGATGTTGGCTTAAGCAGTTCTCCTAGGCGGCCACCTGCTGTCCTTGAGCTGTCCGAAAATGCCGGTAGCTCCTTCCTTCTGCTCCCCGAGTTTTCCTCAGCCTCCAAAAATTCTCCGTGAAATTCTCCTTTAAGAGCCGTTACAATTGCCGCATCGGACTCCGCATCGAATGTCCAAAATTATCATGGCTATCGGCAGCAAGCGCGGCCCGAAGCTCAACGCCGTCCAGCAGGCATTGGAATCCTTGTCTCCCTTCTTTCCTCCGGCCACCGAATTCGAGCTAGTCGGCCTGGAAGTTGACAGCGGCGTCAGCCACACTCCCTCGTCCCGCGAAGAACTCATGCGCGGCGCCCGCCAGCGCGCGGAAACTCTCGTGCAAATCGCGCAGAAAAGCGCTTTGCGGTGGCACTACTTCGTCGGTTTGGAGGGCGGGCTCGACGTAATTCACGAGACTGCCTCGCCCCTCCCAATCCGTGGTCATTCGGATGTTCCTCCAAACGCGCGCCGCCGCGTTTTCCTTGAGAGTTGGGCTTATGTTTCGGATGGTAAGCGCGGCCACTACGGTCGCTCGGGTGGTATCGAACTCCCCGAACCGCTCGTGCGCGAAGTCCTTGAAAATGGCACCGAGCTTGCCGTGGCCATCGATCGGTTTGCCGGCACGGCGGGCATCCGAGATGCGCAAGGCGCCTGGGGCGTTCTTTCGGGCGATCTCATCAGCCGCCAGGAAGCGTTTCGCGTGGCCGTGATTGCTGCCTTCGCCCCGTTCTATAATGCAAAGATGTACCGTGCCGCCGCCGTTGGCGCTTCCGGCTCGGTCTTATGATTGCGTGTCAAGGAGTGTCAAACCGGGCTTTTTTGTGGAACATCAAATGGAAAGGTCTATGCGCAACAAAGAGCACGCGAAGGAATTTGTTCCTTAACTGACAACGAAGGACTTACAACTTAGGACTTTTTCGGACAGGAGCCACCGTGGACATCGTCAAAGGCAATATGGGCTGGATCGAAGTCATCGTCGGCCCGATGTTTTCCGGCAAGAGCGAGGAACTGATTCGCCGACTGCGCCGTGCGGAGATTGCGCGCCAGCGCGTGCAAATCTTCAAACCTGCCATCGACGAACGCTACGCCGCCAACGAAATTGTTTCGCACTCCGGCCTGGGTATTTCCTCAGACAACATCGCCAAGGCCTCGGAAATCATAGACAAGCTCTCTCCGCGCACCGAAGTCGTCGGCATCGACGAAGCGCAATTCCTTGGTGAGGAACTCGTCGATGTTTGCACCAAGCTTGCCAACCTTGGCAAGCGCGTCATCGTAGCCGGCCTCGATACTGATTATCGCGGCCGCCCTTTCGAGCCCATGCCCCGCCTCCTGGCCATCGCCGAGGAAATCACCAAGCTCCTGGCGATTTGCGTTCGCTGCGGCAATCCCGCGGTCCACACGCAGCGCCTCATTGAAAGCGAAGAATTGATTGTTGTCGGCGCGATGGGCGCTTACGAAGCTCGCTGCCGCCGCTGCTTCGAGCCCAGTCCCGCGCTCGCCGTGAAAAAGACAGACGGCCCGCAACTCATCGCTCGCAACCGCGCTGCCACCGCTGGCGATTAGTGCGCGATCAACTCTCCGTACTTTTTTTTGAAGACCGGCATTACCTTTCCGCCAACTCCCCCCTTTCTTTCCTTGAGGTTGCGGCTCCATTCCGTCAAACTGTTCCGTCCTTGAATATCCAAAAATTAGGCTGACTCGCAGCTATGATCATCGAATCGAAGGCGCCAACCCGTGTGGACTTCGCCGGCGGAACGCTCGACATTTGGCCGCTTTACCTTTTCCATCCCGGAGCCGTCACCGTCAACGCCGCCATCTCCCTCTACGCTTCCTGCCGCATTGAAACTAATGGCAGCGAGAGTATTCACCTTATGTCTCGTGACACGCAGCGCGAAGAAACCTTCTCCTCTTTCAACATGCTCATGAAAACCAAGCGCTATCGTCTTCCTCTTCTCGCAGAAATCGCCAAGTTCTTTCGTCCTCAGGGCGGCTTCACGCTGATGACGGACTCCGAAGCCCCGGCCGGTGCGGGAATTGGCGGCTCCAGCGCCATGGCCGTGGCTATTTGCGCCGCTCTTGACCGTTTCACTGGAGCAGGGAAGAGCAAGGTCGATTGGATTCACATCAGCCGCGACGCCGAGGCCATCGTCATCAACGTTCCCACCGGCACGCAGGATCACTACCCTCCGGCCTTTGGCGGTGCCGCTGCGATTGAGCTGCCTGCCGGCGGTGAGCATCGCGTCGAGCTTCGCGTCAATCTTGATGAGCTGGAGCGCCGCGTGGTGGTCTGCTATACGGGCAAGCCCCGCCAGCATGGCATCAACAACTGGGAAGTTTTCAAAGCGCAAATCGGGGGCAAGCGCGCCGTGCAACAAAGTCTCGAGCGAATTTCCGAGGTTGCCCAATGCATGCGCGTCGCTTTTGAGAGGCCCGACTGGAGGGAAGCCGGACGCCTCATGCGGGAGGAATGGTCCTTCCGTAAACGCAACCTCCCCACCATCTCGACCAAAACCATCGACCGCGTCATTGAAAACGCCCGCCGCAACGGCGCTCTTGCGGGCAAGGTTTGCGGTGCGGGCGGTGGCGGCTGCGTGGTTCTCCTCATCGAGCCCGAAGCGCGCGACCGCGTCGAAAAAGCTATCAGGGAAGCGGGCGGCGAGGTTCTGCGTACCACGATCGACCGCCAAGGCGTAAACGTCGTTTCCCGCTAAGCTCTACGGGAGAAAACTGCTCATTTTCGGGGTTGCTGTCTTCCGCCCGTCCCACCGTACAGTTCGGCGCCCGCCCCGTACAGTTAAACAAACTGCCTCTCGCCACACCCGAGCACCTGTTCAGCGGCTTCCGAGCATCATAGAATAGGTAACGCGGGCACCCAGGAGGCGCCTGCCCAAGTATGCCGAACTGGTATGCCATTCCTCTGGCTTTGCTGCTTTTGGGCGATGCGGACATCCCGCGCGTGAATAGCCTTCGTCCGCCCGAAAAGTCTTCCCTGAACTTTCCTTCAGACGAAGAAATTCCCATTTTTCCCAGCACGGAAGACTTTTCCGCTGACGGACAGACCCAGACAAAGCCCGTCAACAATCCCAACGAGCCGCTGCAAGAGACCTCGAAACTGACCTTGATTCGCTTTGTCTCCGGTGAATTTGCCAAAGCCCTCAAGTCTTTGCCCGCGGGCAAAGAAGGTTTCAACTTTCCTGTAGGCAAACCGCTTGACGCGCAGCTTCTCGACCGTGCCGTGGCCACGCATGGCGCTGCCGTCAATTCCGGCGACAATGTTCAAATCACCGGGCTGCAATTTCGCGCTCACCAGATCATCGTCGACATCAACGGCGGCGGTCGCGGCAAGCATCACTGGCGCGATCATCTCCAAATCGGCATCGGCGGCCCTCATCCTACGGTGCAATCCAGTTCGACCCAGGAAACCGGCCCGCCGGGTTTGCAGCCGGGCATGGGCAGCACCATTTTTCTGGACTTTATTAAGTTCGTTCCGGACATGACTCCGGACGAATTGAAGAAGATTCTCTCGCCCTTCCTCAATTTTCAGAACGAGCGCTCCGCCTCCGTGCAGTGGATTGATACTTTGCCACCGGAGATGAAGAAAGCCATTCAGGAGCGCCGGCCCGTCGTCGGCATGGACCGCGAAGAAGTCGTGGCTGCCATGGGCAAACCGGATCACAAAGTGCGCGAACGCGATTCGGATGGGAACGACATCGAGGATTGGATCTACGGCCAGCCCCCGTCCAAAACCGTCTTCGTCCGTTTCACCGGCGACCACGTCACCAAAATCGAGCAATTCCCTCAGTAGGAAATGGGTTCCGTGCGAAAACCCCATGAATGCCCTCGATTTCAGGGTGTTTTTATAACCATCCACTGCGCTCCAATTTTTGAAGCTGTTTTCATTCTCGAGGCTCCCGCGTCTGCGGCCATTGCAATACTACGATTCTGCCGTCGGCTTCCCGTTCCAAGGTCGGCGCATACAATCCCAACTGCTCTCGCCGCCACCACATGCCCGTCGCGCGCTTTTCCTCTGGCGTCGTGAACCAGTATTGCCATAGCACCGCCCGTACCTCTTTCGGTGGAGCTTTCGGAAAGGGATTGCCAGCGAACAACTCCAGCACATCTTGCGAGCCTCGCAACAAGGCCTGCTCCGTTCTCGGCACAATCATCGACTCATCCCGCCAAGTGCTTAGCGAAGCAAACCACAAATTCCAATCGAAGCGCGGCTGATATGGGGCGTAAATCCCCGGCGCCTTCGCGGAATTCTGCGGCTTGAAGCGGAACGGATAAACCAGCCAGTTCTGCCCATCGTCTGAGCCTTGGAACTCAATCTCGTATCGTCCCCGCGTCATCATCGCGAACAATCCGTACCGATTCGCAATGCGAAACGGCTCTAGCGCCGCGACAGGCGTGGTAGGCAGCTCTACCGGCCGCACCATCCAGATCATCTGCACGGTTGTCGCATAGAAAATCCATGTCAGCATCACCGCCGTCAACGCCAGCTTCAACGCTGCCCATTGCTTCTGCGCCGCCTTCCTCCAATTTTTTCCTTGGTTCGATTCGGCCTTAGGCTTCATTCCCTCCGGTTCAACAACTTTGTTGCTGTCGAGCCTCTCGGATGCCAATGGTGGTGTGTGCTCTAGAGCAAGGCCCAACGTCACCGGTTTTTCTCCTAATTCGTTTTTTCCTCCGTCAGAGCTAGCTACACCGAGGCTATCTTTCCAGCGTTTCGGCACGAATCGTTTCAGCACCTTGTCATCTAGCAATAAGAACCCGAGCACCAGCACCAAATAATTCAAAAACGTGTAGTTCGCCGAGAGAATGATTCCGACCTGCCACGGCGTCACAATGCAAAAACACGCGATCCGAAACCGCCTGGGAAAAAACATCGTCCACACCAGGGCCAGTTCCAGTGCCAGCGTCCCGAACGCCATCGCCGCCTGAACCCTGTGCGGCCAATGTTGCATGTACCATCCAATCCAAGTCGGCAGCGGCCCGTTCTGGTAGTAATCATCGAGCGCCGTGAAGTTCCGCCACTCCGGGTCGCCTCCCATAATTTTGGCCACGCCCGATTCGAAATAGATGCGGAAGCATTCCCACAGGAGCAAAAACCAGCTCGCTCGCGAAGGTGGGCTCGCCTCGCCCCAGCCCGGACGAAACCCCTTCGGCGCGTAAAATAGGGCAATAAATCCCGCCTCCAGAAGCATTCCATCCGATTGGTACCCGGAAAAATCCCGCGCTGCACTCACAAACGAAAGGAAACACACGAAGCAGATCGCCAGCATTCCGCGCGGCCATAAATTCAACACCAGCAGCACCGACGCGATCATCCCCACCCAGCAAATCGCCGTCAGCATGTGCCGCCCGCTCGAAAACCATAGCAGTGTCGGCGCATACCAGTAACCCACTCTGCCAAGCTGTTCCGTCACCGCGCGCAAATATTCGGCAGCCGGAAGAATGCCCTGCGGCCCGATCAATCCTTTGATTTGAAAAACCAGGGAGAAAAGCGCGGAGTAATAAATTAGCCCCAGCGCGCGTAGGAAAATCCAGCGCGGCAGCAGCCCGTCAGGTTTGCCTGGTTGGGAAGCAAACAGCCAGCGCACCGCCGACGCCGGTGACCAGTCCTTCATCGCGCGCCATTATAGTCCTTGCCCACACAACGATTTACTAACTTGAGAGAAAACGATGCCGTACTGCCGTCATTCCGAGCGAAGCGCGGCATGGGCAGCGCCGCTGCGATCACCGTTCTTGGGTGTCGTTTTTTCTTGTAGTGGCGCGTCTTCAGACTCGTGCTTTTCTTGACTCGACCGAACTCTCGTCCGTGAAGTATGATTCGCGCTGTTTTGGCGTTACTTGTGAAACAGAGTCCGTCATGAGCGCGCAAAATCCATCTACTGTGGGCGTGACTGGAAAACCGATCGCGTCGAGTCCCAAATCGACCGTTCCCATTTACGTGGCAATCTGCTGCCTTGTCATCGTCCTAGCGTTGGTGCTCGGCGTTGGATTGGCCGCCAACGAGGTTCTACGCCACCTTGTTCAGACAGCGCCGCTCTGGGTTGGAATCGCGCTTGGTTTCCGCGGCTCAAACGCAGCCTATTGGGTGGCGCTTCCCTCCTTTCTTGTTTGGCTCGTTTTAATGGCCCTTATTTGGGCCTATCTGCTCGGCATTTCCCGGATTGTGACTGGGCACTTCTCTCCCATCGAAGTCGGCATGACGATTATCGTTGGAGCAGCCTCGATTCTCGGAATCTTGAGCTTCGTCAGTTCCAGGTCGAGCTTTTCATCCACTGCCAAGTTAGCGCTGTTCGTCGGTTTCCTAGCTATCCAGTTGATTTGCTTGCGGATTAGTTTCTTGCCTTCCATTGCGCATCGGTGAGTCGGCAAAAATGACTTATTCAACGCCCTCCACCGTCAAACGCGCCAGCTAGGCTGAATCCGTAGAGGCCGGGTTTTAACCCGCCCGGCTTTGCGGCAGATTGCGAAGCTTTGCGCCTAGCCCAGACCGCGGTCAACAGGAACGGTGTCGCCAGAGCAACCACCATCAGGTGCTCGACCCACGGCGTCGTAATGCAGAAGGTTCTAATGCAAAAGGACCGTTCGGCGTTCCACACACCCGGTAAAACGCTGGACATTGTAAAGAACCCGAACGAGCAGTAAGCCTCGAGAAGTTCTGCGCAAAGTCTCCCCCTCCGCCACAACAGCACGCCCGCCAATCCAACAAAGGCTGGCAGAAGCGTGATCCAGAGTCCCGACCGTCCGGTGGTGCGAAGAGGCCGATCGCGAGCGGAAAGCCGTGACAACTCGTAAGAACGATCCAGAAGAACCCGAGCAGAGTTCCAAGCGGCGTCTTAGGCTTCAACGCCTGCATGGTGCGAGTATGCTCCTGGAATCTCTCGCCGCATTCCCCGAATGGACTGACAAATCCTGTGGCCGACCCAAATCGTGCTTGACGAAACTTGCTGAGGTACTAAAATACTTTATAGTGAGCAGGGCGAAAGACTTTTGAGAACGGCTGGATTGCCGCCTCTCTTCTTAGGGTTTTATTTCTGCTCTCAGGCCCGTGGCGCGATGTGCGGTGTGATAAGCCACCGTGATTCTTGGTGACCTGGCGCTCTATAACCCCTTTAGAATCAACACTGCTGCGATTCCTTGCAACTGTTGATTCCAAAGCACTTACAGTAGGCGCTAACCCCTTTAGAATCCGCACTTACAAACAAATATGGGGGGAGGGGCCCCTCTCGTTTTGCAAGAATTTCAAGTTGCCGCACGGAAGTCAACGATTCCTGTTCGGAGGACAGCATGCCCATCAAGGTCGGCATTAACGGCTTCGGCCGTATTGGACGCAACATCATGCGCACGGCGATCGACGACAAGGATATTCAGTTCGTCGCGGTGAACGACATCACGGACGCCAAAACGCTCGCGCATCTGCTGAAATACGATTCCGTGCTCGGCAATCTGCCGCATAAGGTGACCCACACGGAAGACAGCATCTCGGTAGACGGCAAAACCTTCAGGGTATTCCGCACGAAGGACCCTGCGGAGCTCGACTGGGCTTCGGTTGGCGCGGAAATCGTTGTTGAATCCACCGGCCTGTTCACCAGGGGCCCGGATGCCAAGAAGCATCTGCGCCCGCCCGTGAAGAAAGTCATCATCTCCGCACCCGCGGACAGTCCCGACGCCACCTTTGTCCTCGGCGTGAACGACAAGTGCTACGATCCGGCAAAGCATCACGTCATTTCTAACGCCTCCTGCACCACTAATTGCCTCGCGCCTGTCGCCAAAGTCATCCAGGACACTTTTGGTATCCAGAGCGGCACCATGACCACCATCCACTCCTACACCAACGACCAGCGCCTGCTGGATTTGCCGCACAAAGATCTGCGTCGCGCCCGCGCGGCCGCGATCAACATGATTCCGAGCTCTACGGGCGCCGCCAAGGCTTTGCATCTCGTCATTCCCGAGCTGAAGGGCAAGCTTGACGGCTACGCCATGCGCGTTCCCACGCCGAATGTCAGCATCGTGGACCTTACCGTCTTCGTGGATAAGCCTGCGACCAAAGACTCCGTCAACGCCGCTCTTAAGGCCGCTGCAAACGGTCCGATGAAGGGCATTCTCGGTTACACGGAGGAAGAACTCGTTTCCGCCGACTTCAAAGGCGACTCGCATTCCTCTATTGTCGATGCCGGCTACACCAAAGTCGTCGGCGACCGTTGCCTCAAGGTTTTGGCCTGGTACGACAACGAGTGGGGCTACTCCTGCCGCTGCCGCGACCTGATCAAGCTGCTTGCGTCAAGATTCTAGAAAGGTCTCGGCGGTTCTAAGTCTTTAGCCCTCAGTTGTCAGTGCAAGACAACAGAGAATGCGAGAGGTAAGCGAACAGGAAATTATCGCTTTGTGGAGCGTTGAATACGTCTTGACTAAAAACTGACAACTGAGGACTTAGAACTTTCACTCATGTCCAAGCTCACCATCAGCGACCTGGACCTCAAAGGCAAACGCGTTTTCATCCGCGTGGACTTCAACGTTCCACTGAAGGACGCCATCGTCACCGACGACACGCGCATTCGGGAAACGCTTCCCACGCTTCGCCTCGCCATCCAAAAAGGCGCCCGCCTAGTTCTCGCTTCGCATCTTGGCCGCCCCAAGGGCGGTCCCGATCCAAAGTATTCCTTGCGGCCCGCCGCGAAGAAACTCGAAGAACTTCTCGGCAAGCCTGTGGCTTTCGCGCTCGATTGCATCGGTCCTGGCGCGGAAGGCCAGAGCAAGGCGCTGCGCGACGGCGAAGTGCTGGTCCTCGAAAACGTGCGCTTTCATCCTGAAGAAGAAAAGAACGACGAAACCTTTTCCAAACAGCTCGCTGCTCTCTGCGACGGAGTTTTCGTTTGCGATGCGTTTGGTTCCGCGCATCGCGCCCACGCGTCCGTGGTTGGCATCACGCGCTTTGTCCAACAGGCTGCCGCCGGATTGCTCATGGAAAAAGAACTAGCCTATCTCGGCAAAGCGGTCACGAACCCTGTGCGCCCCTTTGTTGCGATCCTGGGCGGCGCAAAAGTCAGCGACAAAATCGAAGTTGTCGAGAACCTGATGAAAATTGCCGATGCGATGCTCGTCGGCGGCGGCATGGCCTACACTTTCCTCAAAGCCGATGGCCAGCCCATTGGCAAGTCCTTGGTGGAAGACGACAAACTCGAGCTCGCGCGTCGCCTACGCGAAGAAGCCCAGAAGAAGAAATTCGCGTTGCTTCTTCCCGTGGATCACGTGGTTGGCGCCGAATTCAAAGCCGACACAGCGACAAAAACCGTTGCCGTTTCTGCGACTCCCGACGGCTGGATGGGCTTGGACATCGGTCCGAAAACCATCGAAACGTATAAGCAGAAAATTGCTGGGGCGAAAACTATTGTGTGGAACGGTCCGATGGGTGTGTTCGAGATGCCCGCTTTCGCGAAAGGCACCCTGGAAATTGCCAAGGCTGTCGCTGAAGCCACGACCGGCGGGGCGACTTCGATTATCGGCGGCGGAGATTCTGTTGCCGCCGTTCATCAATCCGGTGTAGCCAATAAAATCTCACACATTTCAACCGGTGGCGGCGCTTCCCTCGAATTTCTCGGCGGCCGCAAACTCCCCGGCGTCGAAGCTCTCACGAACAAATAATGAACGCGACCCTTCTCTGCGAATCCTCTCGGTCCTCTGTGTCTCTGCGTTATCGTCTTCTTTCTTGTTCTGTTCGGAGGTTTGCATGCGTCGCCGCGTGATTGCCGGCAACTGGAAAATGTTCAAGACGCAGGCGGAAACGCGCGCGTTCTTCGCGGCGTTTGCCCCGCTCGTGTCCCGCGCGAAGCACTGCGACATGGTCATCGCTCCGCCTTTCACAGCGATTCGCGCCGCCGTCGAAGCGGCGAGAAACACCGACATCGCCATCTCCGCGCAGAACCTCCACTGGGAAAAAGAAGGCGCCTTCACCGGCGAAATCTCCGCTGCGATGCTTGTCGAAGCGGGCTGCCGCTACGTCATCATAGGCCACTCCGAGCGCCGCCAATTCTTCGGCGAGACCGACGAAAGCGTGGCTAAGAAAACCAAAGCGGCGCTTGCCGCGGGCCTCCTTCCCATTGTTTGCGTCGGTGAGACCTTAGCTCAGCGCGAGTCCGGCCAGACTCATAAGGTCTGCAAAACACAATTCCTTGATGGGCCTGGCACTCTGACGCCCGAAGAATTCTCGCGCATCTTGATCGCTTACGAGCCGGTTTGGGCCATTGGCACGGGGCGAACTGCCACTCCGGAGATTGCCGCAGACGTTCACAAGTTTCTCCGCGAGTGCGCTGCCGAGAAATTCTCCGCCTCTCCTGCTTCTGCGTTACGCATTCTCTACGGCGGCAGCGTCAAGCCGGACAACATAAAGGGACTGATGGCGCAGGAAGAGCTGGATGGAGCCCTGGTGGGTGGAGCGAGCCTTGACGCGAAATCCTTCGCTTCTATCGTAAATTTTGCGTCGTAAATCGCGTGGCGAATTTCATGAGCTTATTGGAAAGACCGGCAAACTGTGGAGGTTAAGTCCGGGGGCCTGTCAGCGCCTGCGGGCGGGCATAATTCCCGCCTTGTTGGCCTTGTGGTACGATTCTGGCCGAAAACGCCATTCCTGCTAAAATTGAAATGGGGACCATGCTAGAGGCAACCAATATGGCAGAAAAAGTCAAAAAGGACGAGCGCGCCTGGAAGAAACAGCTCACGCCGAACCAATACTACGTGACGCGTGAAAAAGGAACCGAGCCTCCTTTTACAGGCGAATACGAAGATACCGAAACGCCGGGAACCTACAAGTGCGTCTGCTGCGGCCAGCCTTTATTCCGTTCCGAGACCAAATATCACTCCGGCTCAGGTTGGCCCAGTTTCTACGCTCCAGCCAGCGAAGAAGCCGTCAAGGAGGAATCGGACACAAGCCACGGCATGCGCCGCGTCGAGGTGAAATGCATGCGTTGCGATGCGCACCTTGGGCACGTTTTTGATGATGGACCTCAGCCCACAGGCTTGCGCTATTGCATTAATTCCGCAGCATTACAACTGGATGAAGACTAAAGAAAGCGCCCCGATTCTGATCGGGGCGCTTTCTTTTGCTCAAGGGAAATCAGGAAACTTAAGCTGCCGGGCAAGAACAAGCCACCATTTCTGCAATGGGGTCGCGCTCCCACACAGCAAGAAGAAGCACTTTAACGCCAGAAGGATACTTGAACACGTAGTAGGTGTGAGAGCAGCCTTCCACTTCATAAAAGCCAGGCCGGCGTGGATCGGGCCGCGACGGCGCCCCGATGGTCAAAAGCTGGCGCAATTCCGCAACCTGCTCCTGCGAGTGGTTTCGCAGATCCTCCAATAGGGGTGCTTGTTTTGTGATGGGCATCGTCATTGTTCTGCTCCGCCACATTCCAGCTTACCTTCTTCTCATCTATACAGACGAAAGAAACCGAAAAATGTTTCATGGGCGGCAATAATTTCTGCTCCGTCAGTAGACAATTTGGCCCGGCGTGCCCATTTTTTGCATGGTCTATGAAAACGGCCTTTTTACGCCCCCCAAAAGCCTGGTCGCAGGCTTTGCCCACCTTAACGGCGACCAAGGCCCGTCGGATGCGGCCAGGCCCAAAAAAGTTAGTGTACTCCGCGTTCACTTTTCGATCTAGCGAGTCTCGCAAAACATTTCGACCATGCCCTTTGGAGTGCGCCAGCCCCGCGGCCGCTTTTCCGCCTGCTCACACGGCTCGTACTTTGCGATCCTCAATAAGTGCCTCACTCTTTCATCAAATCAATGCGAATCGCTCCTCGCGGACAGCAGGCAGCGCTGTGAGAAGGGCTTCGCGGAGCAGTCTCATGAGACTTCCCCCTTCTGGCAATGGAGCAGGGCCGTTTGACGGTTATATCGTAATACGATATATTTACAGTTTGAAGGAAGTTCCATACCGATATGTCCTTTCCTACTGAGTCTCGCAAAATATTTCGACCATGCCCTTTGGAGTGCGCCAGCCCTGCTGCCGCTTTTCCTCCTGTTCACACCGCTCTGTATTTTAAGATCTCAGTAATGTCCCCAAGGAGGTCATAAATGATTAAGATCGCCACGTACCTTACCGCGTTCGGCCTGTTCGGCTTTCTGGCCGTAAGCCCGGCCGCTGCCCAATCAAATACGAAACCCGGCAAAACATCAACCAGCGAAGCCACTTCATCCAAACACACGACCAAAATGATTTCCGACGCAGCCTTCGCGCGCGAAGCCGCCGAAGGTGGCATCGCCGAGGTTAAATTGGGCCAATTGGCGGAAGAAAAGGGTTCCTCTCAGGAGGTGAAAGATTTCGGAAAGCGCATGGTTACCGACCATACCAAGGTGAACGACGAACTGAAGGCCGACGCCGCCAAGGAGAAGTTCACCCTTCCAACCGAGATGAGCAAACGGGATCAAATGGCTTACGATCGGCTTTCCAAGTTATCCGGCGCTGCCTTTGACCGCGCTTATGCTCGCGATATGGTGAGCGACCACCGCGCAGATATCGCCGAATTCCTGAAGGAAAGCAAGAACGGCAAGCAGGAGTGGGCAAAAGACTTCGCTTCGCAGACCCTGCCCACGCTTCGTGAGCACCTGAAGCAAGCCGAGGAAGTGCTCCACGCGGTTGAGCCCGCCAAAACCAAGAAGTCCTAGCTTTGTTTGTCGGAAACGGATTCACCTGGGGCGGGTGGCCCCGCAGGCGCAGGGTGCAGCACCCACTTCGAGGACTTGGTCTGTGCCCCACCCGGCTTACACTCTTTTTATCCGGGCACTGGCGTTCCAAGAACGCTTGGCAACACGGCAAGGGTTAACCGACCGCTGCAAGAGGGCACGATATGTCGTGTTCCTGCCACCCGAAGAGCCGGCAGAGTAAAAGCGGCTCGGGCGGGCTCAGGGCGAAGCAATGCGAAGTCGACTCGCCCGTTGCTCATCGCGCCAACCGGCTCGCGGCGTTCCCCTTTGAGTTCGTGACCAAGCCCGAGCAATCCGCCAACGCTGTCTCGCACCTTCCCGCGGCGATCCGATCCGGATTGGAAGACATCGCCGGTTTCGCCGCCAGCCTCGACATGGTGTGCGACCAGGAAGCTCGCCGTGCTCATTTTCTGGACGGGCAGCGAACCCGCGCGGAATTGCGCCCAGAGCGTGCGCCGTGTCCGTGCGCTGCTCGCCCCCTAACATGGACTGCTGTTTGCGCTTGCAAAACATGTTCGCGCACATCCCCGAGCAGCGCGATCTGCCAACGTCGAAGGGCCTTCCAAGCGAGCCTAGTTCTATTGACGCGCGCTTTATAACCGGCGACAGTACTGCTCAGGAAGATAACGTCTGCGTGGCCTAGCGCAGCTTATTGAAAAAGAAAGAGAAACCGGCGAAATGGGGGCGCGCAGAGTTACCAGGCGGGGGTTCGGTGGATAGGAAGCTCGCAGAACGGAATTGCAGCGAGGCTGCTTGCCCGAGCGCCGCGGCTACTTCCCTCGATCAGCAGGCTCTTTGCCTGAAGCATTTTCTTATGCGCTGTTACGCCAAGCTGGAGGCACTCGACCCGCGCGGCGAAAAATCCAGCGAACAGCGCGCCGATTTGGCCGCCATGCGCGCCTTTATTGAGGAATGCTCGCGCTCCACGCCTTGCTTTTGCGGAACCCGCCATCTCCGCGAACCCCTACGCGAAGAAGCGCTCGGCTTCACGGCGCTTCTAACTTTCGCTTTGCTTGGTTTTTCTTGTGGCGTGCCAGCGGGACTTGAGGCTCAGTCTAAGTGCTGCCATTGTGGCGGGGAGGCTTTCCCTGCTTGGTGGTTGCGGTTACACAGGCCTGTGCTCCACGTCACAGCGACTGGTGCGCCCCTTCCCTCAGACTTTGCCGAGGGAGGCGGGTGAGATGGCTAAGGAAAAGAAGCACACACTCTCAAACTTAAGGGCGGAACTGGCGTTTTTGGAACTAGGCGGCTACCGTTCTCCGCAGCAGGCCGCCTGGCGGCCGCAGTTTATTTTTGAGGATTCGCCGACGTGTTTGAACTTCCGAAACCTTGGCAAGCCGCTTCCCTGCAGCGAATGTGCGCTCATGGATTTCGTTCCCGACGGATTCAAACGGGAACGGTATCCCTGCCGGCATATTCCTCTGGATGAATCCGGCCACACTTTGGATTCGCTCTATCGCATCGCAACGGAAGAGGAAGCACACACGATTGTCGCGAATTGGCTGAAGACCACTGTCGCGCAGTTGGAGCGCGAACCGCACGGGAAGCTCTCCGACGACGCCGCGAGCGCGCTCTTCAGCAAATCGGCTCACTAATTCTGAGGGCTGTCTTTCTTTTCCTCTGCCCCGAGGTTGCCAAAGGGCCAAAGGTTGAACGCTTTGAGTTCCTCATACACGTGCTGGGCACGCAGCATGCGCGCGGTGCGCTCCGCTGGCCATGGCGAAGCGAACCGCTCGGGCCGGTCGGCAATCCAGAAGGCCGCTAACGCCATCAACGTGGCATTGTGCGTAAGAACATCCGGCTTTTGCGCCTCCAGCGTGTCTGCTGCCGAGTGATGCGTGTACCGGTAGTCGGAAGTGTCCTGCAACATGTTGATCCCTGGCAGTCCGCCCATGGAAAACGGCAGCGTGTCGGTCCCCGATTCCACTTTGTCGTCGACCTGCAGGGGCTGGAAATTGGCAAGCGTCTTCAAAAACGCCTGGAACGCCGGCACCAAATCGTCGCGGCCGCCCAACTGAAAACCTTTCACCGGCCCTTGTCCATAATCCAAAATCAAGTCGCCAAGATGATTGGGCAGTTCGTCTTTGTGCTGTTTGACATACGCAAAGGAGCCATCGAGCCCTTGCTCCTCGCCAGTGAACAGCACAAAGCGGATGGTGCGGCGCGGCCGTTGCCCGGAATGCACGATGGCTTCGGCAGCTCCGAGGGTTGTTGCGGTCCCCGAGCCATTGTCTGTAGTTCCCTCGGCCAAGTCCCAGGAATCGAGGTGCCCGCCGACGACTAAGATTTCTTCGGGATGTTCGCGCCCGCGAATTTCCCCCACGATATTCGCGGTCTGGACGGGACCGTTGGTAAATGTGTTCTGGACGTTGAACCGAACCCGCGGCGTAAGCCCGCGATCCAGAAAACGCTCCAACTGTCCCTGGTCTTCCGCAGTCATCGACACCACCGGAACAGCAAAATCCGCGTTGAAGCCCAGAATCCCCGTGTGCGTTAGGTTCATGCCGGCGGAACTTCCGCCGCCCTGCCCACCGATAACCGCGATTACTCCAGCGGGGCCCGCAGCCTTGAGAAAGTCGCCGAACATCGCGAAAAGATTCATCTCGTTTTGCGTGGGCTGGCCTTTTTCCGTGACCAGCGCCACTTTGCCTTTTAGGCGCGAAATGTTTTTGATTTCGTTCTCGATGTCGAACATGTTCACTGCCACCACGTCGCCTTCGGCGCCTCTGGCCGGTGTCGAACCCGTCCAGCCCATCGCATCGATGTGCAGCTTGTGATGCACGGGGGAAAGAAGTTCGCCCTCCGCAGAACCGCGCGTCCAGCCGCGCCAGATCGTGTATTTTTCCGTGTGCACGTTTTCCAGGCCGAGGGACTTCATCTTGGCGACGCCCCACTCTTCCGCTTGGCGATCTGCCGGAGTGCCTGTCACGCGCCCGCCAATGTCGTCGCTTAACTCCTCCAGGAAACCGTAGGCGTGCGAATTGAGCAGCCCTTCGCCGGCAATGCGCACGAGCGCGGGCTTTGTGCCATCTTCGTCCGGGCCCTTTGGCGCTGCCCGATTATCCGCGCGAACTGGCAACCCCGGCAGGCTCAGGCCCGCCGCAACAAGCACACCCACGAAAATACCTCGCATCCGCTCTCTCCTCGCGCTTTCAGCGCTCATAAAGATTACCATGCACTCAGACGCGGCTGCGGCGGGTTTGTTTCTTTGGCTGCTTCTCCGCCAGTGTTGCCGCAGCAACTGGCATCGACTCGCAGCTTTACCATGGCCACCCCTCCCTCTACACTTCTTCGGGATGAAAAGGAAACTCTTCAACAGGTTCCGGCCGCGCTGTTCCAATCCGCTGAGAGCGGGCGTTTTGATAGTGGGCCTGTTGTCCGGCATCGGATGCATGGATTCGTTTGCGCAAGAGCTGCAGCAAAAACCTTTGGCTGAACCAAAGGCCCAACGCGCGGAAAAAGCCGAGAAGGCGGATAAAGCAGAGAATCCGGCGCAAATTCAACTGCTTGAAACCGCAGTGCGATTCGAAGCCAACGGGGACAGCCACAAAGAAGTCCACGCGCTGGTGAAAATCAACAGCGAACTGGGGGTACGCCAATTCGCGCAACTCAACTTTGATTTCAACCGCTCGTTCGAATCGATCGAGATTCCGATGGTGCGCATCACCCACGCGAACGGCGGCACGACGGACATTTTGCCGAGCGCAATCACCGACCGCCCCAATCCCGCCGTCGTGAATGCTCCCGCGTATCAGGACGTCCGCATTAAATCCATACGCATCCTCGGCCTTCAGCCCGGCGACACGCTCGAATATCGCGTCACCCGAACCGTATCGCACCATCCCCTTGCGCCTCAGTTCTGGCTTGACCATTCTTTTGACCGCTCCGGCGTGGTCTCGCGCGAAATCTTCGAACTCGATCTGCCCTCGCCGTCGAGCCTGCGCATTCAAATCAACCCAGAGACTCCACCCGATGAGCCTCCTGCCCGCTCAAACGAAAAAGGCGAGCGAATTGTCTACCACTGGACCAGGAAACAGTCTCCTGAATCTGGCAAAGAACCGGCCAAATCGGCGCCTGATATTTCTCTGACTACCTTTTCATCCTGGAATCAGCTGGCGGACCGGCTTGCCGTTTTGTTGATCCCTTCGGAACAAGAGTCGCGGCAGCTTTACGACAAAGCCCTTTCCATCACCTCCAAAGAGGCGAATGGCGATCAAAAAATGTCAGACTTCTACGACTTCGTCTCAAAGAAGATTCGCACCGTGGATCTGCCGCTTGGCGCCACGGGATTCCGTCACCGGAAACCCGCCGACATCTTTGCCGGGAATTACGCAACTGCCGAAGACAAGTTCGTTCTCTTCGCGGCACTAGCCAACAACTTCTTCGGCCCCGCGCACCTGGGCTTCGCTTCCAGTTCGGGAACCGTTGGCGCCAAGGACCTTCCTTCGCCGGCGAAGTTCGATCATCTCCTCACGATGTCGGGCGACCCTTCGGTAAGTTTCTGGATGGACCTGAACATGGAGGTTGCGCCCTTTCTCATGATTCCGTCGCAATTCCGCAACAAGGCCGTTTTTGTGGTGGGCCCAGCTGTCGAAAACAGATGGGGGACTGTCGTGGGATCGTTCCCTTTTCCCGGAAGACAGCACGTGCTTGTAGATGCCGCGCTCTCCGCACAAGGAACACTCGCCGCCAAAGTTCATTACATGATGCGGGGGGACAACGAATTAGCGCTGCGCGTGGCGTTCCACCAATCCGCAAAAGGAAAATGGAAGGAGCTGGCCCAGCTGCTCTCGCTCACGGACGGCTTTCGCGGGCAAGTGACCAGCGCCAACGTGTCGGATCCCTACGCCACTAAAGAGCCGTTTAGCGTTGAGTACGAGTTGACTCAACCAAAATTCGTGGATTGGTCGTCGAAGAAAACCGTGCGCATTCCCGCGCTGCTGCCGCAACTGGGTTTGCCCGATCCACCCGCGTGGTCCGCGTCGGGCGCGGCAAACGCTCCCATCGAGCTTGGTACGCCGCTCCAAGTCGAGACGAGCATGACCCTGCATCTTCCTCCGGGCACCAAGGTCAGTACTCCGGCTGGCACATCGGTCGAACGCGACTATGCCACATACGCCTCACAATATTCTGCGAACGGTTCGACGATTACCGCGTCCCGCCACATCAAATTCATTTTGAGAGAAGTGCCCGGCGATCGCGCGGCTGACTACAATGCCTTCCGCAACGCTGTTCAGAGCGACGAGGCCCAGGATTTCACGCTCGAACGGACCGAAACCGCTCCATCAAAAACAAATTCGGCGGCGCCAACCGGCGCGCCACAAAAGGTTCCGCCCAAACGTTAGAAATCTTACTTAATCTCCAGAATCTCTTTTTCTTTGGCGGCAGAAAGGTCTTCGATCTTCTTCGTTTCCGAGTGCGTGAACTTCTCCATCTCTTCGAGGGCGCGCTTTTGTTCGTCCTGGCTGATTTTCTTTTCCTTTTCGAGCTTATCGATGGCTTCCTTGATGTCGCGGCGGATGTTGCGCACGGCGGTGCGATGGTTCTCCAGGATTTTGTGGAGATGCTTGACAATTTCCTTGCGTCGTTCCTCGGTAGGCGCGGGCATCGGCACGCGAATCACTTTTCCATCGTTCGTAGGATTCAACCCGAGTTCGGAAGCGCGAATCGCTTTGTCGATGAGCGGAACCACGCTGGGGTCCCATGGCGCAATCACCAGCAACGTCGCCTCGGGGACCGTAACAGTCCCCAATTGGTTCACAGGCATCGGCGTGCCGTGGTAATCCACGCGTATCGAGTCAAGAACGGCCGCGTTCGCGCGTCCCGTGCGCAGGGTGGCAAGCTCTTTGCGGAAATCCTCGACCGCTTTTTCCATGCGCGTCCTGGCTGCCGCCATCGCGTCTTTGGTTGTTGCAATTGTCGTCATTTTTCAAGCCCTCAGTCTTCAGTAGATGGAAATCGGAAATTTGAAATTAGAAAAGAAAACCAAGCCCGCGCAAGTATCCATTTTCTATTTTCTGATTTCCAATCTCCAATTAAGCTGGCGTTACCTTCGAGCCCACGCGCTCGCCCAGCACCACGCGCTTGATGTTGCCCGGCCGGTTCATGTTGAAGACCACGATGGGCATGCCGTTGTCCATGCACAGCGAAATCGCGGTTGAATCCATCACTTTCAGATTCTGGCTCAGCACTTCGCGGTAGGAAATCGCCGCGAAAAATCGCGCGTCCGGAAACTGTTCGGGATCCGCGTCATAGATACCCTCAACCCGTGTGGCCTTGAGGATCGCGTCCGCTTTGATTTCCATCGCGCGCAACGCTGCCGCGGTGTCTGTTGAAAAATACGGGTTCCCTGTTCCCGCAGCGAAAATGACCACGCGGCCCTTTTCCAAATGGCGCATGGCGCGGCGCCGGATGAACGGCTCACAAACCTCTTTCATTTCGATGGCGCTCAGCACGCGCGTGAACACGCCTTCTTTTTCCAGCGCATCCTGCAAGGCCAGGGCGTTGATGACCGTCGCCAGCATGCCCATGTAATCGCCGGTGGCACGATCGATCTCAAAACCTTTTTGCCGCGCGCCGCGAAAGATGTTCCCGCCGCCGACCATGATCGCGGTTTCTACCCCGAGCGCGTCCACGTCTTTCAACTCGCGCGCGATGGACAGAATTGTTTCACCGTGAATGCCGAAACCTTGCGGTCCCTGAAACGCTTCGCCGGAAAGTTTTAGTAAGATGCGGCGATAAGCTGGCTTGTGTTTCTTCGCAACTCGAGTGATGCCATTCTTCTTCGAGGCCATGAGTCTCCGATTTACGTCTCCAAAATCCTCGGAATTGTAGCAAACTCCGCTCGCTCTCGCACAACGCGATCAGGGGAAGGCGAACGGAGGCTACCTTGGCATCTTTCGAGCGCAGCAGGCCCTCCTGAGACGGGCCTGTTCGAGGGGCTCGGGCTGCGGGTATGTGAAACAACCTTGGCGCAAAATCGGCTCCAAGCGCGCAAGTGCAAAACGGGCTCGACCGCGGTTCATGCGATCGAGCCCGCAGGAGGGGAGCTGCTTGTGACACAACTCAGTGCCGATGAAATCCGCCGCCGTGGAAACTACCGCCGTGGAAACCGCCGCCATGGAAGCCTCCGCCGCCTGCTCTAAAGCCTCCGTGGATGCCGCCTCCGCCGAAACCACGTACACCGGGGAACCTGGCCCCGGAATGAAATCCACCCGAAGAACCTGGTCCGCGGTAAATGCCGCTAGCGTATTTGGGGCTTGTGACATAGTGCGTTCCGGGTCCCCAGTTGTGGTTGTTGGGGCTGAAGTGGTAGCGGACACCAGGGTGGTAGCCGCTGACAAAAACCCCGTAATACGGCGCGTTATAGACAAACCACGGCGAATAGAATCCCCAGCCAAATGGGCTGTAAAAGATTCCGTCGCCGGGGATGAAAGTGAAGCAGTCAAAACAAGGATCCCAATACCAGCCAAAGCCCCACCAACCGGGACCCCAAGGACCCCATCCGTTAACCGCATAGAGGCCGGCCGCATTGACGTTGGCCTCCGCTACATAAGCGGAGCGCAAGCTGCTCCAGCGGTACAGGTCACTACCGTAGTAGGATTTCTTGTCGAACTTGCGGGCCTTGAGTTGCTCCCCGGCTTCCAAGGGCACTTCGCGTCCGCCCTTGACGTCCATATGCCGGTCATCGTATTGAACGCGGACTTTTCCATCAAAAACACGAAGCTCCGCTTGCCCCAAATCAAAATCGTAAAGGCCGGTCTTCAAAAGTCTTGTCGTTTCGCCCGCCGCCTCGACGCGAATATCGTTTTCGGGGTGGATTTCGGCGACCTCAAACATTGCGTGGCCTTGATTGAGGCCGACTTCCGTATCCGTCAAACTGGACGATATCATTCTTACCGAGCTGTTGTCGTCGACGCGCAGAAACACGCCAGGCGTCAGCAGAATTTCCGCTTTGCCTTTTGCGGTCCTGAGCGATTCACCGGTCTGGAGTTCTGCCGACCCGATGGATTTGGAGCTTAAGGGCTCCGAGCCAATATAAACCGCCCCTTCCAGGTAATTGATTGTTCCGGGCATGGCTGGTTCAGGGCTTGTATCGCACGCCCAGGCGGGAACAGATAAAGTCGCTGCCAGGAAGAACCCGGCAATTCCTGCCAGCTGATGGAGTCTCATCGTGCTACCTCCTCAGCCAACACCTTCTCATCACTCATATGTTTAGATGGGTTTGCGAAGATGTACGTTGCGTCTTGTTAATGATACCGTCCGAGACCATCGGGCGTACTCTGGAGGGAAGCCAATATCAAAAGGTCAGCACTCGGACTTCTGCCTGGATTAAAGTTCGGCCATTTTTGCAGGTTGCGCGGCGCGGGAACAGCGCGCTTCGCCTGCAAACAAAAAGAGCGTTCCAGTTGCGCTAGAACGCTCTAAAACATCTTGTTTGGCTGCTCGTTAAGGTTTTGCAGGAGCGGCTTCCGGACCTGCGGAAGGCCCGCCGCTCACTTCGCCGACTTTGAAGCGCACAAAGCGCCGGATGGAAATGTTCTCCCCAAGCTTGGCCACCGCTTGAGAAATCATTTCGCCGATTGTTATGCTTTCGTCTTTGATGTAATGCTGCTCGTAGAGGCAGTTCTCCTCGTAAAACTTTTCCATCTTGCCAGCGACGATTTTCTCGACGACCTGGGGTGGCTTGCCGGAAGCCAGCGCCTGGGCGCGATAGATTTCGCGTTCCTTCTCGAGCATGTCCGGCGTGACTTCCTCGCGGCGCACGTAGCGCGGATCGAGCGCGGCGATGTGCATGGCGATGTCGTGCGAAAGTTGTTGGAACGCCTCGGTGCGGGCCACGAAGTCCGATTCGCAGTTCAGCTCTACGATCACGCCGATCTTTCCTCCGGCATGAATATAGCTCCCGACGAGCCCTTCGCTGGCTTCGCGCTGCGCCTTTTTCGCGGCAGCCGCCTGACCTTTCTTGCGCAGAATCTCGATGGCCTTCTCGATGTTTCCGTTCGCTTCTACTAGAGCCGCGCGGCAGTCACTGAAGCCGGCCCCGGTCCGCTCGCGTAGCTCTTTCACTAGCTTGGCTGGAATTTCCATAGCGGTGTTTGGTGTACTCATCCTTCTTTTCCTTGTCCTTGCTCTCTAAATTCTTGTTGCCTGCCACTTCCTGTTCTTGCAAAACGGCCCGCCCCCGAGCCGTCCGGGGCGGGCCACTAGAAATTCCCACCCACGCCGCCTGCCGTTGGCAGGCAGGTTCTTTAGCGCTCTTCTTCGTCCGGAGGCACGGTGGTCTCCGCGCCTTCTACCTGGGCTTCCGCGCCTTCCACGTAGTCGCCTTCCTGCTTTTCGTATTGTTCGTATGCGCTGGTGTCCACGTACTCGACACCCTCGACCAGGGCTTGGTCTTCCGCTGACTTCTGCTCCGCCACCTGAGATTGCTGATAGGCGTTGCGTCCCTCGGCGACAGCATCCGCAATCTTTGTGGTAAACAGCCGAATGGCGCGCAACGCGTCGTCATTTCCCGGAATGATCCAGTCCACTACGTCCGGGTCGCAATTCGTGTCCACCACAGCGACCACGGGAACGCCCATGCGGCGCGCTTCCTTCACAGCGATTTCTTCGGCGTTTGAGTCGACCACAAACATGGCGTCCGGCAACTGCGTCATGTTCTCAATACCTTCCAAATTTTGGTGGAGATGCTTCATCTCGCGGTCCAGGCGCGCGCGTTCTTTCTTGGAGAGTTGTTCCATGCGCCCGTCTTCGGTCATGGCTTTCAAAAGTTTCAAGCGCTTGATGGATTTCTGCAGCGTGGCCCAGTTGGTCAGCGTCCCGCCCAGCCATCGGTGATTTACGAAATAGGCCCCGCAGCGCTTGGCCTCTTCAGCCACGGCTTCCTGGGCTTGGCGCTTGGTACCCACAAACAAAACGGTTCTGCCTTGAGCGGAAATATCGCTCACGAAGCGGCTCGCTTCGCGAAACATTTTTAAGGTTTTCTGAAGGTCGATAATGTGGATGCCGTTGCGTTCCCCGAAAATATATTCTTTCATTTTCGGATTCCAGCGGCGCGTCTGGTGACCGAAGTGGACTCCGGCCTCCAGCAACTCTTTCATCGTGATTTCTACTGCCAAGTTCCCTCCTAAAGAAATTGCTGTTTGCGGCAGCGCGTTGGACGGGGCTTCCCGGTAAGAACCGGGACGCAAAAACCGAGCAAGACCCGCCACTACAACTGCAGAACAGCCTTCTTGCCGGCAGCTTGCCGGCCATGATCTCGGTCAGAGCCTGTGCTCTCACCGGAGCTCTTGTGTAGCAGCGGCTTTGGGCCGCTGCCTTGCGCCTGCCTCAGAAGGCAGCCGCAACTGAATCGAGCGGGAATAAACCCGCTGCTAGAAAACCCCGCGCCGCATCAGGCGCTCGTTCACGCCAAGAGCAAGCGGCAGCAAAGCGCACTCCAAAACTAGCGCTTGGTGAACTGGAAGCGCTTGCGCGCGCCCTTTTGCCCGTACTTCTTGCGCTCCTTCATCCGGGAATCGCGCGTCAAAAATCCGTTCTTCCGCAGCGACGGCCGTAGCTCAGCATTGAATCGTGCAATCGCGCGAGACAATCCCATGCGCACCGCGCCAGCCTGTCCGCCTATGCCTCCACCAACGGCGCTCACAACTACCTCTACTTGGTCGGTCAAGTTAGTGAACTTCAACGGCTCGGTCGCCTCGTGCTTCCAAGCATGATTCGGAAAATATTGCTCGACGGGGCGGTCGTTCACCGTGAATTTGCCCGAACCCGCGCGAAGAAATACGCGCGCGATGGCCTCCTTGCGCCGTCCAGTTCCCATAAACCAGGTTTGCGTGCCCGCCAGGGGCGTACCTGCTGTGCTCAACGTTCCTCCTGACTCTGAAAAACCAGAAACCGTGGCCCGGGCTGCTGGATCGTTCAATGGCTCGCGGCGCCCACCAATGGCACCGAGACCTGGCAACAGCCCCAGACACCCCACGCTTTGGACTGCTCCACGCCTAGCTGATTCCCCGCGAAGGCCTGCACCGGACCCACGTAGATAGGAACAGCAACGTGCGGAAAAACAACAAATCTCTTCTACAGCTGGGCGTCTACCGACCTACTAGCCCCCCGCCACTTTTGCGTAAGTGCGCATTCCAAAGGGGTTAGTTTTCACTGTAAGTCCTTTAGAATCCGCAGTTACAAGAGGTCAACTGTTGATTCTAAAGAACTTACACTTGCCCCTTTAAAACCGCCACTGCTTGCGGCTTTTGTCCGGCATGCCTCGCCAAACCCGTCGCATCGCGGTACACGCGCAATTTCTTTGCCCGGCGCGCCTGCAGCTTATTCTTCGGGAGCATCCCAAGAATCGCCTCGCGCACGACCCATTCCGGCCGGTTCTCGCGCACGCGCTTCACCGGCACGGTCTTCAATCCGCCGGGATATCCGCTGTGCGAGCGGTAAACTTTTTGCTCCAGCTTGTTGCCCGTCAGGCGGATCTTGTCCGCATTAATTACCACTACATGGTCACCGGAATCCAGATAAGGAGTAAAGCTCGGCTTATCCTTGCCAATCAAAATCCGGGCCACGCGAGTGGCGAGCCGGCCCAACACAGCGTCCGTGGCGTCCACCACATACCAGTTCGCGCCCGTTTTCAGGGCCTCCGCCTCAGCTCCTTTGGCTACGTAGGTCCTCATCGCGTCTAGTCACACCTTCCCCTTTAGAGACAAATGTTAATTCTAGAGTAGCATTGGGTCGCTGTCAACGCGCGATTTACGAGGTTTTACGAGGTACCGAGTTCAAATAGCCTGGGAACATCGTACCCCTGATGGCTTGAGGAGTTCGGAGCGTCGCGATGTTTGGCGTAGGGTCAAGAAAACGTAGCCCGGGCTACAAGTTCCGCAGGTGCGTCAGCCGGAACGGCGAGCCAAGATTTTCGCGCAGCTCGATCCAATGCTGTTCGCGGATGGACATAAAAACCCTGACCACTTCCGGATCGAACTGGCTGCCGGAGCAGCGTCTGATTTCTTCGCGGGCATGTGACAGCGGCAAAGCACGACGATAGGGCCGGTCGCTGATCATGGCATCGAGCGAGTCAGCAATTGTGAAGATGCGCGCCCCCAGCGGAATCTGATCGCCTCTCAGGCCGCGAGGATAGCCGGAGCCGTCATAAAATTCCTGGTGCGCCAGCACGATTTCCGCCGCATCGCGAAGGAACGGGATGCGAATGCCTATTTCGCAGTGCGTACGCATGATTTTCTTTTCATCGTCAGTAAGCGGGCCGGGCTTGCGCAAAATGCCGTCGGGAATGGCCATCTTGCCGATGTCGTGGAGAAACGCGGCACGCGCGAGAATCGGCAAATAGGTGTCGGGAACCGGCATGGTCTTCGCGATGGAGATGCAGAAAGCGGTAACACGCTGGCAATGCCCTTCGGTTTCCGCGTCCTTTAAGTCCAGCGCGCTGCCGAGGGCTTCCAAAGTGTCGTCGTAAGACTGTTCGAGTTGGTCGAGAGCCTCTTGAAGGCGCGCCGTGCGATCTTCGACTTGTTGTTCGAGGTCGCGTTGATATTTTCGATTTTCGTTGACCAGCCGGCGGTGCTGTAGCGCGCGGCCGACACCCAGGAAAAGCTGGTCCTTTTCAAAGGGCTTCAGGATGTAATCGTAAGCGCCGCGGCGGATGGCTTCGAGCGCCGTGGAAATGTCATGGATCGCGGTCACCATGATGACGGGCACGTCGGGGTCAAATTCGCGCACCCATTCGAGAAGCTTGATGCCGTCCATCTCCGGCATGATCATGTCGCTCAGGATCAGGTCGGGGGTAGTGCGTTTGATCTGTTCTTGCGCGACGCGGCCGTTGTGCGCCACGGTGCAACGATAGCCCTTCGATTCGAGCATCGTTGAAACGACCTCTCGGATCGCTTCTTCGTCATCCACGACGAGTATGTTCTCCATATCCACCCTGGTCCGCTCCAAGCACACATTATAAGGGACGGCACACGCTACTGTACGGCCCCTTGCCCTGTCGGAAAATAGCATGTTAGCGTCAAGGGAGCTCGTCCATTCAGAGCTTCTCGCCGTCTACCCAGAATTTGCTATAGCGTAAACGCCACAGGGACGGCACGTCCGGCAGGAAGGCGACGCGTCGTGTTGCAAAACCAGGGCCTGCTCGGAATCGCTTTCTTCGAAGCCAGCGCCTTCGTCATTCTCCTGGTACTTTTCTTTCTTTTTCGCCGCGAGCAGCAGGGAAGCGATTTCCGCTTCTGGCTTGCCGGATGGTTTTGCTTCACGTTTTCGGCAATCTGTGAAGTCGCGTTACTCGTGCAGCCGCTCGCGGGTTTGCGGCTCACAGGCTTGATGGCCCAGGCCGCTGCCTTGCTGCTTTTCCTGGTGGCCGTAGTGAACCGCATCGCCGGGTCAGACCGCCAGACTCATTTCGCGCTTCCTCTTGTCACTTTAGTTCTGGCCGCGGTCTATTACGTCGAGGCAAGCGGGCCCCAGCGATTTGCCTCCATCCATTGGGGAACCTCTGTTTTGGAAAGCGTGGTGAGCCTGGCCGCCGGTTTTCTGCTGCTGCGATCTCCCGCGATTCGGAAGGGACATGGTTTGCAGCTTCTTGCCGGGGCGTTTCTGCTCCTTGGCTTGCATGGACTCGACCGCCCCAATTGGCCGCAGCACCCCTATTTTTTGTTGCGCATCGCTTTCGACCATATTTTGGGTGTGGCGCTGGGCATTGCCATGGTCGTGGTGGTGCTCGAGAGCGAGCGTACCCGGAGCGAAGAATTAAACGATAAGATGCGCCGGCTGTCGCTGCTTACCGCAGCCAGCACGCAGACTCTTTCGGTGCAGGATGTAATTGACCAAGTGCTGACGCAATTGGTCGGAAGCTTAGACGCGACGCACGGGATCGTGCGCTTGAAGGAAGGCGAGGGCAAGGACATGCAACTGGTTGCCCGCGCCTCGGTAGGTTATGCGCCGGATTTTCTCGCGAAGTACGCTAAGATCTCCGCCTCAGAGCCTTGGGCCCAGCGCGTTTTGAAAGAAGAATGCCAGTTCCTGGAATCGCACGACGAGTGGGACCCTGCTGCACAAAAACGGTTGGACGAAGCAGGGTTGAAGTCCCTGGTAACCCTGGGGCTTCCGGGAAAGAATGGCGCCTTGGGCATCCTGGCGATTGGTACTGCTAAGAACAAACGCTTGGCTCCCGGCGAACTCTCGTATCTCGTGAATATGGCTAACCTGCTCGGAATGACGCTGGAAAATGTGCGTTTGTTTGAGCAGGTTGCCACGGTGCGGCGCCAGTGGGAATACACCTTCGATTCCATTGGGGACCCTATTCTGGTCCACGACGGGCAGGGGCGCATCTTACGTAGCAACCAGCGATTGCGCCAGCTTCTGGGCCGGGAACGCGAGGCCATCGTCGGCCGCAGTGTTGCCGAACTTCTTCCCGCAAAGAATGCCGGCTTCAAGGTTTGCCCCTTTTGCGAAGGAGTTGCCGGTGAAGGAGACAATCCCGACCCCTGGCTTTCTGGATATTTTCTGGCGTCCAACTCCAAATTTGCCGATCCCAGCGGGCAAGACCTGGGCACGGTCCATGTTTTAAAAGACATCACGGAACGCAAGCGAGCGGAAGAAAAATATCGCACGCTCGTTTCCAACGTGCAGGAAGGCGTTTTCATTTCTACACCGCAAGGCCGGTTCCTGGACTTCAACGATGCCTTGCTGCGCATGTCCGGCTATGACAGCCGCGAAGAGTTGCTGGCCATTGACATTCCAACCCGCTTCTACAAGAACGCGGCCGATCGGGAGAGGCTCAAAAAGCTGCTGCAAGAACACGGCGCAGTGGCCGATTTCGAATTCGAAATGCGCCGTAAAGACGGCGAAGCGCGCACCATGCTGGAGTCCTCCATTACCGTGCGCGACGCGGCGGGAAACGCCACTGCCTACCAGGGATTTCTTCAGGACATTACCGAGCGCAAACAGGCAGAATTGGAAATCCGCAGACGCAACCGCGAACTCATGGTGCTGAATTCCATCGGCCAGACTTTGACGGAATCGCTGGATCTCACCGATTCGCTGCATCGTACCCTGCGTCAAATGGCCGAACTCTTCAACCTGGATGCGACTTCGCTTTACCTTTTCGATGAAAGCGGGACCAGATTGCGGCGCGCAGCCGCTGCAGGCCACCGCTCCGAATATTCGCGCCATTTTCCTGCGGTACCCGTCAAGCCGGAATTGCTGCAACACATCAAAGATGCGCACGCAACCTTTATCTCGGCGCAGGGCCTTCCGTTACCGGCGGTGTTTCGCGATGCCCAGATCAAGGAGGGAATTGCCACCGCGTACATTGTGATTCTCTGGTCTAAGGACCGCGTGATCGGCGCCTTAGTCGTAGGAACACGCACGCCGCGCGAATTTTCTCCGGCCGATGTGAACCTGCTTATTGCTGTCGGCAGCCAGATTTCCAGCGCCATAGACCGGTCAATCCTCTATGAGGAAACGCGCCAGGCTTATGAAAACCTGCGCAAAACACAGGAGCAGTTGCTTCACAGTGAAAGGCTCGCCGCTGTCGGACAGCTCATCTCCGGTGTTGCTCACGAGCTGAACAATCCGCTCACCGCCATCCTGGGATACAGCCAGCTACTGATCTCCAGCGGACAATTAGGGCCACAGGGCATGGAATATTCAGAAAAGCTCTATAAGCAAGCGCAGCGCACGCACCGCATCGTACAAAACCTCCTGAGTTTTGCCCGCCAGCACAAGCCAGAGAGAATTCCCGTAAAAATAAATCAGGCCCTTGAGGAAACCCTGGCGCTTCGAGACTACGACTTGCGGATGAACAACATTCGTGTTCACCTTGACCTGGCTGCGGACCTGCCGATAACGGCTGCGGATCCCCATCAATTGCAACAGGTTTTTCTAAACATGGTGAACAATGCCGTGGATGCCATCTTAGAGTGCTCTCGTGAAGGTGATCTTTGGGTCCGCACAGCCATGGAGGACGACCGGCTGATCATCGAATTCACCGACAATGGACCCGGTGTTAAGGATCCCTCGCGGGTGTTCGATCCCTTCTACACCACCAAACCGGTCGGAAAGGGAACCGGTCTCGGTTTGAGCATCTGCTACGGCATCGTTACCGAGCACGGTGGAACGATTCGCGTGCGAAATGTGCCCAGCGGTGGAGCGAGCTTCACCATCGATCTTCCGTGTCAGCCTGTTGCTGCTACTGGTTCTGCTTTTGACGCCCCCAAAGCCGATCCCATCAGAAATGCCCATGTCCTCCTGGTGGATCACGACGAGTCCCTGCTGGAGGCCGTAAGCACTTTCCTGCGCGGCCGGGATCATCACGTTCACGCGGCAAGAAACATGGAAGAAGCCTTCTCGTCTCTCGAGAAGCAGAACTTCGACGTGATTGTGGCGGATTTTCAGCTGGCTGACGCGTCCAATGGATGTGGACTGGAGCATTGGCTGGCCCAGAATAAGCCTGAGCTTTCCCGCAGGCTGATTTGGATGTGTGCAGTAGCGCCTTCTGGGACAGCCGCAGAAAAGCTTGCTGAAAGTAGTTTGCCGATCTTGCAAAAACCTTTCAAGGTGAATGAATTGCTTGCCGCCGTAGACGAAATGCTTCTAAACAAGGTGAATGCCGCACCGATCGGGGGCTGAAACCAGTTCGTTTTAGGCCGGTTTCAACTTGGGACTTTGCGGATCGCTTAGAAGGGACTCTCGGAGTCGGACTTGGGCGCAAGCCGGCGGCACGCCAATCTCGATTCTGCTATCCTGCTGAGGATATGGAATTGCTTTCAAAACGAGCGCGAAGGGTGCTGCTCGCCCTGTTCTTGGGCTTTTGCTGCGGTTCGAGCGCGTCAGAAGGCTACGCGCAGGATAGCTCTGCCGCTGCGTCTCACGCGGCTTCCAAATCGGCGAATAACGCGGAGTTTATCGCTGCCGCCGACGAAGTCCTCCAGCAGATGAGCGAAATCACCGGATTGAAGCTTCTCACGCCTTTGAAGAAATCCTTGCGCTCGCGCGAGGAAATTCGTGCTTATGTGATCAAGCAGATGAACGAAGAGAAGAATCCTGCCGAGCGTTATGCGGACGCGCGCACTGCGGAAGCTTTCGGCCTTCTCCCCAAGGGATTCGATCTGGATACGTTCATGGTCAACGTGCTTACGGAGCAGGTCGAAGGTTTGTACGACCCCAAGGCTCAGGAATTTTACATTGCGGATTGGAGCCCACCTTCTGACCAGCGCATGGTTATGGCTCATGAGTTGACTCACGCGCTCGAAGACCAGCATTTCCACATTGAAGCGTGGAGCCGCGCCGCACGCCCAAATGAAGACGCCGAACTTGCCCGTGATGCCGTGCTCGAGGGCAGTGCCATGGCCGCCATGGTGGATTACCTGATGCAGGGGACCGGCCGCTCGCTCAAGGATCTGCCGGAGTTTGACCCGTCCATGCTTCTCGGCGAGCTGGAGAACACGCCGACGCTCAAAAGCTCGCCGCCCTTTCTCAGGGATGCGCTCATCTTTCCCTACATCAGTGGCCTGAATTTCTCTGCGGCGGTCCTGAAAAATGCTGGTTGGCCCGCGCTGTCCGGGGTCTTTGAAAAGCCGCCTGTTTCCACGCAGCAGATTTTGCACCCCGCTTTGTACAAATCCGGCAAAGGTCCTTCGACGGTCTCGCTCCCGTCATTCGAAAAGATGCTTGGCAAAGAGTGGGCAAAACTCGATGAGAACATCCTGGGTGAATTCGGTTGGAGGGAAGTCCTGAAACAGTTCCTGGATGACGATCGCGCTAAGGCGCTGGCGGCCGCATGGGACGGCGACCGCTATGCGACTTACGAGCAAAAGGAGACCAAGAGGCTGATCCTTCTGACCCGCCTGCACCTCGACAGCGAAGAGCGCGCCGGCCGTTTCTTCGGGCAGTATTCCGAAGCGCTCGAGAAAAAGCACGCCGAGCGCTCAAGCCTGATGAGGCGCCCGAATTTCTTTCAGTTCGACACGCCTGATGGCAGCGTGTTCTTGTATTGTTTCGGCGATAGTTGCGTAACGATGGAAGGCGCCACACGCAAGCTCTTTGACGCCTTCACCAAAGCGCTGAATTGGCCTTCGGCTCCGCCGCCTCCCGAGCACCCCGACGTCGTGACGGAGAAGACGGCTGCGACGCTTTTCTTTCCAGCCGAGCAAGCCGCTCTCTAAGAGTTTTTTCTAGGCGTTCCATCCTGGCCCTCCTGGCTGCTAAATAGGGATCGCGTAAGCCGCCGAAGGAAACAGCACGTTCTCGCTTGAGTTTGGCGAGGCCCAGTTTTGCATATTCCACGGCACGCCCGAAGTTCTTGACTCGACGCTCGTAATACATTGCAAGTTCCCGGCAGGCGTGAACTGCATCCTGAGAACTCCGAACCATCTCTTCCCAGATTTCGGCGGAGCGCTCATATTGGCCGCGCCGTTTTGCCATCAGCGCTAGTTGTTTCTGCGCCCGGGGACGAACATCGGCAGGAAGCCCGATCGCCAGCGCTTGCGCGCACGCCGCTTGTGCGCGTTCCGGGTGGCCGCGTCGCTGCAAAAAGCGCGATAAGCCGAAAAGGTCCAGGCTTTCGCATTCCTCCGCGACGTCCGGCGATTCAGTGAGCGTCTGATTGATTTTGCCGAATAAGGCTGCCAACCCGCGCAAGTCCATCTGATTGTGCCGCACGATTCCGGCCAGCGGAGCCAGCGGGCCGCCGTGCAAATAATCGAAATACCGCTGCGGGATCAGCGCCGAATCCACATCCTCCTCGCGATGCCAGCCGAGCCGCTGGGGATCGAGGACGCTGCGCTCGAGTTCCACCAAACGCACGCTGGCCAGTCGCAATTTCCAGAGCGCTCGAGCCGGGTGCAACAGGTCCAAATGTGCGGCGAGTTGGGGCGCGGCGATCGAGCGCGTCATGGCAAAGCGATTTTCGAGCAGCGGCCAATCAAACGATTTCCCGTTAAACGTCAGAAGCACAGGTCTCTCCCTGATGCGCGCTGCCAGCTCTTCGAGCAGCGAGTATTCTTCTGTGAAATCGCGCATGAAGAACTGCTCGACCTGCAATCCCCCGGCGTCCCACCACGCAATTCCTATGAGAAATGCGTAAGTTCCGGTTCCACCTGCGAGTCCTGTCGTCTCCGTATCGAGGAAGAGCCATCGCGATGGATCTTCCAATACTGCGCGCGTTCGCCGCGAAAGGGATTCGTCGCGTGTGTGCGAGAGAAGCTCCATGGTAGTGCCGGAAGGCTCTGCATATTCCGGCGTGGAATACCAATTTCGAATAACCAGGTGCTCGCCGAAATGATTTCTCGCCACCCCCGCTCCAAGAAGTTGGCCGAGCGCATCCTCTTCCTCCGGAGCGCGCAGCACGGCTTTTTCTGCGGGCCTCGCACTCGGCCGCGCCGGTTTTAGCGCTGCGAGGCGAGAAAACTTGTCAGTTATTGCAGCCATCTAGTTGTTACACAATCGCTCGAGAATGGCGAGCGCGGCTTCCTTGGCCCGCGGCGCAAGATCGCCCGCGGGACCTACGCACGAAGGGCAGCCCTGTTCGCATTCACAGGAAGAGATTAGTTCGCGCGTTTTCTCGACTAGCAGATCGTGCGCGCGAAAGAGCGGTTCGGAAAAGCCGATCCCGCCGGGATAGGCGTCGTAGAGATACAGATTTGGCTCGAAGAACTCTCTGGCATTTGAGGAAACGGCATTCTCCATGCGTACTGCGACGAGACCGTGGTTTTCGGACTCGGGGCTCGGGGGCCGTTCGCCGATGGCTGTGCCCAGATCGCGCCGATCGCACATTAGCAGCAGCGTCGCGACCGATTCAAGCGCACGCAGCAAACCGAACATGCCCGACTGGCGTTCACCGATGGAGAAGGGAAGCGATTCAAGCAGCGGCCGCTCCAGTGTGATCCAGTAGGAAGTCGTGTGCATTTCGTTTTCTGGCAGTTCGAGCTTCCCGTCGCCAATGGTTTCGTTGGTGAAGAATTTAATCTTCTTGAAGCCCACGACTTGCGAGCGCACGAGAACGTCCCCATGAGAATGGGAGGTAAAGGTGGGCCAGGAAGTAGAGGATTCAGAAGCGGCAACTTCCAGCACCCGGACCTGCGTGTAGCGAACTGCATCGGTGTAGTAGTCTACTTCGACGCGTTTCACATAAGCTTTGCGCTCTTTGAAATCGAGATGCTCGACGTGATATTGCGTGCCGCCATGCAAATAGATGGCTTTTTCGTGCACGAAAACAAGAGCGCTGGGAAAATCAATTTCACCGACGACGTTCGGATTTCCGGTGATATCAATGATCACGAAATTGTCGCTCGAGACCGATCGCAGGCTGATGGCATCGGCGGGATACGCTTCGTGCGTCCAATGATAATTTTCTCCCGCAAGGTGCAGAAAACCGGTCTCCGCCAGCCGCGCGCAAAGATCCGGAAGGTCCACGTCGCCAAATTTTTCCTTGGGCGCAATTGGCAATTCGAACGCCGCGCACTTCAGGTGATTAATGAGAATTTCCAAGTTGTCGGGCTGAATGAATGCATGCTCCGGCGTGTGGCCAAAGAAATAATCCGGATGACGCACCATGAATTGATCGAGCGGCGCCGAAGAAGCGACCAGCACGGCCAAGGAGCTTCCGCTGCGGCGTCCCGCGCGGCCCGAGCGCTGCCAAGTGGCGGCAATCGTTCCGGGGTAGCCTGCCAGCACCGCCGCATCGAGGGAACCGACGTCGATTCCCAATTCCAGAGCGCTGGTCGAAACAACTCCGCGAATTTTTCCTTCGCGCAGTCCGCGCTCAATTTCGCGCCGCTCGTTCGGCAAATATCCGCCGCGATAGCCGCGAATCGTTTCCGATCTTCCTGGGAATCGCGGATTTGCCTTCTGCAAGTAAGTCAGCAGAATTTCCGTGTGTAGCCGGGAATTTGCGAAAACGATGGTTTGCAAATCGCGTTTCAAAAACTCTTGAGCGACCCGCGCCGATTCATTGATATAGCTCCGGCGAATGCCGAGGGCGCGGTTAACCACCGGCGGATTGTAAAAGACAAAAGTCTTCTCCGCAGCGGGTGCGCCGTTCGAATCCAGAACTTGGACTTCTGTTTCAAGCAACCGCGAAGCCAACTCGCCGGGGTTCGCGATGGTCGCGGAACAGCAAACGAATTGCGGCTCACGTCGGTAGAAGCGCGCGATGCGGCGCAACCGGCGGAGAACGTTGCAGAGGTGGCTGCCCAAAACGCCGCGATAGGTGTGCAGCTCGTCCAAAACGATATAGCGCAGATTTTCGAACAGCCGCGTCCAGCGCGTGTGGTGGGGAAGAATCCCAGTGTGCAGCATATCCGGATTGGTCAAAACGATGTGGCCCTTTTCGCGGATGACCTTGCGCGGGTCGGCGGGAGTGTCGCCGTCGTAGGTAAACACACCGAAGCAGTTCTCAAGCCGCTGGTTCAGGTCATGGAGTTCAGCCAGCTGGTCCTGCGCGAGGGCTTTCGTGGGGAAGAGATACAACGCGCGCGTGTCAGAATTTTCCAAAACGGAGTTCACCACCGGCAGGTTGTAGCAAAGCGTTTTTCCAGAAGCCGTGGGGGTAACAATCACCACATTTTTCCCGGCATGCACCGCTTCGGCCGCTGCTGCTTGATGCGTGTACAAGCGGCTTATGCCTTTTGTCGCATATGCCGAAACTAGATTCGGTCTCACCCAGGCTGGAAAATCCGCCCACTGGGCCTCGCGCGACGGAAAATGCCGCACGGTCGTCAGGATTTCGCCAGCGTGGTCGCGCTTCGCCAAAGCGTCCAGCACTTCATGGATGCGTGTCATGGCATTTGAAACTCCGGCTCTACGCACCGCGAGCGATTCCGGCATGATGCCCCCGAGGAAAAGGCGACAGGTCACTTGTATTCGCCTTTTGTTCGCCAACAATAACATCTGCCCCCCGGCGAAGCAAGCGAGAAGGTGCAGGAAAGTTCCTCAACGCTGCTTCACAAATTGACGCCGCCAGCAAAACCCTCCGAATTGGGCGCGCTTCTCAATGCCCTTAGTTCTATCTACCTTATCCCGCTCGACGGTGATGTGGTTCTTAGGGCCGTGGAAGCTCACGCCGAGTAGGGGCTCCACTTCTATGAAGGAATGATTGTGGCGACCGCCGCACGCGGCGGATGCCACTAGTGAGAGCCGGGTGAGAGCGGTTGAAGACGCAAGATTAAAAGAGCTCCCGCAAAAAATAGGAGGGCGGAGGCGGCGAAGGCGGTTTGTACGTTGAAGGCGCTCCAAAGGGACCCCACCAGGAGACTAGAGGCGAAGTCGCCGACGGCGTTGACCGCAGCGAGCGTTCCGAAGGCCATGCCGTGCTGTTCCTGAGGCACGAGTTCGGCGGAGAGGGAGTCTTCCAGGGCTTCCTCCGTGCCAATGTAAAGACCTGCCAGGACGAAAATCACAGCCAGCAACGGCAGCGAACGCGCTCCGGTGCAAAGGAGAATCGCGGTGATTCCTGCAAGTGCGTAGCCTGCTGCAAGAACGAACTTGCGTTGCGCAATATGATCGCTAAGCCAGCCGCTCGCATAAGCCGAGCCGGCGTAAAACACGTTGTGGAGCGTATAGAGGCCGATGGCGAGGCTGGCGGCGTCCTTCTGGCCGTGCGCGGGCGCGAGCATGCGTGAAGCGTAGAGAATCAGAAGCGAGTGAGAGAAATCGCCAGCACCAAAGATTCCGACACCGACAAGCAAACGCCGGAAGGGAATCGGGAGCGCCTGCAGTCCGTGAAAGAACGAATGTTTCCTACGAGCAGCGATAGCCCGCTCGCGCACCAGTAGCCAAAAGGAGGCAACGGCCACAAGGCCGGGAAGGAGCGTCCAGAAAAACACTTTGCGGAACGAATGATCGGTCACATCGAGAAGCCAGAGCGCGGTGAGCGGGCCGACGATGGCGCCAAGTGTGTCCATCAGGCGCTCAAGGCCAAATGCGCGACCGTAGGCGTTTGGCGGCACGTCAGCCGCGAGCAAGGCTTTCCTTGCGGGGGTACGCACGCCGCGTCCGAGCCAGGCAGCGGCGCGTCCCATCAGCACGTGGTAGGCTTGCGTGGCAAATCCGAACGACGCGGTCGAAACCGCGGTGAGTGCATAACCAAGCACTGCAAGCGGTTTGCGATGTTTCAGTCTGTCCGTGTAATGCCCGGCGATGAGTTTCGCGAAACTCGACAGCCCGTCGGCGACGCCTTCGATCGCTCCGAGCCATGCCGGGCCCGCGCCAATCGCCGCGAGAAACGTGGGCAAGACCGCGGTCGCGGTCTCATGGCTCCAGTCGCTGAACAGACTGGTGAGCCCGACACCGAACACGGTGCGATTGAGCCAGGATTGTTTGTCTGCGGATTCGGGCACAAGCAGGCAGTTTACCGATGTCCGTCCGCAGTGAAAAGGCGCGGTAGAAGACCGTCTTTCCTAACACTCTTCAAGCCTGCTGTTGCTTTGTGGAGAGATTCTCTATTTCCGCCCAAAGTTGCTCGAGATGGTTGTGAATCGAGACGCTGCCCTCGACCGACTCGGTCGAAAGAAGGTGTCGAACAGTCTCGAGGAGCTCCTCGAACCGTCGGAGCGACGCTTTTTCGGCCGACCGGATCGATGCGATGATGGATTGCTCCCACTGCGAAGTCAGCCGCGACAAATTCTTGAACACTTCGCTTTCTACTTTCTCCACAAAACGCCTTCGCACCAGGCTGCGCATTAGGGACATAGGGATAAGCGCCGAAACCAGCTCCCAGTTGTGGTCAAAAATCCTGCCCACGCTGATATCTGGGGCGCGCGGCGGCACGACTTCGATTTCGGTCTCTGTAGTGCGCAACTTTACACCAAAGAGGCGGGAGATTTTCTCGGCAAGTTGATCACGAAACTTTTGCAAGATGCCCTGGCATTGACGCCGCATGTCCTCGAGCGGTTCAAGAACGGCGGCGTGCTCCGCTGCCGAAATCGCGCTGAGCTCCTCGCGTAACTGAATCCGCAGCCATTGCTCATAACGGCTGAGCAGGGAAGCGAAACTGCTAGGCCAGCCGGCAAATTCTTCTTCGAGGCGGGCCTCAAGCGTCTTGCAAAGAGGACGAAACGCAACCTGGTGCAAGCGGCTTTCGATAAAGGGCCGCGTTCGGGCAGTTGCATGCTTGGCAAGCAGATGGAATTGGAGCTGCGCATCGGGGACGGCCCGCGCCGAACCGAGAATTTCCTCTCGAACCTGCTCCCACTCTTCCTTTCTCATTTCGGCGGAGTTGCGCGCCAATTCAGGTAACCCGCTGCGGAAGAGAGCAGAGTATAAAGCTTTCGCGAGATGGCCGCCGAATCTTCCTTCTCGAATTGTGCGAGCGATTTTGCGAGATGCTCTGCTTTGAAGGTCTGCCGGAATTCCTCGTAGCCCGGCTTTACGGAATACGGGAAGACACGCAGGCCTTCGGGGAACTTCGTGCGAAGTTGGGAAGTTACGAAGTCCAGCACTTCCTGTTGCTCCGCGGCGCCGAGCAGGTCCATGTTTGTCAGAAGCACGGAAACATTGGGAGTAAGCCGCCTCAATCGCTCGATCAAGGAAACGTCTTGTTGCGTCAGAGGAGGATCAACGCCAATGGCTACGAGCGCAAGATCGGTATTGGGGCTCCAGGCGAGGGAAGCCTCGGCATTGTGAGCAAGAATGCTTTCCAACCCAGGCGTATCCACGAGACGAAGCTGCCGGCAAGGAGCCATCTCCGGCAGGAAGACGCAAACGGCTTTAACACCGCGGCGATTCTCGGGATTTTCCGATTCTGAAATATAGGCGTGGATTTCACTGAGCGGAATCTTCTCGACCTTATCTTGCTGCGGGAAAATTACCTCCGCGAATTCTTGCGGTGCGTAACAAATGTCGGTCACAACCGAAGTGACGGGAACTACGCCCACAGGAAGAACGGGTCTGACGAGAAGATGATTCAGGAAGCTGCTTTTCCCTGCTTTGAAACGGCCAAAAACCGCCACGTTTAGGTATTGTCGACGTAATTGACGCCGATCGCATGCAACAGCGGCTGTAAGTCGGTCAGGTGATATTCGCGAATCACCTCTGCGGCAACAGAAATCGCCTTCTTGTTTTGATTCTCCAAACCAATCATTGAACGAAGTTCACTCATGGCGATCTGCTTCGAAAACGGTGGGAGGCGCGGCTTCGGAGCGCATTAAAACGTCGACCGCTAGCGTGTGCAGTTTAACGTGGCCGCCGGATTGATATGTGCTCTGGGAAGCGAGTTCGCAAAGCCGCCGCCAATCAATAACGGAAGCGGTAGCGGAGTTGGGCGAAAATTTCGCGCGGCTTGAGGTAGTGTGTGCCGCCGAAGGTAAAACTGTTGTCGAGCAGCACGCGGCGGTTGGCAACATTGATGGCCTGTATGCTGGCGGAGATTCGTTCGCCAAACCTCCTGCTGAGCGAAAGGTCAAAAGTGGTGTGCGGTGGAAGGTGCCCGCCGGGATTTGCCGGAGTGGGATTCCCGTTGGCGAAGCCGGAGGCATAGGAAACATCCGTCGAAGCCAAGACGCGCCACGGAAGTGGGAACTCGCCGCCGATGTGAAGAGTATTGCGCTGATCGTGGTCAAGGAAACCGAAGCCAGGTGGCCGCATGGGGCAAGGTTCTACAAGCCCCCCTGTAATGCAGCCAAAACTGAGTGCCAGTTGGTTGGAGTACGTGAGGTAAAGCTGTGTGCGATCGCGGATGCGCGGTGAGCGGAGCGTAAGTTCCCATCCGTTGATGCGGGCACCTTGAATCGTAATCGGGAAAAACAGATCGGAATTGTTGAGATTGTTGTGATCGAAGAAATTGTTCGCGCGGGTAAGGAAATTGTCGGCATCAAGCGTCCAACCACGAAATGGGATAGTTACGCCGAACTGATGTTCTTCGTCGCGCTCGCCGTGCAGGGGAATAAAGCTTAGATTCTGCGCGCTAGCTGCTTGCAAAAGCGGGCCGGAAACGGTGAGAAGGGGCGGCGCCTGATAGAAATGGCCATAGAAGCCGCGGAAAACCCACTTGAGTTTGGGAATGCGCAGCGACGCGCCCAGGCGGGGGCTCGCTGCGTTTTCCACTGCACCACCCGAGAAATGCGTTTGGCGCACGCCGGCGTCCAGCGTAAGCCAGGAAGTGGCCTTGAGCTGCTCTTCCACATACGCGGCAACGAGGCTTCCGGTCGAGCTGCCAATTTCCGGAGCCAGGCCCACACACTGTTGCGGATCGTGACAGTCTAATCGAAAGAGCTGACTATCCTGCTGGACAAAACCGTACCATCCCACGCGTAGGTTGTTACGCTCCTCGACCCAGGAAAGAGTCGCTTGGCCACCTTCATACTTGGAGGTACGTTTCTCCGTGGCCGAAGAGGGAAAATCGTGCCCGCTGCTTTGATAGTTTGCAGAATTGTAGTGGTAAAAGGGCGAAACCGTGAGGAGCAAGCTAGGGCTGATTGTGCGTACCCAGGAAAAAGCAGCGAAGGAGTCGCTCTCGCGATTGGCGTCGCGGAGGAATTGGCCCGGCGTGTTGTTAACATCGTTCGGGTCAAAAGGAACTTGATAGAAATCGCGCCGTGACTGCGCAACGAAACGAAGCTGGTCCCGAGGAGTCGCATTATAAATGAGCGAAGTGAACCCGCCGAAGCCGTTGGCGGCGTCGTGAATCACGGCCGCAGTAGGCGGCTCGAGTCCGAGATTCGTGCGGTTGCCGTTCAGGCTGGCGTAGTAGGCGAAGCGATTTGAGTGCCCGCCGAAATTGAGCTGATCGTCGGTCTGATAAAAATCCCCGGCGGAGAGCGTTAACTCGGCTTCGTTGTTGCGCTCGAAGCCGGTGCGCGGTACGACATCGAAGATTCCGTAAGTGCGGTCGCCATAATCGGCAGAGTAGCTGCCACGCTGGACTTCGAGAGCGTCAATGTCTTTGGGATCGATTTGCGGGCCAAGGTTGCTAGCGATGTTGGTGTTCGGAATAGGCACGCCATCGATGAGCCAGCTCATCGGATGCCCGCCACGAATGTGAAGTTGGTCGTGGACGAGATAAGCGCCGGGGACGAAGTCAGTGATCATCGAGAGACTGTTCGAACGCGAAGCGCCCGGTGTCTCCTGAATTTGCACGCGGTCGACCAGAGTCGAAGGCGTAACGGTTTCCGATTGGCCTGCTTCGGCGGAAACGGTAACCGTCTCTTTTTCTGAAGGAAGGCGCAATTCGATATGCAGGATAGGCGCAGCGCCAGAAAGCACGGTGATGTTTTGCGGCGCAGCGAGGAAAGTCGCGTCGGAAATGGATACGGTATATTCACCCAGCGGGACGGCCTCGAAATGAAATTCACCGGCGGTGTTGGTTTGCTCCGTTTGCGTGAATTCTGAATTGCGCGCTTTCAGAATTACGGTAATGCCCGGAACGGGGCGGTGTTGCGGATCGTGAACAATGCCGCGGACGGTGCCGAAAACGGTGGCCAGAGCGCCGGAAGTGGCAACGAGCAAGACTGCGGAAAGCCAAAGGTGTCGCATGGAACTTCCTCTCCAAAGTGACTAGTCTCGCGGACAAAAAGACGCGGAGCGAATGAATTAGTAAGTTCTGAGGAGCAAGCCGCGGCTCAGGCGGCAGCGGCGCGGATTCGAGGAGGGGGAGAGAGAGGTTCGACCGAACAAAGAGTCCTTAGTGATCCGGGAGCAAAAACCAAAGCTTCGGAGTTGCTGGCTGCGGAGACCCTGAAAGGCACGGGAAGCACGAACAGGATGGGCGTCAGCGCCGGCCGTTCCGAATTGTGACAGCACGACATGCTGCATTGGGCCATCGCAGGCAGGTCATGACCGCAGTCCATGGTGTGATCGGGAACGGCAGGCGCATGTTGCGCACGGTGCCCGTGAGTTGGGCATTGGCCGGAGGTGCAGCAAGCCGCCGAATAGAGAGACCAAACAGCGCCGCCCAGGGGTGCGTAAAGCAAGACGACGGCGACAAGCGAGAGCGTCGCGAAAAGCGATCGAAGACGATTATGAGGCCGCCTGGTCACGGGAATCCCAAACTTTGTTCCATGATACGCCAAAAATCATTAGACGGCAGCATGCCTTAGGAAAGCTCAGGAAAGCTTCCAAAAAAGCGAGTCGGCCGGGACCCGCAGGCGCAGGAAAACGGTCAAATCTTGACTTGGCGTGCCCAGCGTCGCAGACTCGAAGCATGGCTCACGCACAAGGCATCTATATTAGCTTCGATTTTGGGACCGACGAGGAAAAGGCCCAGCAAGCGCGGCACAAACTCGACGGCTGGAGGCAGGCGTTCCGGTTGGACAAGCGGGTCCAATATAAGATGGACCGCCCAGAGAGCGCTCCAACGGAAGCCATCGCAAAACCTGCTGCAGCTGAAAAGGCTGCTGCTGCGGGCAAAACGAAAGAAAAACCTGCGGGAAAGGCCGCCAAAGCAGGGAAATCCGGCGATTCCAGAGCAGCAAAAACGGAAGCAGCAAAGCCAGAAGGCAGCAAGCCAGAGACTAGCGCCAATGGTAAGGTGGGTTTGCTCGTCCGGCTCTATTTTTCTCCGCACGAAAAACTTTCCGAGCAGCGATGGCTCGCCCGGATTCCCGCTGAGGAGCCGTTCAAAAGTGCGTCACCGAAAGTCATTCATCAGAATGATCCGGAATTCGAAGCAACCGACCAGCAGTTCGAAGCGATCCCGATCGGCGAGGCGGGTGGACGCTCGAGTTGAACCCAGGCCAAATTGGACTGAAATTCTTGAGTCATGAATCAGCAGAAGGAGAGCACACGAGGGCTGGGCAAAGCGGAATCCGGTATAATCGGGTCCCGCTAACCCTCAACCTCTGATTCCAAACACGAGGATGGAACGAATGGCGCTTCACACACGCGTCAGACTGGCCAAGCTTGACTCCTGCAAAGTTCCGGACCTTGATCGCGATACTCTCATCCGCATCTACCGAACCATGTATCTCTCGCGGCGGCTTGACGACCGCGAAATCCAGCTCAAGCGCCAGAACAAGACTTTTTTCCAAATATCCAGCGCCGGACACGAAGCGGTCTGTGCAGTTATGGGGTTACTTTTGCGTCCGGGCGTGGACTGGCTGTTTCCTTACTACCGCGACCGCGCGCTCTGCCTGATGCTGGGCATGACGCCTTATGAAACACTCCTGGCGGCGGTTGGCGCGAAAGATGATCCCAGTTCCGGCGGGCGGCAAATGCCGTCCCACTGGGGACATCCGCGGCTGAACATCGTCAGCAAATCGTCCTGCACGGGAACGCAATTCCTGCATGCAGCGGGCGCTGCGGAAGCCACGCAGTATTACCAGGGGCACGCCAAGGCGCTCGCGCAAGCCAAGAAAGCGCCGCTCGGTCAAAACGTTCGGCATCATACCGACGAGATTGTTTACGTTTCTGGCGGCGACGGCGCGACGAGCGAAGGTGAGTTCTGGGAATCGCTGAACGTCGCCTGCGCGAAAAACCTGCCGCTGCTTTACCTCATCGAAGACAACGGCTACGCCATCTCCGTGCCTATCGAGGTGCAGACGGCGGGCGGGAACATTTCGAAATTAGTGCGCGGATTCCCGGGGCTTCAGGTCGCCGAATGCGATGGAACCGATCCCTTCGAAAGCTATTCGGTCTGCAAAGAAGCCATGCAGTATTGCCGCGAGCGCCGCGGGCCCGCGCTGGTCCACGCGCACGTAACGCGTCCTTATTCGCATTCGCTGTCCGACGACGAAAAGCTTTACAAAACGCCGGAGGAACGCGAAGAGGAGGCGCGGCGCGACCCGATTTCGAAGATGGCGCTTCGTCTGGTGCGCGATGGGATTCTCGACCAGAAGCAAATCGAAAGCCTGGAAACGGAAGTGGACGAGGAAGTCCGCGTGGCCACAGACCAAGCACTCGCAGCGGAGCAGCCGCCGGCTGATTCCATTTTTACAAACGTCTATTCGCCGGAAATCGATCCAACCTCGGTGACCTTCGAAGCGCAACCGCATTTTCACAACGCGCCCAAGACCATGGTGGAAATGGTGGCTTTAACGCTTTCCGACGAAATGGCGCGCGACGAACGCATCGTGGTGTTTGGCGAAGATGTGGCCGACGCCAGCCGCGAAGAAAACTTGAAGCACGTGAAAGGGAAGGGCGGCGTTTTCAAGGCAACTTCCGGATTGCAGCGGAAATATGGTCACGATCGCGTGTTCAATTCGCCCCTGGCAGAAGCAAGCATTGTAGGTCGCGCCATCGGTATGGCCGTGCGCGGATTGAAGCCCGTCGCCGAAATTCAGTTTTTTGACTATATCTGGCCGGCGATGATGCAGCTTCGCAATGAGCTGGCGGTGATGCGCTGGCGTTCGAATGGCGCGTTCAAGGCGCCCGTGGTGCTGCGCGTGCCCATCGGCGGTTACTTGACCGGCGGCGGCGTGTATCACAGCCAGAGTGGCGAATCGATCTTCACGCATTGTCCAGGTTTGCGCGTGGTGATGCCGTCGACGGCGCTGGATGTGGCGGGGCTGCTGCGCACAGCGATTCGCTCGGATGACCCCGTGATGTTTCTCGAACACAAGCACCTCTACCGGCAGCCGTACAATCGCTCGGAAAATCCTGGCCCGGATTTCACCATTCCGTTCGGCAAGGCGCGCGTGGTGAAAGAAGGCAGCCACTTGAGCATCATTACTTACGGCGCGGTGGTGCACCGGGCGGAAGTCGCTGCAGCGCAACTCCAGCGCGAGGGCATCAACGTGGAGATTCTCGACCTACGCTCGCTTTCCCCCTACGACTGGGAAGCGATTTCCGCCACGGTGCGCAAGACGCATCGCGTGATAGTGGCCTACGAGGACATGTTGAGCTGGGGCTACGGCGCCGAAATCGCCGCGCGCATCGCTGACCAGTTGTTCGATGAGCTGGATGCTCCGGTCAAGCGCGTCGCCGCCATGGACACGTTTTGCGCCTACCAGCCGAAGCTCGAAGACGTGATTCTCCCGCAGACCGAGCACATCGCCGCCGCGGCAAAGCAGCTTTTGAACTATTAAGCCTCCTAGGTTTAAACTACGTCCTAGCAACCCCGGGAAACTATTCGGCCAGGATTCTCGTATCTATACATGGGACGCGGTAATGCGTTCTGCGAGGGTTAATCCGTGATTTGCCCGAATTGTCAGAAAGACATCGCCATTGGTTCCAGGTTCTGCTACAACTGCGGCGCCAGACAGCCGGAGACGCCGCCGCCGGGTATTTCGCCGGCGACCGGCGGCACTAAGAAACTCATGCGCTCGTCCACGGACAAGAAAATCGCCGGCGTGTGCGCGGGTCTTGCCGATTACTTCGACATGGACCCCACGATTGTCCGAGTGCTCTGGCTGATTGCCGTGCTTTGCTTCGGCACCGGCTTACTGGCTTACGGCATTCTGTGGATTGTTCTGCCTCTAGCCCCCGGCGGGGTGGTCCCGACGTCGGCCACAGCTGCGCCCTAAACGCTTTTCAGAAAACTTCCGCGGACTCCCGGGGCTCGCGCAGAAGCGCCTCCCGTTGCCCGCCCAAATTAAAATGCTTTCTCTCGTCCGCGTTTTCGAAGCACGCTACTAGCCTCCTCGTTCAAAAAGGGGCTTGTCCAGCGAGAACGCTCCTGCGCCGACCGTAGCCAGCGCGAAGCACGCCACCGCAAGCGTCAGCGGGAATTCGTATTCGTGGATGGCCAAATAACCTCGGCTGCTGTGCACTTTCCAGATGGCCACGCTCATTTCGACGGTAAACAACAGCGCTGCCGGCCGCGTAAACAATCCCAGCATCAATGCCATGCCGCCAAACACTTCCAAGACGCCCGCGATGTAAACGAAGTATCCGGGCAGCCCGTGTTGCACGAAAAACTCCTGCATGCCGCCGCCCAGGCGCGCCAGCTTAGGATAGCCATGCGCGAAAAAAATGATCCCGAGCGCGAGACGCAGCGCCAGCAACGCAAGGGGCTGGAGAGCGTTGAGGGATTTCATCCGGGAACCTCCGCGAAAGACGCTTTGCGCGATCTATTCGGAAGCTCCGGCATTTTAGCAGAAAAGCATCGCGCCTTCTGGCGTCTCCGGCGCACGCGGTGGCACGCGCGCTTTCAGGTACAATTTCAAGCCATCGGGGTGAGGACAGGAAGATTATGACCAAGAGGAAGACGATCGCTGTGGTCAACGGCGGCGGCGACGCGCCGGGTTTGAACGCCGTGATTCGCGGCGTGGCGCGCTCAGCGATCAATGCGCATGGAATGCGTGTGCTCGGCATCCACAACGGTTTCGACGGACTCATCTGGCCGGAAGGCGCGAAAGAGCTGACCGAGGAATCCGTGAGCGGTATTTTGCCGCGCGGCGGCACGATTCTCGGCACCACCAATCGCGGAAATCCTTTTGCCTATCGTACCGAGGAAGACGGCAAGGAAGTAGTGCACGATTATTCCAATCTTTGTCTCGAAAACGCGCGCCGCCTGGCCATTGACGCTTTCGTGGTTATCGGGGGAGACGGCACGCAGCACATTGCGCGCGATTTTGCGCGCCGCGGGATGCACATCGTCGGAGTCCCCAAGACCATCGACAACGATCTTTCAGCCACGGACGTGACCTTTGGTTTCGACACCGCCATTTTCATTGCCACCGAAGCCATCGACCGTCTGCATACAACGGCCGAGAGCCACCATCGCATCATGCTTATTGAAGTCATGGGACGCGACGCTGGCTGGATCGCACTGCATGCGGGCATTGCTGGCGGAGCGCATATCATTCTGGTTCCGGAAATCCCCTTTTCTTTTCAGGCCGTTAGCGAAGCCATTCAGCAGCGCGAAATTCGCGGCCATCACTACAGCCTCATCGTCGTAGCCGAAGGCGTGAAGCTTCCCGCCAGCGATCCCAGTGGCAAGCCCATTCCGCCCTGCGGGCCTGGAACCGTTGCTAACGCCATCGCCTTCACGCTTCGCGAAATGCTGCACAAAGAGATTCGTGTGACCGTGCTGGGCCATGTCCAGCGCGGCGGCTCGCCCACGCCGTTCGATCGCGTTCTCGCTACACGCATGGGCGTGCATGCGGTCGATCTTGTTGCTCGCGGCGAATTCAATCGCATGGTTTGCCTACGCGGCACGCATATCGAGTCGGTGCCCCTCGAAAAAGCCCTGGAATGCATGAAGCTGGTGGAGCCCAGCGGCGAAATTGTGCACGCGGCGCGCGCTATCGGCACAATTTTTGGGGACAGCGCATGAAACGAAAACTCCTCATCGCCGTGCCGCTGCTCTGTCTGGTTGCTTTTGCCGCCTGGATGTTTCGTCCCAGGCGCGAAACGCAAGGCGAAGCCTTTGTCAGCGAAAAGGTCGCTCCCGTTCTCAGCGGCATTTCGGAGGTGCGCCAGCAGTTGGGGGAACTGCACTACGGAGAGCGCGTCGAGGTCCTCAGCAAGCGCAATGAATACACGAAGGTCCGCACGCCCGCTGGGGCCGTCGGATGGGTCGATGCCCACCAACTGATGGAGCCGGCGCTCTGGCAACGCAGCATCAATTTGCTCGAGCGGGTGCGCAACATGCCTGTCCAAGCGCGCGGCCGCACCAAAGTCTCTACGAACCTGCGCGTGCTGCCCGGCCGCACCGAGCCGCGCCTCTACCAATTCGCTCGAAATGTGCCCCTCGAAATTGTGGGGCGTGGAATCGCCGACTGGGTGCAGAGCACTGACGAAAGGGATTCCGGCGAGCCGCAGGAAGCCAAGAAGGAAGATTGGTTCTTAGTCCGCGGCATCGCTACTCGCCCGCCGGGCGAAACTTCGTCTCGCCCTGCTGAGACGAGCACGACCACAGAACCTGGGGATCAAACGGTTCCGATTGCGGGTTGGGTGATTGCGCGCTTTATCGAATTGGATTTGCCCGACCCCGTCCGCGAAGGCGCATCGTCCGCAAACATTCGCCCGGTTGCCTGGTTCGAGCTGAATCGCGTTCCCGATCCTTCTGGCGACAAGCCGCAATATCTTCTGGCCGCGACTCGCGGACCGGAAGGCCAGCCCTGTGATTTTACCGCTCTGCGCGTCTACACCTGGTATGCGAAACGAAGCCGCTACGAGACCGCGTTTATCGAAAATCGCCTTTGCGGCCAACTCCCCATTCGCCTCAGCAAGGGCCCGAAAGATGAGCCCGAATTCCGCTTCCATGTCATGGATGGCGACAAACAAGAACGCGTTTACCGCCTGATGCAAACCGTTGTCCGCCGCATTCGAGAGCCCGGCGAGTCTTCCGGTAAACGCGTCGCTAGGAAACGCGTGAAGCCCAAGACAAAATGATTCTCGCTGGCAACGCTCGCAAAGTCACTCCTGATGCGATCGGCACGAAACAGTCGCAAGCCTTTCCGCTTATAGCTCTTCCACGAGTCACTGGTCAAGGGTCACGTTGCATTTCCTCACCCGGATTCAGCAATCTATCTCTATGACACTGCACATCAGCGAGGCCGAAGTCCGCCAGGTGCTCGACATGACGCAGGCGC
>Ga0209153_1000036_pt1 | contig 66826 bp, 71 predicted proteins | sample GraSoiAngelo_120_FD_185877 | JGI IMG/M metagenome (GOLD analysis project Ga0209153, IMG submission 185877) | Grasslands soil microbial communities from the Angelo Coastal Reserve, California, USA - 14_0919_09_20cm (SPAdes) (version 2) | ecosystem: Environmental > Terrestrial > Soil > Grasslands ... | reverse complement strand
TTACGCTCCAGCGCGGGCAGGTCGCCGTGGTTGAAGCGCACCGTCTCGCCGTAGGACATCTTGGCGCCGTCCACGATCGACGCATGGTCGAGCTTGTCGAGGAACACCACGTCGCCCCGGCCCACCAGCCCCGAAATCAGCCCCAGGTTCGCCTGATAGCCGGTCGAGAAGACGAGGCACGCTTCCTTCCCGAAGAACTGCGCCAGCTCCTGCTCGAGCCGCTCGTGCAGGTCCAGCGTGCCGTTCAAGAGCCGGCTGCCGGTGCAGCCCGACCCGTAGCGCTCGAGCGCCTGCTTCGCCGCCGCGAGCACCGCCGGATGATGCGTGAGCCCCAAATAGTTGTTGGAGCCCATCATGATCCGCTCTTTGCCCTCGATGACGACGACGGTGTCTTCGGAGTGGGAAATGGGCCGGAAGTACGGGTACAAGCCCACTGACTGGAGCTCCCGGGCCTTGGTGAAGCTCTTGCACTTGTCGAACAATGCGACGTGCTGCAGGGTCTCGGTGTTCACGGGGCCCCCAGGGCGGTGATGGGAAAATGCAGCCTACATGCTAGTGGAGGTGACCTAAAACCGCAAGGGGACGAGAGATGCGACCCTCGAGCACCGGTTCGCCACGGTACGTAAGTTCAAGACCGCCCGTTTCGAACGAGAACCCCGGATGCGCCGGCTTGCCGTGGCGATCACTTTGTGCACCGTCGCCGCGCGACCGGCGGCGGCGCAGACTTCGTATCGCGTCGCCTGGTGGGATGCGGCGTCGGTCGTGGCTGCCGGCGGGTTGTCCGTCATCCCCGACGCTGCGGGGCTCCCCCACGGCCCGCCGCCGTGCGCGCTGCCGTGTGATCCCGCCTCGCTCCCCGGCATCGATCACGTGGCGCTGCACACGTTCTCCGGGTCCGCCGCGACCGCGAGCAGCGTGCTGCTCGCGAGCGTGGTCGTCTCCTCGGGACTCGCGTCTCTCGCAGGTGCCACGCCCGCCCAAGTGCGGGGCCATGCGGCGGTGTACGCCAACGCGCTCACGTGGACGTTGGCGGCGTCGCAATGGCTCAAGGTGCTGGCGCACCGCAGCCGGCCGGTGCTCTACACGGCCGAGGCAGCCGCGGCGGCCTCCGACCGCGAGAACCGGCGCTCCTTCCCCTCTTCGCACGCAGCCCTCGCGTTTTCGGCGGCGGCGGCGTACGTCGCGATGGCAGGGCGGGAGCGGTTGCCGCACCGCACCCGCAACGCCGTATTGCTGTATGCGGCGTCGCTCGGCGTTGCCACGCTGCGCGTTTCCGCCGGCCAGCACTTCCCGACGGACGTCGCGGGTGGGGCGGCGCTCGGCACGGGAATCGGCTGGCTGGCGGCGCGCGTGCACCCCACCGGGCCGTGACATGAGCCAGCAGCTCCCCCGGGTGATGCGGTTGCGCGACGTGGTGCTCTTCAACATCAGCGCCATCGTGGGGCTGCGCTGGCTCACCACCGCCGCGAGCCAGTTCGGGCTCGCCAGTCTGGGACTGTGGCTCCTCGCCATGGTCGTGTTCTTCCTGCCCTCGGCCGTCGCGGTACGGGAGCTGGCCGACATCGATCCCGCGGCGGGCGGTATCTACCGCTGGGTGCGACGGGCATTCGGGCCGCTGCACGCCTTCGTGGCGGGGTGGGGATATTGGGTGAACAACCTGTTTTACTTTCCTTCGCTGCTCGTCGCCACGGCGGCGATCGCCGCCTACGCCGCCGGCCCGCGCTTCGTGCGACTGGGCGACGACACCCGGTTCGTCGCGGCGCTGTCGCTCGCGGGACTGTGGCTCGCCGTGGGCGTGAACGTGGTCGGCCTGCGCGTCGGGAAGCGGCTGCAGAACCTGGGAGGCTACGGCACCTGGCTCCCGGCGCTCATCTTCGTGCTGCTGGCGGTCTGGTCCGTCGTCACGCGCGGCAGCGCGACGCCGGTCACCGCGCGCGCGCTCGTCCCCGCGCGATTCGACCTCCCGTCGATCAACCTGTTCGCGACCATGACGTTCGCCTTCGCGGGACTCGAGCTCGCCCCCACGCTGGGCGACGAGATTCACGACGCCGCGCCGACGCTGCGCCGCGGCGTTCTCCTCTCCGGATTTGCGATCGTGGCGATGTACGTGCTCGGCACCGCCGCGATGCTCGTCGCCCTGCCTGCGGACACCGTAAGCATCACCAACGGCATGCCCCAGGCGACCGCCGCTCTCGTGGAGCGGCTCGGCGTGGCGTGGCTCGCGCCGGTGGCGGGCGCGGTGGCGATCCTCCTGGTGCTCGGCAATCTTGGGGGCGTCGGGGCGTGGCTCGCGGGCTCGGCCCGGCTGCCCTACGTCGCCGGCGTGGACGGGGTGCTGCCCCCGGCGTTCGGCCGGATCCATCCGCGGTGGCAAACGCCGTACGTTGGATTGCTGATGCAGGGCGCGATCGCGACCGTCTTCGTCATCGCGAGCCTGGTGGGCTCGAGCGTCAGGAGCGCCTACTTGGTGCTCACGCAGACGACGCTCGTCCTGTTTTTCATTCCGTATCTCTACCTGTTCGCGACGTATCTGCGGCTGCGTCGCGACCGGACGCTCGGTACCGGGGTGGTGGGAGTAGTCGGTCTCGCCGCGGTCCTCTTGTCCATCGTGCTCGGCTTTGTGCCTCCCGCCGACGAGGCCCACGCGTTGCTGTACGAGGGAAAGGTCGTCGGGGGCGTGATCGGATTCATGCTGCTCGGTGTAGTACTCGCCAGGCGCGGGGTGAGGCGTCGCACAGCCGCCCACTCGGCCGCGCTGTAGAGTGGAACGTCGCGTCCATCGTTTTTTCAAGGACCCGGGAGTTCTCTCGTGAGGCCTCGTCGCTCGCAGTTTTTGGCAGTGGTCGCCGTCGTGTGCCTGCCCGCCGCCAGCCGGGCCCAGCAGGACCCACCACGCGTACGTCGCGAGATTCGCGGGTTCGACTTCCGCAAGGACGGGGTGTGGCGCAAACAGGTGCGCGCCGTGCGGAGCGCCCGCCATCAACTGCTGCGACAGCGGAATTTTCCGGCGCTGAATGCCCCGCTCGTGAGCGGGAGCCGCGCCCCGCTGTCGCTGGGCGCGCCGCTCGGGGCCGCGCCCGCCGTATCCGGCGTGCTGCGCGTGCCGGCCATCCTGTTCACGTTCAAGAACACTCCGCCGAGCCAGGTCCGTCCCACCAGCCAGTTCGACGACGTCCTGTTCGCGCCATCACCCACCGGCGCGTCCGCCGGCCGGCCCTATACGTACAGGTCCTACTACACGGAGCTGTCCAACGGCCTGCTCACCGTGCAGGGTCAGACGTACGGCTACGCCGCGCTCGACTCCAACGAAGTGACCTACACCGGGGTCCCGGGCACCTGCACCGGAAACCCGTATACCGGCTCGACGGACTGCAACGGCCTGTTCTCGCCCAGCGCGCAGGCGCGGATGCAGAGGGCCCTCGCCGAAGCGCTGGGTAAGGTCGACAGCCTGATCGACTGGACGCAGTACGATGGCGACGGCGACGGTTTCGTCGACTTGGTGGCGTTCATTCAACCGGCGCTCGACGGCGCGTGCGGCCCCCTCGGGAACAATCATCTGTGGGCGCACCGCTTCTTCCTGCAGCCGCCGTACTATGCCACGCACTCGACCACCGTGGTGAACGGGCAGACGGTGAACGTAAGGGTGGCCGACTACATCCTGGAGAGCGGCGTGGGCGGCGCGAGCGGCTGCGACACGACCGCGATCATGCCGATCGGCACGGTGGCCCACGAGACCGGACACGGATTCGGGCTCCCCGATCTATACGACACCGACGGGGCGAGCGAGGGCGTCGGCGAGTTCAGCTTGATGGGGAGCGGGAACTACACGTCACCGTTCAGTCCCTCGCGCATGGATGTGTGGTCCCTCAACGAGCTGGGCTGGGTGATCGTCACGCCGCTCACCACCGCCGGGGCGTACACCTTCGGCCCGGCGAAGCTGCCCGTTGACACCGCCCTGTTCGTCCCCGTCACCGGATCGAACCCGCGCGGTGAATACTTCCTGCTGGAAAACCGCCAGGGTGTGCTGTCGGACAGCGCGATGATTCGCTATCACTGCCGGGTCTGGTTCGCCTCCGCGAATCCGCCCGCGTCGTGCAGCGGCGGGTTGATCGTCTGGCACGTGGATTCACTGCAGATCGCGCGGCCCGGGAATAGCGTGAACACGGGCCCGATTCACGGCCTCGAGGCGATCCAGGCGGATGCGTTCGGCAACCTCGACGCGGACCCCGCGCGTCGCTGCTATCCGGGGGCCCCGGCGGTCGGCTGCTCGAATCGCGGCGATGCGGGCGATCTCTATCCCGGGACGACCGGGAACGCGACGCTCTCGATCGCCACGCTGCCGAGCGACGGCCTCAACGCGACGGGCTGCCCGGGTTTCAGCCTGGACACGATCAGCCAGGTGGTGCTCAACGGGGCGGTACGCTTCGTGTTGAACACGGGAGCGCAGACGCTGGCCGTAACGACAGCGCCGCAGCTCCCCGGTGGCAAGTGGGGATACTCCTATAACACGGTCCTGACCGCTGCGTGTGGCGGCGGCAACTACCAGTGGAGCGTCGTGTCTGGGACGCCGCCTCCGGGGGTGGCGTTGTCGCCTGGCGGCGTGTTGAGCGGGTGGCCGACCGATACAGGCACCTACACTTTCCAGGTCCGTGTGATCGACGGGACGCAGACCGCGGGGCGGGGGATGACCCTCCACGTCGTGGAGCCGTCCCTCACGCTGCAGCAGGTCCTGAGTCTCGAGTTCCAGGGCCCGGCGCTCGCGAATGACGATCAGAAGCGCTACCTCGATTTCCAGGGCAATCACAACGACACCTTCGACATCGGTGACTTTTTGCGCTGGCTCGGGCGCACCGGGCAGGTGGCGCCCGTGACCGCACCGGTGGCGGCCACGAGGGCACGACCATGAACCGGTACCTGACGACGTTCGGCGTGGCTTGCGGCATCACCGCCGGCGCATGCAGCGAACCGCCCGCCGCCCCCACGTCGCTGACCCTCTCCGCGCAGCTCACCAACGCGGGGTCGACGGATCGGGCGATCCTCGTGGAGATCGCCGGAGCCGACACGAGCGCACGGATCGACAGCGTGCTGGCGCCCGCCGGCTCGAGCTATCGGCTGTTCACGGAACGGCTGTCCGTTACCCAGTGGCGTGCCATCGTCACGGGGAATCTGTCGGACGGAGTCTTGCTGCGGCTCGCCGTACCGGGCAGGAGCCGGGCGAGCGCCTACACGGCCGCGATCCTGGACGTGGCGGACGCCTCGTTTGCCGATCTGCCGCCCGGAAGCCGGGCCGTCACCATTGCCCGGTAGCGCTCCCCGCGCACCCGCCAGCTAGGGCAGCGAAGGCCGGTGTGCCGTCGGGGAGACGCAGTCCAGCGATTGCGGCCCGGCCTGCCTGCGTCACCCATCGAGCGAACGCGCCTGCCGCCGCTGGGGCGCCGGGATGGCGCACGACGTACAGCGTGTAGGGATTGGTGAGCGCCGTGTCGGCCACGAACAGGATCCGCAGGCTCAAGCCCCGGAGCGTGGCATACGTGGGCAGATCGGCGAGGGCATACGCGTCGCGCTCGTCGGCGAGGTGGAGCGTGGCTGCCTGGTCGGTCCCCGACTCGATACGCCAGCGTGACACGGGCGTCATACCCGCCGCCTGCCACAAGGCCAGCTCCTTGACATGCGTTCCGGACGAGTCGCCGCGCGACACGAACGGACCGCCCACCGCGGCGATCCGACGGAATGCCGCCGCCGCCGCCGGCGCCGTGGCCACTCGAGCGGGATCAGCCGCGGGTCCGACGATGGCAAACCGGCTCGCGACGAGCGGGCAGCGGAGCAGGGCGTGCCCGGGTTCGACCAGCAGACGCTGCTCCAGCGCCGGGGCGTGCGTGATCACCACGTCGAGATCGCCGCTCGCGGCGGCACGCAGGATCTGCCCCGAGGGCGCGACGACGGTCGTGAAGCGCGGGCCCGTCCAGAGCGACTCGAGCACGGAAAGGACGCCGGATTGTTGGACGGTGTAGGTCGTGCCGAGACGGAGGGGGGAAGGACCCGAGTGACATGCCGCCAGCCAGCCGCAGACCAGCACTGCGTGCGCTCGGTGCATGGCGTAGGGTAGTAACGGAGCGGCCAGACGGCTAGGCAGACGGCTAGACGGCTAGACGTCCAGCGGGCGTGAGGTCTCAGTTCGTAGGCAGACCTATACACTCGATCCTCCAGACCGCTAGCCGTCTCGACGTCTAGGCGTCTGTCTAGCCACCTGCTCACTTTCTGCTCAATCCCCGGCTAGTTTGTAAGTCGCGGGGCGGTAGCTCAGCTGGGAGAGCACCTGGTTTGCAACCAGGGGGTCGTGGGTTCGAATCCCATCCGCTCCACGTTCACGGGGGTGACGACCATGCTGCCGAGGACGAGTGGCGCCGCGCGCGGGTGGCTGGCGCTGATCCTGTTGAGTGCCGCCGCCGCACACGCGCAAACGGCTGCCGCCCCGGCGCGATCGAGAGGATGGAATCCCATGGATTTCAAGAAAGCGGCCGACAGCGAGCTGCGACGCGCGCTCACGCCGCTGCAATACGAGGTGACGCAGCACGACGCCACCGAGCGGGCGTTCAACAACGAGTACTGGGACAACCACCAGCCCGGGATCTACGTGGACGTAGTCTCGGGCGAGCCGCTGTTCAGCTCGCTCGACAAGTACGATTCCGGAACCGGCTGGCCGAGCTTCACGCAGCCGCTCGCGCCCGGCAACATTCGCGAGAAGACGGATCGGTCCCTGTTCATGGTGCGCACCGAAGTCCGCTCCGCGCATGCGGACTCGCACCTCGGCCACGTGTTCGACGACGGACCGCCCCCCACCGGGTTGCGCTACTGCATGAACTCCGCGGCGCTGCGGTTCATTCCGCTCGAGCGACTCGAGGCGGAGGGGTACGGGCAGTTCCTGCAGCGCTTCGAGGCGGCGAAGCTCCATCGCCCCTGACCCGGTGCCGCCCCCGCCCGTCGATTGGCTCCCACTGCTCGGCGACATCGCCGATCGCGCGGACGAGATCGCGCTCACGTTTTTCGGCGCCAAGCGACTGCGGGTCGACGAGAAGCCCGACTCGAGTCCGGTGACCGAAGCCGACCAGGCGATCGAGACGATGGCGCGGGCGCTCGTGCGACAGCGGCAGCCGGCGCTGGGCCTGCTGGGCGAGGAGCAGGGTGAGGTGGCCGGCGCCGCCGGCACCCGACTGATCATCGATCCCATCGACGGCACGCGTAACTTCGTGCGGGGGATTCCCGTGTTCGCGACGCTCATGGCAATCGAAACGGAGGGGGAGGTCGTGGCGGGCGTCGCCAGCGCTCCCGCGCTGCGTGCGCGCTGGCGCGCCGCCCGCGGCGCCGGCGCCTTTCGCGACACGCGGCGGCTGCGGGTATCGGGCACGCGCTCGTTCGCCGAAGCCCTGCTGTTCCACGGCAATCTCGGTCTCGGAGAGGGTGGCCCGCCGCCCGGCTTCGCGCAGCTCGTCGGCCGCATCGGCCACACACGGGGGTTCGGAGACTTCTATCAGCACATGCTGGTGGCGGAAGGAGCTGGAGAAGTCGCGATCGATCCCGTGATGCATCCCTGGGACATCGCCGCGCTGCAGGTGATCGTGGAGGAGGCGGGCGGCCGCGCCACCAGCCTCGGCGGCGAGCGCTCCATCTATGCGGGCAGCCTCGTGACCTCGAACGGCGCGCTGCACGAGGCGATGTTGGACACGCTTTCCCGCGCCACGGAAGGAGTCGCATGACTCGTCGACGCCCCTGGGGCGCTCTGGTGCTCGCCGCGACCGTTGCCGGCTTCGCCGGCTTCGCCATCGCGGCGCCGGCGCCCGGACCAGAAGTCGCCGTATACAAGAGCCCGACCTGCGGCTGCTGCAAGAAGTGGGTGGAGCACGTGCAGGCCGCGGGATTCCGCGTGACGGTGCACGACACGTCCAGCCTCGCCGGTGTGATGGAGCACTACGGTGTGCCCCATAAACTGACGGCGTGCCACACGGCCGTCGTGGACGGCTACGTCGTCGAAGGGCACGTCCCCGCCGACGTGATCCAGCGCCTGCTCAAGGAGCGCCCCGGAATCGCGGGGGTCGGCGTCGCCGGCATGCCCGCGGGGTCGCCGGGAATGGAGTCGGACACACCGACGCGGTATTACATCCTGACGTTCGACAAGAACGGTACGACGTCGGTGTACGGCGCGCGGTGACGCTTCTCCCGGAGCCGCCGGACGATCCGCTCGACGAGGACGACTTCCCGCTCGGCGACGGCACGGCCGAGAGCGAGGTGCTGGTGGTGTGCCCCCACTGCGGCGAGGCGAACGAGCTCGCGCTCGACCCCGGGGGCGGGTCGGTGCAGGAGTACGTAGAGGATTGTCAGGTCTGCTGTCGTCCCTGGCGCGTCACGGTGCGCTACGCGGAGGATGGGACAGCCGACGTGTTCACCGAGGCGCTCGACGAGTGACGACGAGGGGCCAGGAACGCCTTCCTGACCCCTCGTACTGTTCACCCTTGTGCGTGTGTGCGTCTAGCCGTTGCTGGTCCTACTTTCTGGCCGCCTCGTATCTTTTTCCCACCTCAGACCAGTTCACCACGTTCCACCACGCCGCCACGTAGTCGGGCCGCCGGTTCTGGTACTTGAGGTAGTACGCGTGCTCCCACACATCGAGCCCGAGCACCGGAATCTTGCCGTCCATCAGCGGGCTGTCCTGATTCGCCGTGCTGAACAGCTCGAGCTTGCCGCCCGCGAGGGCGAGCCAAGCCCAGCCGCTGCCGAACCGCGTGGTCGCGGCGGTCGCCAGCTGCTCCTTGAACTTGGCGAAGTCGCCGAAGGTCTTCTTGATCGCATCGGCCAGGGCGCCGCTCGGCTCGCCGCCGCCGCCCTTGCCGGCCGGTGCCATGATCGTCCAGAATAGCGAGTGGTTGTGATGGCCGCCGCCGTTGTTGCGCACTGCCATGCGGATGTCCTCGGGGATGCCGTTGATCCCGCGCAGCAAATCGTCCAGCGTCTTCTTGTGCAGCTCGGGGTGCTTGTCGAGCGCGGCATTGAGGTTGTTGACGTACGCCTGGTGATGTTTTCCGTGGTGGATCTGCATCGTCTGGGCGTCGATGTGGGGTTCGAGCGCCGCGAAATCGTACGGCAGTGGCGGCAGGGAATGCGCCATGGTCCGCTCCTTGGCGGTCTGACCGGTCGTGCGATCCTTTACGCTCTGTGCCATAGGTCGGCCACTCCTTTCGCTGCGGGGTGGCGGGCCGCGGGAAACATGCACGGCCCGCGCGCCGATTTCAAACCGGCACGCCCGCGGGTTGCCCACCGAGTCTTGCGCGATGACATTGTGTACTGTGCTAACCCCGGAGGGCCGCGATCCGTTCCGCGCCCCCGACTCGAAGCCAAGGAGCACGCGCTGTGACCGTCACCGCCTCCGCGGGCGGCCCCCGTGTGGGCGCCGCCGCCCCCGACCTCACGCTCCCGTCCACGGCCGGGACGGACGTCACGCTCTCGAGCTTCCGTGGCCGGCGCCACGTGCTGCTCGCATTCTTCCCGCTCGCGTTTACGAGCACCTGCACGGCGGAGAATTGTGCGTTCAGCGAGGATTACGGGGCCTTCGAGCGCGCGGACACGGTGGTGCTGCCAATCAGTGTGGACTCGGTGCCCACGCTCAAGGAGTACAAGGCGAAATACGCGCTGCGTCAGGATCTCCTGAGTGATTTCAAGCGGGACGTGAGCCGGGCCTATGGAACGCTGCTCGCGGACCGCTTCTTCTCGACGCGCGCCTACTTCCTGATCGACAAGCAGGGAATCCTGCGCTGGCAGCACGTCGAGGCCGAGCTCGGCGCCAGGCGCCACGACGCCGAGCTGCTGCGTCAGATCGAGTCGCTGTGAGCGGCGGGCCGAGCCGGCACTAGGGTCGCATGGCGTCCGTCACGCTCCGCCGTCTCACCAAGACGTACGACACGGGCGGCACGCAGGCGGTCGCGGACCTGTCCCTCGACGTGCGCGACGGCGAGTTCTTCGTGTTGCTCGGGCCGTCGGCCTGCGGCAAGACGACCGTGCTCCGCTGCATCGCCGGGCTCGAGGAGCCGAGCGCGGGCGAGATCCTCATCGGAGACCACGACGTCACGCATCGCTCTCCAGGTGAGCGCGACGTGGCGATGGTGTTTCAGGGCCACGCCCTCTACCCCCACCTCTCGGTGCGGGGCAACATCGCCTTCGGCCTCGAGGTGCGCGGGGTCCCGGCGGCCGAGACCGCGCGGCGGGTCGAGCAGGCCGCCGAGCGGCTCGGGCTCACAGCCTCGCTCGAGCGCCGGCCCGCGGAGCTCTCGGGCGGAGAACGGCAGCGCGTGGCACTGGGCCGGGCGATCGTGCGCGAGCCCCGGGTCTTTCTCTACGACGAGCCGCTTTCCAGTCTCGATCCAACCTTGCGCGGCGAGCTGCGCGCCGAGCTGCTCGAGCTGCACCACGCCCTGGGCGTCACCGTCGTGTACGTCACGCACGACCAGGTCGAGGCGATGATGATGGGGCAGCGCATTGCGGTGCTCGATGCCGGGCGGCTGCGGCAGCTGGGTACGCCCGCCGAGGTGTACGGGCAGCCCGCCGACGTGTTCGTCGCGCGCTTCATCGGCAACCCCGGGATGAACGTGCTGAAGGGCCGGGGGCGGGGAACGGGGCGGAGCGGGGGAGTGGTCGACTGCGGCGCCTGGTCGATTGCGGTCCCGCTGGAGCACTACGAGGGCGAGATCCATCTGGGGGTGCGCCCCGAGCATGTACGCCTGTGCGCGCCCGACCAGGGGACGGCGACGGCGGAGGTGCGCGTGATCGAGCCGTTGGGCGCCGACACGCTCATACACGTCGACGCGGGCGGCCAGCGCGTCGTCGCGCGGGTCGGCGGCTTCCCGGACTTCCGACCCGGCGACCGCGTCGGGGTCACGCTCGACCGGCAGCACCTCCATCTGTTCGACGCGGCGGGAGCCCGACTCGTGTGAGGCGCGTCGTCGCGCTGTGTCTCGCGTGCTGGGCGTGCGGCGGCAGTCGAGAAGACGGAGGACGGGGCGCGCTCGCGCTGGCCGATCGCATCGACTCGGGCGCCGGCGCGGCCGCGCTCCAGGAGCGGCTGGTGACACCCTATCTCGCCCGCCATCCCGGCCTCGAGCTCGTGCGGCAGTCGATCGCGGCACGGGACGAGTACCACCGCGTGCTGCTCACGTCGCTCGCCGGCGATGATCCTCCCGACGTGTTCCTGCTCGACGCCGAGGACGTGCCGCGAGTCGTGGACCGGGGGGTAGCCCTCGACCTCGTTCCGTACCTCGCACGGATCGGTGTCGACCCGGCGCGTTACGACCCGGCGCTCCTCGCCGTGTTCCGCCGCGGCGCCGGGATCTACGGGCTCCCGCGGGGCTATACGCCCGTGGTGATCGCCTACAACAAGGATCTGCTGGATCGTGCCGCGATTCCCTACCCGACGGACGACTGGACGTGGGACGACTTTCTCCGGGTCGCGAAACGGCTCACCCGGGACACGGACGGCGATGGGTCGATCGATCAGTGGGGCAGCGCCTTCGACGGGCGCCTGGCCCTCTGGCTGCCGTGGATCTGGTCGGGCGGCGGCGACGTGTTGTGCGCGGATGGTCGGCGCGCATCGGGGTGTCTCGACTCGCGGGCCACGGTCGAGGCGCTGCGCTGGTATGCCGGTTTGGCCACGAGCGAGGAGCTAGGGCCGCGAATCCGCGACGCCCGTGACGCGCCCGGGGCCATCGCCCGTCTGTTCGCGAGCGGCCGGCTCGCGTTCATGACGACGGGTCACTGGGCGATTCCCGGCCTGCGTGCGATCGTCGCGGCCGGCCGGCTGCACGTGGGATTCGTGGCGATCCCGCACCGCGAGGGCGTCCCGTCCGCCACCGTGCTGTACGTGTCGGGCTACGCCGTCCCGGCTATGACGCTGCGGCGCAAGGCCGCCGTGGAGCTCGCAGCCGAGCTCACGGATTCCGCCGCCGCCGCGGCACGGGGAGAGACCGGGCTGGAGCTGCCGGCCGTCGCGGCGGCGGCGCGGGCCGTGGCGACGGCGGATGCGCTCGGGTGGGACGCGGCGTTTCTGCGCGCCGCCGCGCGGGGGCGGCCGTCCTGGAGCGCGCGCGTCGGGCCGTGGCGCGACGTTGCCGAACGGCTCGCCGATCTCATGGACCGCGTCGTGAGCACCCATGAGGACCCGGTGCGTGCGGCGGGTGCCACGGCGCGCGAGCTGGACCGGCTGCTGGGCGCCACGCGATGACAGCGCGCGCGCGCGGCCGGTGGGCGGCACTCGTCGCCCTCGCGGCGGCCACCCTGCTCCCGCTCACTGCCGCGCGCCGGGTGCGCGCTCGGTGGGACCGGGGGCTCGCCGCGCGCGACGCGTCCGCCGCCGCCGGGTACCTGGCGATCGTCACACCCATGGCGCGGAGTGGCGGCGGGTACGACCTGCCGCAGCTCTTGATCCGCGCGCGGGCGCTCGCCGGGCTTCCGGGACTCGCGGTCGACTTCGAGATCTACGACCGCACCGCACCCCTGGTGCACGCCACGGCGCCCCCGCTTCTCCCCGCGGTGCTCGAGCAGCTGCGTCGCGAGGTCGCCGTGCGCTGGACGGGGGAGGCGATGCTCGCGCCCCTGCTCGATCGTGACGGCTGGGATGTCGTGGGCGCGGTCGCGGCCCAGCCGCAAGGGGCAGGCTGGCCCGTGTCGCCGTGGTCCTTCGCCGCGTTGCTGCTGTTTGTAGCGGCCGGCGTGCAGGCGGTGCGCGCGATGGGGGTGACGGGCGAGCCGTGGCGCCAGGCGCTGGGGCGCTACGGCGCGGCCGCCGGCCTGTTCGGCGTGGCGATGTTTGCCGACGTTCGCCTGGCCGGCCGCGGGGCCACGGATCAGTGGCTCTCCGATGCACGGCTGCTCATGCAGGAGGCAATGGCCCGAGTCCCCGAGACTCGCGCCGCGCCCGCCAGCCTCGCGCCCATCGCTCGCGGCGCCGAGCTGGCGCCGGCGGACTCGCTCGGGTCGGGCGTCGTGCGACGCGATGTCGCCGGTCTCGTGCGCGCCGTGGTTGCCGTGCGGCTGGGGCCCGGACGCTGGGTCGAGCTGAGGGCCCGCCCCCTGGAAGCCGGCACGGCGCCCTGGCTCGCGGTCGTGCTCGGCCTGGCCGCGCTCGGTCCGCTGGGTGCGCTCCTGGCCGGCTGGAGCCTCGCCGCATCGCCGCGGCAGCGGCGCGAGACCGTGGCGGCGTGGGGCTTTCTGGCACCGTCGGCGCTGCACCTCGTCGCCTTCACGGTGGGCCCGCTGCTGTTCGCCCTGTACCTGTCCGTGCACCGGTTCAGCCCCGTCGAGCCGGCCCGGCCGCTCATCGGGCTGGCCGGTTACGCGCAGGCGCTGGGGAACCCCCTCGTCTGGGCGGCGCTCGGGCGTACGCTGCTCTACGCCTGCTACGTCCCGGTCTCCGTGGCGTTGGCGCTCGCTCTCGCGCTGCTGCTCCGCGGCCGATCGCGGGGCGCGAGGCTCGCGCGGACGCTGTTCTTCCTGCCCGCCGTCTCGTCGGTGGTGGCGGTCGCCCTCGTGTGGCGGTGGATGTATCAGCCGGACGTCGGGCTCGTCAATCACCTGCTTGGGCACCTGCTTGGGCACCCGTTTGGGCAGCTGCTCACGCGCGCAGGATTGGGACGGGTGGACTGGGTGGGCGATCCCGCAATCGCGCTCATCGCGGTGATGATCGTCTCCGTGTGGACGCAGCTCGGGTATCAGATGGCCGTGTTTCACGCCGGGCTCGAGAGTATCCCTCGGGCGTACGTCGATGCCGCCCGCGTGGACGGCGCGAACGCGTGGCAGCGGTTCCGGCGCGTGACGCTCCCGCTGCTCCGGCCGGTGATCCTGTTCGTGCTGGTGACCGGGATCCTCGGCGCGTGCCAGGTGTTCGCTCTGGTCGCGGTTCTCACGGGGGGAGGTCCCGTCAGCGCCACGGACGTGGCGGTGTATCGGATTTACCGGACCGCCTGGGAGCAGCTCCAGTTCGGCGATGCCAGCGTACTCTCTGTCCTGCTCTTCGTGCTCCTGCTTGCGGCTACACGGGCCCAGCTGAAGCTCCTCGACCGGCGAGTAGAGCATGCGTAGGCCGAAAGCGCGACGAGTGAAGCGAAGGGATTGGCCTGCTTACGCACTCGGCCTCCCGATGGCCCTCCTCATGGTTGCACCATTCCTTTATATGGTCGCCACGGCGCTGCTGGGAGAGGGGGACACGCTGCGCCGCGTGCATCCCGAAAACTTCGCCGCCGCGCTCGCTGCCGCGCCGTTCGGCCGGTTCTTCCTCAACAGCGCGATCTTCTCGGTCGCCGTGGCTCTGGGGCAGGTGCTCACCAGTACCACTGCCGCCTACGCCTTCGCACGGCTGCGATTCCCCGGACGCGACCGCGTGTTCACCTTGTATCTTTCGGCGCTCATGCTTCCGGTCGTCCTGCTCCTCGTCCCCCGCTTCCTGCTCATCAGCGCGCTCGGCTGGGCGGACACCTACCAGGGATTGATCTCGACGGAGCTGGTATCCGTCAGCGGGATCTTCCTCTTGCGGCAGTTCTTTCTCGCCATTCCACGGGATCTCGAAGACGCCGCGCGGCTGGAAGGTGCGGGGGAATGGACGGTCTTCCGGCGCGTGGTCCTGCCGCAGTCCGGGCCGGCGCTCGCCACGCTGGGCGTGCTGGCGCTCGCCGACCAGTGGAAGAGCTTCTTCTGGCCGCTCGTCGCCACGTCCTCCGCCGACATGCAGGTGTTGGAAGTGGGTATCGCGCGCCTGCACGGCGCGTACGACCTGAACTGGCCGTATCAAATGGCGGCGGCGACGGCGGCGGTGGTCCCGATGATGGTCCTGTACTGGGTCGCACACAAGTACTTCATGCGCGGGATTCAGTTGCGCGTCTAGTCTTTGCGTTTCCTCGTTGTCGGGGTTGATCGGAAGCTCAACTCCCACTTGATGTCCCGTCCGTCTCCCCCGGCGGCCCATTCAATCACCGCGTGTCCCGTTTCCAGGCTCCTTACCGTGCAAGGCACGTCGGCCTTGCACGTCCCGGGCCGCAGCCCTTTCGGGACGGCGACGGTGACGGCATAGGCACGAGCGTCGAGATTTACCGACTTCGCGGCGAGCGTACGCGCCGCGGCATCCCACGTCTCCTCCGTGATGTCGACGGCACCCTGCACGACGTGTCGCGTCGTCCCGATCACCAGCGGGCGCGCCGCGGCGGGCCGCAGCCCGAGTGTGAGGGTGCTGCGCGCCTCGAGCGTGACCGTGACCGTGTCTTTGAGATCGGCGAGTGGTGCGTCGCGCCACACGTCATAGGCGGTGAACCGCGCGCCCGCGATGCCGAGCGCGCCGAGGGAGAGCGACGTGGGGAGCGGCTCGTCGTCCCAATTGACCAGCACCGCGGTCCACCAGCGCGGCGCACCCTCGACCACCCAGGCGCGCGGCGGCGCATCCCGGTGTACGCTCCAGAGGCCGCCACTCCCTCCCGTGCCGCCGAACACCCGCACGGCGAGCACATTGTCCCCGCCCCAGTTCAGGGCGTCGGAGGCGACGCGATAGCGGCGGTACGCCTGCGACACTGCGCGGTCGCCGGGTGGCAAGTCTCCGGTCCCGCCCACTCTCACGCCGTTCAAGAACGCCTCGTCGGCATCGGCGATCTTCCCGAGCTCGAGGTACACTGGCCGCGCGGGGACGAGTGGCGGGAGCGAGAATCGCGTCCGGTACCAGCCAAACCCGGTGTAGTCCCGATGCCCCGCCTCGTTCCAGCGCTGGGGCACCGGGATCGTCTCCCACGCCGCTTCGTCGAAGTCACGGGTGCGGTACGCGGCGTCGTCTCCGGTTCGGAAGCGCCAGGGCCCCTTGAGCGGGACCACGTCGTCGCCGGCGACGATCGCCGGCGCGACGTCGCGCTCCACCACGGCGGCATCGATCGGGCGGGCCCCCACCGGCGCGACCGGGAGCGTGCGTTGCAGCAGGGCGAGTCGCTCGGGTGGGAGCTTCGGGAGGTTGTCCGAGAAGAGGGTGAGCCCGCCCGTCACCGCGACGAGGGACGCCCACGCCCGCGCTTCCGCCGGTGTGAGCGGGGGCCGCACCACGAGGCAGTCGGGATCGTTGAGCCAGGCCGAGCGCTGGTAGAAGCTGCGCAGCCCCGCCGCGCGCGCCGCAGGCTGGAGCCCGCCCCAGCTGGCGGCAACGTCCGGAGCGATCCGCATCCCGTTCACGAGTCCGACGGCGTGCTGCAGCGGCGCGGCGCTCCCCACCACGAACGCCTCGGTGCCGAGTCCGTCGCGAATCGCGCCCAGCCCGCCGCGGTACGCTTCCGCGTGCGTCAGGCCGCCGTAATGACCCGTCCCCAGCGTGGCCCAGCGGAGCGCGTCGATTCTGAGATAATCGTAGCCCCAGTCGCGCACGACGCGGCGGGCCAGGTCGAACAGCCATTGCTGGACCTTGGGATGCGCGCCGTCGAGCGCGTAGATCTGGCCGCCCCACGACTCGCGCGTGTCGCACGCCACGGGGCCGCTGGCGTCGCGCAGCAGCCAGTCGGGGTGCTCGGCGGGGACGCCCGACCGCTCCGCGACAGCGAACGGCGCCAGCCACAGACCGGCCTTGAACCCCTTCGCGTGGATCTGATCGGTCAGCCAGGCGTGTCCGTGGGGAAACTTGTCGTTGGTGTCCCACGCGCCCGCCGCCCGCTGATATCCGTCGTCGAGCTCGATGTAACGGAAGAACCTGCGGTCGAAGCTGGCGGCGCAGAATTCCGTGTTCGCCACCACGTCCGTTTCATTGACGCCGCCCGCCAGCTCTTGCCGCGAGCACCAGCCCGCGGGTGCCACCGCCTGTGCCAGCCGGTCCTGATCGACCGGCGAGGAGGGGATGAACAAGGCGCGCAGCGCGGTCAGGCCGTCGCCCTGGGGATCGAACGCCAGTCGCATGCGGGAGGCGTCCCCCTCGGGCCGGAGCGGTCGTGTCGGGAACCATTCGCTTGCCGCCTCGAGCCCCTGCGGTCCCAGCTGGACGCGGGCCTCGCCGGGCTCCCCGGCATCAAAGGCGATCGCCAGGCCTCGGCCCCCGCGTGTGAGTCCGAGCGCCCCGTGACTCGTCAGACCCGATGCCTCCGCCCCACCCACGGCTACCACCCGGCACGGGTCGAGAGACTGATACCCGTTCACGAGCGCGACCAGCGGGCCGGGTCCGCCCAGCACGCCGGACTCGGGGAGCTGGAAGAAGCGTATCCCTTTCACGCTGGGGAGGTAGCGATCGGGGAACACGGTGACGGTGACGACGGCCTGCGGGGCCTCGGCCGCGCCCGCCGTGAGAAACTCCGCCTCGACCCACACGCCGGCCGCACGGCCGCGCACCACGACGGCGTCGCCGCCGGGGGGGCGACGGCTGCCGACCGTGCTATCTTCCAAGTCGGCGAGGCCGAGGGGGCGGTCGGCGAGCCAGGTCACCATTTCCGCGTCGCGGATGAGCGGAACGGGAGCGCCGTCCCCGTAGTACCACAGTGACCAGCGGCGGCGCTCGTCCAGCTCGAAGCGTAACCTCCCCGTCCCCGCCACCCCGGACGGTCGAGGGCGGTGGAGGGCGGTCGAGGGCGGGGCGATCAGGCCGCTGGAAACCCCGCCGGTGAGGAGAACGAACGTGCGTCGGTCCATGGTCACAATGTTGGCGGCCCTCGCCGGTTTGTCTACGCCGCTGGTCGCGCAGGAGACGCGCGGCGGGCTGTTGACGCTCGGGCTCGCCTACACGGTCGGCAGCGGTTGGCAAATCCAAGGCTTCGACGTCGGCTACGGGCGCGGGCTGCCCTCCGGACCGATTGCGGCGGTGTCGCTCGGTGCGCGCCTCGGCGAATTCATCGACCAGCGGGCGATCATCGGCGGCTCGCAGGGGTTTGTCTTCGGCGCCACCCTCGGCGCGCGGACCCGCGCCCTGACCGTCGCCGAGTTCGGGTCGGACACGGCGCCGAGCCGCGTGGGACTCGACGTCACCGTCGAGACGACGGGCTACGCCGGCGCGCACTCGCCGCTCGGGATCGGGTCGCCGTGGGGTGCGGTCTCCGTCCTCCCCGGCCTGCGGGTCGGCGGTTTCGGGCTCGTGTTCGGCCCCACGGCATTTTTCGGCACCGCTACCCTCGTCCGGCCGTTCTTGGGCGTGCGCTTCGACGTGCCGCTGGCGCGGCGGGAGCGCCATCCCTAGTTTAGCGCCGATGGCGGTCCCCTCCCTCGATACCGAGCACCCCGGTATCCGGGTCATCGCGGAAGTAGCGTCGGTGCTGCAGGCGGGCCTCGCGTCCGGCGAGGCCCTGCACGGCGTGGTGAGTGCGCTGCGGCGCGGTCTCAACCTGCGCCGCTGCCGCCTCTGGCTCCGCACACCCGACGGCTCGCGCTTCGCATCGGTCACCACGTCCGGGGACGAGGAGGACGTGCCGGGCTACCCGCAGCCGGTGGCCGAGTGGGTGCGGCACGGGCCGCAGCGCGAGGGTGTCCCGGGCGGCTCGGTCGTGCGGCTGCCGCTGATCCACGACGACGAGCCCCTCGGAGCGCTCGAGGTCGTCATCCCCACTGGTCGCTACGAAGGAATCGCGCACGACGTGGTGGTCGTAGTGGCCCGTATTCTCGCCCCCATGATCGCCGCGACGGAGCTGTCCCAGGACCTCGCCTCCGAGGTGGCGCTGCGCACCCACGAGATGGAGGCGCAGCGCAGCTTCGCCGCCCAGATCGTCGACTCCCTCCCCGTCGGGCTGTACGTGATCGACCGCACCTATCGGATCCGCGCCTGGAACCGCAAGCGCGAGACGGGGACGCAGGGCGTGTCGCGCGAGGACGCCGTGGGGCGCGAGATCTTCGACGTGCTCGACCGCCAGCCGCGCGACCTCCTGAAACGGGAGTTCGACCGCGTCTTCGACACCGGCGAGCTGCAGCAGGTCGAAATGGAGTCGCAGGCGACGGGCGAGGCGCGCCATTACCGCATCACCAAGATTCCGATGCATCAGGACGGCGGCGTCATCTCGCACGTCATTACCATCGGCGAGGACATCACCGAGTGGCGTCAGGCCCAGCAGCGTCTCACGGAGACGGAGAAGCTCGCCGCGGTGGGCCAACTCGCGGCCGGCGTGATGCACGAGATCAACAACCCCCTGGCGACGATCCTCGCCTGCTGCGAGGCGCTGGCTCTCCGGACGGCGGACCTGGCGCCGCCGGACCGCCACGGCTACGACGAGTACCTGAAGATCATCGACACCGAGGTCCAGCGCTGCCGTCGCATCGTAGAGAGCCTGTTGGACTTCTCGCGCCCCAAGGGCGGTGACAAGAAGCCCACGGACGTGAACGGCGTGGTGGAGCGCACGCTGTTCCTCCTCAAGCACCACGCGCGGTTCAAGCGGTTGACCGTGGTGCGCGAGCTGGCGACGGGCCTGCCGGCGGTGCTCGCCGACCACGAGCGCTTGATCCAGAGCTTCATGGCGCTCATGCTCAACGCGCTGGACGCGATGGACTCGCGCGGCACGCTCACCGTGCGGAGCCGGATCAACCCGGACCGTGGCGACGAGATCCTGCTCGAGTTCATCGACACGGGCACGGGGATCAAGCGGGAGGACCTCCCCAAAATCTTCGAGCCTTTCTTCACCACCAAACCCCAGGGACGCGGCACCGGCCTGGGTCTTTCCATCTGCTACGGCATCATCGCCGAGCACCGGGGGCGGATCGACGTCGAATCGCAGGTGGGCGTCGGTTCGAACTTCAGGGTATATCTCCCCATCGGCTGAAGATTCTCGTCGTCGAGGACGACAAGACCGTCGGCCAATACGTCAAGCGCGGCCTGACCGAAGCCGGGTTCACCGCGGACCTGGTGGGCGACGGTGCCGAGGGGCTCCGCCTCTCGACGGGCGGGCACTACGACATGCTGGTGCTCGATCTGCGGTTGCCTGCGCTGTCCGGGCTCGAGGTGCTGCGCACCCTGCGTGATCGGGGCGAGGGGATCCCGGTGCTGGTGCTCACCGCGCAGGACGCGGTGGACTTCAAGGTCCAGGCGCTCAAGATGGGCGCCGACGATTACGTGACGAAACCCTTTTCCCTCGAAGAGTTGCTCGCCCGAGTGGAGGCGCTGGGCCGGCGTCCCAAAGCGATCGCGCCCCCGGTGCTGCGGATCGCGGACCTGACACTCGACACCGGGAGCCGCGAAGTGCGGCGCGGCGGCCGGCTCATCGACCTCACGCCCAAGGAATACGCGGTGCTCGAGTATCTGATGCGCCACCACGGACGCGTCATGTCGCGGACGCTCATCACGGAGTACGCCTGGGACTATCACTTCGATCCCGGCACCAACATCGTGGATGTCGTGATCACGCGGCTGCGCAAGAAGATCGACCACGCGCGCGAGCCGAAGCTGATTCACACAGTGCGTGGCGTGGGCTACGTCGTGAAGGCCTGACATGCAGACGATCCGCGGTCGCCTCACCGCCTGGTACTCGGCGGCCCTCGCGCTCACCCTCGCCGCGTTCGCCGCCGTGCTCTACCTGGACCGGCGCAGCGCCTCCTACCAGGACCTGGACCAACGGATGCGCTCGGAGGCGTCGCTCACCGCGGGCATCCTGGCGGAGAGCTACCGGGCCCGCGGCGTGCTGGTGCGGGCGGACACCGCCGGGCGGCCGGTGCTCATCCCCGACGTCGCCGCGCTGCTCGAAGCGGTCCCCGAGATCCTGATCGTCACCGCGCGCGACGGCAGTCTGCTGTTCGCGTCGTCGGATGCCCGGGCGCTCACGTTCCAGCAGGTGGAGCAGTTGCGCCGCATCGCGACCGCCCCCGGGTCCGGCCAGCCTCCCGGGAGCTTCCGCATCGAGCCCGACGGCCCCACGATTCGCTACGCGGTCCGCTATCTCACCGACGCGGGTCCCCAGTTCGGCGCCATCCTCGCCGGGGCGAACGTCCGCTCGGCCGAGCTGGGTCCCGATCAGCTGCTCTCTACCTTCGCGCTCGTCCTGCCCTTTGGCGTCGCCGTGGCCCTGCTCATGGGCTCCTGGATCTCACGCCGCGCGCTCGGCCCGGTGGACCAGATCATCACCGAGGTGCGCGAGATCACGGACGGGCGGAGCCTGCATCGCCGGCTGGCCGAGCCGCTGGTGAAGGACGAGCTCGGCCGCCTCGCCGAAACGCTGAACCAGATGATGACCCGGCTGGAACGGAGCTTCGCCGCTTTGAGACGCTTTACCGCCGACGCCAGTCACGAGCTCAAGACGCCGCTGACCGTGCTGCGCGCCGGTGTGGAGCGCGCCATCACCACGCCCAACCTCCCGCAGGACACCCTCGCGACGCTGGAGGAGACCCTGCAGGAGATCAAGCGCATGACCGAGCTCGTGGAGGCGCTGCTCACGCTGGCGCGCGCGGACGAGGGGATCGCGCCGCTGCACCGCGAGCCCGTCGATCTGCGCGGGATCGTCGAGGAGGCGCGCGAGACGGGTGAGCTGCTCGCCGAGGAGGCGGGGGTGCAGATGGAAGTGACGACGCCCGCCGACCCGGTGGTGGTGTCGGTCGACGCGACCCGGATTCGCCAGCTGATCCTCAATCTTCTCACCAACGCCGTGAAGTACACGCCGGCGGGCGGGAGCGTGCGCCTGCAGCTCGGGCCCGCCAACGGCAAACTCACCCTCAGCGTCGCCGACACCGGAATCGGCATCGCACCCGGCGACCTGCCCCACATCTTCGACCGGTTCTGGCGCGCCGACTCGGCACGCACTCGCACCGGCGAACGGCCGGGGGCGGGCCTGGGGCTCGCCATTTGCAAGTGGATCGCCGAAGCGCACGGCGGGCGGATCGACGTCGTGAGCCGCCCGGGACGCGGCACCACGTTCATCGTCACCCTGCCGTGGGAAGCGCCCGCTGCAAACTCCTAGCCCGCTCGGCCGGGCGGAGCGCGCCGCGGCGGACGCCGGGGGTGCTGAGGCAGGGGCGCATCAATGTTCACCCGGCTGTCATCGTTTTGTAATGCCCGCTCCCCTAGCGTCCAACGCGACGTGGCCAATATTTCATATGGAGACACCGATCACGCCGGAGGGCGACTACTTGTGTTCGACCATCTGATCGAGTCCAAGCGCACCAAGAACCGCAAACGGACGTTCGGCCTGAACGCCGTGTCCTTGGTGGCGCACACCGTTGTTATCGCGGCGGCCGTGTACGCGACCTTGAACGCCGGCCAGACCGACAACTCCGTCAAGGTCGACACGGCGCTCGTGTTCGTCGACCAACCGAAGCAGGAGAAGCCACCCGAGCAGCAGCCGGTCCAGCTCGACGTACCGCTGAAGGGATTCCAGACTGTGGTCGCGCCGGATGTGATCCCCACCAACATTCCTCCCGTGAACCTGCAGGAGCACTTCGATCCGAAGGACTACTCCGGTACGGGCGTGGAGGGCGGGGTCGCGACCGGGATCGTGCCCACGGGCAATGAAGTGTTCATGGAAGCGATCGTCGAAGAGAAGCCGGCGGTGCTGTCGGGGCCGACCATCGTGTTCCCCGAGCTGCTCAAACAGGCGCAGATCACCGGCCGGGTGCTGGTGCAGGCGATCGTCGACACCTTGGGTCGCGCCGAGGCGAACTCTGTGAAGGTGTTGCAGAGCCCGAACCCCGGGTTCGATCAGTCCGCGAAAAACTACGTGCTCAAGTGTTTGTTCCGCCCGGCGCGCGTGCACGGCCGCGCCGTCCGGGTGCTGGTGCAGATCCCCATCGACTTCCGCCTGAAACAGTAGCGCCCAAAGGAGCCTGCGCACATGAGTCTCTCGCTTTACGACCTGTTCGTGACGATGGGTCCGTTCGCGAAATTCATCGTCGTCGTCTTGGCGGTCATGTCCGTCATCTCGTGGGCGAACGCCGTCCAGAAACTGGTCCAGATCATACGGTCGGAGCGGCAGACGCGGAAATTCGCGCCTGAGTTCTCGCGCTTCCTCCAGGAGGAGCAGCTCGACGGCGCGATCAAGCTCGCCGAGAAGCAGAACCGGAGTCACGTGGCGCGCGTGGTTGGCGAGGCCCTCTCCGAGGTGAAGCCGCTGCTGCGCGATCGCGCCACGATCACCGCGGCCGACATCAACTCGGTGGAGCGCGCAGTGGAGCGCGAGATTCTCATCGTGGCGGCCGAGCTCAAGCGCGGCCTCGGCATCCTGGCCACCACCGGCTCCACGGCGCCGTTCGTCGGACTGCTGGGCACGGTGATGGGGATCGTGAACGCGTTCACCGGCATGGCGGCGTCGGGCGGCGGCGGCTCGCTTGCCTCGGTGTCGGCCGGTATCGCCGAGGCCCTGATCACCACGGCGTTCGGACTCATCGTCGCCATTCCGGCGGTATGGCTCTACAACTACTTCACCACCAAGATCGACTTCCTCTCCGTCGAAATGACCTACACCTCGAAAGAGCTGATCGACTACCTGATCAAGAGCGTCGGGTCGGAGTTCGGCCGCTCGATCTTCACCAAGGAATTCCAGACGCAGAAGGCGTCGCAGACCAGTGGCCCTGTCAGCCACTAGCGCCCGCGCGGCCGTCAAGGCCGACATCAACGTCACGCCGCTCATCGACGTGATGCTGGTACTGCTGATCATCTTCATGATCGTCACACCCCTGATCGCCGCCGGGTTCCAGGCCACCATCCCCCGCTCGCAGAACCCGGAGAACCGTCCGGAAGGGACGGACGAGGTCAAGCTCGGGATCGACAAGGACGGCAAGTTCTGGCTGGACTTGGGACCGGGACCGAGGCAGATCCCGGACGACCAGCTGCCCGAGCGACTGCAGTCGATCTATGAGAGCCGCACCAAGGACAAGATCCTGTTTCTGAAAGCCGACCAGAACATCGAGTTCGGTCGCGTACAGCAGGCCATCGAACTCGCCCGGCGGGCTGGTGTGCGTGTCGTCGGCGCCATCACCGAGCAGAAACAGACGCTCACGAAGAAGAAAGAAGGGGGCTGACCGATGGCGATGGGATCCTCCGGCGGGGGCGAGGGCCTCAGCTCCGATATCAATGTCACTCCGCTGATCGACGTGCTGCTCGTGCTGTTGATCATTTTCATGATCACGCAGCCCCTGTCGCGCAAGGCGTTCGACGTTCAGGTCCCGCCCGAGCAGCAGAGCAAGCAGAAGCAGCAGCAGTCGAGCCAGATCGTCCTCGAGCTCAAGGCCGACGGCTCGTACGCGATCAACGGCCAGCCGTACAGCGTGAGTCAGCTGGACCAGGCGTTCCATCAGATCTACGACCCGCGGCCGGCCAAGCTGCTGTTCATCAAGGCGGCGCCGACGCGCAAGTACGTCGACGTGATGCAGGCGATGGACATCGCGCACGGCGCGGGCGTCCAGGTGATCGGCTTCACGCCGCCCGAGCAAGCCAAGAAATAGGCCCGCCCGTGTGGGCGGGGGATCGGTAGGGGCGCTGCATGCTGCGCCCCTACATTCGTTTCGGGGTATACCCCAGGCATCGTGAACGCACCTTCCAACGCCCGCCCCCCACTCCCCGGGCTGCGCCTGCCCCTCCCCTCCCGGGGCGTGGCGCCGGGCGCGGCCTTCGCCGTCCTGGTCCACGTGGGCATCATCGGCGTCCTCCTCGCCGGGGGGCGTGAGCTGACCGGCCGGGTCACGGCGACGCCCGCGTCCGGCGCCGTGAACTTCTTCGTTCTGCCGCGGGCGACGCCGGCGTCGGTCGATGTCGCTCTCGCGCCCCACGTGCCGCTTGTCGATCTGTCCGGGCTACGCCGCATCGCCATCGAGCTGCCACCCGTCGACCTCCCACGCGCGACCCTGCCGCTTCCCGTGGTGCCGGTGTCCGGTGGCACGGGTGGTGCTGAGGGAGCGCGGGCGGGTGGTGGCCCGGCAAGCGGGGCGGGGGCGGGGGCGGGGCCTGGAACGGGCGACGAAGGCGGTTACATTCTTCACGCCGCGCCGCGGACGGCGATTCTTCCGCCGCTGGCGCAGGTGCCCGGATCAGTGGCCGGCCGCACCCTGCGGGTGTCGTTCTGGGTGGCGGCCGACGGACGCGTCACACGCGTGGAAGTCGACCCCCCGATCGCCGACGCGTCGTACAACCGGGAGTTCGAACGGCGCATGATGGCGTACCAGTTCTACCCGGCGCACACGCGGGGCGGGCGCACCCTGGCGGATGTCGTCACCGTCCCTCTGCGAATCGGCAACTGACCCGCCCTTGGGCGGGCTCCAAGGAGTCACAACTCATTATGCTCATTGCTCTCGTCCTGGGCCTCTCGGTCCTCGCCCTGGTCGTCGCCTGGGGCCTGCGGCGCTACGTGCTGCGGCAGGACACCGGCACCGCCGACATGCGCAAGATCTCCGACGCGATCCAGGAAGGCGCCGAAGCGTTCCTGCGGCGGCAGTACCGCACGATCGGTCTCCTGAGCGTCGCGCTCGGCGTGCTCATCTACGTGCTGTACGCCTTTTTCCGCAAACCGCACGCTGGCGAACCCGCCGCCGCGACGCTGGCGCTCACCACGACCCTGTCGTTCCTGTTCGGCGCCCTCTGCTCAGGGATAGCCGGCATCGTCGGCATGTACGTCGCCGTGCGGTCGAACATCCGCACTGCGAGCGCGGCGCGCTCGAGCCTCAACAAGGCGCTGCAGATCGCGCTGCGGGGCGGCGCGGTGAGCGGGTTGTTCGTGGTCGCCATGAGCCTGTTCGGCGTCGGCCTGCTCTACACCGTGCTCGAGGCGCTGCACTTCGAGCCGACCAAGATTCCTCTCATGATCGTGGGCTATGGCTTCGGCGCATCGTTCGTCGCGCTGTTCGCACAGCTGGGCGGTGGCATTTACACGAAGGCCGCCGACGTCGGCGCCGACCTGGTCGGCAAGGTCGAGGCGGGGATCCCGGAGGACGACCCCCGCAACCCCGCCGTGATCGCCGATCTGGTGGGCGACAACGTGGGCGACTGCGCCGGGCGCGGCGCCGACCTGTTCGAGTCCACGGCCGCGGAGAATATCGGCGCCATGATTCTGGGGTCGGGCCTGGCGCTCGCGAACCCCGGCGTGTTCAACGCGGCGCAGGTGGTCGGTCTGATGCTCTTCCCCCTCGTGGCGCGGGCGTTCGGGCTGGTGGCGTCGATCATCGGCGTGCTGCTCGTGAAGGCTCGCGAGGACGAAGACCCGATGCACGCACTCAACCGCGGCTACATGTGGACCGCGGTGCTCGCGGCGGCCGGGTTCGTGGGGGGGACCTACTGGCTCCTCAATCCGACCGCCCATCCCGCCGCCTGGTGGCACTTCGCCCTGTGCGGCGTGATCGGCATCGTCACCTCCATCGCCTTCGTCTACATCACCCAGTACTACACGGAATACCGCTACCGCCCCGTGAAGTCGATCGCGGCGGCTTCGGTGACCGGGCCGGCGACCAACATCATCGCGGGATTCGCCGTGGCGCTCGAGTGCACCGCGTTGCCGACGTTCACCATCTCGGCCGCCATCATCGCCTCGTACAAGCTCGGCGCCTCGAGCGGCCTCGCCCACTCGGGGCTGTTCGGCACCGCGGTGGCGACCATGGGCATGCTCGGCACCGCGGCCTATATCCTCGCGATGGACACCTTCGGCCCCATCACCGACAACGCCGGCGGCATCATCGAGATGTCGCACCAGCCCGAGGACATCCGCCGGCGCACCGATCGGCTCGACGCCGTCGGCAACACCACCAAGGCGCTCACCAAAGGGTACGCCATCGGCTCGGCGGCGCTGGCTGCGTTCCTGCTGTTCTCCGCGTACCTGGACGAAGTCGCGGCCCTGGGCTCGCCGCTCGCCTCCGTCGACATCTCGAAGCCCGAAGTGTTCGTGGGCGGTCTGCTGGGCGCCATGCTGGTGTTCTGGTTCTCGGCGCTCGCGATCAGCGCCGTGACCAAGGCCGCGGTCAGCGTCATTCAGGAGGTGCGGCGCCAGTTCCAGGCCGATCCCGGCATCCTCAAGGGGACGTCGCGTCCCGACTACGGCCGGGCGGTGGACATCGTGACGGTGGGCGCGCTCAAGGCGATGGTGGCTCCCGGTCTGCTCGCCGTCGGCATGCCGATCGTGGTGGGCCTGGTCTTCAAGGTGCTGTTTCACGTCGGCGCCGAGACGGTCGCGTCGTTCCTGATGGTCGGCACGATCGGAGGCATTCTCATGGCGACGCTGCTGAACAACGGCGGTGGGGCCTGGGACAACGCCAAGAAGTTCATCGAGACCGGAGAGTACGGCGGGAAAGGCAGTCCGGCGCACAAGGCGGGCGTGGTGGGCGACACGGTGGGTGACCCGTTCAAGGACACCGCCGGTCCGTCGCTGCATGTGCTCATCAAGCTCCTGAGCACGGTCACGCTGGTGCTGGCGCCGCTGTTTGTCTAGCGCGCGGCAGCTCTTTCGCCGCAAGCCGATCGCCGAGCTGCTCGTCGAGGGCGAGAGTCCGTACGCTCTCAAGCGGGCGCTCGGCGCCGGCGATCTCATCATGCTCGGCATCGGCGCCGTGATCGGCGCCGGGATCTTCGGGGCAATCGGGACGGCGGCAGCAGGGCAATACGATGCCGCCGGACATCTCGTACGCAGCGGTGCCGGACCCGCGCTCGTCCTGTCATTCCTGTTGCTCGGTGTGTGCTGCGCGCTCGCCGGTCTGTGCTACGCCGAGCTCGCGGCGATGATTCCCCAGGCGGGAAGCGCGTATGCCTATTCCTACGCGACGCTCGGAGAGCTGGTCGCCTGGGTGATTGGATGGGATCTGATCCTCGAGTACGCCGTCGGCAACGTCGCCGTGGCCATTTCCTGGGCGGACTATTTCACGTCGCTGCTCCGGAGCTTCGACGTTCACCTGCCGGTTTGGCTCACGACGGGATACCGGACGGCGCTCCTCGCCCCCGACGCCGCGGTCCATGGCCTGCTCCAGACCGCGCCCCACGTCGCCGGCATCCCGATCCTCGTCAATGTGCCCGCCTTCCTCATCGTCGCGGCGATCACGTGGCTGCTGCTGCTCGGTGTTCGCGAGAGCGCCACGGTAAACAACGTCATGGTCACGATCAAGCTCCTGGTGCTCGGTCTGTTCATCGTCGCGGGCCTCACTCACCTCAACGCGGCGAACTATCATCCGTTCGCTCCGAACGGCTTCCGCGGCGTGCATCAGGGGGCGGCGATCGTATTCTTCGCGTACATCGGGTTCGACGCGATCTCCACGGCCGCCGAGGAGACGAAGAACCCGCAGCGTAGCCTGCCCATCGGGATCCTGGGCGGGCTCGCCATCTGCACGGTCATCTACATGATCGTGGGCGCCGTGCTCACGGGAATGGTGCCGTACACCGAGCTCGGCGTCGCCGACCCGCTCGCCAAGGCCCTGAACAGCGCGGGATTTACGACGGTGGGGTGGATCGTCGCGCTGGGTGCGATCGTCTCGATGTCCGCGGTGCTGCTCGTGTTTCAGTACGGGCAGCCCCGCATCTTCTTCGCGATGGGGCGCGACGGCCTGCTGCCGCCGTGGGCGGCCAAGGTGCACGCCAGGACCCGCGTGCCCTATATCACCACGCTGATCACCGGTGTCTTTGTGGGCCTGTGGTCGCTCATCGGAGACGCGGGCGAGACCTACAACCTCACCAACATCGGCACGCTGTTCGCGTTCGTGCTCGTGTGCGTGGGCGTGCTGGTGCTGCGCCACACCGACCGCGACCGCCACCGACCGTTCCGGGTGCCGTTCGTGTGGCTCGTTGCGCTCACGGGCGCGGCACTGTGCCTGTTAGTCATGCTCGGTCTGCCGCTGGAGACGTGGGTACGGTTCGCGGTGTGGCTCGTGATTGGCCTCATGCTCTACTTGTTCTATGGTTACCGTCACAGTCGGTTGCACCGGGCGGCCATGCACCTGCCGTGAAGCTTCACACCAAGATCGTGCTGGGGCTCGTGCTCGGGGCCGGGTCCGGCCTCGCGGCGAATGTATGGGCCGGGACCCCGTGGGTCCACTGGGTGACCACGAACCTGGCGGGCCCCGCAGGGCAAATCGTCGGGCAGATCTTCTTGCGGCTGCTGTTGATGACGGTCGTGCCGCTCGTGTTCACGTCGATCACGCTGGGTGTCGCGCAGCTCGGCGACGTTCGCAAGGTCGGACGCGTGGGAGCCCGCTCGCTTGCCTACTTCCTCGTGTCCACGGTGATCTCGGCCATCATCGGCATCGTCCTGGTCAACCTCGTGCGCCCTGGTGTCGGGGTGCCGGTCGCGGTACGGGAGCAGCTACTCGAGGCGTATCGCGGACAGGTTGCGGGCCTGCAGGCCGGTGGCACGACGAAGTTCGGGGTCGATCTGTTCGTGAACATCGTGCCGCGCAACCCATTCCAGGCCGCCGCGAATCTCGACATGCTCGGCGTGCTCTTCTTCTCGCTGGTGTTCGGTGCGGCGTTGACCCTCATCCCCGCCGAGAAGACGCGCGCCCTGGTTGTGCTGCTCGACGCCGTCGGCGACGCGATCATCAAGATCATCGGGATGGCGATGCAGCTCGCTCCCTACGGCGTGTTCGGTCTGATCTTCGTGGTCACCTCGCTCCTGGGGTGGGACATCCTGCAGAAGCTGCTCGGGTACGTCTTGGTGGTGCTGGTCGGCCTGCTGCTCCACGGCGCGGTGAGCCTGTCGTTGCTGGTTCGCTTTCTCGGAGGCCTGAGCCCGTTGACATTCTGGCGGCGCATCGGCCCCAGCATCGTCACCGCGTTCTCCACGAGCTCGAGCAACGCCACGCTCCCGACGAATATTGCGGTCGCCGAGCGGGAGCTGAAGATCCCGCCCCGGATCGCCGGATTCGTCTTGCCCCTGGGCTCGACGATGTGCCACAACGGGACGGCCCTCTACGAGGGCGTCACCGTGCTGTTCCTCGCCCAACTGTTCGGCGTGCACCTCACGCTCGGCCAGCAGGTGATCGCCGTCGTCCTGAGCGTCATCACGGCCGTCGGCACGGCCGGCGTGCCGGGGGGTTCGCTCCCGCTCCTCATGGTGGTGTGCGCGGCGGTGGGTGTCCCGCCCGAGTTGGTCGGCGTCGTCTACGGGGTGGAACGCATCCTCGACATGACGCGCACCACACTGAACGTGTGTGGCGATCTCACCGCTGCTGTGTACGTCGCGAGAACCGAAAGTGACTGGGATCCGCGCCTCATCACCGGGGACGTGAGCCTGGTGCCGGCGGCGTAGCGGGCGCGACGTAGGGGCGTAGCATGCTACGTCCCTACACGAGCTCCGCTGCCAGCTTCAGCGCCCCGAGCGCGGCATCGATCCGCTCGGGCACGAGGCGCGCTCGTTTGAACCCGACGGCCAGCCGGTCGCGGAATGCGGCGGTGAGGGGTGACTGCGGCAGGAGCAGGCCGCCTGTGATCGCGACCGGGACGGGGCCCGCGGCGGGAAAATGGCGCCCCAGCATGACGACCAGCTCGACGAGCTCGCGCGCCGCCTCGTCCACCGCCCGCTGCGCCACCACCTCGCCCTCCCGCGCGGCGTTGAGCACGTGCGGCGCGAGCGCCGCCACCTGAGCCGGCGTCGCCGTCGCCGCCCATCGCACCAGATCGTCGAACCGCTGTAGACCCAGTGCCCCGAGCAGCCGGGCCAGGAGGGTGGAGCCCTCGCCGCGGCCGTCCTGCGCTCGCCCTGCCAGGTCGAGCGCGCGGCGACCGAGCCAGTATCCCCCGCCTTCATCGCCCAGCTGCCACCCGTAGCCGCCCGCGCGGTGGATCTCGCCGCCCGGCAGGCGCGCGTAGGCGATCGACCCGGTGCCGGAGTTCACGAGCACGCCCGGGCCGTGCGCGAAGGCCGTGGTCAACGCGACCTCGCCGTCCGCAAGCACGCGCACGCGGCCGGCGATGCCGGCGTCGACCAGCGCCGCTTCGAGCTCGGCCTGCTCTTGCCGCCGCCCGGCGCCGGCCGCCCCGACGACCGCGGCTTGCACGGGCAGCTCGATACCCGCCTGGACCGCCGCGCGCCGGGCCGTCTCCGCGAGCACGGCGGCCGCCCCCGCCGCTCCCGCCGGCCGCATGGCGGCGCCCGGCCCGTCCGCTCTGCCAAGGACCTTCGTCGGCTGGCCTACCACCACGGTGGAGTGCGATCCACCGGCGTCGGCTCCCAGAAAGAGGGCGGTCGGGCGAACTGGCGGACGGGCGGAAGGTGGGGTCACGCGGGGAGCGTGTGCGGTCCGCTGGTCCGCTCGTCCCGCTGTCCGACGAGCGACGAGGCCACTCCCACCAGCATCGTCACCGCCGTCCCCAGCGGCACGTACCACGGCCAGGCGAGCCCCGGCAGCCAGCGCCACGGCACCCCCAGCACCACGGGAGTCATCACGAGCACGCTCACGACGATGGCCATGATAACGTCGCGCTGGCGCGCGCGCGGCCAGAATCCGCCCAGCAGATAGGTGCCGAGCAGGCCGCCGTACGTGATCGATGCGATACTGAGCGCCAGCTGCACGACGGGTGTGTTCTGGTTGCGAAACGCGATCGCGCCGCCGACGAGCACCGCCGTCCACACGAGCGTGAGCCAGCGGCCCACCCAGAGAAGATGCGTCGGCTCCTGGCGACCCGAGAGTGGCGCATAGAAATCGTGGGTGGACGCGGAGGCGAGCGAGTTGACGGCCGACGCGTGGCTGCTCATGGCCGCGGCCAGGATCCCCGCGACGACGAGCCCGGCGAGCCCGGCCGGCAGGCGTGTGATCACGAAGGTCGGGTAGATGGCGTCGCTGCGCCCTCCCTGATCCGCGCCGGCCAGCCACAGGCTCGTGCCCACGAGCAGGAACAGCGCGAACTGGGCGATGATGAATACGCCCGATCCGATGAGCGCGCGCCGGGCGTCCGCGAGCCCGCGAGCGGCGAGCAGACGCTGCACGATCAGATGGTCGGTGCCGTGCGACGCGCCGGCGAGCAGCGCGCCGCCCAGGACCCCGCCCCAAAACGTGTACAGCACCTTGAACGACGGTGTGAAGTCGAGCGCGACGAGCTTCCCGGCGTCCCAGGCCCGCGCGAACGCACCGGCGCCTCCCGCGAGCTGGGTCGCGACGAGCAGCGTGGCCACGCCGCCCAGCAGATAGACGCCCAGCTGGATCACGTCCACCCAGACGACGGCCCGCAGCCCGCCGACCCACGTGTAGATCACGGTGACGAGGCCGATGGCGAGGATCCCGGCGGGCATGCTCCAGTGAGTGATGATGGCGAGGGGGATGGCCGTGGCGAAGATCCGGACGCAGTCGGCGAGGGCGCGCGTGAGCAGGAACACGCCCGATGCGGCGCGCCGCGCCCCCGGCCCGAAGCGGCGCTCCAGTCGCTGATACGCCGTGTCCTGGGTGCCTTCGAAATACCCGGGCAAGAGCAGCGCGGCGACGCCGACTCGCCCCGCCAGGTAGCCGAACGCGAGCTGCAGAAAGGTGAGGTCGCTGCGGGCGGCGATCCCGGGGATCGAGATCACCGTCAGGGCCGACGTCTCGGTGGCGACGATCGACAGCATGATGGCCCACCAGGGCAGCCCGCGGTGGCCGAGGAAGTAGTCGCTCGCGTCGCGCTGGCGCCCCGAGAGCGCCAGGCCGAAGACGACGACGGCGGCGCAATAGGCCGCGATGACGGCTACGTCGAGCGCACGCACCGGCGGAGCGGCGCAACAAAAAGCCCGCGACATGCGCGGGCTCGGGAATCCGATGGGAAGAGGGCCAACCGCTTCAGACCGTGAAGGACGATCCGCAGCCGCACCCGCCGGTGGCGTTCGGGTTCTCGAAGGCGAACCCGGACTCCTGGAAGTTGCTCTTGTAGTCCAGGGTGACGCCGTTCAGGTACTGCGCACTGAAGCCGTCGACGAAGCAGCGCACGCCGGCGCTCTCGATGACGATGTCGTCCTCGGCCGGTTTGTCTTCGATGCTGAGGCTGTACCGGAACCCCGAGCACCCGCCCGGCAGCACGCCGATCCGGAGCCCGGCGGTCTCGGGGGAGACCTTCTCCTCCGCCATGGACTTGCGCACCTCCACCGCTGCCTGGTCGGTCAGGGTCAAGGTGATGGGAGCTGAACGTTGCGTCGTCGCCATTGCGATCCTCCAGTCACATGCGAACTTAGAAAGTCCCGACGGCTCTGTCAACTCTCGCCACGCGAGGACCGCGCGCTCATGCGACTTACGCTCGCCGATTGGTTGGTCGTCGCCCTGTACTTCCTGTTCAATATTGGCGTCGGCCTCTATTACAAGCGTCGGGCCGGTCGCAGCACCGCGGAGTACTTTCTTTCCGGTCGGAACGTGCCGTGGTGGCTCGCCGGCACGTCCATGGTCGCCACTACCTTCGCCGCGGACACACCCCTCGTCGTCACGGGCCTGGTGGCGCGCAACGGCGTGGCGGGGAACTGGCTGTGGTGGAACCTGCTTGCGAGCGGCATGCTGACGGTCTTCTTCTACGCCCGACTGTGGCGGCGCGCCGGCGTGATGACCGACATCGAGTTCTCCGAGATCCGCTACGCCGGTCCGCCGGCCGCCTTTCTGCGGGGCTTCCGGGCCCTCTACTTGGGCCTGCTCATCAACTGCATCATCCTCGGCTGGGTCAACCTGGCGATGGCGAAGATCCTCCAGCTGGTCTTCGGCATCTCGAAAGGCCAAGCGCTGTGGATCGTGGTCGGGCTGATCGTCCTGACGTCCGCGATCTCGACGCTCTCGGGCCTGTGGGGCGTGCTGGTGACCGACCTGTTCCAGTTCGTCATCAAGATGGGCATGGTGATCGTGCTGGCGGTGGTCGCGGTGCAGGCGGTCGGAGGCATCGAGGCGATGAAGGCGAAGCTCGCGAGCGGCGGTCAGGGGTCGGTCTTGAGCTTCGTCCCCGATGTGGGGTCAGCGTGGATGCCGATGCTCACCTTCTTCGTCTATATCGCCGTGAACTGGTGGGCGACGTGGTACCCCGGGGCCGAGCCCGGCGGCGGGGGCTACGTGGCGCAACGGATGCTCAGCGCGAAAGACGAGCGACACTCGTTGCTCGCCACGCTGTGGTTCAACATCGCACACTATGCCGTGCGCCCCTGGCCGTGGATCCTCGTGGCGCTGGCGTCGCTGATCCTGTTCCCGGGGCTTCCGGACCCGGAGACCGGCTACATCCGGGTGATGATCGACTACCTCCCGTCGTCACTCCGCGGGCTGATGGTCGCCGCGTTCGCGGCGGCCTTCATGTCGACGATCGCCACCCAGCTCAACTGGGGCGCCAGCTACCTCGTGAACGATTTCTATCGCCGCTTCGTGCGCCGCGAGGCAGGCGAGCCGCATTACGTGCTGGCGTCGCGCGTCGCCACGGCCCTGCTCACGGTGTTCTCCGCCGCCGTGGCCTTTCGCATCGAGTCGATCGGGGGGGCCTGGAAACTGCTGATCATCACCGGCGCCGGAACGGGCGCCGTGCTGCTGCTGCGCTGGTACTGGTGGCGCATCAACGCGTGGAGCGAAGTCTCCGCGATGATCGCCGCGTTCGTCGTATCGGTCCTGCTGCAGACCGTGGGCGGGCTCGACAGCGACCGGCCGCTCGACTTCGCACACATCGTGCTCATCACTGTCGCCGTCACGACCGTGGTCTGGCTCGCCGTCACATTCCTCACGCGTCCCGAATCGGAGTCGACGCTCGTCGCGTTCTACCGTCGCACCCGGCCGTCGCGCACGGGGTGGGGGCCCGTCGCCGCGCGTGCGCCCGACGTTCGGCCGTCGACCGACGGGCTCGCCAACCTGCTCGACTGGGTAGCCGGATGCGTGCTGGTGTACGGCGCGCTGTTCGGTGTGGGCAAGCTGCTGCTGCACGAGACACGGCCGGGCCTGCTGCTGCTCGGTCTCAGCGCCCTCGCCGGCGGCGTCATCTACCGTGACCTGTCGCGCCGCGGTTGGAAAACGGTGGTGGAGTGACGGCCGGCTGGTGCCGTTCCAACTCGATGGGAAAGCGCGACCGGACCGGGGAGAGATAGTTGGAACGGTACTAGAGCTCGGGGTGCGTGAGCGCGTCGACCACGAGGTCCGCCACCTGTGACCGGACCTGGAGGATCGCGCTGTTGGCGCGCGTGGGGTTGACGCGGTTCGTGAGCAGGATGATGAACAGGTCGCGCTCCGGGTCCAACCAGATCGACGTTCCCGTAAAGCCGGTGTGGCCGAACGCGCGGCGCGACAGCCGGGTCCCGGCGCTCGAGTACCCGGAGTCCGAGGGCGTGTCCCAGCCGAGCGCGCGCGTCGAGCCCGGAACGACGTGCTGGCGCCGCGTGAACTCGGCGATCGTCTCGGCGCGGATCAGCTGCAGCGTGTCCCAGGCGCCCCCATTCAGCAGCAGCGCCGCGAAGCGCGACAGGTCGAGGGCGTTCGAGAACAGCCCGGCGTTGCCCGACACGCCGCCCAGCCGCGCCGCACTCTCGTCATGGACCTCGCCCACGAGCAGGCGATGACGGAAGACCGTGTCGTTCTCGGTCGGCGCGATCCGGTCCCGCCACGCCGCCGGGGGAAGGAATCGAGTCCACGGCATGGCGAGCGGTCCGAACACCCGCCTGGCGAGGAAGCGGTCGAGCGGCTCGCCGGCGAGCCGTTCGACCACCTGCATCAGAACGATGGCGCTCAGGTCGGAGTAGCGGTACGTCGTTCCGGGCGGCGCGAGCAGCGTGGTCGTGTCCACGGCGTGGAGCGCGGCCGCGCGCGTCGTCGTCGAGTCGTACAGCGGCAGGTCCGCGGCCAAGCCGGCGGAATGGGTGAGCAGGTGCCGGATCGTCACGCGGTCTTTCATCGGCCCGGCAAATTCGGGCACGTAACGCTGCACCGGCGCGTCGAGCGCGAGCTTCCCCTCATCCACCAGCACCATGCACGCGGTCGTCAGGCCGACGACCTTGGTGAGCGAGGCGAGGTCGTAGATCGTGCCCACTTGCACGGGGCGGTGGTCGCTCACCCCGTAGGCCCCCACGGCCTCGAGCAGCGCCAGCCGGCCATGTCGACCGACCGCGAGCACCGCGCCGGGAAAGGCACCGCTGTCGGCTTCGACCCGGAGATAATCGACCACGCTCTCCAGGCGCACGCTGTCGAAGCCGAGCGATGTCGGTGCCGCCGCCGGGATCGTGGCGCTCCGCGGCGCCGGCGGTGCCGCCGAGCCGCCGCAGCCGGCGGCGAGCCCTCCGACCCAGACGACCGCCAGTATGGCGCGCCGCGTCACGGCTGTGCGTCGGGTATTACGACGCCCCAGCCCAAGGGATAGGCCGGGGGGATGCGGATCGGGAGATGTCCCGTGATCGGGACCCTGCCGAGCAACGCGAGCGCCACGGCACGCTCCGACGCCTTCACTCCGCTCCATGCCACGAGATACGACTTCACCGCGGGCGCCTGATTCAGCAGGTAAGGGCTGCCGAGCGATACGAGGACGGTGGGGCGCGTGGAGTCGGTGGCGCTGATCAGGGCGGCGAGCGAGTCGGGGAGGGCGATGGTGCCGCGCCCGGAGAGGGGGCGTACGTTCGCGGCGAACACCGTCCCCGGTGCCCGCGCGATCACGGCGCGCGCGGAATCGTAGGAGAGCGTGCCCGACATCGGCCACAGGCGGAAGTATTCGACCGTGTCGCCCCCCTGGCGCAGCAGCTGCGCCAGGGTCTGTCCCACACCCCCGTTGGCCTCGTCGGCGTAGGCGATCAGCGCCAGGCGGCTGCGGTGCGCGCGCAGCGCGTGCAGCCGTCCTCCCACGTCGCGCACCAGCGTCAGGGCGCGCGCAGCGACGTCGTCCGCCTGGTCCTGGAACCGCCTGGCGCCGACCACGAGCATGATCGAATCGAGCGACACCGTGCGGCCCTGGAACAGCCGGAGGCGACGCTTGATCTCGAGCACGCGGCGCACCGATTGCTCGAGCCGCTGCGGCGTGATGCGGCCCGACGCCACGGCCGTCGTCATGGCGGCGACCGCGGAATCGGCATCGGCCGGCATCAGCAGGACGTCGGAGCCGGCGAGAAACGCCCGCACGGTGGCCTCGCCGGCGCCGTACTTCGCCACGATGGCGCCCATCGTCAGCGCATCGGTCGCCACGAGGCCGGCGAAGCGCAGCGAGTCGCGCAGCAGGCCGGTGAGCACCGCCGCCGAGAGGGTGCCCGGCTCATCCGAGCCGGTGAAGGCGGGAAACGCGATGTGCGCGCTCATCACCACGTCCGCCCCGGCGGCGATGCCGGCACGGAACGGCACGAGCTCGATGGAGTCGAGCCGCGCGTACCCCGACGGGATGAACGGGAGACCGATGTGCGAGTCGATCTGGGTGTCGCCGTGGCCGGGGAAGTGCTTGAGGGTGGCGAGCATCCCGTGATCGTGCAGCCCGCGTACGTACTCCGTCACGAGCCGCGACACCGTGCGTGGGTCCTCCCCGAACGAGCGGATGTTGATGATCGGGTTGGCGGGATTGTTGTTGACGTCCGCGTCGGGCGCGAAATTGACGTGGATGCCGACCGCGCGGCCTTCCACGGCGGCGGCGGCACCGATGGTGTAGGCGTCGCGCGGTTCGCCGGTGGCGCCGACCGCCATGATCTGCGGGAATGCCGTAGCGCCCACCACGCGCATCCCGGCGCCCCACTCGAGATCCGCCGAGACGAGCAGCGGCAGCCGGGAGCGCTGCTGCAGGGCGTTCAGCTTGGCCGCGATGTCGAGCGGCGACCCGACCGAGATGATCAGGCCGCCGACCTCGAGGGAGTCGACCCAGCGCGCCGCGACTTGGAAGAGCGAATCGTCGAATGCGGTGTAACTTCCCGAGAGCCACGGGACGACGACCTGTCCGATCCGCTGGCGAACGGTGAGGGTGGCGAGCAGCGAATCGACGAAAGCCGCGGGGACTGGGGACGAGGGACGAGGGATGAGCTGGGCCGTCCGACCGACCGCTTGACCGCCGGCACAGCCGAGCACCGCCGTAAGGATCAGGAGTCTATGCGCTCGCATTCTCTCTCGCTGTTGCTGGGGCTGGTGTGCGCTACGCCCGCGGCCGCGCAGGTGCGGCCGGGGATCGAGGTGCTGCTCTCGGATTCGATCGGTCTCGTGGCCGGCAAGCGCGTCGCGCTGCTCACGAACCAAACCGGGGTGGACCGCCTGGGTCAGCGCGACATCGATCTGGTGCGCGGGACCCCCGGAGTGCATCTCCTGGTGATTCTCAGCCCCGAGCACGGGTTGCGCGGAACGGAGGACCGCCCGGGGCTCCCGGACGCGGTCGACTCCGCGTCCGGCCTACCAATCTACAGCCTCTACGGCGGAACGCCCCTGTCTTCGATCGCGGCGCTGGACAGCGTCGACGTGGTGCTCGTGGACCTGCAGGACATCGGCGCCCGCTACTACAGCTATCCGACTACCGCCGTCTTGCTGCTGCAGGAGGCGTCGCGCCGCGGCAAGGCGATGGTGGTGCTCGACCGCCCCAATCCCATCGGCGGTGTCGCCGTGCAGGGGAACGCACCGGCGGCGGCCCGGACGGTGGAGCGCGTCGGAGATTTTCTCCCGGTTCCCATGCGCCATGGGATGACGATGGGCGAGGTGGCGCGGCTCGCCAACGACGTGTTCGGCATTCACGCCCGGCTCACGGTCGTGCCGGCGGCGGGGTGGCGGCGCGCGATGTATTACGACGACACCGGCCTGCCCTGGGTGCGCCCGTCGCCGAACATGCCGGATCTGGAGAGCGCCCTGCACTATCCCGGGACCTGCCTGTTCGAGGGCACGAATCTGTCGGTAGGACGCGGCACGGCGCTCGCGTTCAAGGTGATCGGCGCCCCCTGGCTCGACACCGGTGCGGTGTTGCCCCGGCTGCGGGGCGCGGGGCGGTGGGCCCAGGAAGGATTGAACGGCGTGGAGGTATCCGGTGTGGTGTTCACGCCGAGAACGCCCACCGACGGGAAGTACGACGGAGTGGAAGTGCGGGGTATCCGGCTGCGGGTGACGGACCGGCGTCGCTACGATCCGACGCGCGCCGCCGTACTGGTGCTCACGGCGATCGAGGCAGCCCACCGGGACTCGCTGCGCTTCGACGCGGCGCGCTTCGACCGGTTGGCCGACGGTGGCGAGCTGCGGCGCGCGATCCTCGCCGCGCGCGCGGCGGACGCCGTGTGGCGGGGTTGGGTGCCGGCGCTCGCGCGGTTCCGGCGGCTGCGCGCCAAGTACTTGCTCTATTGAGACTCCGGCCCCCTCCCGCTAGCTTCTCCCGGCTATGATCGTGATCCCGCAGAAGGCGCGTGACGGCTTTGGGAAGTTGCTCGACCCGCTCGCCCTGCGACTGATTCGCCTGCACGTTCGGCCCAACCTCATCACCACGCTGGGCACGCTGGTGATCGTGGCGTCGGCCGTCGCGTTCGCGCTCGGCCGGGCACACTGGGGCGGGTTGCTCCTGCTCTTGTCCGGCTTGTGCGACATGGTGGACGGCCGCGTGGCGCGGCGCGGGGGCATGGTCACGACCTTCGGCGCCTTCTTCGACTCGACGCTCGACCGCGTCGGCGAAGCAGCCCTGTTCTCCGGGATAGCGATCTATTTCCTCCGGGGCGGCGTCGCCCCCGGCCGAGTCACCCTGGCCGTGGCCGCATGCATCGTCGCCCTCACGGCCTCGCTGCTCGTGTCGTACACGCGGGCCCGGGCCGAAGGCCTGGGGCTGAGCGTGAAGGTGGGCATCGCGCAGCGCGCCGAGCGGGTGCTGCTGCTCGGCGCTCCGACCATGTTTTTCGGAGCCGGGAACCGTGGGGCGTTGCTGTTCTGGATCGTTGTGGTGCTGGCGCTCGCCACCACGGTGACGGTCGTGCAGCGCGTGCTGTACGTGGCGCGAGTCGCCCGGGAGCCGGCCATGCCGCGGCCGCCGCGCTCGCGGGACACGCTTCCCGGGCATGCGCCCGCCCTGCAAACTCGGAAAGGACCGTAATCGTGGTACAGCAGTCCGGCCGGGACATCGCGCCCGCCAGTGGAAGGCTCGGGGTCATGCTGGTGGGGCTCGGCGCCGTCTCGACGACCTTCGTGGCGGGGGTCGAGACCGTGCGCCGCGGCGCGGGGCTGCCGATCGGATCGCTGTCGCAGATGGGGACCATCCGGCTCGGCAAGCGCACCGAGAAGCGCAGCCCCAAGATCAAGGAATTCGTGCCCATCGCCGATTTGAAAGATCTGGTGTTCGCCGCCTGGGACCCGATTCCGGACGATGCCTTCGCCGCCGCGGTGAAGGCGGGCGTGCTGGACCGGCACGAGCATCTGGAGCCGATCAAGGATTTCCTCCAGGGAATCAAGCCGCTGCCCGCTGCCTTCGACCAGCACTACGTGAAGCGGCTGCACGGCACCAACGTCAAGACCGGCAAGACCAAGCGCGATCTCGCCGAGCAGCTGCGAGGGGACATCCGCGATTTCAGGAAGCGCTCGGCGTCCGACCGCCTGGTGATGATTTGGGCGGCCTCGACCGAGGTGTTCCTCACCCCCGGGCCGGCGCACCAGAGCCTGCAGGCGTTCGAGAAGGCGATGGAGCAGAACGACCCCGCCATCGCGCCGTCGATGCTGTACGCATACGCGGCGCTGATGGAGGACGTGCCGTTCGCGAACGGGGCTCCCAATCTCACGGTCGACATTCCGGCGCTTCAGCGCCTGGCGGAGGAGCGCAGGCTCCCGATCGGCGGCAAGGACTTCAAGACCGGCCAGACGATGATGAAGACCGTGCTGGCGCCCGCGTTCAAGGCGCGCATGCTGGGCCTGGCCGGCTGGTACTCGACCAACATCCTCGGCAATCGGGACGGCGAAGTCCTGGACGATCCCGAGTCGTTCAAGACCAAGGAGGAATCGAAGCTCGGGGTGCTCGAGTACATCCTCCAGCCCGACCAGTATCCCGAGCTGTACGGGAACGTGTTTCACAAGGTGCGGATCAATTACTACCCGCCGCGGGGGGACAACAAGGAGGGCTGGGACAACATCGACATCTTCGGGTGGCTCGGCTACCCGATGCAGATCAAGGTCGACTTCCTGTGCCGTGATTCGATCCTCGCGGCGCCCATCGTCCTCGACCTGGCGCTGTTCTTCGATCTGGCGCAGCGGGCGCGGCTGTCGGGCATCCAGGAGTGGCTCTCGTTCTACTTCAAGAGTCCCCACACCGCGCCGGGACTGTATCCCGAGCACGATCTGTTCATCCAGCAGACCAAGCTGAAGAACACCCTCCGCTGGCTCATGGGCGAGGAGCAGATCACCCATCTCGGCATCGAGTACTACGAAAAGGCGTGAGCGCCGCGCAGTACGCCGTCACAGCCGCCGGGCTCGCCGCCATCGTGTGGGTCCTGCGGTATTTCCTGTTCTCCAAGGGCGCCGCTGCGCCCGCGGCCACCGTCGAGGGCGTACAGGAGGTGCGGATCACGGTCAAGGGCGGCTATACACCGGATACCGTCGTGGTCCAGGCGGGGAAGCCGGTGCGTCTCCAGTTCTACCGCGACGAGACCGCCGACTGCTCGGAGCGCATCGTGCTCGAGGATTTCGGGATCGACGCCGCGCTGCCTGCGTTTCAGACCACCGCCATCGAGTTCACGCCCGCGCAGCCGGGCGAATTCCGCTTCCGCTGCGGCATGAACATGCTGAAAGGCCTGCTGGTGGTCGAGCCGGCGACCACGGATCGCCGCCCCTCCGCGTCGCCGCATCAGTTCCATGAGTAAGGCCCGCATTCTCCTCCCGATCGAGGGCATGAGTTGCGCCGCGTGCGCCGCCACCGTGCAGGAAGCGCTGGGCGGCGCGGACGGCGTCACGAGCGCGGCCGTGAATTACGCCACCGGCAAGGCGGCCGTGGACTACGACGATGCCCGGACGCACGTCGCCGGGCTGATCCAGACCGTCCGGGCCGCGGGCTACGACTGCGGCCAGGCGAGCGTCACGTTCGCGGTCGACCAGCTCCACTACGCGCCCAGCGTCGCCCCGCTGGAGCAGGCGCTGCGACGCGTGCCCGGCGTGGTCCGCGCCGCCGCCAACCAGGCGACCGAAACGGTGGCCGTGGACTATATCCCCGGCGCGACGACGGCGGAGGACCTCGAGCGTGCGGTGGCGGCAGCCGGGTTCCAGGTCGCCGAGCCGATCGCGGCGGAGGATCCGTTGGAGCGCGAGCGGCTGGCGCGCCAGCGCGAGATCCGCACCCTCACGGGGAAGTTCACGGTGGCGGCCGTCGCGACAGGGGTGACCATGCTCGGATCCATGCTCCTCATGACCGGTCACGCGGACGCGACGCTCGGGAACGTCGATCTCCTGGGACGGCTGCTGCTGCCGTTGGCACTGCGGGTTCAGGAGGCGGTCCCCGGCATGCGCGCGATCGATCCGTACTGGATCAAGCTGGCGCTCGCAGTGGCGACGCTGCCGGTCGTCGTCTGGTCCGGGCGGCAGTTCTATCGCGGCACGTGGAGCGGGTTCAAGCACCGCACCGCCGACATGAACACGCTCATCGGCGTCGGCACCGGCGCGGCGTACCTGTATTCGCTCGTGGCCACGCTCGCCCCGGGCTGGTTCGCGACCGCGTGGCGCGAGGCGGACGTGTACTTCGAGTCGGTGTGCGCGATCATCGCCCTGATCCTCCTGGGCCGGCTGCTCGAAGCGCGGGCCAAGGGGCGCACGTCGCAAGCGATCCGCCGCCTCGCCGGGCTGCGAGCCAAGACGGCCTACGTCGTGCGCGACGGCAAGGAGTCCGAGATCGCGGTCGAGGCGCTGGTGCCGGGCGATCTCGTGATCGTCAAGCCGGGGGGGAAAATCCCGGTCGACGGCGTGGTGACGGAAGGCGCCTCGGCGGTGAACGAGTCGATGATCACGGGCGAGCCGATGCCGGTCGGGAAAAAGATCGGCGACGAGGTCATCGGGGCGACCCTGAACACCACCGGGAGTATCACGTTCCGGGCGACGCGCGTCGGGAAGGACTCCGCCCTGGGCCAGATCGTCCAACTCGTCGAGGACGCGCAGGCGACCAAGGCCCCGATTCAGCGACTCGCGGACCGGGTGGCGGGGGTGTTCGTCCCGGTCGTCATCGCCCTGGCGATCGCGGCGTTCGTGCTCTGGTTCGATGTCGGCCCCGAGCCCGCGCCGGTGTTCGCGACGGTGGCGCTCGTGACGGTGCTCATCATCGCCTGCCCGTGCGCACTGGGGCTCGCGACGCCCACCGCCATCCTCGTGGCGACGGGGAAGGCCGCCGAGCACGGTATTCTCATCCGCTCGGGCGAAGCGCTCGACCGGCTGTCGGGCGTGCGCGCCGTGCTGCTCGACAAGACGGGGACTCTCACGGAAGGACGGCCCACCGTCACGCACGTCATCACCGCCAAGCGGCCCGACGGCACACCGCTCTCTCCCACCGAAGTGCTGAAATGGGCGGCGTCCGTCGAGCAGCGCTCGGAGCATCCGCTCGCGGTCGCCGTCACCAAAGCGGCCAAGGACCGCCAGGTCGAAGTGTTACCCGTCGAGAAGTTCGCGGCCATGGAAGGACGGGGCGTGCGTGGCACGGTCGACCGGCGTATCATCGAGGTGATCTCGCTGCGGCACGCCCGGGAGCGCACCCTGGAGCTCGGCACGCTGGGGCAGGATGCCGACCGGCTGGCGGCGCAGGCACGCACGCCGGTGATCGTCGTCGTCAACAACACGGTCCACGCCGTGATCGCCGTTTCCGACCCGATCCAGCCGACCGCCAAGGACGCGATTGCTTACTTGAAAGCGATGGGCCTCGACGTGTGTATGATTTCGGGAGACTCGAGGCGCGGCGCCGACGCCGTGGCGCGCGAGGTCGGGATCGACGAGGTGGTGGCGGAAGTGCTGCCGTCGCAGAAGGCGGACATCGTGAAGAAGCGCCAGCGCCAGGGCCAGCGCGTGGCCATGGTGGGCGACGGCATCAATGACGCGCCCGCGCTCGCGCAGGCCGATGTAGGGATCGCGATCGGGACCGGCACGGACGTGGCCATGGAAGCGTCGGACGTCACGCTGATCCGCGGCGATCTGCGCGGCGTGGTCACGGCGATTCGGCTCTCGCGCCGCACCATGCGGACCATCAAATTGAATCTCTTCTGGGCCTTCGTGTACAACGTGGTCGGCATCCCCATCGCCGCGGGGGCGCTGTATCCCGCGTTCCACGTGCTGCTCTCGCCCGTGCTCGCGAGCGCGGCGATGGCGTGGTCGAGCCTGAGCGTGGTGCTGAGCAGCCTGACGCTGCGGCGCTTCAAACCGGCGTGGGCATGAGATACTTCCATCGAACGACGCTGAGTCCGCAGGACGTGCTGGCGCAGGCCAAGGCGTTCTTCGGCACCCGCCTGGCACCGGCCGACGAAGGCGCGCGGCGGCGTGGTTACGCCGGCGCGCTGGGCCGCATCACCATCGCGGCCCGGCCCGAAGGCGGGCACTATACGCTGGTGCAGGTCACGACCGATCAGGTGGGCGAATCGGAGCTCGACCGGCTCGCCAAGCGGTTTCTCGCCGAGGTGCACAAGCAGGTCGAGCCGGGTCACGAGCTGCGCGGCGCGTACTAGCCCGCCACGCGCGCGCCGTATCCCGCCCGCTCGATCGCCGCAATCAGCTGGTCGGTCGTCGCCGCGTCGTCGTCGAAGTCCACCTCGGCCTCCCCGGCCTGGAGATCCACGACGGCGGAATACACACCGCCCGCCCGCTTGAGCGCCTGCTCGACCTTCGCCTGGCAATGCCCGCACGTCATGCCGCTCACGCGCAGTTTCAACGTCGCCATACGGTCTCCTGCGTCACCCCAGGGCATGGCCCCGGGGTTCGACGCCCACTACAATTTACGTCATGGTATCCCGCGCCGCTCCGACGACCCAGGCCCCGCCAGCGCCGGCCGGTCTCACCCGCGACCAGCTGCTCGAAATCTATCGCTATCTGCGGCTCACTCGGACCCTGGAGGAGCGGCTGGTGGCCCTGTATCGCCAGAGCAAGGTCATCGGGGGCTTGTTCCGCTCGCTCGGCCAGGAGGGGGAATCGGTCGCGTCGGCGTACGCCCTCCAGCGCGGGCGCAACCGGGACATCCTCTCACCCCTGATCCGCAACCTGGGCTCGATGCTGGTGATGGGGGCGCAACCGATCCAGATCCTGCGCCAGTACATGGCCAAAGCCGAGGGCCCGACGCGCGGGCGCGAGCTGAACGTCCATTTCAACGACCTCGAGCGGGGCTATCTGGGTCAGATTTCGCACCTGGGCGACATGGTCCCCGTCATGGCGGGCATCGCCCTGACGTTCAAGCTGCGGGGCGAGCCGCGGGTGGGGCTCGTCTACATCGGGGATGGGGCGACCTCCACCGGTACCTTCCACGAGGGCCTGAACTTCGCGGCCGTGCAGCGGGTGCCCCTGGTCGTGATCGCGGAATACAACCGCTGGGCGTATTCGACTCCCCCGGAGAAACAGTTCGCCGTCCGGGACCTGGCGGAGAAGGCAAAGGCATACGGCGTTCCGGGCGTGACGGTGGACGGGAACGACGTGCTCGCGGTGTACGAGGCGACCCGGTTCGCCGTCGAGCGGGCGCGCGGCGGCCACGGTGTGCACGTCATCGAGGTGAAGACGTACCGCCGCAAGGGCCACGCCGAGCACGACGACCAGCACTACGTGCCGAAGGACGAGCTGGATTGGTGGGCCAAGGAAAACGATCCGGTCGACCGATACGTGAAGCGCCTGCTGCAGGGGGAATGGGCCGAGGAGCGCGAGCTGCGGACGATCGACGCGCAGGTCAAGACGGAGATCGACGAGGCCACCGACGCTTGCGTTGACGAGCCGCTGCCGAGCCCCGAGTCGGCGCTGACGGGCGTGTACGCGGACCCGCCGGGGACTCCGCGGCACTGGTACAGGAATCTCTGATGGCCGACGTCACGTACCTCGAAGCGCTGCGCCAGGGGTTGTGGGAGGAGATGGAGCGCGATCCCAGCGTGTTCATCCTGGGGGAGGACGTGGGGGCGTACGGCGGCGCGTTCAAGGTGACCGAAGGATTCGCGAAGCAGTTCGGCGAGGAGCGCGTGATCGACACGCCGATCTCGGAAGCGGCGATCGTCGGCGCGGCGGCGGGCGCGGCTCACATGGGGATGCGGCCCGTCGCGGAGATGCAGTTCATCGATTTCATCTCGTGCGCCTACGACATGCTGACCAACTACGTGGCGACCGCGCGCTATCGCGCCGGGCTCGCGACCCCGATCGTGGTGCGGGGGCCGTGCGGCGGCTACGTGCGGGGCGGCCCGTTCCATTCGCAGAACCCGGAGGCCGCGTTCTTCCACACGCCGGGCCTGAAAATCGTCTATCCGGCCACCGCTCGCGATGCGAAAGGCCTGATCAAGGCCTCGATCCGCGACGACGACCCCGTGATCTATCTCGAGCACAAATGGCTCTACCGCCGCATCAAGGAGCAGCTCCCGGAAGGGGAGGACCTCCTCACGCCGATCGGCCAGGCGCGACTCGCCCGCGAAGGGAAGGACCTGTCGATCGTCACCTACGGGGCGACCGTGTGGAAGGCGCTCGAGGCGGCCGAGCAGCTCGCCAAGGACGACCGCCTGTCGGTCGAGGTGCTCGACCTGCGGACGCTGTTGCCGATGGATGACGCCGCGATCATGCGGACGGTCCAAAAGACGAACAAGGTGGTGATCGTGCACGAAGACACCCGCACCGGGGGCATCGCCGGCGAGATCGCGGCGCGCATCAACGAGCAGGCCTTCGAGTGGCTCGACGGCCCGATCATGCGCGTGACGGCGCACGACGTGCCCCTGCCGTACGCGCCGACGCTCGAGGACTTCGTGCTGCCGCAGACGGAGGATATCGTCAAGGCGGCGCGATGGCTCGCGGCGTATTGAGGAGACTGCATGGCTCGTATTGACGTGTTGATGCCCCAGATGGGCGAATCGATCGCCGAGGGCACGCTCAGCAAGTGGCTCAAGCAGCTCGGCGACGAGGTGAAGCGCGACGAGCCGCTGTTCGAGATCTCCACCGACAAGGTGGACGCGGAGATACCTGCGCCGCAGGCCGGCGTGCTCGCCGAGATCAAGGTGCAGGAAGGGCAGACGGTCCCGGTGCAGACGCTCGTGGCCGTGATCGAGACCGATAAGGCGGCGGCGAAGGCGCCCAAGGCCGCAGCTGTCATGGCGCCTCCCGTCGCAGCAGCCCAGCGGGCGCCCGCTGCTTCGGGGGCTGCGGTCGCGTCGTCGCCGCCGGCTGCCACTGCCCCTTCCCGCCCTCTACCGCCTTCTACCGCCCCGGTGAAGGGCGGGGACGGGGCAGAGACCGCCGAAGAGCGCCTCCGCCGCAAGTCCACGCCCCTGGTGCGCAAGATCGCCGCCGAGCACCGCGTCGACATCTCGACGATTCCGGGAACGGGCTTCGCGGGCCGGGTCACCAAGCAGGACATCCTGGGCGTCATCGAGCGCGGGGCGCCTGCCGCCCCCCGCGCCCCCGGCCCCCAGCCCCTCGGCCCCACGGTCGAGCACCCCGTCGTCACGCCCTGGCCCGGCGACCGGGTCGAGCCGTTCTCCAAGATCCGCAAGATCACGGCCGATCACATGATCATGTCGCGGCGCGTGTCGGCGCACGTGACGAGCTTCTTCGAGGTCGATTACAGTCGCGTCGCCGAGCTGCGCCGCAAACACAAGGCGGCCAACGCGGAGCGCGGTGTGAACCTCACGTACCTCGCGTTCATCGCGAAAGCGTGCGCCGAGAACCTGCGGAAACACGCCGTCGTGAACGCGGCGGTCTCGGGCGACAGCATCATCTACCGCCAGGACGTGAACATCGGGATCGCGGTGGCGCTCGATTGGGGGCTGATCGTCCCGGTGGTGAAGCGCGCGGACGAGCTGTCGCTGTCGGGACTGGCGCGCGCGATCAGCGATATGGGCGAGCGGGCCCGCACCAAGAAGCTGTCGCCCGACGAGATCCAGCGCGGCACCTTCACCATCACCAATCCCGGCGTGTTCGGATCGTACGCCGGCGCCCCCATCATCAATCAGCCGCAGGTGGCGATCCTCGGGGTCGGCGCGATCGAGAAGCGTCCCAAGGTCGTCACGTTGCCCGACGGCACGGACACGATCGCGATCCGCACCATGGGAATGGTATCCATGTCCTACGACCACCGCGTGGTGGACGGCGCCGACGCGGATCGGTTCCTCGCCGACGTGAAGCGGACGCTCGAGAACTTCCCCGAGGGAGCGATCTAGCATGCCCAAGGTGCTCACCGCCGCGCGCGTACGCGTGCCCCCGACCAACGAGGCCGACTACCTCGCCACCTTGCGCGAGCTGTGCCAGTTCGCCGAGGCGCGGGGCCAACGCATCTGGGTGTTCCGCAACGCCAAGGATCCGCAGCTGTTCACCGAATTCTCCGAGAGCCAGACGGAGATGTCGCACCGGGCCCAGGCGTCCCGGCTCCCCGAGGAGATCAAGCTCGAAAAGCGGCTGCAGGGCCTCGGCAGGTACGCCCCCGACGCGTGGGAGCTGTGGACCGAAGTGTCGCTCGCGGCGGCGGCGGAGGCATAGGCGGGGCGATGGCGCGGCGCGAGATCGTGGTGGATGGTGGGACCTGGGAGGTGTCTCCGGCGGGCCGCGTCAGCGTGTACGGGCGCGACCAGTTCGGGATCGTGTTCCACCAGGGGACGGGGCCGGAACGCCGCCGCCGGTTCACCCGCTTCGCGCCGGTCGGCCACCGCAGCCCCGACGCGGCGCTGGCCGAGCTGTCCGAACGGGAGCTGGTGCAGCTGTTTCACCAGTCGCAACCGGCGTGGACGGCGCCGGAGAGTGCCTACGGCGCACGTTGATCTGCACTGTCACTCCACGGCGTCGGATGGAGAGTATCCTCCGGCCGAGGTGGCGCAGCGCGCCCACGGGGCGGGTCTCGTCGCCATCGCGCTGACCGATCACGACACCACCGGCGGCGTTCCCGAAGCCGCGCACGCGGGCGCGGCGCTCGGCGTCCGCGTCGTGTCGGGGTGCGAGTTCAGCGTCAAGGCGCCCTGGGGCGAGCTGCACCTGCTCGGCTACTTCCTGCCGCCCGGGCACCCGCGGCTCGAGGAGTTTCTCGCCGGCACGCGGGCGGCGCGCCAACGCCGCGCCGAGCAGATCGTCGCACACCTGCGCCGGCTCGGCGTGGTCATCGACCTGGCGGACGTGATGGCGGCGGCGGACGGCGGCGCGCTGGGCCGCCCGCACGTGGCTCGGGTGCTGGTCGAGCGCGGCGTGAGCAGCGATATCAACGAGGCGTTCGGACACTACCTGGGTCGTGGCCGGCCGGCGTACGTCGAGAAGCCCCTGCCGACGCTGCGCCAGGTCACCGACCTGCTTCACGCGGTGGGCGGCCTCGCCGTGGCGGCGCATCTGGGCGACCGCGGCAGCGAGGGCCAGATTCGGCAGTTTCAAGCGGATGGCCTCGACGGGCTCGAGGTGCGCCACCCCAGCCATTCGGAGGCGACCGAGCGGCGGCTCGCCGCGCTCGCCGAGCGCCTCGGGCTCGTCATCAGCGGCGGCTCCGATTGGCACGGCGACACGGAGCTGGGCGACTCACACGCCGGGCTGGGCGACATGGACGTCCCGCTCGAATGGCTTGAAAAACTCGAACAGCGTCGAGCGACGGCGTCTCGCGAAACCGTCGCGCAGAACCGTAAGGACGACTCATGAGCGAGCTGTTGGCAATCGGCAGCAACGCACCCGCGTTCACCGCCCCGGCCTCGGACGGCAAGACCTATCGTCTGGCGGACGTTCTCAAGGGCGCGCACGTCGCCTTGGTGTTCTATCCGGGAAACAACACCCCCGGCTGAAACCGCCAACTCTCCGCCGTGCGCGACGAGATGGCCAAGTTCCAGACAGCCGGGATCCAGCCCTTCGGCGTGAACCCCGCCGGCGTGGACAGCCATGCCGGCTACGTCCGCAAGCTGGCATTCAATTTTCCGCTGCTCTCCGATCCGGAACGCGCGATCGCGCGCGCGTACCACGCGCTCAAGGACGACGGCAAAGGGATCCAGCGCACCGTGTACGTCGTGAGCAAGGACGGGACGATCGCGTTCGCGCAGCGCGGCGCACCGCCGGTCGACGAGATCGTCGCCAGTGCCCCCTGACTTTCGGGGCAAGGTGGCGCTCGTGACGGGCGTCGGCCGGGTGGGCCAGATCGGTCACGCCGTCGCCACCGGGTTCGGCCGGGCCGGCGCGCAGCTCGTCATCGCAGACGTGAACGCGCCCGGACTCGCCGTGCGCGCGCAGGAGTTCGCGGCCCAGGGATTCCCGGTCCAGGCCGCGGCGGGCGACCTGACGACGCCCGAGGCGGCGCGCCGCGCCGTAGCCGCGGCGCGGGAGGGGTTCGGCGGGCTCGACGTCGTGGTGAACGTGGCGGGTGGGCTCCTCAACTACGGTCCGGTGCTCGACCTCGCGCCCGAGCAGCTCGAGCGCGAGCTCGCCGTCAACATCAAAACGACGTTCTTCGTGTCGCAGGCGGCCATCCCGCGCCTGCGGGAGCGGCGCGGCGGCGCCATCGTGAACTTCGCCTCGATGGCCGTGCTGAAGCCCCAGGCCCAGATGGCCGGCTACATCGCGGCCAAGGCCGCCGTCGCGGGGCTCACCCGCGCCCTGGCGCGCGAGCTCTCGGGCGACCGCATCCGTGTGAACGCAGTGGCGCCCGGGACCATGCGGACCGCCGACAACCTCGCACAGATGAAGGACGCGAAGGTGCGCTGGGTGGAGCTCGACGATCTGGTCGCCGCGGTGCTGTACCTGGCGAGCGACGAGGCGCGGGCCGTGAGCGGCGAGATCCTCCCCGTGGCCGGAGGGGACGTCTGAGCGCTCCAGTCGTGATGCGCGACGTCATCGTGGTCGGGGGAGGCTGCTACGGCAGCTTCTACGCCACCCAGCTCGCCCGGGCCAAAGAGCGGGGCAAGGCCCGCTTCCGGCGCGTGGTGGTGGTGGATCGGGAGCCGGAGTGCCGCGCCCGTCGCGAGCTGGGTGACGCACCGGACCGCGCGTTCGTGGTGGGCGACTGGGGCGCCTACTTCCACGAGTTCCTCGGCGCGGCCGCTCCCGCGCGCTCCACCGAGCCACAGGACTACATCGTCCCGTCGCCGCTCATGCCGCATCTCATGTTCGAGTGGGTGCGCGATCGTGCGCGCGAGCGGTGGCCCGGACGCCCGGTCGAGGTCGCCCCGGTCCCCGACACGCTGGGCACGCCGTACGATCGCACGGCCCCCGCCCCCGACCATACGCGCTATGTGTCGTTCGCGGACTGGATCTGCCCCACGCATTGCATCGAGCCCGCCATCTGTCCGGCGATCGGCGGCTCGCGGACCTGGGAGATGGGTGACGCCGTGCGCGCGCTCGCCGGGCGGCTACGCACGGCCGGCCAGCCGGTCCACGGGCCGGTGTTGTTCGTATGTCGCCATCACGTGTTCGGCGTCGGCACGTTCGCGGTGGAGACGGTGCTGGCAGGGGATGAGATCGTACGGGGGGCGGGGGAGACCGGGGCGGAGGCCGCCGTGTTGGTCGGGACGATCTCGAGCTGCCACGGAGCGGTGAACCTGTTGCGAATCGGGGCGGCAAGGACGGCAAGGGTGCCGCCTTGAGCCGCCCTCTGCCGCCCATGACTCCCGACGACCGCCGAGCGAGCCTCCTGCGTGCTCGCGATTTGTTCAACGCCGGCGAGTATTGGCTCGCCCACGAGGCGCTGGAAACCGTGTGGCGTTCTATTATTAGCGACGGGAACCGCGATGCGGCACGCGTTTGGCAGGGGCTCATCCAGGCGGCCGCGGCGCTGCTGCATCAGCGCCGCGGCAACCGGCACGGCGTTGCGGCGGTGGGCCGGGCCGCGCTCGACAAGCTGGCAGGCGCTCAGCGGTCCGACGTGGAATTCGAAACGGAGCGGTTCCGCGCGCACCTGGAGCGGGCGCTCGCGGGCGAAGCCGAGCCGCCGCGACTCGAGTTGCAGACGGAGGCCTGAGGACCGATGACTCCCAACCGTGCCAACGGATACGACGTGATCATCGTCGGTGCGGGGCCCGCAGGGTTGTGCGCCGCGATGTACGCCGGGCGGGGCATGCTGAAGGCGCTCACGATCGAGCGGGGCGCGCCCGGCGGCGAGCTCTTGAACACGGACCTGATCGAGGACTACATCGGGTTCGAGAGCATCAAGGGCTGGGAGCTGGCCCAGAAGATGACCGAGCACGCCAAGAAGTTCGGTGCGGAGATCATCACCGACACGGTGGAGCGAATCCGCCGCGGTGCGGATGGCCGGTTCGACGTCGCGACCACGCGGGGCACCACGTATCGTGCGCCCGCCGTGATCCTCACCGCCGGCGGCACGCCCGTGAAGCTCGGGGTGCCGGGGGAGAAGGAGCACGCGGGAAAGGGTGTGTCGTACTGCGCGGTGTGCGACGGCGCGTTCTTCAAAGGTGAAGTGCTCGCCGTCGTGGGCGGCGGCGACGCGGCCGTGGAGGAGGCGGACTATCTCACGCGCTACGCGACCAAGGTGTACATCGTCCATCGGCGCGACCAGCTGCGGGCGTCCAGGATCATTCAGGAGCGCGCCTTCGCGAACCCCAAAATCGAGATGGTCTGGAACAAGCGCGTGCTCGAGATCGGGGGCACGGAGCGCGGGACCGATCGCCTCGTCCTCGAGGACACGCTGACGGGAGGGCGCGCCACGCTGGCGGTCGGGGGCGTCTTCATCTTCGTCGGCTTCAAGCCCAACTCCGGACTGGTCGAGGGGCACGCGAAGCACGACGCGGCCGGGTACTTCATCACCGACGAACGAATGATGACCTCCATCCCGGGGCTGTTCGCCGCGGGCGACGTGCGCAGCCAGCTCACGCGCCAGATCACCACGGCGGTGGGCGATGCGACCACCGCGGCGATCGCCGTGGAGAAGTATCTCGCGGGCTTGCGGGAGCGCGCGAAGGCGGGCGTCGCCTCATGAAGGTCGTGCCGATCCCGAACGGCCAGTTCGTCGAGAACTGCTATCTCGTCATCGACGAAGCCGGCGGTGAATGCGCGGTCATCGACCCTGGGGAGGAGGCGGGCTTGATCGCCCACAAGGTGGCGGCGGCGGGCGTACACCCCGTCGCGATCTGGCTGACCCACGCCCACATCGATCACGTCGTCGGCGTCCCTCGGCTCAAGGCCGACACCGGAGCGCCCGTCTACCTCCACCCCGGCGACCGGATGCTCTACGATCATGTGCCGGACCAGGCGGCGGCCTTCGGCCTGCGGGCCGCTCCGCTGCCTGCGCCCGATCACACCCTCGTGCACGGCGATGTGTTGCGGGTGGGCGCGCTCGAGTTCCGGGTGCGACACGCCCCCGGTCACTCGCCGGGAAGCGTCGTGTTCGAAGGACAGGGCGTCGCGTTCAGCGGGGACGTGCTGTTCCAGGGCTCGATCGGACGGACCGACCTGCCCGGAGGAGACTTCGAGACGCTGATGCGCAGCATCGAGCGCGAGTTGCTTACGCTGCCCGATTCGACCATCGTGTACTGCGGGCATGGACCGGAAACCACCGTGGGACGCGAGCGCCGAGCCAACCCCTTCCTCACCGGCGCCCATCGGCTCGGCTAGAGCGCCGCGACCGACCTGCCTGCGTTGCGGGGTCGAAGTCCGGCCCCGGCCGTGGGGCTGCCGGAACCCGTGCCCCAACTGCGGCTTCAATTATCCGCTGGGCGACTGTTCCGACTGAGCCGGGCGGCATGATCAACCACCTGCTGGCACTGGCGCTCCTGGGAGTGGACTGCGTCGTCCGCGCCTGGCGCATCCAGCTCGTGACCTGGACGGCGGGTGGCCGGCTGTCGTTCGGCGACGCGTTCCGCCTCAATCTGTACGGCGAAGCCGCTTCGCAGCTCACCCCCAACCGCCTGGGAGGCGAGCCGGCGCGGTTCCTCGGCCTCACCGAAGCGGGGCTGCGACCCGTCACCGGCATCGTGGCGATCGGCGTCGAAGTCGCGTGCGAGTGGCCGGTGTTCCTGCTGGCGGGGGCGGCGCTGTTCGCCTACTACGTGCCCGATTGGCGGGACGCCGCCCGGACCTGGCTGCACCGCCACCGGGCGGGTGAGCTCGTCACCGTCGAGATCATCGCGCTCATCGTCCTCGTGACGGCGTATCTATTGCAGCGGCTGGCGCGTGCGGGGTTCATCCGCCACCGGGTGCGCCGCCAGTGGCGCGTCGCGTGGGCGCACGTGCGCCGCGCCCCGCGGTGGGCGCTGGGCGCGGGGGCGCTCCTCACCGTGGTGAGCATCGTCGCGCGGGCGCTCATCCTGCCGGCGCTCGCGTGGGGCATGCCGGGCCGACCCCCGTTCGCGGAGATGTTCTACGGCGCGCTGGCGCTGCTGCACGCGCCCCTGGTGGTGCCGCTCCCATCCGGTGGCGGCGGCCTCGAGGTTGCCTTCCTGAACGGTTTCGCCGGAGATTTCGGTGCGCGCCAGGTGACGATGCTGTTGCTGTGGCGGTTCTACACGGCCATCCTCCTGACCGGGCTCGGCGTCTACGCTCTGGTCCGGTCCATTGGTTATCGGGCCGCCGTCGAGGTGTTCAAGATCGGTTGGGGCAAGCGAAGAGAGGCACAATGACCAATCCGCGGATCACGCCGCTGACGCCGGATCAAGCTGCACCCGAGGTGCAGCCTATTTTCGAGACCTACCTGCGGGAGCGCGGCAACATCCCCAACATGTTCCGCACAGTGGCGCTGCGCCCGGGGCACCTGCGGACCATGATCGCGCACTTCCGCACGGTCATGAACGAAGGCACCGTGCCGCCCCTGCTCAAGGAGCTGTTGTGGGTGCGGATCTCGCACCTGAACCGCTGCCGCTACTGACTCGGCTCCCACACTGTCTTGGCAAGACAGCGGGGAGCGAGCGCCGAGCTGGTGGACGCGATCCAGGACCGGGGCGCGCACGAGGCGATCGCGCGCCTCGAGCCCGGCTGGCGGGCGGCGCTCGAGTACGCCGACGTGATCCATCGCTCGGGGCACGAGGTCACGGACGAGCTGTACGGGCGGCTGCGGGCCGGGTGGGACGAGGGACAGATCGTCGAGATCACCCTGGTGATCGGGATGACGGAGTACTTCAATCGTTTCAACGACAGCCTGCGGGTGGAGCCGACGAAGTGATCACGGCGCCGGCGTGATCGCGACGAGCAGCACAGTACGCTCCAGCGCGTGCTGGATTCCGTGCGGCACGGCGGCGGGCGCCAGTACCAGGTCCCCGGCGCGGGCATCGATGGCCCGGTCGCCGAGTGTGAACCTCGCCTTTCCACTGACAACGAAATAGAATTTGTCGGCGCCGGGATGGGCGTGCACCGGCTGCGTCTGGCCCGGCTCGAAGCAATTGAGACCGACGAGGAGCCGCTCGGAGCGGAAGCAGTCGATCTTCGTCATCTTGGTGGCCGAAAAGCGGGCGTGCTCGGACAGACGTTGCAGCAGATCGTGGGGATCCATGGGCGATTCCTGGTTCGAGACCGACGGCGCCGTCACCGAAGGGACGGAGGCGATGAGCGCGACCCGTATCGAGCGTGATCCGCTGGGCGAGCTGGCGGTGCCGGCCGAAGCGCTGTACGGCATCCAGACCGAGCGCGCCCGCCGCAACTTCCCCATCTCCCAGCTCGCTCCCCTGGCTCCGTTCGTCGACGCCGTCATCCGGATCAAGAAAGCGGCCGCGCTGACGCACAAGGAGACGAAGCGCCTCGATCCGAAGCTCGCCGACGCGATCGTGCGGGCGGCGGACGAACTGCTGGCCGGGCAGCACCGCGACCAGTTCGTCGTCGACCCCTACCAGGCGGGGGCGGGGACCTCGCACAACATGAACTGTAACGAGGTGCTCGCCAATCGCGCGAACGAGCTGTTGGGCGGCAAGCGCGGCGCGTACCAGCCGGTGCATCCCAACGATCACGTGAACATGGCCCAGTCCACGAACGACGTGATCCCGACCGCCATCCGGCTCGCGGCGCTGGCCGAGCTGCCCGCGCTGCTCGATGCCCTGGACCGGCTCGCCGCCGCCTTCCTCGCGAAGGGCCGCGCATTCGACGGCATCCTCAAGTCCGGCCGGACGCATCTGCAGGACGCGACGCCGATCCGCCTCGGGCAGGAGTTCACCGCCTACGGCCACACCGTCGCGCGCAACCGCGACCGCGTCGCCCACGCGGCGGACGCCCTGCGCGACCTCGGGATCGGCGGCACGGCCGTCGGGACGGGGTTGAACGCCGAGCCCGAGTATCCGGCGCTGATGGTGAAACACCTGCGGGCGATCACTGGGCTCGACCTCCGCGTGGGGAAAGACCGCGTGCAGCTGATGCAGTCGATGGGAGATGCGGCCGCCTGCTCCGGCGCGCTGCGCACCTACGCGATGGACCTCGGGAAGATCGCGAGCGACCTGCGCCTGCTCGCGTCCGGACCGCGGACCGGACTCGCGGAGATCGCGCTGCCGCCGGTGCAACCCGGGTCGAGCATCATGCCGGGCAAGGTCAACCCGTCGATCCCCGAAATGGTGAACCTGGTGTGCTTCCAGGTGCTCGGGAATGACGTGACGGTCGCGACCGCAGCGGAGGCGGGGCAGCTGGAGCTCAACGTGATGATGCCGGTGATCGCGCACAACCTGCTGTTCTCGATGCGGATTCTCACGAACGCCTCGGGCGTGCTGGCCGAGCGCTGCGTGGCGGGGATCGAAGCCGATCGCGCCCAGTGCGAGCACTGGCTCGAGCGCAGCCCCGCGCTCGTGACGGCGCTGGCCCCGAAAATCGGGTACGCCGAGGCCGCGAAGCTCGCCAAGGAGGCGGTGGCGAAGAACGTCACCGTGCGTCAGCTGGTGATGGAGAAGGGGGTGCTCAGGGGCAAGGATCTCGACGAGGTGCTGGACCTGCTCGCCATGACCGAGCTGGGAGTGCCGGGGCAGCGGAAGTAGCCGAGGACGGCCGTCTGCAGGGCACACTCTATATCCCGGAGGAGCACGTATGCATTGGATCGTCGCGGGGCTGATCGCAGGCGTCGGCGCGTTCTTCGCAGATTACGTGATGTGGGGGAAGGTCTTCACCGGTCCGGAAATGCGCGCCTTCGGCACCATGCCGCCCACGCCCGCGGAGCAAAAAAAACTGATGGCGGCGAACATGCCGAAGGCGGCCCTCTTGGCACTGGCCTTCGGCGTGGTGCTGGCGTGGTTTTATCATCAGCTCAAGGCCGGGCTGTGGGCCAAGGGCGGGGGTCCCCTGGCGGGGATGGAGTTCGCCACGATGCTCTGGCTGTGCACCATCGCCCTCTCGACGCTCGGCAGCGGCGTGTGGTATGACAAAGTCCGGCCGCTGCTCAAAGCGACCTTCTGGTCGTGGCTCGTGCGCCTGAACGTCGCGGGGTTCATCGTCGGATTGCTCGTCAAGTAAGCGCCGCCACGCGATGGGCCGTGATTCGAGTCACCGAATCCGGCCCCTCTCGCTCGTTATCCGTTCCCCATGCGCACGACCTCATGGCTCATCGCCGCGCTGTGGCTCGCCGGTAGCTCCTCGGCGCACGCGCAGCGGCGGTTTCGCATCGGACCGACATACTCGTCGCTCGGCTTGGAAGATGCCTCCGGCTCGAGCCACAGCTTCTCGTCGTTCGGGGGCACGCTGGTCGTCGTCACCGGCGACGAGGGTGAGGCCGGCGTCTCCGTGACGCGCTACCACGACCTGTCGACCGACAACCGCGTCCGGCGACTCACCCTGTACGGGCTTGACTCGTACTACTATCCCGTCGGGATGCGGGGCGTGATTGCGCCGTTCGCGGCGACGACGCTCGGGCTGGCGCGGGTCGCCGAGTCGGCGTCGCTGTGCCTGCTCCTGACGTGCCGGGACACCGTGTCCACGACGAGTCAACTCGCGCTCGGCTTCGGGCTCGGCGTGCGCGTGAATGTCGGCGACGCCGTGGTTGCGAATATCGCGGGGCGGTTCCTCGAGGTGCCGGGCAGTCAGATCCAGGCGCTCGAAGCGGTAGCGAACGCGTCGGTGGCGTTCGGCGCGGTCCGTAAGGGCGAGTTCCTCGAGGGAACCGTGGGACCGGCGGCGAGCTTCCTGATTCCGATCTCGGGAGAGCTGCGCGCGCGCGCGCCGTTCATCGGCGCGCGGTTCCGGCGGGAGACGAAGAAGGTGGGGACCCTCGGCCTGCAGATCGACTTCGCTCCCCTGAAACTGACGGCCGCTTGCCCGCCCACCGGATGCGAGGAAGACGCCATTCTCTTCGCCCCCGGCTACGAGAAGTCGGCCCGTCTTGCGTGGGGGCGGCTATACGGCGAGTTGGGCTTCGTGCTCGGCGGCGTGTACTCTCAGGGACCGGACCGGGGCATCGCCCAGGGGGCGCACGGCGGCTTGGGAGTGGATTTGTATGGCGGCGCCGTCATGTGGAACCTGAATTCCCGCCTGCTGTGGCTGCAGCGCAACTCCGGCGACAATGTGTTCGGCGTGCAGGTGGGGGTGAGCGTGAGTCCGAGAATCGGGCGGCGGTAGAAGACGGTAGAGGACGGTAGATGGGGCGCTTACGACCTCTACCGTCCTCTACCGCCCGGGGCGGGGTTGGGCGGGGCGGGGGTGCCGCCCTATATTATACGCATGCGCGTCACCACCTGGGCCGAATACGGGCTGATCGTCTCGCTCAACCTCGCGAAGCGTGCGGGGCAGGGTCCGGTCGCGGCGCGCGAGCTCGCCGAGCAGGAGCGGCTACCGCACGACTACGTCGAGCAGATCCTGCTGCGCCTGCGCCGCGCAGGCCTCGTCGACTCGGTGCGCGGCGCCAAAGGCGGCTACCACCTCGCCCGTGAGCCGCAGGCCATCTCGGTCAAGGACGTGATCGAGGCCTCGGAGCACGTCACCTTCGAAGTCAACTGCGATCTCCATCCGGTCGATCCCCAGCGATGTAGTCCGGAGGCGTCGTGCAGCATCCGGCCCGTCTGGCGAATGCTGGAACAACGGATCAATGATCTGTTGGCCGGCATTTCGCTGGCGGACTTGACGCACGACGAGCCCGAGCTGTACCACATCGCCGGGGTCTTGGCCGGGAACTAGTCCCGCCTTCCCGTTCGTTTTTTTGAACTGAAACCCGACCGGCACCGTCGGGTTTAAACCGATTGGAGGAAAGTGTGGCATACGCACATCCCGACGTGCTCGTTTCCACCGACTGGGTGGCGGGGCATCTCGCGGACCAGGCCATTCGCCTGATCGAAGTCGACGTGGACACCACGGCCTACGACTCGGGGCACATCGCCGGCGCGGTCGGCTGGAACTGGCAGTCGCAGCTCAACGATCCCGTGCGGCGCGACATTCCCGACAAGAAAGCGTTCGCGAAGCTGCTGTCGGAGGCGGGTGTGACTCCCAAGACGACCGTCGTGCTGTACGGCGACAACAACAACTGGTTCGCGGCGTTCGCGTTCTGGCTGCTGCAGCTGTACGGCCACACGGGGGTCAAGCTGATGAACGGCGGGCGGGCGAAGTGGGTCGCCGAGGGACGGCCGCTCGTGACCGAGCGGGCGGGCGTTCGCGCCACGAACTACCCCGTCCCCAAGAAGGTGAACGCCGCGATCCGCGCCAAGCGCCCCGACGTCGAGAAGGCGCTGAAGACCAAGCAGACCGCCCTGGTGGACGTGCGGTCGACACCGGAGTTCGTCGGCGAGATCATCGCGCCCCCCGGTATGACGGAGACCGCGCAGCGCGCGGGGCACATCCCCGGTGCCAAGAATGTTCCCTGGAGTAAGGCCGTCGCGACCGACGGCACATTCAAGCCGTACGACGAGCTGGTGCAGCTCTACAGGGGTGCGAAGGTGATCGACGGAAAGAACGAGGTGATCGCCTATTGTCGCATCGGAGAGCGCTCGAGCCACACGTGGTTCGCCCTCAAATACCTGCTCGGCGTGAAAAAGGTGCGTAACTACGACGGCTCGTGGACGGAGTGGGGGAATCTGGTCGGCGCGCCGATCGCGAAGGGAGCGGAGTGAAAGTGAAGTCGGTGGAGGTTGGTGAAGGTCGGTGGAGGACGGTGGAGGTTGCCCGCCAAGAGCCTGCGTTGTGGGGCTTGGTGGGGAACACGCCCCTGATTCCCTTCACAACCTCCACCAACCTCCACCGTCCTTCACCGACCTTGCTTCTCAAGGCCGAGTGGCTCAACCCCGGCGGCTCCGTGAAGGACCGGCCCGCGCTGTTCATCTTGCGCGACGGCATCGCGCGCGGCGAGCTGCCGGCCAAGCGCCTGCTGGACGCGTCCAGCGGCAACACCGCCATTGCGTATGCGATGCTCGGGGCTGCGGCGGGGATCGGGGTCACGGTGTGCGTGCCCGCGAACGCGAGCGTCGAGCGCAAGGCCCTGCTCGAGGCCTACGGCGCCGAGGTGGTCTTCACCGACCCGCTCGACGGGTCGGACGGGGCGATCCGCCGTGCTCGGCAGCTCGCCGCGGCGCACCCGGAGCGCTACTGGTACGCGGACCAGTACAATCATCCGGCCAATCCGCGGGCGCACTACCTCACGACCGCCGACGAGATCTGGCACCAGACCAGCGGCCGGGTCACCCACCTCGTGGCCGGGCTGGGCACGACGGGGACCCTGATGGGAACCGGTCGGCGTTTGAAGGAGCGAAACGAGGCCATCGAGCTGATTGCCGTACAGCCCGATGGACCGTTTCACGGGTTGGAGGGCTTGAAGCACCTCGCGACTGCGCTCGTGCCGGGCATCTACGATCCGGTCCTGTTGAACCGGACGGAGTTCGTGGCCACGGAGGACGCAGAGGAGGCCGTGCGACACTTGGCGAAGCAGACGGGATTGTTCGTAGGGTGGTCTGCTGGAGCCGCCATCGTGGCGGCGGAGCGGATTCTCACTGCCCGCGACCGCCCGCGACCGCCCGCGACCGCCGTGGTCGTCGTCATCGCCCCCGATTCGGGGGACCGCTACGTGAGCGAGCAGGGGCGGCTCGCGGGGGAGCGTCGATGACTCTCGTGCTCGACCCCCGGCAGCTGGCGGCGATCCGCCGCCACGGCGAGGCGGATTACCCGGCCGAGGCGTGCGGCCTGATCGGCGGAGCGGTCGAGGGCGACCGCAAAGTCGCGCTGCAGCTCGTCCCGCTGGCCAACCAGCGGACCGACTCGGCGCGCAACCGCTACCTGATCGACCCGACGTCGTTCCGGCGCGCGCAGGAGCGTCTGGATCGGGACGGACTCGAGGTGATCGGCGTGTATCATTCACACCCGGACCACGCGCCCGCACCGTCGGCGTTCGATCGCGACCATGCGTGGCCGTGGCTCTCGTACGTCATCGTCGGCGTCGACGCCGGGCGCGCCGGCGACGCGAAGAGCTGGGTCCTCGCGGACGATCGCGGGGTGTTCGACGAGGAGTCCATCACCATCCAGGAACGGAAGGCCGTATGGCAGTGACGATATTGATTCCCACGCCGCTGCGCCCCTACGTGGGCGGTCGCGACGCGCTCGAGCTCGAAGGCGGGAGCGTCGGCGAGTTGCTGGAGCAGCTCGCCGGCGAGCATGCCGGCCTCAAGCGGCATCTGTTTGCGGAGGACGGCCGGCTGCGCAGCTTCGTGAATGTGTACGTGAACGATCGCGACATCCGGCAGCTCGCGCAGCGCGAAACGCCGGTGAAGGCGGGCGACACGGTTTCCATCATCCCGAGTATTGCCGGGGGAACGGCGGTGCATGTAGGGGTGCAGCCTGCGGCGCCCCAGCTTCCGAAACTGTCGCACGAAGAGATCCTGCGTTATTCACGTCACCTCATCCTTCCGGACGTGGGCGTCGAGGGACAGAAGAAGCTCAAGGCGGCGCGTGTGCTGCTCGTGGGCGCGGGCGGGCTCGGCTCGCCGGCCGCGCTGTATCTCGCCGCGGCGGGCGTCGGGACCCTGGGCATCGTGGACTTCGACGTCGTCGACAAGACCAATCTCCAGCGCCAGGTGCTGCACGGCACGTCCACCGTCGGCATTCCCAAGCTCGAGTCCGCCAAGCAGCGCATCTCCGACTTGAACCCGAACGTCCGGGTGGAGACGTTCGAAACGCGGCTGACCGCGGAGAATGCCCTCGACATCATTCGCGACTTCGACATCGTCGCGGACGGGACCGACAACTTCCCCACGCGCTACCTCGTGAACGACGCGTGCGTGCTGCTCGGCAAGCCCAATGTGTACGGCTCGATCTTCCGGTTCGAGGGCCAGGCCTCGGTGTTTCATGCGAAGCTGGGCCCCTGCTACCGCTGCCTCTACTCGGAGCCGCCGCCCCCGGGGCTCGTGCCCTCGTGCGCCGAAGGGGGCGTGCTCGGCGTGCTGCCCGGGATCATCGGGTCGATTCAGGCGATGGAGACCATCAAGCTGATTCTGGGCGTGGGCGAGCCCTTGATCGGGCGCCTCGTGTTGTTCGATGCGCTGAAACTGCAATTCCGCGAGCTCAAGCTCGAGAAGGACCCCGATTGCCCGGTGTGCGGCACCCATCCGACCGTCACCGAGCTGATCGACTACGAGGCGTTCTGCGGCGTCGGCGCCGAGCCTTCGTACGATGGCGCGGAGATCACGGCGCAGGACTTGAAAACGGAGTGGGACCGGAGCGCCAATCTGCTCGTGATCGACGTGCGCGAGCCGCACGAGTACGAGATCGCCCACATCGACGGTGCCGTGCTGATTCCGCTCTCCGAGCTGCCGACCCGTCTGGGGGAACTCGACGGTCACCGCGAGATCGTGACGCACTGCCATCACGGGGCGCGCTCGCTCAAGGCGCTCGAGATCCTGAAGGCGGCGGGTTTCTCGAAGGTGCGCAGCCTGCGCGGCGGGATCGATGCGTGGGCCGTGAACGTGGATCCGAGTCTGCCGAGATACTAGGCGTCTGGCCCTCGAGGAATGCCGAAGGGGGGACTCGAACCCCCACGGGCTTGCGCCCACTGGCTCCTGAAGCCAGCGCGTCTACCAGTTCCACCACTTCGGCGAGGGTGCGGAACGGCGAATCTAAGGCGCGGTATAACCCCAAGTCAACTCTTGGCTTGACCGCTTCTACCGCGGTTTCTATCTTGCCCTGGCTCGAGTGGACAAAGTCTCAATCGCCCGCAACCCGCGGGCGCGACATGACTACCACCTCCTGGAGACTTGGGAGGCCGGCCTCGTGCTCACGGGAACGGAAGTCAAGTCGCTGCGAGCCGGCAAGGCCAGCCTGGGAGAGGCGTACGCCCACGTCCGCAACGGCGAGGTGTGGCTCGAGGGAATGAGCATCTCGGCCTACCTCCCCGGGAGCTACAACAACCCGCCGCCCGCCCGCTCCCGCAAGCTGCTGCTGCACGCACACCAGATCCGCAAGCTCATCGGCGGCACCAGCCGCAAAGGCCTCACGCTCGTCCCACTCGAGCTGTACTTCAAGGACGGCACCGCCAAGGTGGCGATCGCGCTCGCCAAGGCCAAGAAGCTGCACGACAAGCGGGAAGACTTGAAACGCCGGGTGGCGGAGCGGGAGCTGGCCCGCGGCATCAAGGGCAAGCGCCCATGATCGGGCTGCTGCTGCTCGCGCTCGCGAGCCCGGCGCAGGCCGTCGTCATCGCCACGCCGCGCGGCCAGACGACCATTCCGGTGACGACGGAGCGCGGTCAGGCCGCGGTGGCGGCATCCCGGCTCGTGGCGCCGCTCGAATTGACGGTGGCGCTCGACGGGCCGCGCGTCACGGTCGGGCTCGGGGGGGCGGTGTTCGTGTTCCAGCTGGGAGCCCCCTTCGTGCGCGCCGGCGCTGTCGTCTGCGCGCTCGTGGGCGAGCCGTACCTGACGCGGGACACCTTGTTCCTGCCCCTCAGCTGGCTCGCCGACTGCGTCCCGCGGGCACTGGGGGCGCGCTACCGCTGGGACCCCGTCACCCCCCGGCTCGAAGAGCTGCCGGTCGCGGGGCCCGTGGCGGCCGCGCGGCCCGCCGGAGGGGGGGCGCCACCCGCCGCCGGGACGGTGCACGCGGCGGCGCCGAACCCCCTGACGGGGTTACGGCTGCGCCACGTCGTCGTGATCGATCCGGGGCACGGGGGCGTCGATCCGGGAAACCCGGGACGCTACTTCCCCGACGGCCTCGTCGAAAAGGACATCACCCTCGCTATCGCGCGCCTGCTCCGGGCCGAGCTCGTCCGCCGCGGCATCGGGGCGCTGCTCACCCGCGCGACCGACACCCTGATCGACCTGGCAGATCGCGGAGCGTTCTGCAAGGCGCAGTGCGATCTGTTCATCAGCATTCACGTGAACTCCATGCCCGCGGGACGGCGTGCGGACCGGGCGAGCGGGGCCGAAACCTACTTCCTCTCGGATGCGAAGACCGAAGACCAGGAGCGGGTGGCCAACATGGAAAACGAGGTCATCCGGTTCGAGACGGGCCCGCCGACGAGCGCGACCGGGCCGCTCGGCTACATCCTGCGCGATCTGCAGCTCAACGAATACCTGCGGGAGTCCGCCCAGCTGGCGGCCCTGGTGCAGGACTCCGTCACCAAGGTCCATCCGGGCGGCGATCACGGTGTGCAGCAGGCGGCCTTCATGGTGCTCACGACCGCGCGGCGACCCGCGATTCTGGTCGAAACCGGCTTTGCTACGAACCGCACCGACGGCGCGTTCCTCGCCTCGAGCCTGGGCCAGCACAAGCTCGCCAGCGCGATCGCCGAGGGGATCGTGGCCTACCTGCTCGAATTCGAGCGCAAGCTCGCGGTCGTGGCGCCGGCGGGCGGTCGGTGACGCCGGTCCAGCTGTTCGGCGTCTCGTTTCAAAACCCCGTGCTGCTCGCCTCCGGCACCGCCGGCTTCGGCCGCGAGGTGTGCGGCGTGATCGACCTCGACGCGCTGGGCGGCATCGTGTCCAAGGCGGTCACGCCGGAGGCACGGCGCGGGCACGCCGCGCCACGCGTCGCCGAATTCGCGGGGGGCATGCTCAACGCGGTGGGACTCGCGAATCCCGGCCTCGACGCCGTGCGGGTGCACGAGCTTCCCTGGCTGGCGACCACGCTGCGGCGCGCCCGCCTCCTCGTGAACGTCGCGGGCGCCACGCTCGACGACTACGCGCGCGTGATCACCGGCCTCACCGATCTCCCGGTGGTCACCGCGTTCGAGATCAACGCGTCCTGTCCCAACACCAGTGCCGGCGGCCTCGAGTTCGGGGCGAACGCCGACAGTCTCCGTGCCCTGGTGCGCCGCTGCCGCGCGGTCGCGACCCGCCCGCTCGCGGTCAAGCTCTCGCCCGTGCTGCCGGACATCGCCGCCATGGCGCAGGTGGCCCGGGACGAGGGCGCGGACGCGGTGACGCTCGTGAACACCATCCCCGGCATGCTCGACCGTCGCCTCGGCAACGGCTCCGGCGGCGTGAGCGGGCCGGCGCTGCTGCCCATCGGCGTGCTGGCGACGCGCCGCGTGCGGGAGAGGGTGGCGATCCCGGTCATCGGTGTCGGCGGGATCCGTACCGCCGGCGACGCGCGCGAGTATCTCGCCGCCGGCGCCTCGCTGGTCGCGATCGGCACCGCCGCGCTCGCCGACCCGCGGGTGCCGGAGCGCATCGCGAGGGAGCTCGCCCGTGGCTGAGCTCATCGTCGCCTTCGACCTGCCGAGCGGACGCGAGGCGCTGGCCCTCGCGGCCCGCCTCCCCGGGTTGCGCTGGGCCAAGATCGGACCGGTCCTCTACACGAGGGAAGGGCCGGCGATCGTGCGCGAGTTCGTGGCCCGCGGGCTGCGTGTATTTCTCGACCTCAAGTGGCACGACATTCCGAGCATCGTGGCGGAAGCCGTCGCCGCGGCGGCAGAGCAGGGAGTCGCCATGGCCACCGTGCACACGCTGGGAGGACCCGCGATGCTCACCGCCGCGTCCGGCGCGGCGGGGAACGTCGCCGTCGTGGGTGTCACGATCCTCACCTCGCACGACACGGCGGAGGTGGAGCACGTGCTCGGCCGCGGCGTACCGGACCTGGGGTTCGAGGCGGAGCGCTTGGCGCGCCTCGCCGTCGAGGCGCGATTGCGCGGCGTGGTGGCGTCGGGTCGGGAGCTGGCGCTGTTGCGCGCGGCCCTGGGCGCAGATCTCTGGATCGTGGTCCCGGGGATCAGGGAGCCCGGCGACTCGACCGCCGACCAGCGCCGCACGGTCACTGCGGCGGACGCAGTGCGGTTGGGCGCGACCCACCTGGTCGTCGGCCGGCACCTGACCGGGGCCGCGGACCCGGCCGGGGTGTACCAGCGGTTGGTGGACAGCCTATGACCAGCCGGGTGTTGACGGCGTTGCTGATCGCGAGCTGCGGCATTGCGGGCGCAGCTTCATCCCAGGACTCGCTCGCGCGAGCGGCGGAGCGCGTGCGGCGGGCGTGGCTCGCCCACGACGTGCAAGCGATTGTCGGGCAAAGCCCTAGGGTGGTGCTCCAGATTCCCGGGGCGGATCCGTCGGCCCCGCTCGCGCGCGCGCAGGCGGCGGAGTTGCTGCGCCGCCACCTCCAGCGAGTGGTGGAGCGGGCGCTCGCGGTCGGGGCGGTTCGGGAGGTCGAGCCGGGGCACGGCTATGTCGAGCTGGAGCGCCGCTGGGTCGTGAGCGGGACGAGCGACGAGCGACGCGAGACGATCTTCCTGCGTTTCCAGAAGCCGGGCGCGGACTGGCTGTTGACGGAGCTGCGGAGTGCGCCGTAATCGCGCCCCTTGCGCGAACTTACGACCCCGTCTATAGTTCGAGATTGAACTGGAATTTTTCCCCCGGAGCGTGCCGTTTGAAGGTTCGGACCAGCGTCAAACCGATCTGCGAACACTGCAAGGTGATCAAGCGGCGGGGCGTGATCCGCGTCATCTGCAAGCGCAGTCCCAAACACAAGCAGCGGCAGGGGTAGCACATGGCACGCATTGCGGGCGTGGATCTGCCGCGCGACAAGAAAATTCAGTACGCCCTCCCGTACATTTACGGCATCGGCCCCAACAACGCGAAGAAGATCCTCGCGGAGACGGGGGTGAGCGCGGACGCGCGGGTGCGCGATCTGCGGGACGCCGAGGTGGCGCGGTTGCGGC
>Ga0209153_1000035_pt1 | contig 67041 bp, 72 predicted proteins | sample GraSoiAngelo_120_FD_185877 | JGI IMG/M metagenome (GOLD analysis project Ga0209153, IMG submission 185877) | Grasslands soil microbial communities from the Angelo Coastal Reserve, California, USA - 14_0919_09_20cm (SPAdes) (version 2) | ecosystem: Environmental > Terrestrial > Soil > Grasslands ... | reverse complement strand
TACTTTCCATCGTCCGGCCATGCTTTGGTCAAAACAGCATTGAGTGTTTGACGGTTCGTCGGATCTAGCCGGGAGTCCGACCGCCTCCTTCGGGTGACAGGAAAGGGAGCGTCAATGAATTCCACGCCGAACCCGCAAGCAATTGCACCCGCCGATGCCTTGATCGCGCGCGCGGATGAACGGCTAGCGCATGCTTATGAACAGATCGCACACGCGGATGAACAGCTCGCGCGTGTAAATGAACAGCTTTTGAAATTAGATCAGGATGCCGCGCGCTCTCCTGTCGCTGTCCTGGGCCGCCTGCCATCGCGCGGCAGGCCGATGCTACGTGGCCTTATCGGCTTGCTGTTGGCGGCGTGCATCTTTGTCGCTGCTTTCGTTTCGCAGTCGTCCTATGGCGATGCCGCCAAGCCGATTATCGCCCGGTGGGCGCCGCAGCTCGTTCTTGCTTCATCGCTGTCGAGGCTTTCTGCGCAGCCGAGCCCGTCTGCCGTTGAGGTGGCGGCGGCGGAGCCGCTACCTCCGCAACCGACACCTTCGGTTCCGGGCACTCCGCAAGACGTCGCGCCGACGGCCGCTCCGGTGTCTCCCGAGCTGGCACGGTTGCTCCAGACGATGGCGCGTGATCTAGCCAACGTGGAGCAGGGGATCGAACAGCTCAAGGCGAGCCAGGAGCAAATGGCCGTCGACAATGCAAAGGCCGTTGAGCAGTTCAAGGCGAGCCAGGAACAAATGACACGCCTTATCGCCAAGGCTTCCGAACAGAACAAGGCTTCTGAGCAGAACAAGGCTTCCGAGCAGAACCTGCGGCCCAAGCCATCAGCGCCTCCGCCGCCACGGGCGATTGCCCCGGCGGCCCGCAAGCCCGCGCCGAAGCTTCAGTCGCCGCAAGCCAGAGCGCAGCCGCCGGCCGCAATCCAGTTGCTGCCCGAAGAACAATAGTTGTGATCGGAACCCCAGACCGAGAGCCGTCGGCGACTTTCAAAACAACACCGCGAGCCGGAGCGTGTGAGGCGTTGGACATTCAAGGGTGAACACCCCGGTACCTAAACTACGCCCCCACTAGATTCTTGTGGCCTCGCGTCGCCTCATGAATTATCATTTCCGCTTGGGGACGTGGGGATGCTGCACTACCGGGCTTATCTTCTGGATGAACACCGCCACGTCATAAGCGCGGCTAATCTTTTTTGTGCCGATGAGCAGGCGGCAAAAGAACGTGCTCAGCAATTGGTTGACGCCAACGACGTCGAGCTATGGCAACTTGATCGCCGGATAGCGGTCTTCAAATCTCATCCTCGGCCCCCCTCAGACCATTGACGAGCGTCATGGAAGACCTGTGGGTGCGATGCCCCGCGTGTCGCACCGCCCTGGCTTTTCTGTGAGGTCGGGAACGGGGCGGCGGTTAACATCACCCAGCGGGATTGCGATCCCGGTACAGCGCGCAATCGGCCTGCATCGCCATAGCGCTGTCACGGCCAACCGGCGGGCCGTTGCTCAGGCAAGCCTCCGGAACAGATAGACCGGACCGTGGCTGCCTTGCTCGCGCTTGCGTTCGATCTTGCCGTCGCGCATCAGGCGATCGAGCCGCGCGCGGATCTTGCGATCATCGGGGGCGCCAATCAGTCGCGAGACCGCTGTGCAGGATAGCCACGCCCTCGAGGGCATCTTCACCAAAATCTCGGCTTCGGTCTTGCGTGCCCTCATGCGGTGTGGGTCGTTGCAGGCTCGCTCGGTCAATTTGCGCAATGTCGGCATATGGGAGCTCAGGGCTTTTCGGACTACCGCGCTCATGAAGCCTCCTGCGGGCGAACAGGTCGCTGACACGCGTGCTTCGCGGGCTCAGGCTGTAATGCCCAACGGCGCGCACTGACGCCTCGTCGCGGTTATGGGAACGCTGGCACCCAGTGGCGCAGGGTTTTCATCCCGATGAGCACGATCGAACCGATCGGCAACCAGGACGCACCATCTGAAGGCGACCCGGGTTTCACTTCTTCTTTGGCTTTGGCCTGTCTATCGCGGCTGGAACGGCGATTTTTTCCTTCAGTTCGACGCAGGTCTTGCGAACCTCCGCCGTCACCAGCGAGCAGTTCTCGATCTGAACGAAGACGCGCTTGGCCTCCTCGCGGTAGCGCTCCGCGGTTTCCTTTAAGTCCTCGGTCACGGCGAGCGCATCGCGGGTCATCGCCTCGCATTGCCTGACGCGCTCGATCAGCTCCGCGCCCATCGCCTCGATCTCTTTCGCCGCAGCTTCGTATTCACGCACAACGGCTTCCGCCGACAGCTTGCCGATCTCGGTGGCGCCGTCGCGATGCTCGACATAGTCCGGCATCTGCAAAGCCGGCGCGCTCACCCTTGGCGGTACGTAATTGACAGGACGCGGCTCGTGGACCGGCGGCCTGTTTCGAACCTCCGCCTCGATTTCGCGCTCGATATCACTCAGGACTCGTCCTATTGTCGGCTGCACCATCACTCATACTTCCTTCGTCAAAATCTGGGGGAACTGCCCGGTGCTGAACCCTCAGTTGCTTTGCAGGACCGTGCAACAAGACTCGTTGGTTAAGCTTATTGGTTAAGCTTTAAATCCGCGCGCGGGTTAATTCTGGAACCGGCACAAGAACCCGCCGCGTGGGGCCGCCGCGGTCGGAGGGAACAGCGATGCAATTGCGGGTTTTTGGACGCACGGGAATGCAGCTCTCGGTGCTGGGCTTCGGCTGCGGCGCAGTGGGCGGATTTATGGTACGCGGCGACCCTGCCGACCAGGAGCGTACCATCGCGCGGGCGATCGCCGCCGGCGTGAACTACTTCGACACCGCCGTGCAGTATGGCAACGGCGAATCGGAAAAGAACCTTGGCCGCGTCTTGCAGAAGCTAAAGCCGGCCAATGTGGCCGTCGGCACCAAGGTCCGGTTGCCGGAGAGCGAGTTCGGCCGCATTGCCGACGCCGTAACGATGTCGCTCGAAGGCAGCCTGGCGCGACTACGTCTTGACCGGGTCGACATCTTTCACCTGCACAATGCGATTACCGAGACAGGAGGCGGATCAGCGCTGAGCGTCCAACAGGTGCTCGGCGAGGTGGTACCGGCCTTCGAGCGCTTGCGCCGGCACGGGAAGGTTCGCTTCCTCGGGATCACGGCAGTAGGCGATACCGCAGCCCTGCATCAAGTGATCGACGCGCGCGCCTTCGACAGCGCGCAGATCGTCTATAACATGATCAATCCGTCGGCCGCCGAGGAATTGCCGAAGAACTATCCGGCACAGGATTATGGACGAATGTTCGACCACACCACCGCAGCCGGCGTTGGAGCAGTGGGCATCCGCGTGCTCGCCGGCGGCGCACTGTCGGGCTCAACCGAGCGTCATCCGATTGCCGGTCCGGCACCCGAGCCGATTGGTTCGGCTATGAGCTATGACGCCGATGTCGCTCGCGCACGCCGTCTCATCCCGCTGGTAGAGGAGGGGTTCGCCACCAGCCTGACCGAGGCCGCCACGCGGTTTGCGTTGTCTCACCCGGCGATGGGGACAATCCTGGTCGGTATGGCGACGCCGCAACAGTTCGAGGACGCGCTCGCCGCGGTTCAAAAAGGCCCGCTGCCGCGAGCCGCGCTCGACCGGTTGTCGGCACTGCGGCAGGCATTCTCCGGCGAACCGCGATGATGGACCAGCGAGCCAAGCTGCGCGTGCCAGCTCGGCGATTTGCGCTGGTCGACACTTCCGTTCGGCCAGAGTAATTAGACTTTTGGTCTTCGCTTCAACGGCAACGAAACAGGCCGCGCCATGACGCGCGGCTAAAAAGACAAGGGAGAGACGCATGGCCAAGGCACCGCCTTCCGCCAAACGCGACCGCATCAAGGCGTTTACGCCTGCACTGGTCGATTACACCAATGACGTTATTTACGGTGACTTGTGGGAGCGCAAGGCTCTCTCGAAGCGCGACCGCAGTCTCATCACGGTGGCGGCACTGGTCGCCACCTACCGGCCGGAGCAGCTCGTATCGCACCTGTCGCGCGCGATCACCAATGGCGTCACGCAGGAAGAGATCACCGAAGTCATCACCCACATGGCGTTCTATGCAGGCTGGCCTGCCGCGATGTCCGCCGCGCAGGTCGCCTACACGGTGCTGGTCGAAGGCAACAAGGGGGAATGACGATGGCCAATGACATTGTCGTCGGCTTCATCGGACTGGGCACCATGGGTGGCAAGATGGCCACCAACATCCTAAAGGCCGGATACAGGGTCGTGGTGCACGACCTGCACCGACAATCGGCGGGCCATCATTTGCAAGGAGGCGCCGAATGGGCGGATACGCCGCGCGCGCTGGCCGAGAGGTCTGATGTGATCTTCACCTCGCTGCCCGAGCCTGCGGACGTCGAGCGCGTCTCGCTGGGCGCCGATGGCTTGATCGAAGGTGTAAAAAGGGGCACGGCCTACTTCGATCTGTCGACAAACTCTCAAAGCGTCGTGAAAAAAATTCACGAGGCCTTTGCCGCCAAGGGCGCGCACATGCTCGATGCGCCGGTGAGCGGAGGGCCGTCGGGCGCGGCGTCGGGCAAGATGGCGATCTGGGTTGGCGGCGATAAGGCCGCCTATGACCGGCACAAGGCCGTGCTGGACGCGATGGGTGATCGCCCGGCCTATGTCGGGCCGATCGGCACCGCCACGGTCGCCAAGCTCGTCCACAACATGTCAAGCTATGCGATCACCTGTGCGCTCGCCGAGACGTTCACCATGGGCGTGAAGGCCGGCATGGACCCGGTGGCACTTTGGGAAGCTGTGCGCCAGGGCGTCAGCGGCCGCCGCCTGACGTTCGACGGCCTGCTCGATCAGTTCCTGCCCGGCACATACGATCCGCCGAACTTCGCGCTCAAGCTCGCCACCAAAGACGTCGGGCTCGCGACCGCACTGGGACGTGAGCTCGGCGTGCCGATGCGCATGTGCAACTTGGCCCACGCCGAGATGCTTGAGGCGTGCAACCGCGGCTGGGAAGGACGCGACTCGCGCTCCGTGATGCTGCTGCAACAGGAGCGCGCAGGCGTCGAGATAGCGGCCGAGCCGGAGCGCGTGAAGCAAGCGGCGGAACGCGCAAAGTCCGGCTGATGCAGGATGCTTCATTGGATGGGTGCGAAGGCCTATTCACACCATAAAAAACCGGACCGTCATGCAGCAAGCATCTGCATAAGGGTCCGGCTGACTATTGCGCGGATATTCTGGAAGCGAAAGCTGCCGCTTATCCGTGTTGCGAAGGCGTAACGGACCTCAGGCGCTATCTGGATGCCATGAGGTTTCGTCGAACAGCTACTTCTTTTTCTTCTTGGCTGTCTTCTTTGCCTTCTTCTTCTTCGCTTTCTTGGCCATATTGCCCTCCGTGATCCCCAAATGTTGGCTCAATGCAAGTCGACCTTCGACTTGCATGAATTGAGAATACACCACAATTGCAAAATTGATACTCCGCGCTTCGAACAAGGTAAACGCGCCTCGCGCAGTCGCGACCACGGCGAAGTCGTTCAGCCTCGTGGCGCCGAAAATCTTGCTGATCGCGGCCGACGAGATGATCGAAGGACCGTCGTTTGTGCAGCCGTGGATAAGTTGAGACCCGGGACGAAGCTGGACGGCGTTTGCCTCTCGCATCGGTTGATTACCCGTTCGCCGTGATCGCTGCGATGGCGCGCGAAGCCGTTGCGATTGTTGGCATCCGCACTCACCGCATCTATAGTTTGCTCGATCAAAGCATTCACGCATAAGGATACTATGCGCGTTTCAATCATCACCGGGGGCGGGGGCTGTCGCTCATCCCGATTGACTTTCCGACGCATCCTCTAAATACTTGGTCAAACAAAAGAAAATGACAGTCGTTAAATCGACGATACAGTTTCGGGAGGAACGCCATGCCGACTTCGCGCAGAACGCTGCTGAAAAATTCCGCGGCCACTGCAGCCGTCCTTTCGCTCGATTGGACACGTGCACGGGCGGAAGCTGAAACCGTTCGCCTCGGCATAATCTACGACCTGACCGGTCCGTTTGCGGCCGGCGGCTCGGTCGCCTCCTCGGTCGGTGCGCAGATTGCAATCGATCTCGTCAATGAGAAGGGTGGCATCGGCGGCAAGTACAAGATCGCTGCGATCGCCGCCGATTCCCAGAGCAAGCCCGACGTTGCGATCAACGAGGCCGAACGCCTCATCAACCAGGAAAAGATCGACATCATCAGCGGGGTCTATGCAAGCTCGCACGCGGTCCCGCTCGCCGCGAAGGTCGAGCAGCAAAAGAAGATCCTCTGGATTACGACGGCGGTTGCGACCGCCGTGTTCAAGGACAAGAACCTGCATTACGTCTTCCGCGCGCAGATCCACTCCGATCAATACGGCCAGGCTTTTGCGAGCTTCATTGCCGAACACGCCAAGGGCAAGCTCGGCATCGAGCCCAAGGACGTCAAGGTCGCGCTCATTCATGAGGACGGCCCTTACGGGGTCGGCGTTGCCGCCGCCGACGAGGCGTATTCCAAGCAGGCCGGACTCCAGGTCGTGCTCAAGGAGGGCTACTCGGCCTCCGCCCCCGACCTTTCCGTACTGGTGACCAAGATCAAGCGCTCCCGCGCCGACGTGATCTCACATGCCGGATACAATCCCGACATCACCCTGTTGCTGCGCCAGGCACGCGAGAACGGCCTTCGTTTCAAGATGTTGTTCGGCGCAGGCGCAGGTTACAGCCAGCTCGACAAGTTGCGCGCGACTTTTGGCGCGGACATCGACAATTTCTGCAATATCGATCCGGTCCCCGCGCAATTGCTCGATCCCTCGAAACTCGCGCCCGGGATCGGCGATCTCACCAAGACCATGGTCGAGCGCTACAAGACGAAGACCGGCGCGACCGACATTCCGCCGCACTGCTCGATGGGCTTCAATCAGACCTGGGTCCTGCTCAATAACGTGCTGCCCGTCGCCAAGGAGAAATACGGCAGTTTCGATCCGGAGGCGGTGCGCAAGGCGGCGCTCGACGTAGATATCCCGCCCGGCGGCACGATCCAGGGCTATGGCGTGAAGTTCTATCCGCCCGATACGCCGCTCTCGGGCCAGAACGAGCGCTCGACGCCGGTCGTGATGCAAAATGCCGGCGAGCATATTTCGGTCGTTTGGCCGGACAATATCCGCACACAAGACCCGGTTTTTCCGCTGCCGAAATCCTCGATCTACGCCGCCTAGGCTTTTCACAGCCTGACGCGGCGGCCCTCCTCGGCGGCCCAGTAGCCGGCGTAGTTGACTTTGATCGTTTCGAAGGCCAGCGCGAGATCCGAAAGCGGCTGCCGTCCGGTCGCGACGCATTCCATGAAATCCTGGATTTCCTGCAAATAGCCGCGCGTCCATTCTTCCTCGAGGCAAATGTATTGCCAGCCGGTCTTCCGATCGACCTTTTCGGTGAAATAGACGCTGGCGAGCTTCTCCTCGTTGGTCTGGTAGCTCACCATGTGCGTGTTCGGGGTGATATTGGCGAACAGCAAGCCGCCGCTGGTATAGGTTTCGATCAGATTGCGGACGCCGCCCACGATCATGTCGCCGGAAAACACGGTCGCCTTGGTGTTATCGGAGAAGGTGACGGCGAGCATGCCCCAGTCCTCGACATCGACTGGATTGGACTTGAGGATGGCCCGTTCGTCCGGCCGCAGGCACGCCGCAACATGGCCGACGTCGCAGACTACGCTCGTCACGCTGACCGCCTCGCCGCGTGCCTTCGCCTCGACCTGCTTGAGATAGAGTACCGCCGCAAGCGGATGGCATCCCATCCGGATCAGCGAACCGCCGCCGGTCATGGCCCATTGCGCGGCGTGCGCTGCGTGCGAGCCGCTATGGCTCTCTTCGCCCTTCATGAACAGGATTTTGTCCTTGGTAGCCTTGAGGATTTCCACGGTCTTGGTCACCGCCGGGGCATAGATCCAGTCTTCCGCATACATAAAAAGCCTGCCGGTCCTGCCGACCGCCGCGCGGGTTCTTTCCATTTCTTCCAAAACGCGCTCGTACATCAGCGCTTTGGGCACGTGCTTGCCGATTGGCAGCTTGTCGTCTTCGCGCCCGAAATAACCCGCAAATGGCTTTTCGCAGATGACATGTTTGCCGGCCTGCATCGCATCGACGACCATTGCGGTGTGCAAATTGGGCGGCGTGCAGATGTCGACAACATCCAACTCGCGGTCGGCGATCAACTCGCGAAAACTACGGTAGACGCTCGGTATTTGGTGCCGACCGGCAAAAGCGACAACGTGGTCACCCCGCGCCGCGACGGCGCTCACTTCAACATCGAGGCCATAGACACGCCTGTAGGCGTACATGTGCAGCTCCGAAACGAAGCCGCACCCGACGAGACCGATCCTGATTTTCGCCATTCGCGGATGCCTCCGGGTCGCCGTGGGTCAACACCCCATTTACAGCAAATCGGGTGCCGCCAAATGATTGGCGGAGCCCCACCGATGCTGCCGATTGACCAACGTTTCCTCCGGTCTTGCTCTCGGACAAATTAGGTCAAGTATATTGTCCTATATGGACCTGTCCATGCCCTGCAGAAGAATGTGGGCCGATATTTTGCGCGGGTTGCGGGGGCGGTGCCTGTCGCGTATCTGCTTGCCATGATAGCCCCACAGCAAGCCCGCGAGTCGATGCCCCCGGTGGCCTCGACGCATGACAAGATTCTGATTGTCGATTTCGGCAGCCAGGTGACGCAACTGATCGCCCGCCGGGTGCGCGAGGAGGGCGTCTATTCCGAGATCGTGCCATTCCAGAAGGCGGAGGTCGCCTTCATGGAAATGAAGCCGAAGGCGGTGATCCTCTCCGGTGGACCTGAATCCGTTCACGAAGCGGGCTCGCCGCGGGCGCCGCAATTAATCTTCGATTCCGGCGTGCCCGTGCTTGGTATCTGCTACGGCCAGATGACCATGGCAGCGCAACTCGGCGGCGAGGTCGAGGGCGGGCACCATCGCGAATTCGGCCGCGCCGATGTCGAGGTAAAAGCCGCAAGCCGGTTATTCGATTCCACCTGGTCGACGGGCGAGCGGCACCAGGTCTGGATGAGCCATGGCGACCGCATCACGAAAATGCCGCCGGGTTTCGTCGTCGCCGGCGTTTCGCCGAATGCGCCATTCGCCGTCATTCAGGATGAGAAGCGCAAGTATTACGGGCTGATGTTCCATCCCGAAGTAGTGCACACGCCCGATGGCGCCAAGCTGATCCGCAATTTCGTCCGCAAGGTCGCGGGGCTAAGCGGCGACTGGACCATGCGCGCCTTCCGCGAGGAAGCGATCGAGAAGATCAAAAAGCAGGTCGGCAAGGGCAGGGTGATCTGCGGCCTGTCCGGCGGCGTCGATTCAGCGGTCGCCGCGGTGCTGATCCATGAGGCAATCGGCGATCAGCTTACGTGCGTGTTCGTCGATCACGGATTGCTGCGGCTCAACGAGGCCGAGACTGTCGTCGACCTCTTCCGGCATCACTACAACATTCCGCTGGTGCATGTGGATGCATCGAAACGGTTCCTTGAAGGATTGGCCGGCGTCAGCGACCCCGAGAAAAAGCGCAAGACCATCGGAAGCCTGTTCATCGATGTATTCGACGATGAGGCGAAGAAAATTGGCGGCGCTGAATTTCTTGCGCAAGGCACGCTCTACCCCGACGTGATCGAGAGCGTGTCGTTCACCGGCGGGCCGTCGGTGACAATCAAGTCTCACCACAATGTCGGTGGCTTGCCTGAGCGCATGAACATGAAGCTGGTCGAACCCTTGCGCGAACTGTTCAAGGACGAGGTGCGCGTGCTCGGGCGCGAACTCGGCCTCCCGGAGATTTTCGTGGGCCGCCATCCGTTCCCGGGGCCGGGCCTTGCGATCCGCTGTCCCGGCGAGATCACGAAAGAAAAACTCGACATCCTGCGCAATGCCGACGCCGTCTATATCGATCAAATCAGAAAAGCCGGGCTCTACGACAAGATCTGGCAGGCGTTTGCGGTGCTGCTGCCGGTCAAAACCGTTGGCGTGATGGGCGACGGCCGCACCTACGAATACGTCGTGGGCCTGCGCGCGGTAACCTCGACCGACGGCATGACCGCCGACTTCTATCCCTTCGACATGAGTTTCCTCGGCCTGACCGCGACGCGCATCATCAACGAAGTCAAGGGCGTCAACCGCGTGGTCTATGACGTGACGTCAAAGCCGCCGGGGACCATCGAGTGGGAGTAGGGGGAGAGTGCTGTGGAGTAGTCTTGGACAAATCAACGTGGTTGAGGTGATTCCTGCTGAGTGAAGGCAGTCGATAGTTATTGATGAATTTGCTATCCTTCCGAGCCGATGCGATCGAGCTGGCGTGTTAGGCCCCGATCCTTAGGAGAACTTCAAAGATGCAACCTGGCAAACTCAGTGGAAAGGTTGCGCTGGTGACAGGCGCTACTTCGGGCATCGGTGAGGCGACCGCTTTGGCGCTTGCAGCAGAGGGTGCACATGTGGCAATCGCTGCGCGCCGCGTTCGGCGCCTGAATGATTTGGCAGAGCGTATCCGTCAGGCCGGCGGCGAAGCGTTGCCGATCGAAACTGATGTGGCGGACGAAGCCCAGGCCTCCGAGATGGTCGGGCGCGTTTTGCGGGAATGCGGGCGGCTAGACCTGCTGCTCAATGTCGCGGGGGTGGGTGTTGCTGCCCCTTTCCAGAACACGACCACTGCAGAATATCGTCAGATGGTCGATGTCAACATTCTTGGAGTCCTCTATCCGATTCACGCCGCGTTGCCGGCGATGAAGCGGCAGGGTGATGGGCACATAGTCATCGTTTCGTCCGGTACGGGCCGATACATCCATCCTTCGACGGTCTATTCGGGCACAAAGCATGCCATCAGCGCCATCGCAGAGTCACTGCGGCGCGAGATCGGCAAGGACTGGATCCGTGTGACCTGCATCGAACCGGGTGCGGTAAAGACTGAGTTCACCTCGCGCATGCGCGAAGATGTTCGTAAGTCGGTGGAGCAGAGACTAGGCGACATGGAGCAGCTTGAGAGCGAGGATATCGCGGCCGCGATCCTCTACGCCGTTACCCAGCCACGCAGGATAAATATCAATATTCTCACACTCTATCCGACGCAACAAGCTTGATAGACAGCGGATTTATTTGGGCCTCGCGACGGGGAGTACCGTGGAGTAGTATCGGATAGCAGAGGACAGTCGAGCGAATCCTAGGCCATCGATAGCAGTCGATAGATTCTAGGCGACCCGCAGATCTGCCGCTCTGTCGGGCGTCTCCCCGCTCTTCGAACGGCGCCGATACGCCGTCAGGCCCACCCCAACCTTCGCGACTTTGTGGCCTTCAAATATTCGGTCGCGCGCTGCTCGAAGAAGTTAGCGCGCGCGACCAGTTCTCGGCGTCGATCACACGGTCGTAGATCGATTACTGCTCCTTCTTGAACAAATCCTGGAAGATGAGCTGGCCCCAAGTGCGGCCGCGTGCGTGCACCAGCGCGCCACCCTCGTTGAGCTTTCCCAGGTTGACGGGTGCGAACCCGAGTTGTTTGGCCAAGGCCGCCACGGGAGCGATCGCGTCCTCGTCGTCGCTCGACAGAAAGACGACCCGGTGCTCGCCCTCGACGATCGGATCGGCAGCCAGGGTGGCCGCAATCAGGTGATTGAAACCTTTCACGAGCTTGGCGCCGGTGAACGCCTTCGCGACGAAGGCGGAGGACGGGAGGCCGTCCAGCTCTTCAAGGAGAACTCCAAACGCGTTCGTCGCGTCGATGACCGTCTTGCCTTGCCAGCTCGGCAGGGCCTTCGCAACCTCGCGATGCTCCCCGAACGGGACCGCCAAGATGATTGTGTCGGCCTCGAGTGCATCCCGCAGCGACTTGGCGACGACCGTGAGTCCAATCGCCCGAGCCTGCGGCGCCAACGCCTCGGGAGGCCGGCGGCTCGCAACGGCCACCTTGATGTTCTTGCGGGCGAAGGCCCGGGCGAGCGCCTGGCCTACCGCACCGAATCCTACAATCGCATAGCTCATAATACTTCTCCGATCCGAGTTGATATTGATTCCCCGGCCCTTCAGATGGCCGAGAAGCCGCCGTCAACGGACAACGCCACCCCATTCACGAAGCTCGAATCGTCTGAAGCAAGAAACAGCGCGACCGCCGCAATTTCCTCAGAACGACCCATCTTTCCCCGCGGGATCAGGGATTCGAACATCTGCTTCGCCTCCTCGGTGAGAACTTGGTCCTGCATCGGTGTGGCGATCGGCCCCGGGTGCAGCACGTTCACCCGGATATTCCTGCCCTTCAGTTCGTTGAGCCAACCGCGTGCGAATGCGTGCAACGTCGCCTTGCTCGCCGCGTACACGCTGTAACCAGGAAAACCTTTGATCGAAGCAACTGACCCGGTCATGAAGATCGATCCGCCATCGTTGAACAGCGGCAACGCCTTCTGAACCGTAAACAGCGTGCCGCGCGCATTCAGGTCGAAGGTCGCATCGAAGTGCTGCTCGGTAATCTCGCCCAGTGGGACGCCTTCGCCCATGCCGGCGCTCGCGTACAGGACGTCGATCTTGCCCTTTTCCCGCTTGACCGTGTCGAACAGGCGGTCGAGGTCGTCGAGATTGGCCGCGTCGCCGCGCACGCCGGTCACGTTCCGGCCAATCAGCTTGATGGCCTCGTCCAGCGCCTCCTGTCTCCGGCCGGTGATGAAAACATAGGCGCCTTCTTCAACGAACCGCTTGGCGCTCGCCAGTGCCATACCGCTCGATCCACCCGTGATGACTGCAACCTTACCCTCAAGCTTTCCCATAACTTCTCCTTCGTGGTGTCGGGACAGCATCTGCTCCCGAGAACCTCGACATGGGTCTGCCGGCGTCAGACGTTGAGTGCAGAAGCGCGCACATCCGTGGTGCGAAATCGATCCGGCTGGACGACTGACGCCAGCCGCGACGATCGGTGTCCGCCGTTCGGAATTGCGCCCTGCTTGTCGGCATAGGCTATGATGACCGCCCGTACTGCTGTTCGATGTGTTAGGTACGGGCTTTAGAAGGCGCACCGTGCGGTGCGGGATTGCACCATGATCGACTGGGATGACGTTCGCTACTTTCTTGCCGTGGCGCGCGGAGGCTCGGTGCGGGCTGCCGCCGAGCGCCTCGGTGTGAACCACGCGACCGTGCTGCGACGCATCGCCCAGCTCGAGGAACGCCTCGGGGTCCACATGTTCGAAAAGCTGCCTTCGGGCTACCGCCTGACGGCTGCGGGCGAGGAGGTCCTCGAGTTCGCGGACCAGATGGAAGCGTCGTCGCACCTGCTGGAGACGCGCGTCTTCGGGCGCGACCAGAGCGTGCGCGGGCTTCTGCGGGTGACGCTGGCGCCGCCCCTCGCGACACACCTGCTCATGCCGGACTTCGCCGATTTCGCGCGTCTGCATCCGGACATCGAGATGGAAATCTTGTCGTCCGGCGAGCTGGCAAATCTGACCAACCGAGAGGCCGACGTCGCGATCCGCGTCGTCTACGACCGCAAAACCCTGCCGCTCAATCTTCACGGCATGAAGGGACCGGAGCTGTTCGGCGGCGTCTACATGTCCTGCGATCGACTAGCCGCGTGGCGTGCGGGCGCGCCTGATCCCATCCGGTGGATCGTCATAAGCATTCATGGAATCCCGGGCTGGGCCAGCGAGGGTGAGGTTCGCACCACGGGGGTTCCATTCAGGACCACGGACGCCGAGGCGCAGATCGTTGCTGTACGGCAAGGGCTCGGGATGACGACACTGCCGTGCTTCGTTGGTGATGCCGACCGGCTACTGGTGAGGGTGCCGGGTACCGACCTGCACATGTACGGAACGGTTTGGCTCCTCACACAGGGGGAGACACGCAAGACGAAGCGCGTGCGGCTCTTCACTGAGTTCGTATCCCGTAGGCTCGCCGCGTACGCTCCGCTTCTCGCGGGGCTGTCCATATCGCGCGACTGATGCGCGGCAGGTCGTCGGCAACGCTTGCCGTCAGGATGCCCATGATTTCTCCTTGAATTCATTCACTCATGCTTATCCGGATGTTATCAATGGCCGTTTTGAAGCCGCACCGGAAAGCAAGGTAAAGAATGCAAAACAAATCGTCCTCTATGCTTTGGGCTTCTTGTGCTTTTCTCAAAAGCTCAGCGGCAACATTTTCAATCTCTTCCGTTTCTGCGTGTTTCCAAGCTTTCTTAATGTAGGTATCATCAAGCCTATGAGTGACTGCTATCTCCATTTCCTGGCCTCAAATTGGGTGAAAACCGGATAAGCATGCAACCTGTTCGCGCCCATCGCACCGAAAGTCAGCTTATTCAGGCGATAGCGGCCACTCAGTTTAGAGTGCGAGAACGGTCCTCGTGCCGACCGAGGGCTGGGATTGCGCTAGGCCGGTGCAACTACGAAGCCGGCGCGTGGAAAATGCACGCAGACCTCGCCGATGGCGGAATCGCTGCGTCGGATGACGATCTCATGGACGCCCGAGGCGACCAATTCGCCGATGACCGGGTCGCGTCCGGTATCATCCGGCGTGACGGTGACGGTCTGGCCAGGCTTCCGGCCGACGGGGTCTTGCGGATCGGGGGTTGCGCTGGCGATTGACGTGGCGGCGCGGGCTACATCGAGCGCCTGCTCAGAGGTCATTAGGCTCCGCCGGCCGTGGCCGATTGCGGCAACCCGCTCGGCCCAGCTCAGCAGCCTTGGAAAACCATCGAGCGGCGCCGCCAGTGGTCCGAAATTATGCTGCAAGAACCAAACCGGATGGTAGGCGGCGAGATCGGCAAGGCTAGCGGCAGAGCCCTGCAAGAATGAGCGCCCGTCGGTCAGCATCTGGTTCAGCCAATCGAAATGCGCGCGCAACTGATCGAGCAAGTTCGGTACTGCCGCCTTCATAGCGGCGGGATCGATATTTCGGCCAGAGAATTTGGCCCGGTCTTCGAGAAACCCCTCAGGCAACACTTGGGGTCTCTTCGCGAACAAGATGCCGGCAGCCGGGCTGAAGGTTGTCTTCTCGGCCCACCAGGCAAGCGCGTCGGCTGCGCCGTGGCCGGCGGGATAAAAGCTCGGAGTGGGGTACCGGCGCTCGAGTTCGCGCATGATCAACTGGCTGTCGCAATAGATGTCCGCGCCAATCTGCAGAACCGGCGTCTTGCGATAGCCACCCGTCAGCGCTGTCAGATTCGGTTTCGGCATGATGACGGGAAGCTCGACCGATGCCCACGCCAGACCCTTGAGCCCGAGACCGACCCGAACTTTCTCTGAATAGGGAGAGGTGTCGTAATGGTGCAAGATGATATCGGTCATGGGAGGGACGCCTTCACGTGAAGCTCGGCGAAACGCGCAGCATTTTCTGCTTGGTTCATTTCATCCTCCGCTACTGGACCGTTGCGCTCGAGGCGGAGAAAACCTGAAAATGGCAATCGGCGCTGTCAGGATCTTTAGCAACTTGCCGCCGATTGTGGGAGAAGCTCAGCGAATGCGAGCGGAACGCTGAAACGCCGATGGTGTCTGACCGTAGGCTCGTTTGAACGCGGCGCTGAAGTGACTATGGCTGGAAAAACCCAGATCAAGCGCCAAGCTGGTCAAGCCGGCATTGTCGCCAAGCAGGTCAAGTGCTCGGGCCAGCCGTAGTTGTAACTGGTAGCGATAGAGCGGAAGCCCTTCTACCTGTTGGAACACTTGCGTGAGATAGACCGGCGAGACGCCGACGTCGGCGGCGACCGCCGCCAACGTCCAGCGGCGTCCCAAATCGGACGCGAGCACGAGTTTCGCGCGGTCAACCAGTTTCCGGCGTCCAATGCTGCCGGCCGCAGCTCGCGAGCTGCACCCGCTCAACACTCGACGCAACAGCTCGAGGGTCAGACTCTCGGCTTCGAGTGTCTCGATCACGCCACGAGAGAGGCGATGACGGACCAGTGTCGTAAGCATCTGAACGTGGGTGTCAAGATGCAGGTGTGTTCGATTGAACGCCGGACGGCCCTTGACTTGGAGATAATCCGCCGACACCAGCTCAAGCAGCGTCGGCGTGTCGAGCCGGATCGATAAACTTGCATCGCCGCCTTCGACCGGATGGCTGACCCGGTAAGCCTCGTCTTCGTTGATGAAGACGATCTGGTTCGGCTCCGCGACCGCCTCTGCACGGCCGATGTGTTGTACGTACGCGCCGCGATAGGGGAAAACTAGATGCGTCGCCGCGACGCATTCCTCAGTGCTCTTGTGCCTGCATACTCCCTCGCACACCACGTCCCATACCGCCACCGTATCGGTCGTCAGGAGGGGGCGAGCGTGGAAGTCGGTCATGCTGATGCATCGCGTTCATCAAGACGTTCGATCGCCACATCTTAGGCATTCTTCCGCAGAGAACAATCGGGCGCACCGCACTTCTTAAGGCGGAGAGGTTCAAAGCGCCTCTATTAGGTCGCACCATACCGATGGGCGACTGTCGGAGTTGTTCGCTTTCGCGTGGTCTGGTGACCGCCTGCTATCGGCGCTGAGCGGGCCTCCGGTTTGCTTTACCGTGGCGGCGGCTCTGTACCAGATAGCGGCCATCGGCCAGGCGTCGCTCGACTGGTTCGATGTCTGTGTCGCGACGGGCTCTTGTGATACGTGGCCTCGCGACGGTCTTTTTTGAGAAGCGCGGATGCCGCTTAGTCGGGCGAGCGGCGGAGAAAATCGACCAATTGATGCCGATAGTCATTGAAACCGAGAAAACCGCGGATCGCCGAAATTCCTCTTTCAATTCAAGAGCCCGAACTTATGACGGATCAGGGAGACGGTGCTTGCCGGTGCGACGAAAAATTTTCCTCCACTAGGTCAATGCGTTGCGTTGGTTCCGAACAATCGAGTGGGAGTGAGGAAGCGTACCTTGGAATACCAGAGGACGGCTTGGAATGCTTGGAGCGAACCGCTGGAGTCGATAGTAGTCGATCGTGATTAAACGCCGGCAACGGACATCTGACGATTTCGAAACACCAATTGATGCCGTGTCGGTTGATCCTGAGTTGAGAAAGGAGTCAAAGATGCCCACCATCCGCGTGTCAGTGTTGCGCTGCCATTCGCAGCAGTTTGCCGAATTGAAGCAAATGATGGCGGATTCGATTGCAGTTCTCGAACCTGGCATCCGCCAGATGCGCGGTCTCATCCGCTTCTATGCAGGGGAAGACGAGGCAGTGAACTCGCTCACCAATGTCAGCGTGTGGCGCACGTTGGAGGATGCGAAGCAGCTGGATACATTTCAGCCCATGCTTGATCTCGGTAAGGTGTTCGTGGCTAAGGGCGCGACGTTCGAGCGCCCAATCATGAATTATGCATCGTTGTGGGAAGTTGCGCCGTGATGCGGTCCGCAATCGCCGCGACTTCGCTCGCGAAGCTGCGGCTTATAGCGTTTAATGGGATCGAAAGCTTGTAGTGTGGATTAGTTAGCCGAAGGCGTAATCCACCGCATTTTTAATCGAGACACGCCAGTGGAATGGCGGATTACGCCGTCGCTGATCCGCCGTACGGAAGGTCGCCTCTCGACCTTCTCCGACAAGCGGCCCGTCGATACCCTGAACCTGTCGCTCCAGGTGACGACCGAGCGATATGGCGAACGCACCACCAATGTCGTTGCCCTGCAGCTCGAATATCCGCGGTCCAATTAGGTCCGATAACGCCTTCGGCCGCAACAATTCAGGCTGATAAAAATATTCGTTGGCTTGTGTCGAAAGGCGCGCCGGTCGTTCGTCCTGGGGATGCGAAACGCACAAACTGGAGAGAGGTGATGAGAAAGCTCATTGCAATCACCCAAGTCACGCTGGACGGCGTCATGCAGGCGCCCGGTGGCCCCGAGGAGGATCCGAGGAACGGGTTCACCCACGGAGGTTGGGCCATGCCATTCGTGGACGACGCCGCGAAGCAGGTCATTGGCGAGACCATCGCCGGTCAGTTCGACATGCTGCTCGGACGTTGGACCTACGAGCTCTTCGCCGCCTACTGGCCGAACCAGGGCGACAACCCGATTGCGAAGGCGTTCAACAAGGCGACGAAATACGTCGTCACGCACACCATTGATCACCTCGACTGGAAGACCTCGCAGCGCATAAGCGGCGATGTCGTGGACGAGCTCCGCCGGCTGAAGGCGTCGGATGGGCGGGCGTTGCACATCTGGGGCAGCAGCGAGCTGCTGCAGACGCTGATCGCCGCCGACCTCGTCGACGAATATCGCCTCTGGGTCTTTCCGGTGGTGCTCGGCCAAGGAAAACGGCTGTTCGAAAATGGCGTCCCGCCACGCGGTCTCTCTCTGGTTGCAACGCGGAGCACGCCAAGGGGCGTCCTTCTCAACACCTACCGGCCTGCCGGTCCCCTTCCAAAGGTGTGACTCGGTGTCCAATATTGCACGCCGAGTCACGCCCAACGGGCTTGAGGCGTTTGCGCGCGGCCGCCAGTGTTGGCCGATAGACTGTTGATTGGAGTAGCTGTGCGCCGCCGGCGCAAAGCGCTTCTCAAAGGCCCTTATCCCAATAGGGCGTGCGACCGATGCTTCGTGCAAGGTGGTCGACGAAGGCGCGGACCTTCATCGACATGAGCCTGTTGCCGGGATAGACGGCATAAATCGTGCTGGCTGGAGGTTCCCACGCCTCAAGCACGCGTCGCAGTGCGCCGCTACGCAGCGGCTCAGCCACCGCCCATGTCGGCAGCACGGCGATGCCGATGCCATCAAGCGCCGCCGTACGCAGCATCTCAGCACTGTTGCTGCGGAAGCTGCCGCCCACGGCCACCCGCACCTCGCCACGTTTGCCGGCAAGGCGCCACTCGTCACCCCAGGGCAGGAGGCCGGTGCAGAGGCAGTTGTGCTTCGTAAGGTCGCCGGGTTCGCGGGGTTTTCCATGCTCCTTGAGATAGGCGGGCGTCGCACAGACGACGAGCCGAGATGGCGCGAGCCTGCGTACGACGAGCGGGGAGTCCTCGAGCACGCCGATACGGATTGCCAGGTCGAGTCCCTCATCGACGAGATTCACGTGCGCCGGGCTCAAAGTGATTTCGACGGAAAGTTCCGGGTAGCGCTTCAGGAAGGCCGGCACAGCCGGCCCCACGTGCATCCAGCCGAAGCTGTTGGGCGCTGAAATGCGAAGGGTGCCGCGCGGCTCGCGCTGCAGTGCGCTTGCTACCTGCTCGGCAGACTCAGCTTCAGCGAGAATCCGAGCGCAGTGGCGATAGTAGGCTGCGCCCGCTTCGGTCAACGAGAGTCGGCGCGTGCTGCGGTTGAGAAGGCGGATGCCCAAGCGCTCTTCAAGCCGCTGGACATGCGCGCTGACGGCAGACTTGGAGAGTCCCAGCCGGTATGCCGCCGCGGAGAAACTGCCGCCGTCCACGACGCGCGCAAAGGCAGCGATGCCATCGAGCGGATCCATCTTCGGATTGTCCTGAAATCCGGACAGCATGTCCAGGCGATTCCGGCTAATCGGCCGGTCGAAAAAAGGCCTATTCACACGGCGAGCCAAACCAAGCAGGGAGATCAATGATGGACGCCAAAATCACCGCGGCCGCGTCGTTCGTGCGCAATCCCGGCGCCGGTTCGACACTCAACGTCCTGGGCGTCACCCATATCTACAAGGCCACCGGTGCCGAGACCGCCGGTTCGTTCTCGTTCTGGGAAGACGTGGTTCCGCCGGGCGCAGGTGCGCCGCCGCACACTCATACCCGCGAGGATGAAGCCTTCTACGTCCTGAGCGGCGAACTCCTCATCGATTTCGAAGGCGCGGATGCGCCTGCCCGCATTGGGCCGGGTGGTTTCTTCTACGGCGCGCGCCACAGGCGCCATGGCTATCGCAATGTCAGCGACCAGCCGGCGCGCATGCTGGTCCTGTGCACGCCGAGCTGCGGCCTCGATCAGATGTTCGCCGAATTCGATGTCGCTGCCGCCAACGAGATGTCGGAAATCGGAAAGCTTATGGCCATCGCCGCCAGATACGGCGTCGCCATCGAGCGGGCCACCGCGTGAACTGAGTTCAGTCCTGCCCAAGAGCGCTCGCCTATGCCCCTCTAACCGCAAGGATAGATCGACGCCGGCTGCGGCGGGCACGACCGAAGGAGGAAAATCTGATGGAAACCACATCTGTCGATAGGAATAGGAAAAGCGAAATCCGCGTATCCGGCCCGGATTCGCGACCTTATGTGCTGGGTGAGACCGAGGCTGAATTCAGGCGCCTCGAAATGCAGAGCGCATTCATCCGCGATCTGACGGAGGACGTGCTGAAGCGCGCCGGGCTCAAACCTGGAATGCGCGTCCTCGACATCGGCTGCGGCGTAGGTGACGTCGCGACGCTTGCGGGCGAACTGGTCGGCCCAACCGGCTCTGTGCTGGGAGTCGATCGTTCGGCCGCGTCTGTCAGGACGGCCGAGCGACGGGTCGCGCAGACGAGGCAACACGCCAGGATACGGTTTGCAGTCGCCGACCTCGACAGTTTCGTTCCCGACGAAACTTTCGACGCAGTCGTCGGGAGGCTCGTCCTGATGTATCTGCCCGATCCGGCTGCCACCTTGCGGCGGCTCGCCGGTCATTTGCGGCCTGGTGGCATCCTGGTTTTTCAGGAATTGTCGATGCCTTCGATCCGAAGTGTTCCCGATACGCCGCAGTTCCTCCGGTGTAAGTCGTGGATCATGGAGACATTCGAACGGACCGGCTTCGAGACCGACATGGGAGGCAAGCTCTTCGCGACATTTCTCACAGCCGGACTGCCAGGGCCGGAGATGATTTCGGCCGGTCGCGCCGAAGGCGGACACCGATCGCTGGTCTACGCCTATATGGCGGCAACGATGCAAAGTTTGCTGTCCGCGATGGAGCGTGCGGGTGTCACGACTGCAGATGAGGTTGGAATCGACGATCTGGCCGAGCGGCTGCGCGATGAGGCCGTCGCCCGCAAGGCGTGCATCATCCTGCCACCCTTCATCGGCGCCTGGACGAACAAGCCGGCATAGGCAGCTGCGTCATGTCACAATGGATCGAACTTCTCGGCTACGCGGCATCGAGCGCCGTCTTTGCAACCTTCTCGGTCAGTGAGATGGTTTCGCTCAGGTGCCTCGCTATCGCGAGCAACGTGCTGTTCATGGCCTATGGCTTCATCGAGCAACTGCCGCCGGTATTCCTGTTGCACGCGATACTTCTGCCGACCAACGTCGTGAGATTGATCCAGCTTCGAAGGAAGTCCCGAATGATCTTTCATGGAGAACGGTGGCGTTGATGGCGGAGGAGCCTCGACGCCCGCCGGGTCGAGCCTGACTGTGAAGTTGTGCTTCATGGCCTGTCAACATTGTTACGAATAGCCGCCCTAATGAAGCCGGTCGTATATCCGACTGACAAATGGGGCCGCCGCCCCGCCTGATTGCACTCACGATGATCCGGAAAGGAGCTGTCTTCATGACCGACCAATCTCACGCTACCTCAACGACCACAGCTGTATTTGCGTTGCTAAGAGCAAAGCACGGCGTAACCCGCGAGCGGGTCATGGCCATCATGCCCGCCGAAATACGCGCGACGGTCCAGCTCTATCTCGATGGGAAAATCCGCGAATGGTACTCGCGAGAAGACGGCAGAGGAGGTGTTTTCCTCCTAAACACCAGAGACGTCGAAGAGGCGCGATCCATCATGGAGTCTTTGCCTCTTGCTAAAGAGAACATGCTGGATCACGAATACATTCCAGTCGGCCCCCTGATGCCGTTACGTCTGCTAATGGGGGCCAGTCAGCCAAGCAGTAGTTCAGCAGCTCCATGAACGCAGCGGCCGTATGTCAGGATGACACCGAGGCCGCCAAGGCCTTGGTTCGCGGAGCTGCGCGCATCGGAACCACCGCCTTTCCCAAATCCCGGCGTGGTGGTGGGCCGGACTTCGCGCAGCTTTGCCGCCGACTTGGGGCGAAATCTCATCGAAGGCCGGCTCGGCATTCTGACCGCGGTGTTCGAGGCCGTGTCAACAGACATCTGACAGGGAGATCACATGTCGCCGGAAACACTTTTCAGAATACATCTCGTTCTCGGGTACGTCGCTTGGCTGCTGTGCTTCGGCGCCTACATTTGGCCGAGGCTCAACTCGATGGACGGCGTCGAAGCACAACGTGCTATTGCCACGCTGCACAGCTTCCGCTTCTTCGGGCTGGTGTTCATCCTTCCAGGCGTCGTCGGCAATCTGCCGGCTGCCTTCGCCACATTCGCTGCCTACGGCGACTTCGCGACCGGGCTCTTAGCCATGCTGGCGCTTCTCACCGTGAGGATACGTCCGCTGTTTTGGCTGTTTGTTGTCGCCTTCAATCTCGTCGGCGCGGCCGACATCATCATCGACTATTACCACGCCAACCAGATCGGCCTACCGGCGCTGGCGGGGGAGCTGGGCGCGACCTACGCGATCCCGATAATCTACGTGCCGCTGCTGATGATCACGCACGTCGTCGCATTCTACTTGCTGATGCGTCCGCAACTCAGGGCGGCTCAAGCGCTCGCTCGTGATGCCGCCGATCCTAAACTGGATTAGACGCAGAGGCCTTGACGGTATGTCCCGGCGCTAAGCGGATTGTGGTTCGTGGCTATCGATGCGGAAATCGGGCGATGGATGTCGACAGGCGGCGGAACCGATGCCGCGCTGCATAAACAGGTCGCCCGGCCAATCGCTCCTTCAGAGGCCCTTCGGCCAGTGACGTGTTACCTCGAAGGGCACCCCGGTCTCGAGCAAGCTCTTCAGGCTTGAAAGAATGATCGGCCAGCCGTCGGCCACGTCGTCGATCAGGGCGGAAGCTGGTCGGTCGATCTCCTGGGACAGGGTCAACTTGACGAGATCGCCCTGTCGTTCGTTGTCGAGGGCGAGCCGTGAAAATCCTTCGGCGCGAAGCGGAGGCTTCAGCTCGTTGCGCCAGGACAGCGCGAGCCGGGTCGGCGCCGTGTTCTCGAGGACCTGTCCGCTGTTGATGACGCGGCCGTCCGGCGAGAGGAACTGCCAGTTCGATCCGACGGTCCAATCGGACTGCAGGCGGCTGTCGAACCAATACATCCGGGTCTTTTCGGGATTTACAAGCGCATCCCAGAGGGCTTCGGGTGTCGTCCGAATATAGGATGCGTAGGTAAAACGGGATTTGGTCATCGGTGCGCTTCCATTGAACTGTGGACATGCGGCGGCTCGATGTGCCTCCTGCGAGGATCCTCGGCTGTCGCAATCGGGTCCAACATCAACACCGATGGCGCATCTCCGGTTTCCCAAGACCGTCGGACTTGGCATACGTCGGCCTCAAGCGCGGCGTGATATATGGCGCTTGTCAAATCCTCGCTAGGTTGCGCCGAGGGGCGTAGCCCGGATGAGCAAAGCGATATCCGGGGCTGAGGGCTCGACATACGTTCCCGCATGTCGCTGCGCTCATGCGGCCTACATCGCTCGCAAAAAAGTGAGCGGCCGCGAGCGTTTGCGTGTCGGCTGCGGCTCACCCCATTCGTCCTGGGACCGGCGCTCGTTTGGTGGAGGAATGGAATGAACAATTCTCGCTATCGCTGGGTCATTGTCGCGGCCGGTGGCCTTCTGGGCTGTGTCGCGATCGGCGGCATGTTCTCGCTGCCGGTGTTCCTCCAACCTATCACGCGGGATACCGGCTGGTCGGTCGCCGGCGTATCCAGCGCCATGACGATCGGCTTCCTCGCGATGGCCTTGACGAGCATGGCTTGGGGCACGCTGTCCGACCGGCTGGGTCCACTCCCGGTCGTGCTGACGGGCTCGATCGTGCTTGCGGCGAGTCTGGCGCTGGCAAGCCGGGCGTCATCGCTGGTTGAGTTTCAATTCATCTTTGGACTGCTGGTCGGCGGGGCGACGGCTGCGATCTTCGCGCCAATGATGGCCTGCGTCACCGGCTGGTTCGAGTCCCATCGCAGCCTTGCGGTGTCGCTGGTCTCGGCGGGAATGGGGATGGCGCCCATGACCATGTCGCCGCTGGCCGCCTGGCTCATCTCGAACCATGACTGGCGAACCTCGATGCAGATCCTGGCCGTCGTCGTCGCGGTGATTATGATCCCAGTCTCTCTGCTGGTCCGCCGTCCGCCCGCGCTTGAAAGCCACCTTTCCGCCCCCTCGGGCGAAGGCGCGGTGCAATCCGACATGTCGCTCTCGCAGGCCTTGCGCTCGCCGCAATTCATCATCCTGTTGCTGACGAATTTCTTCTGCTGCGCTACGCATTCAGGGCCGATCATCCATACCGTGAGTTATGCGGTCAGTTGCGGCATCCCGATGATCGCCGCCGTCACGATCTACAGCGTGGAAGGATTGGCCGGGATGGGCGGCCGCATCGCGTTTGGCCTTCTCGGCGATCGCTTCGGCGCCAAGCGCGTCCTTGTCTTGGGGCTGCTCGTCCAGGCGTTCGGTGCGCTCGGCTATGTTTTCGTGCGCGAGCTTGCCGCATTCTATGCCGTCGCGGCGCTGTTCGGCTTCATCTATGCCGGCACCATGCCGCTCTATTCCGTGCTGGCGCGCGAGAATTTCCCGTTGCGGATGATGGGCACGGTGATCGGCGGATCGGCCATGGCCGGCAGCCTCGGCATGGCAACCGGGCCGGTGGCCGGCGGCCTGATCTACGACGCCTTTGCCAGTTACGCTTGGCTCTACATCGGCTCCTGGGCCGTTGGCCTCGGTGCGTTCCTGATAGCCTTGACCTTCCGGCCGTTTCCCAAGGTCAGGGCCCAGCCCGCGCCGGTGCCGGCGTGAGTTCGCGACTCGCGCCTTGGCCGTGAGCTGGCGCCGCCGAGTAGCGAGCGAGGCGAGTGAGATGACGGAACGGCCGAACCGTCACCGGAATCGTCCTTCACATCTATGTCGACCGAGCGTCGGACGCTCGTTGGCCGAAGCATTCGATAGGCGATCGCCTGCAGATGCGGCCGCCGCTCCTCGAAACGTTGTGCCAGCCAATCGCGTTCGTGCTCATCCATTTGGTCACCCTTCTTCATCGCGAGAGGTCACCTTGATTGACCCGCGACACGGGGGCGGTGTGACAGGGGGAACCGCATTCGACAGCGGTCCAGTGTCCCGGGGAGTTCCCGTCGAATGAACGCGGGCAGTTCTTTTTTTCGAGCCCGAGCAGTTCCCAGTTGACTTACGCATAGCTCAGTGGTTATACGTCGATCAATAGCCAGCGGGTTATTGATCCCAAATGCCGAACGCTCACGATATGCTTTTCAGAACGCTCGCCGATCCAACTCGGCGGGCCATCTTCGAGCGATTGTGCCGCGAGGGAGAGAAGACGGTGGGGGCTCTAACGGCACGGGCCGGGGTCTCGCAACCGGCGGTCTCAAAGCATCTTGGGGTCCTAAAGCAGGCCGGGCTCGTGCGCGACCGCCATGAAGGACGCCAGACGCACTATAGTGCGCAGCTCAGCGCCTTGGCCCCGCTGATCGATTGGACAAGCCAAATGGCCGGCTTCTGGCAAAGCCGGTTCGACCACCTCGAAGATCTACTCAAAAGGATGGACCAATGAACGAAACATCGACCGAAACACTCTCCGTCGTTGTCGAACGTGAAATCCCCCATCCGCCGGAAAAAGTCTGGCGCGCGCTCACGCAACCACACCTGATCGAGGAGTGGCTGATGAAAAGCGATTTCAAGCTGGCCAAGGGCCACCGTTTCAATTTTCGCGCAGACTACCTGCCGAACGGCGCACTGGACTGCGAGGTCCTCGCCGTCGAGCCGAACAAAAAATTATCCTACACCTGGAATTCCGTGAGCGACAATGCAGCGTTCAATCTGAAGAGCGTGGTGACCTGGACCCTCAACCCGACGAGCACGGGGACCCAGCTGCGCATGGAGCAGTCCGGCTTCCGGCCGGATCAGAGCCAAGCCTACCAGGGCGCCAAATACGGATGGCCGCAGTTCTTTGCCAAGCTGGAGCAGGTCCTGACGGAGAAAGATTGAAGGCCGCATCGGCTCGTGATCGAAAGGAGGTCGCATTGATTTGGAACACGTGGATTCGGCAGATTCACCGCTGGCTGTCCATCGCCTTTACGGTGACCGTCATCGCCAACTTCGTCGCCATGGCATTGGGCGAGCCTCCTGGCTGGGTGGTCTACTCGCCGCTGCTCCCGCTATTCCTGCTGCTGTTTAGCGGTCTTTACATGTTAGTGTTGCCGTATGGCGCCAAGTGGCGCGGCGGGCAACGCGCCGGCGGATAGGAGTGAACACAATGGCCGGCAAGACGTTGAAGAAGTCCGCGACGATCGCAAAAGCGACAACAACCATGATGAAGGGGAAGAGCGGCGCGAACGAAACAAAAGGAGGAGGCGATCCCTCCGAGCTGATCGACGCGAGAATCGAGGAGCTAGGCGACTGGCGGGGCAAGATGCTCGGCCGGCTCCGTACTTTAATCAAGCAAGCCGATCCCGACGTCGTCGAGGAGTGGAAGTGGAGAGGGGTTCCGGTGTGGTCGCATGACGGATTGATCTGCACCGGCGAGACCTACAAGAACGTCGTGAAGATGACTTTCGCCAAAGGGGCGGCTCTGCAGGATCCTTCGCGCCTCTTCAACTCCAGCCTTGACGGCAACACAAGACGCGCCGTCGACTTCCACGAAGGCGAGAAGATAGACGAGGAGGCGTTGAAGACGCTCGTTCGCGCCGCCGTGACCCTGAACAAATCCAAAGCCCAAAGCTAACCCACGGGTGCAAAGTGGGAGTGAGTGCTTGGCTCAATTCCTCGGCCTTGACGGATTTCGTGGCGGCTGGGTTGCGGCCTGGATCGATGATCAGGGCAACCACGGATTCGACTATTCATCCGATCTGAGCAGGCTTCTGTCGATCCCGCACCGGCGGGCGATGGTCGACATGCCGATTGGCCTGAAGGTGTCCGGCCACCGAAGATGCGACATCAGCGCCCGCGCACTCGTCGGCGCCTCCGTATTCCTCGGCGCTCGCCGAAACCTCTGGGCGTTTCCAGACCAGGCTTCTGCCAACCAATATTACTGGAGGCATGAAGGCCCAGGCATGGGCATCTCCTGTCAGCTCTGGAATATCAGGGACAAGCTGAGAGAAGTGGACGATTTCATCACGCCGGAGCGTCAGGCTGTCATCGGCGAGGCGCATCCGGAGTTGATTTTCCGCAAGCTTTCCAGCGAGGCCGGCTTGAGCGGAAAGAAATCAGCCCTCGGCCGTGACCAGCGCATCAAGCTGCTGGCCGACCACGGCTTTGTCAAAATTTCAAAATGGCTGGCGCAACGCCATGGCACGGGAATCGGACGTGACGATTTGATCGACGCCTGTGCATGCGCCGTTGCGGCGCGCGACAGCAATGCACGGCTCGGCGGCGATGAAGTCGATAGCAGGGGATTGCGGATGGAGATAAATTACTGATTACTGAGGCAGGTCATGGGCGCAGGACCCCACCCGAGCAACAGCAGGAACCCCGATGGCACGCGTGCGCTGTATCACCGAAATGGGTATGGGCGTGGACGTCCATGGCAAAGATGCCACCAAGGCGGCCAGGCGCGCCGTCTCGGACGCCATTCGCCACTCCAGCATCGGCTTCTTTCGAATGGTGGGCAAGACTTCCAGCGACATGTTCGTCGATGTCACCATCGGCGTTCCGGATCCCGGCGCGGTCGACACATCAGCGGTTGCGACCGAGCTGCCTTATGGAACGGTGACCGTCATCGCGGTCAAAGGCGGACTCGAGATTGCTGCCGAACGTGGTACCGATGCCATCATCATTGCCAACGCCGCCGTGATCGTGAGCCTCGACGACGGCGCGCCCGGCTAGAAGCAAATATGGCGGATTGCTTCCCTGGACGACAGCCCGCCTTTGCCAGGAGCGATAATGTCATGCCCAGCCAAAAGATGTTCTTGAACATCTTTTGCACTTGATCACACTGCGCGGGATACTTTCTGGGCGATCGGCATAGCCTGCGCGCCGCCCGCGGGCGGCGCTGCGGGTACCCCCTAACCGGGGCAAAGGGCTGCATTCGGGCGCAACGGAAGGCGGCGATGAGTTCGTGGTTGTGGGCCGTGATCGTTATTGGGGGCTCGGGTCTTGCCCTGTGGCTGTTCTCCCACCTCGTTGAAGCATTGAGGGCCCGTCCGGATACACCCCTCGCGCTGCGTTGGCTCCCTGGAGTTCCGATCAACTATATCGCGGTCGAGGGCGTCAAGCTCCGTTTCGTCAGGGTAGGCTCGGGTCCCGTTATCGTCCTGTTGCATACGCTGCGAACACAACTTGATCTCTTTGAGAAGGTCATTCCCGAGCTGTCGAAGCGTTGCACTGTCTATGCGTTGGACTACCCTGGGCACGGTTATTCGGACATTCCACGAGCGCGCTATGACGCACACTTGTTCACCACGGCGGTCGAGGGTTTCCTCGATGCGCTCGACCTGAGCGAGGTCACACTTGCCGGCGTCTCGATCGGCGGCGTTGTCCCTCTTATCATCGCGGCCCGGCACAATCCGCGTGTTGCGCGGGTTGTTGCCGTCAATCCCTATGACTATGCCAAGGGCAGGGGCCTGGCCCGCAGCTCGTTGTTCGGCTGGATCACCACCTACGCGTCGCTCATGCCGCCGATCGGCGAAATCTGGATGCGGCTGCGATCTTCCGTGGTCATGAACCCGATTCTGCGCGGCGGCGTTGCCCGACCAGACAGCATCTCTCCGGCGTTGATGGCGGAACTAAATCGAGTCGGAAACCGTCCGATGCATTACCGCGCCTTTATCAGCCTCTTGCGCAACGCCGAAAGCTGGGAGCGGGCACAGGAACAATATGGCCGCATCAGCGTCCCGGTTCTGCTCATCTATGGTGACAGGGACTGGTCGCGACCGTCTGAGCGCGAGCGCACGGGTTCGCGCATTCCCGGCGTCATGATGAAGACCGTCGCAGGCGGCGGCCATTTTCTGCCGCTCGATCGGCCCGACGCATTTTTCGAGCTGATTGTCCAATTTGTCGGCGCATGATCGCCCCGACGCCAATCAGTCGCGTCAAGCGTTCCAGGGCCAGATCTCCGTTCCCTGTTCAACCAACGCCATGGCATGGGGCTGCACCCAAACCCACAAAGGCCCCAGACGTTGGGGTCGTCGATCTCTGACTTCCGCGCAATGCGCAAATGGATCCACCTTCGCACCGCGCTTGCGCAGCCAGCGCTGCGCTCTGGAATACGCGCTCTGTACTCCGGGGAAAGTTGTGGTTCGTCCCAGATTGCCCGGAGCCAGCCGGTTAGGTCTGTGCCAATGGGATCGATGCAGGGTCAACGCCGGGGTGCGCTCAAAATCGATGACATGGGCATACATTTCCTTGGCTGCCTCGCGGGTCAGGCGTTGGGCCACGCGATCCCTGGGAGTTCTTGGCTCTGGCGCATCACTGAAGGTCTTGATCGAGCCGCATGCCGGAAGCCAGAACATCAGCATGTAAACGTCGCGGCTGCCAAACTTCGCGACGCCAGGTAGCTTGGCGGGGATTGCGGAGCACGGATCATCTGCCACGTTGGCTTCGCCGGCCACGGCAACGTCGGTGAGCAGGAGCTTCGCGCCTAACTCGCCGCAGATGAGGGCGGTTAGCTCTCGTTCATCGTCGGTCACCTGCAGGTAGCTCATGCGACAACCCATTGCGGAGAGGCCGAACGGAATATCCTACGCTTCGCCTCGCTGAGGCCGGATTTGGCTTGCGATTCAATCATTGACGGCGCCGGCCCTTGTCTCATCAGGGGATGCCCGTACATTAGAGCATGATCCGGAAAAGTGGGTGCCGGTTTTCCCTCGCGACAAACGCGGAACGCGTTTGCGCGGAGATCATGCTCAAACAAAAAGATAGAGCGGGATGACGATTCGAAGAAAAGTCATCACGTTCTAGCCGGGCAACAGAAGCGAAGCAAAGCAAAGCACGGGTGATCATGTCCGATCTTTCCGCCTTTCCCATCACAAAACGCTGGCCGGCAAACCATCCCGACCGTCTTCAGCTCTACTCGCTGCCGACGCCGAACGGCGTCAAGGTGTCGATCACGCTGGAGGAGATCGGATTGCCCTACGAAGTGCATCTCGTCGACTTCAACAAGGACGACCAGAAGACGGCGGAATTCTTGTCACTCAATCCGAACGGCAAGATTCCCGCGATCATCGATCCCAACGGCCCCGGCGGCAAACCGCTCGGCCTGTTCGAATCCGGTGCGATCCTGCAATATCTTGCCGAGAAAACCGGCAAGCTCCTCCCCCTCGACGCCGCGCGCCGCTGGCAAACCATCCAGTGGGTGCACTTCCAGATGGGCGGGATAGGGCCGATGTTCGGCCAAGTCGGCTTCTTCCATAAATTTGCCGGCAAGGAGATCGCCGACAAACGTCCGCTCGAGCGTTACGTCGACGAGTCAAAACGCTTGCTCGGGGTGATGGAGGCCCGCCTTGAAGGGCGACAGTGGATCATGGACGGCGACTACACCATCGCCGATATTTCGATGCTCGGCTGGGTGCGCAACCTGATCGGCTTTTACGGCGCGCGCGAACTCGTCGCGTTCGATAGTTTCAAATACGTGCCGGTTTGGCTGGAGAGCTGCTTGGCGCGGCCGGCGGTGCAGCGGGGCCTGGATATTCCAAAGCGGCCATGAGTGCAGCGGCGGAAGCGTCCCTTGCCACGCGGCGGAGCGGGGTTCGATCTTCCCATCCCATCTGCGATGATCGGAGCCATTATCAAGCGGCTTGCAGACGACCTTGCGGCTCGGCCGGCGCGCCTACATAGGAAGCGTTATGCTCGTTTCCGCCGATGATTTCGAACGAAGCCTCGATACTGTTCGCGCCAACGCTGCAGGGCCGCGCGAAGGCGTATTTGGCCCTGCTTCGGTGACGTGGCGGGTCGACCGGGAAGCTGCAATGTTCCTGGGTGCCGGCCGCGCCCTGCTGCTGCAGTTGGCGCATCCGTGGGTCGCCGCCGCCATCGCCGATCAGTCGCGGGTTTTTGCCGATCCGCTCGGACGCTTCCATCGTACATTCAAAACCGTCTTCAACATGGTCTTTGGAACGCTCGATCAGGCGCTTGCGACCGCCCGCCGGCTGCAGCAGCGCCATGCAACGGTGGTCGGGGCTCTGCCCGCGGCAGCCGGGCCGTTCGCTGTCGGCTCTCCGTATTACGCCAACGAAATTTCGGCGCTGCGCTGGGTCCACGCGACGCTGGCAGAGACGGCGTTGATGGCCCATGATCTCGTATTGCCTTCGCTGGCGGACCACGAGCGCGAACAATATTGGTCCGAGGCGCGGCTGTATGCAGCCCTGTTCGGCATCCCCCGGGACAGTCTCGCCCCCGATTGGAAGTCCTTCGTGGCCTACAATGAGGCGATGGCGCAATCGGATGCCCTCACCGTCAGCTCAGCCGCTCGTGACATTGCGCGGCAGATCTTCTCGGGAGGCGCGACAAGGGTTCGGCCACCGATGTGGTATCGGGCCCTGACAGCCCAGATGCTGCCTGACCGGTTGCGGACGGAGTTCGAGCTCCCGCTCGGAGAAGCGGAACGTCGGAGCGCAAGCCGCGCACTTAAGTGGATGCGGCGGATCTATCCTTCGCTCCCCGACCGGCTCCGCATGGTTGGCCCCTATCAGGAGGCGTTGGCGCGCATGGAAGGTAAAAATCGACTTTCGCTCACCACCCGATGGCTCAACCAGCTCTGGATTGGCCAGCCGAGCATGGGTCATACGCGGCACGAAGCGGGGGCGCACGGGATTTCCAAACGCCGCGATGGCGAATCAAGCTGATCCCATCGCGCTCCGGCTCCGCTCAAATCAGTCTGTTATTCTGGTTCGTGACCGGCAACTACAATTTTTCGTATACGCAAGCGGCGGGGCGTCTTGCCGGGACGACACTCCGATGTCAGAAGAGTGCACCGCGCGCGCGAGCAGGTATCCACGCAATGACCACCATCATTTACGGCATCAAGAACTGCGACACCATGAAGAAGGCGCGCGCTTGGCTCGACAGTCATGGCGTCGCTTATGATTTCCATGACTACAAGACAGCCGGCATTGCCAAAGACAAGCTCAAGCAGTGGAGTGAAGAACTCGGCTGGGAAACGCTGCTCAACCGCGCCGGAACCACTTTTCGCAAATTGCCCGATGCCGACAAGGAAGGCCTGAACGAGAAGAGGGCGCTCGCCTTGATGCTGGCGCAGCCCTCGATGATCAAACGGCCGGTGCTCGATCTCGGCGGCAAATTGCTGGTTGGATTCCAGCCGGAAATCTACGCAAGGGAGGTGAAATCGCGCGGCAATAAATCTAGTTCAGCTCGATGATATCGTCCGCGGCGCCGCTCCCCAAGGGCCGGCGCGCGATTTCGCGGTCGATCACAGCTTTGATCACGCTGACCGGCAGCGTCTTCGGCGTGATTCCCATGAGATTGTTGACCTTGAAACCGCCATCGACGCTGATCGCCTTGTAGGAGCCGACGATCTGTTCGACCGTTCCGGCTTTTCCAAACGGAAGCAGCAGCCGCTCGTAGGAGACGTCCTTGCCGTCGCCATCCTGCACCGTCGAAACCGAGTAGGTGGGCCGCTTGTGCGCCAGGCAGGCGCGGTACGGGGCAACCACGCGCGCATAACGATGCGGGCCGATGGCGTCGTCGAGATAGCGGTTGGTCCGCTTGTCGGGATCGATATGCTCGTTGCCATAGGTGGCCGTCAGCCGGGCGCCTTCATGTGTGATCACGAAACGCGCGACGTCGCCTTCACCCTCGACGTTGAACGCCATCATGTCGGCCAATTCGTCGGCGATGCGCTCCGGCCTGAAATCCGAGAGGACGGGCAGGGATTGCGGTTTGCGAAGCGCACGCAGCCACGTATTGAGCAGGTCGCGCTGCTTGATCGATCTGACGACCGAAGGATTGGCACTTTCGAATTTCATTTTCGGATACTAACTGAATTCGATCAACTCGCGCGCCGCGATGCGGCCCGGCGCGCTGTGGAACAGGTCGCGGTCGATGACGACGCGCAGCTTCGGCTTCGGCAGTGAATCGTTTCCCCGCATCAGATTCTTGATTTCAAAGCCGCCGTCTTCGCTGATGGTCTTCAGCGAGGCGACGATATGGGTAACTCCATCGCCTTCCGAGAACGGCCGCAGCAGCCGCTCATAGGCAACGATCCGGCCGCAGGTGTCATCGATGTGGGCGATGGTGTAGACCGGAAGCGCGCGCTTGATGCACTGGTAGTAGACCGGCATCACGATGGGGACGAGCCTGGCGGGAAGATATTCATCGAGAAACCGGCCCTTGCCGGTGTGTCCATAGGCGCTCGACATCCGCGTGCCGTCGCTCTGGATGGTTAGCCGCGGAGGCTCCGGCACGGTATCGACCGTGTAGAATACGAGGTCCTGCAGTTCGTCTTCGAGCCGCGCCGGCTGATATTCCACAAGGCGCGGCATCGATTGCGCGCGGGCGTAAAGTCGCAGCCACGTGTTCAGGAGGTCACGCTGCTTGATCGCTTTGACGACCGATGGATTGGCGCTCTCGAATTTCACGGCTGTCACTTCCAAGGGCTGTAATTCGGTATCCGGATGCAAACCGGTAAATCATCGGGCTTATGGTGAAATTTTCTATGAAAGCCCACTTGCGCACCAAAACACCGTTAATGGCAGCTTATCCGGGCACCGCAACCCTGCGCGTGAGGGCGCTCGATCAAGCGGCTCGAGCAAGTTCGACTAATGGCGCATTCGTCTCGTTATCCGCGCCTGCGGTCTGCCCAGCTTTCCACCTTGCCTAATTCCTCGCGTTGACGGCATATTCCGCCCATGAGGCGGCAGTCCGGGACGGGTTCCAAGACGTCCGGGGAAGAACCTGCCGGGGAGGTAAAAATTAGCCGTGCGCGGGGGGCCCTCGTGACGATGGCTGATGGGGGAATTTTGTTTGGCCGATGAGTTCATTCTCGAAACCCAAGGATTGACCAAGGAGTTCGCGGGTTTTTTCGCCGTTCGCGATGTTGCGCTCAAGGTGCGGCGCGGCAGTATTCACGCGTTGATCGGCCCCAACGGGGCCGGCAAGACGACCTGCTTCAATCTCCTGACCAAGTTTCTAAGCCCATCGGCAGGACAGATCCTCTACCATGGACGGGACATCACGGCGATGGCGCCGGCGGATGTGGCGCGCCTGGGCCTGGTGCGCTCGTTCCAGATTTCCGCGGTGTTTCCGCATCTGACGGCGCTCGAGAACGTGCGGGTCGCGCTGCAGCGCCAGCACGGCAGCTCATACGATTTCTGGCGCTCGAAAGCGGTGCTCAATCGCTTCAACGGTCGCGCGCATGAGTTGTTGAATGACGTGGGCTTGAGCGAATTCGCCAACACGCCCGCGGTCGAGATGCCTTATGGCCGCAAGCGCGCGCTCGAGATCGCAACCACGCTGGCGCTCGATCCCGAGATGATGCTGCTCGACGAGCCGATGGCAGGCATGGGCCACGAAGACATCGACAAGATCGCGAGCCTGATCAAGCGCATCTCCGCGAAATACACCATCCTGATGGTCGAGCATAACTTGAATGTCGTCGCCAACCTCTCCGATATCATTACCGTGCTGACGCGCGGTCATGTGCTGGCGGAAGGCAATTATGCCGACCTCTCGAAAGACGAGCGCGTCAAGGAAGCCTATCTGGGGGCAGGTCATGCCTGATCTGAAAATGGCCGAAGCAACCGCAACGAACGCGGCGCCGTCGACGGCCAACGGGCAAGTGCTGTCGGTGCAGAATCTCGAAGCCTGGTACGGCGAATCCCACATTCTCCACGGCATCAACTTCGACGTGAACGCCGGCGAGGTCGTGACCCTGCTCGGCCGCAATGGTGCCGGCAAGACCTCGACGCTGAAGTCGATCATGGGCATCATCGGCAAGCGCACCGGCTCGGTCAATTTCGGCGGCCGGGAAATCATTCGCGCGACCTCGGACCGGATCGCGCGCATGGGCGTGGCCTTTTGTCCGGAGGAGCGCGGGATTTTTGCAAGCCTCGATGTCCGCGAAAACCTGCTGTTGCCGCCGATCGTGCGCTCCGGCGGGCTATCGCTGGACCAGATTTTCGACCTGTTTCCCAATCTGAAGGAACGGCTCAACAGCCAGGGCACCAAACTGTCGGGCGGCGAGCAGCAGATGCTGGCGATCGCGCGCATTCTGCGCACCGGCGCGAGCTTCCTGATGCTGGATGAGCCGACCGAGGGGCTCGCTCCCGTCATCATCCAACAGATCGGCCACACCATCGCGCGGTTGAAGAACGAAGGTTTTACCATCCTTTTGGTCGAGCAGAATTTCCGTTTCGCATCCACGGTCGCCGATCGCTACTACATCGTCGAACATGGCCAGGTGATCGACGGCTTCGCCAATTCCGAGCTATCGTCCAATATGGACAAGCTTCACACTTATCTCGGCGTTTGAACGACGAAAACGTTTTGAGCAGAATTCAGGGAGAACACATGAAACATCCAATTTCCGCGCTTTTCCTGGGCAGCGCGCTCGCGCTGGCCGCAACGACCGGCGCGTTTGCGCAGGATAAGACCATCAAGATCGGCGTATTGACCGACATGTCGGGGCTCTACTCCGATCTCGGCGGCGCCGGATCCACCGTGGCGGCCCAGATGGCGGTCGAGGATTCCGGGCTTGCGGCCAAGGGCTGGAAGGTCGAAGTGATTTCCGCCGACCACCAGAACAAGCCCGATGTCGCCACCAACATTGCACGGCAATGGGTCGATGTCGAAAAGGTCGACATCTTCATGGACGTGCTGAACTCGGGCGTTGCGCTTGCGGTCAACAACCTCGTGCGGGAGAAGAACTCGATTCTGATCGATACCGGCGCGGCGACGTCGGACCTCACGAATGCGCAATGCTCGCCGAACACCATTCACTGGGTTTACGATACCTATATGCTCGCCAACAGCACGGGTCAGGCCCTGGTGAAGGCCGGCGGCGATACCTGGTTCTTCCTGACCGCCGATTACGCGTTCGGTGCGGCGCTCGAGCGCGACACGACAGCGGTCGTGGTGAAATCGGGCGGCAAGGTGATCGGTAGCGTCAAGCATCCCCTGAACTCCTCGGACTTCTCCTCCTTCCTGCTGCAGGCGCAGGCCTCCAAAGCCAAGATCATCGGCATGGCCAATGCCGGCGGCGACACCACCAACACGATCAAGCAGGCCTCGGAATTCGGCATCGTCGCGGGAGGCCAGAAACTCGCCGGGCTTCTGTTGTTCATTACCGACGTGCATTCGTTGGGCCTGAAGGTGGCACAGGGACTGAATTTCACCGAAACCTTCTACTGGGACCTGAACGACGGGACGCGCGCGTTTTCCAAGCGTTTTTCAGAGCGCGCGAAGAACAAGGCGGAGCCCTCGATGGTGCAGGCCGGCGTCTATTCCGGCTTGATCCACTACTTCAAGGCGCTCGAAGCGATGGGCGGCAATCCCCATGACGGCGCCAAGGTGGTGGCTAAAATGAAGGAAATGCCGACCGACGATCCCTTGTTCGGCAAGGGCTCGATACGCGTAGACGGCCGCAAGATTCATCCAGCCTATCTGTTTGAGGTCAAGAAGCCGGAAGAATCCAAGGGACCGTGGGACTATTACAAGCTGGTCGGAACGACCCCGGGAGATCAGGCGTTCAGGCCGCTTTCGGAAAGCGCTTGCCCGCTGGTGAAGAAGTAACAAATCGACTGCCTGCCGGCCTTGCGGCCTGCGGGCGCTATTCTGTCGGACGGCGCAACGCAAATTGAGCGCGAAAGACTAAGACCATGCAGGCTCTCTACGCCCAGCTTCTGGTGGGACTGATCAACGGCTCGTTCTATGCGCTGCTCAGTCTCGGGCTCGCCGTGATCTTCGGCATGCTCAACATCATCAATTTCGCGCATGGCGCGCTCTACATGATGGGCGCGTTCTGCGCCTATTTCCTGCTGAACGTGGCGGGCATCGGCTACTGGCCGGCGCTGATCATCGCGCCGATTGCGGTCGGCATTTTCGGCATGATCCTGGAGCGGACCATGCTGCAATGGCTGTCCGGCCTCGACCATCTCTATGGTCTGCTCTTGACCTTCGGCATCGCCCTGATCGTGCAGGGCGTGTTCCAGAACTATTTCGGTTCCTCCGGCCTGCCTTATGCGATCCCCGACGAGCTGAAGGGCGGCATGAATCTCGGATTCATGTTTTTGCCGATCTATCGCGGCTGGGTGGTCGTGTTCTCGCTCGCCGTGTGCCTTGCCACCTGGTACCTGATCGAGCGGACGCGGCTTGGCGCTTACTTACGCGCGGCGACCGAAAACCCGACCCTGGTGCGCGCCTTCGGCATCAACGTGCCGCGGATGATCACGCTGACCTATGGCCTCGGCGTTGGCCTGGCGGCGCTCGCCGGCGTGCTGTCGGCGCCGATCAACCAGGTGCGGCCGTTGATGGGGGCCGACCTCATCATCGTGGTGTTCGCGGTGGTGGTGATCGGCGGCATGGGTTCGATCATGGGATCGATCATCACCGGTTTCGCGTTGGGGGTGATCGAGGGGCTGACAAAATACTTCTATCCCGAAGCGTCCAACACCGTGGTATTCGTCCTGATGGTGCTGGTGCTCCTGATAAAGCCAACGGGACTGACCGGACGGGCGGCCTGACATGACAGCAATCACCGACAATTCGATACCGGTAACCCCGCGCGCGATGCGCGACGAGATGATCGTGTTTGCCATCATGGCGGTGCTGCTGGCGATCGTGCCGCTCACCGGCATCTATCCGTTTTTCGTGATGCAGGCGCTGTGCTTTGCGCTGGTTGCCTGCGCCTTCAACCTCTTGATCGGTTATGGCGGCTTGCTCTCGTTCGGCCACGCGATGTTCCTAGGCACCGCGGGCTACGTCAGCGCGCACGCGCTGAAAGTGTGGGGATTGTCGCCTGAACTGGGGATCCTGGCCGGCATTGCCGCCGCGGCGGCTCTCGGCGTCGTCACGGGCTTCGTCTCCATCCGCCGGCAGGGCATCTATTTCTCGATGATAACGCTGGCGCTGTCGCAATTGCTGTACTTCATCTATTTGCAGACGCCTTTCACCCATGGCGAAGACGGCATCCAGGGTATTCCGCAGGGACATCTGTTTGGAATTTTCGATCTCTCGAAATCGACAACCCTCTATTATGTGGTGCTCGCCGGCTTCCTGGCGGGATTCCTGCTGATCTATCGCACGATCAACTCGCCGTTCGGGGAAGTCTTGAAAGCGATCCGCGAGAACGAGCCGCGTGCGATCTCGCTCGGCTACAAGACCGATCAGTACAAGTTGCTCGCCTATATCCTCTCCGGCACGCTGGCGGGGTTTGCCGGGTCGCTAAAAGTATTCGTCGCCCAGAACGCTTCGCTCACCGACGTGCACTGGAGCATGTCGGGCGAGATCGTGCTGATGACGCTGGTCGGCGGGCTCGGCACCGTTTTCGGGCCGGTGGTGGGTGCCTTCGTGATCATCGCCATGCAGCAGTATCTTGCCGGGTTCGGGCAATGGGTGACCGTGATCCAGGGCGTGATCTTCGTTGCCTGCGTGCTGACGTTCCGCCGCGGCCTGATCGGCGAGATTGCGCATTACTTCCGGATCTCGCTCTAAAGTTCGGATTTCCCACGCTTTTTCTGGCCCGCGAACAAAGCGGTGGATGATCTCGGCTGCCAAGCGGGGCATGGATGGGCCTTTCGGCCAAATTCGGTCTATGACAGTTCTGTGACAGGCCGCTGAACGGCCGCTCCGGAATGGTGGAAATAGCCCATGCTGAGTTGGTTTCGCTCGTTTCTTCCTAGGGAAGAGCGGTTTTTCGACCTGTTCGCTCGCCACGCCCAAACCGTGGTGCAGGGGGCGCTGGCGCTGCAGGACATGCTGCGCGGTGGCGATGAGACGCCGGTGTACTGTCAGCGCGTCAACCAGTTCGAGAATGACGCCGACAATATCACCCGCGAGGTGCTGACCGCCGTCCGCCGCACCTTCATCACCCCGTTCGACCGCGGCGACATCAAGAACCTGATCACCTCGATGGATGATGCGATCGACCAGATGCAGCAGACCGCAAAAGCTGTGGTGCTGTTCGAGGTCCGGAGCTTCGAGCCGCCGATGCGCGAAATCGGCGGGCTCCTGGTCGAGTGCGCCAATCTGGTCGTGCGCGCGCTGCCGCTGATGCGCGCGATCGGCGCCAACGTCGCGATGCTGACGGCGATGACGGAAGAGCTGACCAAGCTGGAGGGGCGGGTCGACGATCTCCACGACATCGGCCTGAAGGAACTGTTCCTCAAGCATCGCAACGCCAACACCATGGATTTCATCGTCGGCGCCGAGATCTACGACCATCTCGAGAAAGTCGCCGATCGCTTCGACGATGTCGCGAACGAGATCAATTCGATCGTGATCGAACAGGTATAGGGCAGGACAGCATTGTGGATGCCACGCTGGGTCTTCCCGTTCTGATCGGCTTGATCGCGGTGGCGCTGCTGTTCGACTTTCTCAACGGACTGCATGACGCCGCCAATTCGATTGCCACCATCGTGTCCACCCGTGTGCTGCGCCCGCATTATGCGGTGTTATGGGCGTCCTTCTTCAACTTCGTCGCCTTCCTGGTGTTCGGACTTCATGTCGCCAACACCATCGGCACCGGCATCATCGAACCGAGCATCGTTGACAGCGCAGTGATCTTTGCCGCGCTGATCGGCGCCATCGTCTGGAACCTGATCACATGGGGGCTTGGGATTCCTTCTTCCAGCTCGCACGCTCTGATCGGCGGACTGGTCGGGGGCGGCATGGCCAAGGCCGGCATTTCGGCCGCGGTGTGGAGCGGGCTATCGAAGACGCTGATCGCGATCGTAGTGTCGCCGGTGGTCGGATTCCTGCTGGCGATGGTGCTGGTTGCCATCGTCTCCTGGGCCTCGGTGCGCTCGACGCCCTATGCGGTCGATCGCGCCTTCCGCATTCTGCAATTCGCCTCGGCCTCGCTCTATTCGCTGGGCCACGGCGGCAATGACGCACAGAAGACCATGGGCATGATCGCGGTGCTGCTCTATTCGCAAGGCAAGCTCGGCGCGCAATTCTCGGTCCCGTTCTGGGTGGTCCTGGCCTGCCAGGCAGCGATGGCGCTGGGCACGCTGATGGGCGGCTGGCGCATCGTCCGTACCATGGGACTTAGGATCACCAAACTGACGCCGATGCAGGGATTTTGCGCCGAGACCGGCGGCGCCGCCACCCTGTTCATGGCAACGTTCCTCGGGGTTCCCGTATCAACGACGCATACGATCACCGGCGCCATTGTCGGGGTCGGCGCGGTACGGCGGGTCTCGGCGGTGCGCTGGAACGTCGCGAGCTCGATCGTCTATGCCTGGGTGATCACGATACCCGCTTCCGCCATCGTCGCCGCCCTGGCCTATTGGGCGGTGGCTTGGGTGGTAGCGTTGGTGCGGTAACCGGCCGGCTGGAGTTAGGCCGTCGAATCCCTATATCGAAGGTGCCGGCCGCCCTTGATCCGACCCGGTTTCCCTGCCAAACGCTCAAGCCGCAAACACCAAGGCATCATGACCGACCTTGCCGTCACAGCCGAAAAGCCGTCCCGTTCGCCGCTTGCCCAAGAGGTGGCGCGCCGTCGCACCTTTGCGATCATATCCCACCCGGATGCCGGCAAGACCACACTGACGGAAAAGCTGTTGCTGTTCGGCGGCGCCATCAACCTTGCCGGCCAAGTCAAGGCCAAGGGCGAGCGGCGCAATACCCGTTCCGACTGGATGAAGATCGAGCGCGAGCGCGGCATCTCCGTCGTCACCTCGGTGATGACGTTCGAGTTCGAAGGCCGTGTGTTCAACCTGTTGGACACGCCGGGCCATGAGGACTTTTCCGAAGACACCTATCGAACGCTGACCGCGGTCGATTCCGCCGTGATGGTGATCGACGCCGCCAAGGGCATCGAGGCGCGAACGCGCAAGCTGTTCGAGGTCTGTCGTCTCAGGGATATTCCGATCATCACCTTCATCAACAAGATGGATCGGGAAAGCCGCGATACGTTCGATCTTTTGGACGAAATCGAAAAGACGCTGGCGCTCGACACCACGCCGGTGACCTGGCCGGTCGGCCGCGGTCGCGATTTCCTCGGCACCTACGATGTCGCGAGTGGCGGGGTGCGCCTGCTCGAAGGCGGTGGCGCCAAGACCGGCGCTGCACAACAAATCGATATCGCCGATCTCGCGGCCTTTAATCCCAATCTCGATGTCGCTGCGATCAAGGACGAACTCGCTCTGGTGAGCGAGGCCTGCAAGCCGTTCGAGCTCGACGCGTTTCGCGAGGGCCACCTGACGCCGGTCTATTTTGGCAGCGCGCTGCGCAATTTCGGGGTCGGCGATCTCCTGGAAGGCCTCGGCCATTTCGCACCGCAGCCACGCGCCCAGGAATCCAACCTGCGCAAGGTCGACGCGGCGGAACCGCGCATGAGCGCGTTCGTGTTCAAGATCCAGGCCAACATGGATCCGAACCATCGCGATCGCATCGCCTTTGCGCGGCTGTGCTCCGGCAAGCTTTCCCGCGGCATGAAGGCAAAACTGGTACGCACCGGCAAGAACATGTCGCTGTCCAGTCCGCAATTCTTCTTTGCCCAGGACCGCGCGCTGGCGGATGAAGCCTTTGCCGGCGACGTCGTCGGCATTCCCAACCATGGCACCTTGCGCATCGGCGACACCCTGACCGAGGGCGAGGACCTTACGTTCGTCGGCGTTCCCAGTTTTGCGCCGGAAATCGTCCGCCGCGTGCGTCTGACGGATGCGATGAAAGCAAAGAAGCTGAAAGAGGCCCTGCAGCAGATGTCGGAGGAGGGCGTGGTGCAGGTGTTCCGTCCCCGCGACGGCGCGCCGGCGCTGGTCGGCGTGGTCGGCCCGCTGCAGCTCGACGTGCTCAAAGCGCGGCTCGATGCCGAATATTCGCTGCCAGTGGAGTTTGAAGTGAGTGAATTCCAGCTCGCGCGCTGGATTTCCTCCGACGACCGCAAGAAGCTCGATGCGTTCATCGTCGCCAACGGCTCCGGCGTCGCCGACGACGTCGACGGCGATCCGGTATTTTTGGCGAAGAACGAATTCTATCTCGGCTATATCAGCGAGCGCGCCGAGGGCATTACCTTTTCCAGCATCAAGGATGTGAAGAAGAAGGGGTAAGCCGGCGAGAGCGTGCGCCCCCTGTCGTCCTCCGCGAAAGCGGGGGACCCAGTACGCCGCGGCTTCTCGATTTGATCCATTACGCCTCTAGAATACTGGATTGCCCGGTCGAGCCGGGCGATGACGGTGGGTGGCGGCATCGGCGCCATGGACGAACGCAGGGATGTGAACGCGGCCGGGCTTGATGCCGCGTGCGGGGCGTATCATTTTTCCATCATATCGCCCACGAGGTCGCGTTTCATGCTGCGGCGCGTCGTTGTCATCTCGATGTTTTTTCTCTTCGCTGTCGCGATGACGGGAAATGCCGACGCGCGACGGCGGCAGATCAATCCCATACCGTTTTCCCACGAACCTTGCAGCGTGCTCGATGGCAGGCCATGCACGCCGTCGTTCTGCAGCGTCTTCAACCATGGCCCCTGCATTCCGGAGCTGGACTATCCCTATGGCGAAAACCTGCAGCTCACGATCGAAACCGTGCCGCCGCAGCAGGACGCTCGGAAATATCAAAAGCCAGATCACGACCTCTATAACATCGGGGATCTGTTCGCGGAATTGCGCTCATGCTGGTCGCCGCCGCCGGCCGACAGCGCCCGCGAAGGGATGCAGATGTCGGTGCGCTTTTCCTTCAACAAATCCGGCGGAATGATCGGGCCGCCGCGCATGACCTTTGCCACTGCGGGTGTGCCGGCCGATACCCGCGCCACCTATCTCAAGGCGATCAACACCTCGCTTGATGCCTGCCTGCCGCTGAAATTCAGCGATGGACTTGGCGGCGCGCTCGCCGGCCGGCCGATCGCCATCCGCTATGTCGATAACCGCGAGCTGGGCAAGCAAGAAGACCGGCGGTGACGCCGTTCGATACCCGGCTCCACGCGTAAAAAGGCTGGCAAAAAAAGCGAGGCATGGCTAAGTCTACGGCGCTGCGGCGCGCGCTCGCGTCGATGGGAATCGGCCAAAATAAAAGGAAACGTCATGAAATCAGTCACCGCGTTGTGCTTGGTCATCTTCCTGTGCTCGTTCCACGAGGTGAAGGCACAGGAGAAAAAGCTGCCGGCGGTCGACTTTTCGGCGATGACTTGCGAGCAGTTCTGGGAGAAAACCACACCGAACGACAGAGGCCCTTTTTTGTTTTGGCTGAGCGGCTATTTCGGGCACAAGAATAACTCTGCCGTGCTGGACCCTGTGGGGTTTACCGAAAAGACGAAAGCCTTGTCCCAATTCTGCTCCAAGCAACCCAACGACAGCATCCTTACTGCCGCCGACAAGGTTTTCGCCAATTAGAGCAGGATCCGGAAAAAGCCTGAGGCTCGCCTGCAGGAGAGGACATCTTGGGACTGCTGGTACTGATCGTGGGGCTCGTGCTGTTCCTCGGCGTGCATGCGCTGACCACGCAACGGAGCTTGCGGGCCCGCATGATCGCCTCGCTGGGCGAGGGTGGTTACAAGATCGGTTATGCGCTGGCGTCGTTGGCAGGGCTTGCGCTGATCGTCTGGGGCTTTGGTCATTATCGTGCGACCGGTTCGATCGACGTCTGGTATCCGCCCAGGTTCTTAAAGCAGATTACCGTCGCGCTGATGCTGCCGGCGGTGATCCTGGTGGTGGCATCCTATATCCGCGGCCGGATCTATACCGCGGTGAAGCACCCGATGTTGGCAGGCGTCAAACTGTGGGCGGCGGCGCATTTGCTTGCCAGTGGCGACCTCGGTTCGATCATCCTGTTCGGCTCGTTTCTGGGATGGGCCGTGTTTGACCGCGTATCGCTGAAACACCGCGCTGACGCCGGTGCGCCGCCGATACCGGTCGGCGGCCTCGTCAATGACCTGATCGCGGTCGCGGTCGGATTCGTCGCCTATCTGGCGCTCGCTTTCGCGTTCCATCCGGTCGTGATCGGCGTTCCCGTGGTTGGAGTTTGAGATGTCAGTTGCCTCCGCCATCAGGCGCAAGACCGCGCCGGAAATCCGTGCCCGTAAAGGCGGCGAGCCGATCGTGATGCTCACGTCGTATCACGCGCATACGGCGGCGCTGGTCGACCGCCATTGCGACGTCATTCTCGTTGGCGATTCGCTGGGCAATGTGATGCATGGTTTTGAGACCACGGTGCCGGTGACGCTCGAGATGATGATCCTGCAGGGTCGTGCCGTGATGCGCGGCTCCAGCCACGCGCTGGTCGTGGTTGATATGCCTTTCGGCTCCTACGAAGCATCGAAGGAGCAGGCGTTTCATTCCGCGGTCAAGATCATGAAGGAGACGCAGTGCGGCGCGGTGAAGCTCGAAGGCGGCGCGCGGATGGCGGAAACCGTGGCGTTTCTTAGCCAACGCGGCATTCCCGTGATGGGCCATATCGGATTGAAGCCGCAGTCGATCAACGCGCTCGGCTCGTTCCGCGCGCAAGGCCGCGAGCAGGGCAGTTGGGAGCCGATCGAGAATGACGCTGGCGCGATTTCGCAAGCCGGCGCCTTTTCGGTCGTGATCGAAGCGGTGGCCGAACCGCTGGCGCGTAAGATCACGCAAGCGATCGCCATTCCCACCATCGGCATCGGCGCCAGCAGCGCCTGCGACGGCCAGGTGCTGGTGCTGGAGGACATGCTGGGGCTTTCACCGAGGACGCCGAAATTCGTTCGCCGCTACGGTAATCTCGGACCCGCGATCGAGGCGGCGGTCGAGAGCTATGCCAAAGACGTGCGCTCGCGCACATTCCCCGGCCCAGAGCATGTCTACGGGATGAAAACAAAAAGCTAGCGAGCGAGGCGATGGACTGGTCGCAATATTCCATTCCCGCCATGCGGCTGGAAACACGGTTCGGCGATCGCGTGGTGCCTGCGTTTTGCGACCGGCCCAAAAACATCTGGGCCATGGTGGCGGAGGCGGCCGCGCGAAATCCCGACGGCGAGGCGCTGGTCTGTGGCATCAGCCGCATGACGTGGCGCGAGATTGCGCGTCAGTCGGCGCAGATCGCCGCCGGATTCGGCAAACTTGGCCTCGTCAGCGGCGACCGTGTCGCGGTTCTGCTCGGCAATCGGATCGAGTTCGTGCTGACGATGTTCGCCGTCGCCCATGCCGGCCTGGTCACGGTGCTGCTCTCTACCCGGCAGCAAAAGCCCGAGATCGCCTATGTGCTCACCGATTGCGGCGCAAAGCTCCTGATCCATGAGGCGGCGTTATCGGGTCGTCTGCCGGAGGCGGCCGATGTTCCGGACCTGATGCATCGGATCGCCGTCGGCGACGAAGGCGCTTCGCCGTTCGAAACTTTAGCCGACAACGCGCCGGCGCGAGCGCCCGCCGACGTCGGCGAGGAAGACACTGCGATGATCCTCTATACGTCGGGCACGACCGGGCGGCCAAAGGGCGCGATGCTCGCGCATTGCAACGTGATCCATTCGGCGATGATCTTTGAGGCCTGCCTGCAGCTGACATCGGCGGATCGCTCGATCGCGGCGGTGCCGCTCGCCCATGTTACGGGCGTCGTCGCCAACGTCATGAGCATGGTGCGCTGCGCCGGCACGTTGATCATCGTCGCGGAATTCAAGGCCGCGGAATACCTGGAGATCGCCGCGCGCGAGCGGATCACCTACACGGTGATGGTGCCGGCGATGTATAATCTTTGCTTACTGCAAACCGATTTCGACAGCTACGATCTCTCGGCGTGGCGGATCGGCGGCTATGGCGGTGCGCCGATGCCGATCGCCACGATCGAGAAGCTGGCCGTCAAAATTCCCGGCCTGAAACTGATCAATGCCTATGGCTCGACCGAGACCACGTCGCCGTCGACGCTGATGCCGGGCGAATTGACCGCGGCTCACATCGACAGTGTTGGTCTGCCCTGTCCGGGTGCGCAGATTACGGTGATGGATGCGAACGGCCGTGAGTTGCCGCGCGGCGAGATCGGCGAAATCTGGATTAGTGGCGCCCAGGTCATCAAGGGCTATTGGAACAATCATGAGGCGACGGCTGAAAGTTTTACCGGCGGTTTCTGGCATTCCGGCGATCTCGGCTCGATCGACGCCGACAATTTCATACGGGTATTCGATCGCCAAAAGGACATGATCAACCGCGGCGGTTTGAAGATCTATTCCGCCGAAGTCGAATCGGTGCTCGCCGGTCACAACAGCGTGGTCGAGAGCGCAATCATCGCCAAGCCGTGCCCGGTGCTCGGCGAGCGCGTGCATGCCGTGGTTGTGACGCGCGACGACGTCGGTGCCGAGGCGCTGCGGGCCTGGTGCGCCGAACGGCTGTCGGACTACAAGGTGCCGGAGACGATCGAGCTCACGGCGGTGCCGCTGCCGCGCAATGCCAATGGCAAGGTGATAAAACGGCAACTGCGCGAGGCGCTGGCGGCCCGATAAGGCGTTTTGGAACCGCGGTCCGCCGTTGGTCCTCCACTGTTAACGCCTTGATCCGGCTGGCTTTGCCTTGCCGTCGCCATATCGATAGGGTAACGCCGCGCCACGCTGGGAACGGGCTTTTCGGTCAAATAGCGGCCCTGGGGATGGGATATCGTTAAGTGTCTGAATTATTTGATGAAGTAGACGAGGAAGTACGTCGCGATCAGCTCAAAAAGCTGTGGGACCGATATTCGATCTACATCATCGCGCTCGCTGTTCTGATCGTCGCCGCGGTGGGCGGCTGGCGCGGCTACCAATACCTGGAAGCCAAGAAGGCGGCTGAAGCGGGAGCCGCGTTCGACAAGGCGGTCGAGCTGTCGGAACAGAACAAGCATGGCGAGGCGGAAGCGGCGTTTGCGGAATTGGCCGCGCAGGGCCCGGCAGGCTATCGCGTGCTGGCGCGGTTCCGAGTTGCCGGGGAGGTTGCCAATCGCGATTCCCAGGCGGCGGCCAAAATGTTCGACGACATCGCCGCCGACCGCAGCGTCGGCGCGGAGCTGCAGGATCTTGCAAAAGTCCGCGCCGCCGGATTGCTGTTGGATGCTTTAAGCTATCCCAACATGCTTCAGCGGCTCGAGGCCGCGGCCGCCCCGGGGGCGACCTACCGCCACAGCGCGCGCGAATTGCTGGCGCTGTCGGCCTGGCGCGCCAATGACACCACGGCCGCACGCCAATGGCTGGAGATGATTGCCAACGACGCCGAGACGCCGCCGGGCATGCGCTCGCGCGCCGAAGCGCTGCAGGCTTTGCTTCCGTCGGTCGCGAAGAGCTGACGGCGGCGATAAGGTGGGGATAAGAATGTGATCGGGATATCGACCATGCGCCGCTCGCACCGCCTGATCGCAGCCGCCGTCCTCGTCGCATTGTCGGCCGCGCTGGCCGGGTGCTCCGGCGGATTGTCCAGTTTCGATCCGACCGATATGCTCGACTGGCTCGACACCAAGAAGAAGCTGCCGGGCGAACGCAAACCGGTATTTCCCGAGGGCGTGCCGGGCCTCGAACAGGGCGTGCCGAAGGATTTGTACAAGGGCGCGCGCGATCAGCAGGAGCAGCAGAACGCCGAGGCCGCTGCGGCCGCTTCCGCTGCGCCGGCTGAGCCGCCGAACGCGAAGCAGGCGAAGTCCAAATCCAGGGGCAAGCAGGCGGCCACTACTGCGAGCACGGCTCCGGCCGAGCAGCAGGCCGCGCCCGATGCGCAGGCGGCGCCCGAGGAGGATGGTACGTCCGCAGCACCGCCGCCGCCCAAACCGAAGAAGATCGCGCGCAAACGCACCACCGCACCGCCGCCCGACCAGGCCGCCGGGCCGCAGGCGCAACCGGCGCAGCAGTCTGCGCAGCCATTCCCGGCGCCGCTGCCGAGCAGCACCTTCCAGCGTTAATTTCCCATCTCCGTCTCATTGACAGGCGCATCATAAAATGCGCTGGGATCATCAATGTCCTTTACGATTGCCATTATCGGCCGGCCCAATGTCGGAAAATCGACGCTGTTCAATCGGCTGGTCGGGCAGAAGCTTGCGCTGGTCGATGACGAACCGGGTGTGACGCGCGACCGCAGGGAAGGCGAGGCGCGGCTGGGCGATCTCGAATTCACTGTCATCGATACCGCCGGTCTCGACGAAGGCGCTCGCGGCTCGCTCACGGCGCGGATGCAGGAGCAGACGGAAACCGCAATCGCGCTCGCCGACGCCCTGATGTTCGTCATCGACGCGCGTGCTGGGCTGACCCCGAACGATCGTGCCTTTGCCGACTTCGCGCGCCGCGCCGACAAGCCGGTGATTCTGGTCGCCAACAAGGCCGAGGGCAAGCACGGCCAAGTCGGCGCGATGGAATCCTACGCGCTCGGCCTCGGCGATCCCATCGAAGTCTCGGCCGAGCACGGCGAAGGCCTTAGCGATCTCTACGGTGCCGTGCGTGCACTGATGCCGGAGCCCATCGATGAAGAGGATCAGGCGAGCGATGACGATACGGAGGAGGATTTCTCCAAGCGGCCGATCCGGGTCGCGATCGTCGGGCGTCCCAATGCCGGCAAATCGACACTGATCAACCATCTGCTCGGCGAAGAACGCCTTTTGACCAGCCCGGAAGCCGGTACCACCCGCGATTCCATTTCCGTCGACATCAAATGGAAGGACCGCGACTTTCGCGTGTTCGATACTGCGGGTCTGCGGCGGCGCGCGCGGATCGAAGAGAAACTGGAGAAGCTTTCGGTAGCGGACGCGTTGCGCGCGGTGCGTTTTGCCGAAGTCGTTGTCCTGGTGATCGATGCCCAGAATAAATTCGAAGAGCAGGATTTGCGAATTGCCGACCTGATCGAGCGCGAAGGCCGCGCGCTGGTGATCGCGGTCAACAAATGGGACTTGATGGCGGCAAAGCCTGGACTGATTTCGGCGCTGCGCACCGAGGCCGATCATTGGCTGCCGCAGGTCAAGGGCGTGCCGGTGATTGCCGTGTCTGGCCTGATGGGTGAGGGGATCGACCGCCTGATGAGCGCGATCGAGCAGGCTTATGCGGTCTGGAACAAGCGCGTGCCGACCGCGGCGCTCAATCGCTGGTTCGAGCAGGCCGTCGGTGCCAACCCGCCGCCGGCAGTGGCGGGGCGGCGGTTGAAGCTGAACTATATTACGCAAACCAAAGCGCGGCCGCCGAGCTTCGTGCTGTTCTGCTCGCGCGCCGACGCCGTGCCGCAATCTTACTTGCGCTATCTCATCAACTCCTTGCGCGAGGCGTTCGATCTGCCGGGGACGCCGGTGCGGATCACGTTGCGCGAGAAGGCCAATCCCTTTGCGCACAAGCGCAAGCGGCCGTCATGAGCGAGGGCGCATCTCAAAGCGTCGCCGCAGCGGCGCCGTTGCGCGGCGCGGCGGTCGCCTTTATCTTCGTCACCATCCTGCTGGATACGCTGGCGCTCGGCGTCGTCATCCCGATCCTGCCCAAGCTGATCGAGAGTTTCGTCAACAACGACACCGCAAATGCGGCGCGCATCTTTGGCCTGTTCGGCACCGTATGGGCGTTGATGCAGTTCTTCTTCTCGCCGATCGTGGGCGCGCTGTCGGACCGGTTTGGCCGGCGGCCGGTGGTGCTGCTGTCGAATTTCGGACTTGCGCTGGACTACGTGCTGATGGCGCTGGCGCCGTCACTCACGTGGTTATTCATCGGCCGGGTGATTTCCGGCATCACGTCGGCGAGCATCTCGACGGCATTCGCCTACATCACCGACCTGACCGCGCCTGAACAACGCGCGGCGGTGTTCGGCAAGATCGGCGTCGCCTTCGGTGCCGGATTCATCTTGGGGCCAGCGCTCGGCGGATTGCTCGGCGGTATCGAGCCGCGGCTGCCGTTTTGGGTCGCGGCAGCCTTGAGTTTTGCCAACGCCCTTTATGGCCTCCTGATCCTGCCGGAGTCGCTGCCCAGGGACCGCCGCTCTCCATTGCGCTGGAGCAGCGCCAACCCGGTCGGCGCGCTGCATCTGTTGCGTTCGAGCCGCCTGCTCGCCGGCTTGTCGCTTGCAAATTTCTTCGCCCAGCTTGCACATGTCGTGCTGCCCTCGACCTTCGTGCTCTACGCGACCTATCGCTACGGCTGGGACACGACCACGGTCGGTGCGACGCTCGCCCTTGTCGGCATCTGCTCCATGGTGGTGCAGGGCACGGCAATCGGGCCGATCGTCAAGCGCTTCGGCGAACGCCGGGCGCTGTTTTTGGGACTAGCCTGCGGCGCCGCGGGCTTCCTGGTTTTCGGCGCCGCGCCGACGGGCGCGCTGTTCTGGCTCGGCATTCCCGTGATGGCGCTGTGGGGCGTTGCCGGCGCGGCGACGCAGGCCCTGATGACACGGCTGGTCGCGCCCGATCAGCAGGGTCAGTTGCAGGGCGCGACCTCGAGCGTGCAAAGTGTGTCGCAGCTGCTCGGGCCATTCCCGTTCACGCTGACCTTCGCCTATTTTATCGGCAGCGACGCACCCCTGAAATTGCCCGGCGCGCCATTCCTGCTCGCCTCAGTGCTGTTGTTGCTGGCATTCGCGGTCGCGGTGCGGACGCTGGCGATGGCGGGGAATAAGACCTGAAGCTTCGCGATCAAAATCGGGCTTTCCCGACGGCGCGCATATTGTGCAGTGCAGCATATTATTTTGGCGTGCGAAGGCGAATTGAGAGGGTTGCCTGAAGAAGCGGCGTTCGGCGGAAACACGTCGGCAGTTCGTTAGCCTGCGATTAGGAAGTTTCTCCCAAGATGCCAGGTCATCGTTCAGTTTCGCGTCGAGGCCCAACTTCATGTTTTCGCATCTGGCGTTGCAATGCTTGTTCATTTCGTAACCGACGAGCCCGCCAAGATCCCGGCCGTCCGTGCGATGCTGGAGCCGCGATTTCACGTTGTGCCGCAGTTATTGGGAGGCAATGACACGGCAATTGGCCCAAGCCATGTGCTCATGGTCGACGCCGACCTGCGCAAGTCAGTTTGCGTCGAGCAAATCAGGCTTGTCTTTCGCGAGCTGAATTGCATCGTCGAAAAGCTGTTTGTCGTTCGCAACCACGTCCGTTCCATGGTGGCGCAAGCCCATGCACTCGGAGCCACCGCCGTGGTTTCGCGCCCAAGAGAAGTCATAGTCAAACTGGCGCAGATCGAACTCGCAAAAAGGGCATCGCAAGCCGATGGCGTTGCCGGCGCATCACCTGAGGTCACCGATAGTGCCGCAGCCTTCGCGTCCATGTTCTCGGCTGTGCGGCACGGTAAAGCAATTAACCTTTCAGACGCCGAATACGCCACGTCGCAAATCGTCAATAGCATCGTCCAAAATGGGTTGACTGCGTGGCTCGACAACGTGCGCCGATATCATGAAGGAACGTTCCAGCATTGCCTGCTGGTCACGGGAGTGGCAGTCAGTTTCGCCTTGGACACTGGGTTCTCCGGCCCGGATGTCGCGCGACTTGGACTGGCGGCAACCCTGCATGATATCGGGAAAGCCCGCATCCCCGTATCCATTCTCGACAAGCCCGGACGCCTCGACCCTGCGGAAGAGGAGATGATGAGGCGCCATCCAGTGATCGGATATGAGTTGTTGAAAGATATCTCAGGCATCAGTCCGGAGATTCTTGATGGGGTGAGGCATCACCATGAATATCTCGACGGCTCCGGTTATCCCGATGGGCTGAACGCGCCGGAGATTTCCGATCTGGTGAGACTGCTGACTATCTCCGACATTTTCGCCGCGCTTATTGAGGCGAGACCCTATCGGCCTGCCATGTCGCGCCAGGACGCCTATAAGATCCTGTGTGGCATGGACGGAAAACTGGAGAACTCGCTGGTCAAGGCGTTCCGGAACGTGGCGCTGAGGGCTTGATGGGTCACAATTCGCCAGCCGGCCGGATTGATCGATCCGGTCGGCTGGCAGGCTTCGCCTACTTCTTCACCAGCGGACACTCGCTTGCTTCGAGCGGCTTGGCCGCATCCTCCGGCGAGATCGTGGCGATCGTCTTGTAATAGTCCCACGGGTATTTCGACTCGTCGGGCTTCTTCACCTCGAACAGATAGGCCGGAATGATCCTGCGGCCGTCGACGCGCAGCGGGCCCTTGCCGAACAGGGGATCGTCGGTGGGGATTTCTTTCATCTTGGCGACGACCTTGGCGCCATCATGCGGATTGCCGCCGAGCGCCTCCAGTGCCTTGAGGTAATGCAGCACGGCGGCGTAGTTTCCCGCCACCGTCATCGACGGCATTGTGCCTTTCGGCGATAGCTTCTCGAAGCGCTTGGACCATGCGCGGGTCTGGTCGTTCATGTCCCAGTAGAAGGATTCGGTGAAGGTGAGGCCCTGTGCGGTCTTCACGCCCAGCGAATGGACGTCGTTGATGAACAGCAGCAGCGCCGCGAGCTTCTGGCCACCCGCCACGATGCCGAATTCGGACGCCTGCTTGATCGCATTGGTGGTGTCGCCGCCGGCATTGGCAAGACCGATGACCTTGGCCTTCGAGGACTGCGCCTGCAGCAGGAAGGAGGAGAAGTCGGAGGTGTTGAGCGGATGCCTGACGGCGCCCAGCACCTTGCCGCCGCTGGCGGTGACAACGGCTGACGTGTCGCGCTCCAGCGCGTGGCCGAAGGCGTAGTCGGAGGTCAGGAAAAACCAGGTCTCGCCGCCCGCCTTGGTCAGCGCCTTGCCGGTGCCGTTGGCAAGCATGTAGGTATCATAGGTGAACGAGACGGTGTTCGGCGAACAGGCCTTGCCGGTGAGGTCGGCGGTGGCGGCGCCGGAGTTGAGCAGCACCGCGTTCCTCTCGCGCACGACATTGCTCACCGCGAGCGCGACACCGGAGTTCGGGGTATCGGCGATGGCGTCGACCTTTTCGGCATCGATCCATTGACGCGCGATGTTCACACCGACGTCCGGCTTGTTCTGATGATCGCCGCTCAAGACGTCGATCTTCCAGCCCTTGGCCGTCAGGCCGGAATCCTCGACCGCCATCTTGATGGCCACGATCGAGTTGGGGCCGCCGATGTCGGCATAAAGGCTCGACATGTCGTTGAGCACGCCAATCTTGACGGTCTTGTCCTGCGCCAGCGCCGAGGTCGCAAGCCCTAATCCGGCACATGCAATAAGCGCGGCATAGCGCCACGCGAGCGTCATCCTCATGGAAATCCCTCCAATGTTAACGCCGGGCGGGCTCTCTTTTTTGGAGCCTTCTTTGGGAGCCTTGGCACCGGCCTGATCGCGTTCCCGTTAGCCTTTCCTGCGGAACGCGGCAATCCGCCTAAGGTTTCCTGGCGCGACCGGTATCCGGTGCGGGCGGCTTTCGTAACGCAGGGCGTCCGAGATTAGCCTTAACGCAGCGCATCCGAGATCAGCTTGAATTTCTGGATACGCTTGGCGTTATCGACCTCGCCGGTATAGACGTTGCCCTGCTGGTCGATCGCCATGGCATGAACCCAGTGGAATTGTCCGGCGTTGCGGCCGTTGTGTCCGAAGCTGCCGACCACGCTGCCGTCCTCGCGCTTCAGAATCCGGATTTCATTGTTCTCGCCGTCGGCATTCAAGAGCCAGGTCTGTTGTGGGTCGGGCCAGATCGCGAGGTCCCAGACCGCACCGTTGCCAAGCGTGTTCTTCTCGTAGAACCATTCCTTGACGAAGGTGCCGTCCTTCTTGAACACCTGGATGCGGTTCTGGGTGCGATCGCAGACATAGACGAGGCCGTCATTGGCGATCTTCACGCAGTGCACGGGATTGCCGAACTGCTGCTGCGCCTGTGCCTTGGGATCATAAGGCGGCTGCTTGTCGTCGTCGGGCGGATTGCCATAGGCGCCCCAGTGCCGCTTATAGGCGCCCGTTGTAGCGTCGTAGACAATAATGCGACGGTTGCCGTAGCCGTCGGCGACGTAGAGTTCGTCGGCTGCCTTGTCGATCGCGGTCTCGGCGGGCTTGCCAAGCTGGGTGGTGTCGTTACTGCCGGTGCGCGGTGCGATCTTGCCAATCTGCATCACGAACTTGCCGTCGAGGGTGAATTTCAGGAGCACGTCGTCGTTGTCGGCGTTGCCGCCGATCCAGACAAAGCCGCGCTCGTCGACCTCGATCCCGTGCTCGCGGCCGACCCATTCGTAGCCCTCACCGGGTCCGCCCCAGGAGCGCAGCAGATTGCCGTCGGCGTCGAATTCCAGGACCGGTGGCGCCGGCACGCAGCATTTCGAGCGCGGCGGGTTCAGCGTGACGCCCTTTTCGTCCTCGGTCAGCGATCGCGGGCGCTGGATCACCCAGATATGTCCCTGCCAGTCGACGGTAATGCCGCCGACCTGACCCATGATCCAATTGTTCGGCAATTGTTTCGGCCAGGACGCGTCGACCGCAAAGGCCGGAATGTCGCCGGCGTGGGCGGTGCGCGAGGTCGCGGCCGCGGCGATCAACACACTTGCCGTGACGCAGACGGAAAAAATGTTGGCAAAGCGTGCAGCAGCCCAATGACCGCGATGTTGCGCCGGTTTCATGGCGTGCTCCCCTGATTTTGCGGCCGCGGTTTTTTCCGCTTGCGAGCAGTCAATCGCGAGGAGCTTTGCGAGTCAATCGCGTGGGGCTGCGCACGGCGGTTGCTTCACAAACAGTCGTCGTCGCCCGCGAAGGCGGGCGATCCAGTACGCCGCGGCTTCTCGATTTCGATAACGGGTGCCTCTGGAATACTGATTCCCCGCGTTCGCGGGGATGACGACCGAATGCGTGCCACTCATGCCGGCGCGCGGAAGCTTTGCAGGGTACGGGTCTTGTAATCGTAGAGCTTGCCGGTCTCACCCCACGCGGGCATGCACATCGGCACGATGAATTGCGCGACCTGCTCGGGCGTCTCCAGCGTCAACGGGTCTTCACCGGGGAATACCGTGGCGCGCATGCGGGTGCGGACCGGGCCGGGGCTGAACAGGTTGACGCGAATCCGGGTCGATGCCGTTTCATTGGCCCACACCCGCACCAGGGTTTCCAGCGCGGCCTTCGAGGCCGCATAGGGACCGAGGTAGGCCTGCGCCTTATTGGAAGCCGCCGAAGTGATGAACACGGCGCGCCCGGCGTCGGATTTCCGAAGCAGCGGCTCCATGCAGCGGATCAGCTGGAAGTTCGCGGTGACGTTGACGGCAATTACGTCGGTCCACGGCTTCAGATCGATGTGGCCGAGCGGCGAGGAGGGGCCGGCGACGCCGGCATTACCGACGAGGATGTCGAGCTTGCCGTGGCGCTCATGCAGCGCGGCGCCAAGCCGGGCGATGCCGTCGAAATCGCTGAGGTTGAGCGGCACCAGCGTCGTGCTGCCGCCGTCTTGACGGATCTCGTCGTCGAGCTCTTCGAGGCCGCCTTGCGTCCGCGCCACCGCCACGATATGCGCACCGGCTTTTGCAAGCGCCCGCGCGGTGGCATAGCCGATGCCGCGCGAGGCGCCGGTCACGAGGGCGATACGGGATGCGAGGGGTGGGGACATTTCTCTCCGTCATGCCCGGGCTTGTCCCGGGCATCCACGTCTTTGCGGCAGGGTTTTACAGACGTGGATGGCCGGGACAAGCCCGGCCATGACGAAATCCTGGGAAATGAAGCTTCGCGTCAACTCGCTTCCGCCAGCAGCGAAAGCTGACGTGGCTGCGGCTCGACCTGGGTCTGGTCGGTCAGGTGGGTCGGATAGACGCCGGTAAAGCAGTGGTCCGAGAATTTCGGGTTGGCCGGATCGCGGCCGGGCTCGCCCATCGCGCGGTACATGCCGTCGATCGACAGGAAGGCCAGCGAATCCGCGCCGATCGCCTGGCGCATTTCCTCGAGCGAATGGTTCGCCGCCAACAGACCGTCGCGGTCGGGCAGATCGATGCCGTAGTAATCGGGATAGAGGATCGGCGGCGAGGCGAGGCGGAAATGCACCTCGCGCGCGCCGGCGTCGCGCATCATGCGCACGATCTTTTTCGAGGTGGTGCCGCGTACCAGGGAATCGTCGATCAGGATGATGCGCTTGCCGGCGATCGCGGCGCGGTTCGCATTGTGCTTCATGCGCACGCCGGACTCGCGAATGCTTTGCGTCGGCTGGATGAAGGTGCGGCCGACATAGTGGTTTCTGATAATGCCGAGCTCGAACGGCACGCCGGAGTGCTGGCTGTAGCCGACGGCGGCGGGTACGCCGGAATCCGGCACCGGCACCACCACGTCGACCTCGACATGGCTTTCCCGCGCGAGCTGGGCGCCAAACGCCTTGCGGACCTCATAGACGGAGCGGCCGCCGACGACCGAATCCGGCCGCGAGAAGTAGATATATTCGAAGATGCAGGGCCGGGGCGGCTTCGGCGGAAACGGCTTGTGGCTCTGCGCACCGCGCTCGTCAAACACCAGGATCTCGCCGGGCTCGACGTCGCGGACATATTTCGCGCCGATGATGTCAAGCGCGCAGGTCTCTGAGGCGAGGATCGGGCAGCCCTCGAGCTCGCCCAGCACCAACGGCCGGATGCCGAGCGGGTCGCGCGCGCCGATCAGTTTCTTGTTGGTCATCGAGACCAGCGAATAGGCGCCCTCGATCGCGCGCAGCGCCTCGACGAAGCGGTCGATGAAGCGGTTGCGCTTGGATTGCGCAACCAGGTGCAGGATCACTTCGGTATCGGTAGTGGATTGCATCATGGCGCCGTCGCGCACGAGTTCACGGCGAAGCGTCAGCCCGTTGGTGAGATTGCCATTGTGGCCGACCGCAAAGCCACCGGCGTTGAGCTCGGCAAAAAGCGGCTGCACATTGCGCAGGATGGTCGCGCCTGTCGTCGAGTAGCGGACATGGCCGATCGCGGTACTGCCGGGCAGGCGCTCGATCACCTCGCGGCGGGAGAAGGTGTCGCCGACGAGCCCGAGCCGCCGCTCGGAATGAAACCTGGTCCCATCGAAGGAGACGATGCCGGCCGCCTCCTGGCCGCGGTGCTGCAGGGCGTGCAATCCGAGCGCGGTGATGGCGGAGGCCGAGGGATGGCCGAAGATGCCGAACACGCCGCACTCCTCGCGTAGCGTGTCCCCTTCGAGGTCGTCCTGTAAGTGGATCCCGGGCGGGCCGGGGTTCAGATCGAGATGGGCGTCATCGGAGGGGTTTTGCATCTCGTCCATTGCGCCTCTCTTGGCTGACCTTAATGTGCCGCGGGTTTCTCGATCAGCTTTTTAAGGCTGTCCCGGGCAGGCTTACTGTAGCCATCGCCGGGGCTGCCGGGAGGGGGCGGCTCGGCGTCAGTTTGTTCGTCGTCCGGCTTATTCTTCTTGAATCTCTTTAAGATGGTGTTCTCGGGGTCATCCGGCAAGAGCGACATCAGCCAGTCGCCGGTGCCCTGCAGCACCAGGCGGGATTTCGCCCCCGTGATCCAGTCCGGCCGCTGCTTGTCCGGGACCAGCCAGCTGAAGAACAGGAACGCCACCACCACAATCAGGAGGCCGCGGCCGAGCCCAAACAGGAAGCCCAGGGTGCGATCGAGTGCCCCGATTCGGGAATCCAGGATCATGTCGGAAATCCGCACCGTGATGACGGACACCACAATGAGGGTACCGACGAACACGCCGGCAACAACCACGCCGGCCGCAACGGTGTCGTTGTTGAAATAGGTCTTGGCGGTCGGCAGCAGCTTGTTGAAGGAATAAAGGGTGGCCAGTGCCGCCGCGCCCCAGGCTGCGATCGACAGGATCTCGCGCATGAAGCCGCGGACCATCGCGAGCAGACCGGAGACCAGCATCACCGCGAGCAGGATCAGATCAAGTATCGTTATCGGCATCGGCTGGTGTGGTCCGCTCGTACGTTCAAACCTTGCGAATCGGCGCGTCGGTGCCGACCAAACTGAAGGGCAGATGCTGCATGCGGCAAGCTCGGAACTGGCTCCATCCCGTTTCCCGTTTTACGCGCGGGTTGTATAGCGGCGCGGCCGGGGCGCGTCACGTCCGGCTAGCCTTCCTGACGTCGGAATCTCGCAGGTGTGGTATTTTTCTCCCCAACAGCGCCGTCCCGGTTTCCTTTCGGGGCGCCGCGGGCGGCGATTTCAGCGACCAGGCTGGTTAGTCCGCCAACCGTGTTGAGGGCAAGGCCCGCATCGCCGCCGACCTCGCCGCGACCTGATTCGGGCAGTACCGCGCGCCCAAAACCGAGTTTCGCCGCTTCCTTGAGCCGGGCCGCCGTCTGGGCCACCGGGCGGACCGCGCCCGACAGCGAAATCTCGCCGAAATAGACCGCATCCGTCGGCAGCGGCGCGTTCACGAGCGAGGACACGAGCGCGGCCGCCGCGGCAAGATCGGCGGCGGGTTCCTGGATGCGCAACCCGCCGGCGACATTCAGATAGACGTCGTGGCCGGAGAGTTTCACCCCGCAATGGGCCTCCAGCACCGCCAGCACCATCGACAGCCGGCTTGGGTCCCAGCCGACCACCGCGCGGCGGGGCGTGCCGAGCGAAGTCGGCGCCACCAGCGCCTGCAGTTCCACCAGCACCGGGCGGGTGCCCTCGATGCCTGCGAAAACCGCCGTGCCCGGGCTGCCGAGATCGCGCTCGGACAGGAACAGTTCCGAAGGATTCGAGACTTCGCGCAAGCCAAGGCCCGTCATTTCGAACACGCCGATCTCGTCGGTCGGCCCAAAGCGGTTTTTTACCGCGCGCAAAATTCGGAATTGTTGCGAGCCCTCGCCCTCGAACGACAAGACCGCGTCGACCATATGCTCGACCACGCGCGGACCGGCGATCTGGCCATCTTTGGTGACGTGGCCAACCAGGATGATCGCGGCGCCGGATTTTTTCGCAAATCGAATGAGCGCTTGCGCCGAGGCGCGCACCTGCGTCACGGTGCCGGGCGCGGATTCCACCGTGTCGGTCCACATGGTCTGGATCGAATCGATCACGATCAGCCGCGGCACCGCGCCTTCCGACAGCGTCGAGACGATGTCCTCAACCGAGGTTTCGGCCGCAAGCTGCACCGGCGCATCGGCGAGCCCCAGGCGCTCAGCGCGCAACCGCACCTGGGCGACTGCTTCCTCGCCGGAAATATAGACCGCGCGATGTCCGGCGCGCGCCAACAGGCTTGTCGCCTGGGTGAGCAGCGTCGATTTGCCGATGCCGGGATCGCCGCCGACCAGGAGCACCGAGCCGCGCACAAAGCCGCCGCCGGTGACGCGGTCAAGCTCGGTCATGCCCGAGGAAAGGCGAGGGGCCTCATGGCTCTTGCCGGTGAGCGTTTCGAGCGCGAACTTTCGACCCTTGCGTTTAGAGCGGATCGAGACCGGCATCGTGGTCGCGCCGGTGGTGTCCTCCTCGGCGAGCGTATTCCATTCGCCGCAGGCGTCGCACTTGCCCTGCCAGCGGTTATAGGCAGCGCCGCAGTTCTGGCAGACAAAGGAGAGCGTGGATTTGGCCATTGGAGGGTGAGTCGCCGTTCGCGTTGGCTATGCAACGCTTCATAGCATGGATAGGCAGCCTGCGTACGGCACCAGCGCCGCCATGAGAATTTATTGATGGATGTGATCGAAAAGTTCGGCAATCGCGGAAGCAGTCTTGATACCGGTGCCCGAAATCAACACCACGGTGCGCTCGCGGGCGCGGATGACGTTGTGCGCAATTAGTTTTGCCAGCGCCGCCGCGGCAACAGCCGAGGTCGGCTCGGCAAGCAGTCCGAGCCCGGCGAGGCGCAGCAAGGCGCCTACAATTTCTTCTTCCAACACTGCCACCGTTTCCCCACCTGTTTCCTTCAAGGCGTGGACCATTTCTCGCAGGCGCAAGGGACGAGCGATGGCGGTACCCTCGGCAATTGTTTTGTGGACCGCGCGCGGCACCGGCGTATCGATGCCCGCCGTGAAGCTCGCATCCAGTGGCGAACAGTTTAATGGCTGCGCAGCAAAGAGCCGGGGAAGTTTCGATATCTGGCCAGCGGCCAACAATTCGCTGAATCCAATGTGACAACCAAGAAGAGTGCTCCCTGCTCCGACAGGGACGATGATGTTGTCGGGCACCTCGAACTTGAGATCTTCCCAAAGCTCATAGGCGATGGACTTTGTCCCCTGCAGGAAGAAGGGTTGCCAATTGTGGCTGGAGTAGAAGATTTGCCCAGACTGGCGTATCGCTTCGTTCTGAGACTCTTCGCGCGGCCCTTCGACCAGTTGCACCTCGGCGCCGTAAGCGCGAATCTGAGCGATCTTTGCCGGCGAAGTGTAGGCGGGTGCGAGTATTTTGACGCGCATTCCGCCGGCCGCGCCAAATGCCGCAACGGATGCACCTCCGTTGCCTGAGCTATCTTCCAGCACCGCATTGATGCCGACCTGCCGGAGGTATGACAGCATGACAGTGGTGCCGCGGTCCTTGAAACTGCAAGTCGGGTTGAACCATTCCAGCTTGAAGAATGGCCGGAAATCGTCCCATTCCCTTTGCACCAGCGGGGTACAGCCTTCGCCCAGGGAAATCGGTCTGGAAATCTCGACCGGCAGCGAGGCCTGATACCGCCACAGCGATCGCGTGCCACGGTCGATTTCATCACGGGCGATGCCGGGCTGCGGATTTATGAGCAGCGGCTTTAATCCATCGGCACACCAGCGCGGACGATCCAGTGGGTAGCGGTCGCCGCCGCGGGGTTCGAGGTAGAAGGAGTGCTCGGGCTTGCGCTTGGATTGGGACATCAACACGGTCCGTCATTCGCCTGCGAGACGATCAATGCTCCGCTGGCGTATGCCGCCGACGCGGCGCGAGGTCAACACTCCCTGATGGTTCCCTATTTCACCGACACGAACGGCACCGACGAGCCCGGCACCATCGTCGTCGGCAGCACGCCGTTCCAGCGTTCGGCCTGCACCAGCGTCACGAGGTTCGGATTGGTGCCGAGCGCCTTGGCGCGGGCTTCGATGGCGGCAGCCTGTGCCTCGCCGGTGATGCGGATGTTCGTCGCCTGGGCTTCGCCGTTCAATCGCGTGGCATCGGCATTGGCCTGGGCTTCGGCGCGGACCGCGTTGGCTTTCGCGGTCGCCTGGGTGACCGTGATCTGCGCCTGCACCTTTTCGCGCTCGGCGTTCTGCTGCAGCTTCTGCACTTCGACCTCGGCCAGCATGCGCTGTTCAATCGAGTGCAGGTAGTTGGCGGAGAATTCGATATTTTCGAGCTGAACGCTCTCGATGACGATCATCGGATCATATTTAAGGGTGTCGGTGATGGCGTCCTTGATCGCGCTGTTGAGCGCGCCGCGGTCCTGAATGGCCTTGACCGCGGTATAGCGGCCGAACACGACCTTGACCTGCTGGTTGACGACGGGGCTCACGACCTGGTTGACGGCCGCGTCCAGCCTGCCGAATTTGGCATAGAGATCCGAGACCTTCTCCGGCGCAGCCCGCAACGTCACGCTGATCTTCAGATCGGCCGGCTGCTGGTCGAAGGAGTAGGAGTTCATCTTGTCCCACGTGTAGGTCGCCGTGCGAACGCTGATCTTCTCGACACTGTCGAATAGCGGCAGTTTGAATCCAAGTCCGGGTTGCGCGGTGCCGATGACAGCGCCGTTGCGCAGGAGCACACCGCGTTCGGTCTGATCGACGGTGTACCAGCTTCCCAATATGATGATGAGGGCGACAACACCGGCGACCGAAGCGGCAGCAATTCCTCTGATCATTTTCGCGTTCCTGATTTGGGTGATTCGAATACATTGCCAGGCCGTGCAATTATCTATGGTCTCTTAAGGAATTGGATGTGACACGCGTCCCTTCGTCGACCGATCCTGTGGGTAGGTTCAGATCGGAATAGTATTTAGCTTTGGATTTTAGGTAGTTGCCGCCGTCGACAGCAAGGAAAGCCCGGCGGCGATGATGGCGTCCATGATCAGGCGAAAAAACATCTCGCGAGCCTCTACGGACATGCTGACACTATGCTGGCAGCAGGGTTCGATTAGTGACGTCGAGCCGACAACAGCTGGGCTTTGCGGCTAATAGAGAGGATCAGGCCATGACGATCAATGGAAGCTGCCATTGCGGCAACACCCGGTTCGAATTGAGCGATGAGCCCAGCGGCGTGACGCGCTGCACCTGCTCGCTGTGCTCGAAGCGCGGCGCGCTCTGGGCTTACTTTACACCGGCGCAGTTTCGCCTGACCACGCCGATAGAGAACGTCGCGACCTATCAATGGAAGAGCCGTGCGGTCAAACACCATTTCTGTGCCAGTTGCGGTTGCGGCACCTATTCCGAATCGCCGGACTGGTCGACCGGCAAGCCCGATTTCGAGAATCCGCGAATTGGGGTCAATGCGCGGCTGTTGGATGATTTCGATCTCGATGCCGTGCCGGTGACGGTGATCGACGGCAAGAATTTGTGGTGACGCCGGCACCAGCCTCATCCTGAGATTCGGATTCAAGCGGGTTAGCAAAGGTCGTGGGGCTCATGATTAACCACGCGTCTCCGCTAAAGCAAAAATGCCAGCGATATCGCGGCTGGGCTGTTAGAATTTGAAGCGTATTCAATTCATCTCGCATTCAAAGAAATTGAGTGAGCCGCGATGATGAACGAGCCTTTTTCCGCTCTCGACCGCCACGCCGTCCTCAGCGGATCAGATGACGGCTTTCCGTGGTACGCAAGCGCCATGCTGGCGGTGGAAGCTGGCGAGGTGGTCGGCCTGCGGCTTTCAAAATTCGCCGCGCACGACGAAGATTCGGAGCGCGAAGCAAGGCTGATGGTGAGCGAAAAGATTTTCGCGGCTTTCGAGGCCGGCGCCAATTGGCTGGCCGGCGCGAGCCCGGGTTCAATCATCGCGCGCTATCGCGAGCACGTCGCCGCCAATGCCAGGCGACTTTCGCAGGGCTAATTGACAACGACCCGCGGCCGCCCGCACAGGGGGCGGTTGGCGTTGCCCGACGGGCAGCATTAGTGTGTGCTATGTCGCGATTACACCACCACTTAGTCAATGTCGCATTTTGCTGCACTCGATTTCTGATCGAATGCTTGACGCGCACCCCAAATCAGCGATTTTCTGTCCGGCGTCTCGTGCCCTCCAAGAGGGGCGTATCGCGATCGTCACGGACGTTGGGCGCGAGATGCGGTGGACGCTTTGGCGACGCAAGACGAACGTTGCTTTTGGCGGACGGCGAAGCCGTGTGGTCCTGACGCCCCGACGCTGGCGTCAAGTTTCGCGTGAAGCGATTCCTGCGAAGCGACAGTGGCAAAACAGCCCGGTCACTGGGGAGAGCCGGAATAAGCCGTAAACCATTGCGCAGGGAAGGTCGGAATGTTTCGGCGAACCTGTGGCGACGACGCTCGCGCGCTTTTTTGTTTGCGTGCGAGGCTGCGGGTGCATCGAGCACCCGGCTTTCCCTGCGCCCTCTGTTTTCTTTGGCGCGACGAATTGCTTGCACAACTCGGGCGCATTCGCGCCTGGAGAGTGCGGACGCGTGTGTCGGTCGTCATTGCGAGGAGCGAACGCGACGAAGCAATCCATTCTTTCTTTATGCCGCGGTATGGATTGCTTCGCTGGCCTCGCAATGACGATGACAGGGCTGTTTGAAATTCGAATCCGACTTTGTGATGCGGCGACCAAGCGCCGTAGGACAAAAAAATCTAGCTCAACTGGATCCACGCCGGGGCATGGTCGCTGGCGCCTTCTTCGCCGCGGATCTTGCGGTCGACGCCCGCCTTCACAAGACGCGGCGCAAGCTTCGGGCTCAACAACAAATGATCGAGCCGCAAGCCGGCGTCGCGCGGCCATCGGTTGCGTTTGTAATCCCAGAAGGTGAACATCGGCTTCGACGGGTGCAGCTTGCGGATCGCATCGGTCCACCCTTGCTCGACCAGCGACTTGAACGCGGCGCGGCTCTTCGGCTGGATCAGTGCGTCGTTGTCCCATGAGCGTGTTGGATAGATGTCAAGCTCGGCCGGCGCGACGTTGTAGTCGCCAACCAGCGCCACCGGCAGGTCCTGCTTGATAAATTTCGCGGCGTGCCGGCGCAGCCGCGCGAACCAGTCGAGCTTGAAGTCGAATTTCGGTCCCGGCTGCGGATTGCCATTCGGCAGATAGAGGCTGGTTACGATGATGCCGTTGACGGCGGCCTCGATATAACGCGCCTCCGTGTCGTCGTTGTCTCCCGGCAATTCCGTCCTGATCAGGACCGGATCGGCGTTGCGTGCGAGGATGGCGACGCCGTTCCAGGTCTTTTGTCCGCGCCAAACCGCGCCGTAGCCGGCCTTTTCGATTGCATCAACCGGAAAATGGGCATCAGCCGACTTCAGCTCTTGCAGGCAAACCACGTCGGGTCTTGCCGCGCGCAGCCAGCGCAACAAGTTCGGCAGGCGGCGGTTGATATTGTTGATGTTGAATGTCGCGATCTTCATGTAGAGAGAAGCCGATCGTGTCCCACCGGAGGTCCCATGTCGATATTACGCTTCGCCCTCATCGTCTGCGCAATCGGATTCTCCGGTTTAGCCCTTGCGCAAACGCCGACCGCCGATCAGCGCGGCGCGTGCAAGGCCGATTATGAGAAGTTCTGCGCGGGCACGGCGCCCGGCGGCGGACGGATCGTTGCCTGTCTGAACAAGCAGCGCGATCAGCTCAGCGATACCTGCAAGAAAGCACTGGACAGCCAGAAGAAGCAATAAGGAGCGCCGCTTTACGGGGCGGCGACCGGAGGCTCTGCGGTACCCGTGGCTGCGCCGCCTTTATAGACGCGCGCGTAGCGCGAGCCGAGACTCGTCAGCACCTCGTAGCCGATGGTGCCGAAATGATGCGCGAGCTCGTCGACGGTGATGCCCTCGCCGAGCAGCGTCACCATGTGGCCGCGCCGCGCGGCGTTGGGCGGCACGTCGGTGACGTCGACAGCCATCAGATCCATCGAAATGCGTCCGGCGACCGGGCACCGCTTGCCGGCGACGATGACTTCGGCGCCGCGGGTGCCGTCACTGGCGCTTGCCGCGCGGAAGTACCCGTCGGCATAACCGGCGGATACGATGGCGAGCCTGGTCGGCCGTCGCGCGGTCCACGTTCCGCCGTAACCGACGGTTTCGCCGCGCTCGATATTGCGGAACTGGACGATGCGGGCCTTGAGCTCGACCACCGGCTGCATCGGATTGTCGGCCTCGGGTGTCGGGTTGACACCGTAGAGCGCTGCTCCCGGCCGCACCATGTCGAACTGGAATTGCGCGCCAAGGAAAATGCCCGAGGAATTCGACAGCGAAGCCGGCACGCCGGAAAACACGCTCGCGATCTCGCGAAAGGTCGTGAGCTGTCTGGCATTGATCGGGCTGTTGAGCTGCTCGGCGGAGACGAGGTGGCTCATGACGAGCGTAATGCCGTGATCGCCGGCGTTGATACGCGGGATGATTCCCTGGGCTTCCGTAATCGTGAGGCCGAGCCGGTTCATGCCGGTGTCGATGTGGATGGCGGCGCCGCCGCTCCACCCTGTCCGCCGGCAAAACACATCCCACTCGGCGAGCTCGTTGAGGTCGCCGATCACGGGCCTGCAGTCGATCCTGGCATAGGCCTCGCCGGAGTTCTGGAAGAAGCCATCGAGCGTGTAGATTGTGGCCGACGGTACGGCCGCGCGGACGGCAGCCGCTTCATCCAGCGTCGCGACGAAAAACGTCTTGCAGCCGGCGGCGGCAAGCGCACGAGCTACCGGTTCGGTGCCGCAACCATAGGCGTTCGCCTTGACCACGCCGGCACATTCGGCCGGTACCGCGGTCTTCTCCAGCTTGCGCCAGTTCGCAACGATGGCGTCGAGGTCGACGGTCAAGACGCCGGTCGAGGTGGCCAGCGCCGCCGCCTGGTTGGCCTCGGGCGAGAGAAGGGTGCTTTGCGGGATCGCTTTCGGATCGGAGACGATGTTCATGCCGCAGTTTTACGCGCCATGCCCCGCTGGTTCAACCGTGCAACGTGCCGGCCTCAATAGGTCCGATCCGGCAAATGGTTATCGTGGGTGAGGTCGCCAAAGCGCGTCACCGCGGCGTCGAATTGCAGTTCGACGGTACCGGTCGGACCGTGGCGCTGCTTGCCGATGATGACTTCGGCCTTGCCGTGCACCAGCGACATGTCGAGCTGCCATTTTTCATATTCAGGCGTGCCCGCGCGAGGCTCCTTATTGGCCAGATAATATTCCTCGCGGAACACGAACATCACGACGTCGGCGTCCTGCTCGATCGAACCGGATTCGCGCAGGTCCGACAGTTGCGGGCGCTTGTCGTCGCGGCTTTCGACCTGGCGCGACAATTGCGACAACGCAATCACGGGAACGTTGAGCTCTTTGGCCAGCGCCTTCAGGCTGGTGGTGATCTCGGTGACTTCCTGCACGCGGTTGTCGTTACCGCGCTTTCCCGATCCCTGCAGCAGCTGGATATAGTCGACCACCAACAGATCGAGGCCCTTCTGTCGCTTCAGCCGGCGCGCGCGCGCCGTGAGTTGCGAAATCGAAAGACCGCCGGTTTCGTCGACATAAAACGGCAGCGATTGCAGCTCGATCGAATAGTCGCGGATCTTGTCGAAATCGCCCTCGGTGATGCCGCCGCGGCGGATCGTGCTGGAGGGAATGCCGGTGCGCTCGGCGATGATACGGGTGGCGAGCTGTTCGGCCGACATTTCGCAGGAGAAGAAGCCGACGATGCCGCCATTGACCGATTTCGACGTGCCGTCGGCCTGAATCTCGGCGCGATGCGCTTTGGCCACGTTGTAGGCGATGTTGGTGGCCAGCGCGGTTTTGCCCATGCCAGGGCGGCCGGCAACGATGATGAGGTCGGAGGGCTGCAAGCCGCCCATCTTGATGTCGAGATCGCGCAAGCCTGTCGCAATGCCCGAAAGCTTGCCGTCGCGCTGGAACGCCTTGGCCGCCATATCGACGGCAACCGTAAGCGCTTGGGCGAAACGCTGGAATCCGCCGTCGTAACGGCCGGATTCCGCAAGCTCATAAAGCTTGCGTTCGGCATCCTCGATCTGCGCCCGAGGCGCGAAATCCACCGGCGCCTCGTAGGCGACATTGACCATATCCTCGCCGATGCCGATCAGGTCGCGCCGCAGCGCCAGATCGTAGATCGTGCGCCCGTAGTCCTGCGCATTGATGATCGTGGTTGCTTCCGCGGCGAGGCGGGCAAGGTATTGGCCGACCGTCATGCCGCCGATGTCGGTCTCTGCGGGCAAAAAGGTCTTCAGCGTCACCGGGGTTGCGAT
>Ga0209153_1000034_pt1 | contig 67263 bp, 47 predicted proteins | sample GraSoiAngelo_120_FD_185877 | JGI IMG/M metagenome (GOLD analysis project Ga0209153, IMG submission 185877) | Grasslands soil microbial communities from the Angelo Coastal Reserve, California, USA - 14_0919_09_20cm (SPAdes) (version 2) | ecosystem: Environmental > Terrestrial > Soil > Grasslands ... | reverse complement strand
TCTCGCGATACGCCGCGGGAATCTCGTAGTTTTTCGGCAGCTTGCCGGCACCTTTGGCGGCGCGCGCCAACTCGTCCTGAACGCGCGAATCAGAGACGCCGAGCATGGCCGCGATCACGTCGGCGTCCGACTTCCCCCTGACGTCGGCGATGCCGTATTCGGTGACAAAGACGTCGCGCAAGTGCCGCGGAATGGTCTCGTGGCCGTAAGTCCAGCGGATATTCGATTGCGTCTTGCTGCCGGCCTGTCGCGTCGATTCCAGCGCGAGGATCGAGCGCGCTCCCTTCAGGGCGAAGGCTTGCGCCACGAAATTATACTGGCCGCCGACGCCGCTGACGACCTGGCCGTTTTCGAGCCCGTCCGAAATTGCCGCCCCCATCAAGGTCGCCATCATCGCATTGTTGATGAAGCGGGCATCGACCCGGGCGCCGCGCTTCTTGTCCTCTTCGCCGTAGAGCTCATTGGTGAAAGACACCGGCATCATCTGGATCCGGGCGATCTGATCCGGCGTCATCTCGCGCAACGCGTGATAGAACGATTTGGGTCCGAGAAAGAACGCGCCGTGCAGCACGGTGCCGTCGACCTCGCGCTTGAGGATGCCTGCCTCGATCAGGCCAAGAAACGCCTCGAACAGCATTTCGCTGACGCCGTAGAGACCTTTTTCGAAGGGTCCGGTCTCCAGAGCAGAGGATGGCTCGGTTGCGGGCGAAAGCCGCTTCATGATCGCATGAAATCGCGCATTGTTGTTGTGACGGACGATCAAACCCTGCGCCAGCGCATCGCCCACCTGCCCGATGCCGATCTGCAATGTGCCGCCGTCGCGCACGAGACCCGCGGCATGCAGCCCGATGGCATATTTGGTGTCGCCGATCGGCTCGGACGGCGGCGCCAGCAACGGGAAATCGGTGGCGGGGCCGTCGAGCACCGCGCTGAATTCGTCGGCCGGCAAATCGCCCAAGCCGGGCATGAACGGCAGCTCGGAATTGACCTGGCCGACCAGCTTGAACGATGCGCCACCTTGCGCGCGGGCACGCAGGATATCCAGCGTCGTGTCGGTGTTGCAGCTCAGGCTGTAGCGGGTGACGCCGTCGACGACGCGTTTCGCCACCAATTGGGTGACGACATTGAGACCGCGCGCCAGCAGATACGACGCGGCATGGGTATAGTTGGCCGAAATATAGTGCTGCTGCGCATAAGGCATGTGCAGCCACTTTCCGGCCAGAAAGAAAAACTCGATCACGCTCACGTTGGGAGGCAAAGTGCCAGCATGCAGCGCGTTGGCATAAGCAAGATCCGGGTAACCGCCGAACAGGCGGTCGATCACGGGCGCGATGAAGCGGTGCTCGATCAGGTTCTTTGGCCTTGGCTTCTCCAGCGTCAGCGCGGAAAACAACGTCAGGCGGATCGAACGATCGGCGACCGCGCGCGCATAGAGCGCATTGATGACGTGGTTGGCCTTGCCGAGCCCAAGCGGCAGGCCGACCACCAGATTGGTCCCGACATCGCGGATGATGTCCTCTGCGATGGCCTCGGGCTCGGAGAAAAGTTTCGGCATCAAGTGCAGGCCCGGGCGAATCGGAAGCGGCGTCCAGATTCGGACGCTAGCCAAGCTATAACGCATTTGTGCCTGTCTGTGACGAACCGGCAACAACGGCGGATTGAATTCATTGGGTTTCTGCCTTCGGCGGTTTGCCTGTGGCCGGGGCGCCCCCTAAACAGGTAAAAATATGGCGGTCGGCCCTCGGCAAGGGTGGACGGCCGGGTTTGCTGCAGGAACGCATGATTGGGTGTGCCGCTAGAGTTGGCAACGCGAGAGGGCACGTGCTTCGATTGGGCATTTGCCTTAGCGTCGCAACCTGCGTTGCGTTTGCAGCCGCCTCGGCTTTTGCCGAGAGCCTTCCCGAGGCCTTAGCCAAGGCCTATCAGACCAATCCTCAGCTCAATGCGGAGCGGGCGCGCCAGCGCGCCACCGACGAGAACGTGCCGCAGGCGCTCGCCGGCTACCGGCCGCAGATCGTCGCAAGCCTCAGCGCAGGCTTGCAGGCGGTCCGCAATCTCCTGCCCGACAATATGGTGCAGTCGGCGGCCCTAAAGCCCTGGCAAATCGGGGTGACGGTGAGTCAGACGCTGTTCAACGGTTTCAAGACCGCAAACAGCGTGCGGGTTGCGGAATTGCAGGTGCAGTCGGGCCGCGAGGCGCTGCGCAACGTCGGGCAAGGCGTGTTGCTCGATGCGGCGACCGCCTACAGCAACGTGCTGGCCAACCAGTCACTGGTCGAAGCCCAGCGCTCCAATGTCGAATTTCTGAGGGAGACGCTGCGTATCACCCAACGGCGCCTGAAGAACGGCGACGTCACCGAGACCGACACCGCGCAGGCCGAAGCGCGGCTCAGCCGCGGCCTTTCGGACGTCAATGCCGCCGAGGTCAACCTCGCCGTCAGCCAGGCGACTTATACCCAGGTAATCGGCAATCCGCCCGCGCAGCTTCGGCCCGCCGAGACCGTCGATCGCTATGGGCCGCGGACTCGGGAAGATGCGATTTCGATGGCGTTCAAGGAGAATCCCGCCGTAACGGCGGCGGGCTTCGACGTCGATGTCGCCTCGACCTCGATCCACGTCGCCGAAAGCAGCCTGATGCCCACCGTCACCGTACAGGGCAGCGCCAGCCGCGCCAGGGACACCGATACGTCGCTTACCACCACCGCAACCGATCAGGCGTCGATCATCGGTCAGATCACCCAGCCAATTTACGACGGCGGCACCGCGGCCTCCCAAACCCGGCAGGCCAAGGAAATGGCCGCACAAAGCCGCATGGTGCTCGATCAGGTCCGCAACCAGGCGCGTACCGCAGCGGTCAGCGCATGGGTTGCCAATGAAGGCGCCAAGGTCGCGGTAACCGCATCGGAATCCGAAGTGCGCGCCGCTGGCATCGCATTGGAGGGCGTCCGCAAGGAAGCGTTGGCCGGCCAGCGCACCACCGTCGATGTGCTTAACTCGCAGCAGGATCTGATCTCGGCGAAAGCGCGGCTGATCGGCGCACAGCGCGATCGCGTGATCGCCTCCTACACCCTGCTCACCGCCGTCGGCAGGCTCGACGTCAAGACGCTCTCCCTCAACACGCCGGACTATCTGCCCGAAGTGCACTACCATCAGGTGCGTGACGCCTGGCACGGCCTGCGCACGCCGTCGGGGCAATAAATTCGAGCGGACGGATGAAGAACCGCCGCCGCAGCGCGAGATACGCTTGCAGCGCCTGCATGCCCGCGAGACCGTGCACTTCGGCGCCGACGCGGTGGGGACCCGGCGGCTGTCTCTACGGATTCTGACTTCCGCCGCACGAGGCCGCCGCCGTCGGCTGCGCCATTTCATCACGATAGGTGTGCAGCCAGCTGGCGGCTTTGCGCAAACCGCCGAATGGGAACAGGTGAAATCCGCTGATCGCTGCGGTCGCAGCCCTTGGCGCCGACTGCAGGCCGCGCACGACGTCGTCCGGCCCGGCATCTGTCAACAGCCGGCCGTAGCGGCCGATCTGGCCGCGCAGCGCCCGCATCGAATTGCCGATCCCGCAGCGAAGCGCAAATTTCATCAGCGTGGCCACCGTTGCAGGACCCGCGAGCCCGACAATCACGGGCAAGCCGATGCCACGCGCATCGAGTTCACCGAGCCACTTAAGGATCGGCGCGCTTTCGAAACAGAACTGCGTCAGGACATCTACCCGGATGTTCGACTGGCGGCCCCAGTCCTGCCAGGCTTCGAGCGCCTTGAAGGTCGCGGTCGCGCTCAGATAGGGATGGCCTTCAGGATGGCCGGCAACGCTGATCGAGGCGAAGCCATGGGCTTCGATCAATCCGCTGGCGCAGACATCGTGGCTCGATTTGAACGGCCCCTTGGCGGCCACGACATCGCCCGCGACGAGGAGCACGCGGGTAACGCCGGCCTCCCCGCGCGAGCGTGCCAGAAAATCGTCGAGCGCCTCGCGTGAGGCGATCTCGCGCGCGGCGATATGCGGCACCGGATTGAAGCCGGCGAGGCGCAGCGCGGCAGCGGTCTCGATGTTGTGGCGATAATTGTCGCCAGGCAGGAAGGTGATTGTGACATCCGTGCCTCTAGCGAAATGATCCCGCAACTCCTGCAATTGATGGCCGCGCGAGGACACTTCGACGGAAGCCGACGCCAGCAGCGCGGCGAGATGGCCGGATGGTGCATGATCGGGCACGGTCACGGGCTGCTCCGAAAACTCAGGCCGGCGCACGGCGGCGCGAAATCACATAGGTCTCATCGTTGAACCAGAGGCCGCCATGCTTCTTCAGTACCCGGTCGGTCGCCTCCAGATAGCGGCCGTCGCGCACGACTTCCGACAGCCTGACATCCTCGATCTGCGCCACATAGATCGCGGCGTTCCAGGCAGCGAACAGCGTCGAGGTGCCGATCGGACCGGAGACCTCGTCCGGCAGCGTGTGCATGTGATAGCGGAAGATCGAACGGGCATCCGAGGAGGCATTGAAATTGTAATGCCGCGCGGCGGCGCCAAGCTCATGCTTGACCTGCCGCAGGATCGCATAACGATCGGTCTTGAAGGGATCGTCGCCGGGCCAGACCTGATCGATGATCTCGATGCCGGGATCGTGGCCGTGCGAATGGATGCCGATCAGCCGGCCGCCGGGCCGCAATGCCCGCGCCAGCGGCGTCACCACTTTCGACGCCTTGAATTCGACGCTGGCGCGCGCCCGATAGGGCTGCGAGGCGAGCACCAGATCGTAATCGGCCATCACGCGTCCGGGCCTTGGCATGATCGGGTCGAGCAGGAAGGAGTGATCCTCGCGCCGCAACGTCAAGACGATCGGACGCGTATAGACCGGGTTGCCGGTGGTTGGGCTGATCCCGGCCCGCCAGTTCTCGGCCAGGAACCCTTCGAGCTCGCCGATCTGCTCGGCAAACCCGTGCGCGGTATTGCCCGAGAGCGCCACATCCTTCCAGATCAGGCCTTGCGCTGACGTCACCGAGCGCGGCGTCAGCCATGGCGCCTCGGCATAATAGAGGTTGGTGACGACAAGCACGGTGGCAGGATGCTCGAATAGCCGGTCTGCCATTTTCTCGAGCATCATGCGGACGTCTTCGAAAGATATCTCCTTGGCGACGACGTAGAGCGGCATGGTCGGAAACCGCGCGTGCAGCGAGCGCATGACCCGCGACAGCACGGTGCCATCGCCGACGCCGGCATCGAACAGCCGAAGCGCGGGCGGCGCAGGCTGCAGGTTGCCCAGCTCGAGCGAAACCCGGTTGGCGATCTCGGTCTTTTCGCTGCAGGTCGAGACGAACAGCAGATATTTTTGCCGGTTGTCGAAGAAGCGGAAACCAGCCGGCGCGATATCGGTCGCGACCGCCGCGCCATTGACGGCCTTGGCCGCGAACGGCTTGTCTTGCGGCGACGGCTGCGCGGCGCGGTGCTCCGACAGATAGGCGCGGACCTTGTCCAGCGTGCCGGTCGTGATCTTGGCGCCGTCGCGCAGCCGCGACACCAGCTTGCCGTCGTTGACGACGAGGCGGCCGAAGGTCGATTCGGCCGTATGGGTCGCGCGGCAAAAGTCCCGGATCTCGCCCAGGATCTGGTCGGAGGTTCCGGCAGCGCCCCCGCTTTGGCGTTCCTCGATCCGCATGGTTGCTCTCCCCGCGGCTTCATCCGTTGTCTCGAGATCAAGGGACACTCGTTGGGACGCGTCAACCACAAATCGAGTGGGCAGGATATATGGGCATATGCCCACAAGCGGCCGGGCAGGTTTTCGGCGGAAAACACCCTCCGTTTCACCGCGCCCGGCGCGAGAAGAGCGAGATCAGCACCGGCAGGGTAACCAGGATGACGACGGGCGCCAGCATCATGCCAGTGACGACGACGACCGCGAGCGGCTTCTGCACCTGCGACCCGATGCCCGCCGACAGCGCCGCCGGCAGCAGCCCGACGCCTGCGACCACGCAGGTCATCAGCACGGGGCGCAGTTGCAACTCGCCGGTGCGGATCACGGCGCTGATCCGGTCAAGGCCTTCGTCGATCAGCTGATTGAACTGCGACAGGATGATGATGCCGTCCATCACCGCGATGCCAAACAGCGCGATGAAGCCGATCGCGGCCGACACGCTGAACGGGATACCTGAAATCAGGAGCCCCAGCACGCCGCCGAAGATCGCCATCGGGATCACGCTCATCGCCAGCAGCGTGTCGATCATCGAGCCGAAATTGAACCACAACAGGATCGCAATCAGCGCAAGCGAGATCGGCACCACGATCGACAGCCGCTTGATGGCGTCCTGCAAATTGCCGTACTCACCGACCCATTCGAGTCGCGAGCCCGCAGGGAGCTGGACTTGCGCCGCGATCTTGTCCTGCGCTTCGCCGATCGCGCCGCCGAGATCGCGTTCGCGCACCGAGAACTTGATCGGCAGATAGCGCTCCTGCTGTTCGCGGTAGATATAGGCCGCGCCCGACACCAGGTTGATCGAGGCCACCTCGCTTAGGGGTATCTGCGTGACCGTGCCGTTCGGCCCTGCCGCTCCGATCCTCAAGTTCTGGATCGCCTCGGCGCTCTTGCGATATTCAGGCGCCAGCCGAACGATGATCGGGAAATGGCGATCACTGCCCGGCTCATAAAGATCGCCTGCGGTATCGCCGCCGATCGCCACCTTGATGGTGGCGTTGATGTCGCCCGGCGCGAGCCCATACCGCGCGGCCTTGGCGCGGTCGATATCGATCTGGATGGTGGGCTGGCCAAGCGAGGTGAACACCGCAAGGTCAGTGACGCCCTGAACGGTCCCTAGCACCGATTTGATCTTGTTGGCGGTATCGGTCAGCGCCTGGAGATCGTTGCCGTACAGCTTGATCGAGTTCTCGCCCTTCACGCCCGAGACCGCTTCGGACACATTGTCCTGCAGATACTGCGAGAAATTGAACTCGACGCCGGGAAACTGATCGTCCAGTTGCTTGAGCAATTGCGCGGTGAGTTCGTCCTTGTCGTGGGTGCCCGGCCACTCGCTGACGGGCTTTAACGGCGCAAAGAACTCGGCATTGAAAAAGCCTGCGGCGTCGGTGCCATCATCAGGGCGGCCGTGCTGCGACACCACGGCTTCCACCTCGGGCCGGCTGCGGATCAATTTCCGCATCTCGTTGACATAGGCGTTGCCCTCCTGCAGCGAGATGGTCGGCGGCAGGGTGGCGCGAATCCAGAGATTACCCTCTTCGAGCTTGGGCAGGAATTCCAGGCCTAGCAGGCGGCCGAAGACGAGGGTCATCGCCACAAGCGCGATAGCGCCGGCCATGATGATATTTCGGTTGCCGACCGCCCAGTTCAACACCGGCACATAGAGGCGGTGCAGGAACGCCATGATCCGCGTTTCGGTCTCGTGCACGTGCGAGGGCAGGATGATCGCGCTCAAGGCGGGCGTCACAGTGAAGGTCGCAAGCAGGCCGCCCGCCAGCGCGTAGGCATAGGTGCGCGCCATCGGCCCGAAGATGTTGCCCTCGACGCCGCTCAGGGTGAACAGCGGCAGGAACGCTGCAACGATAATGGTGGCGGCAAAGAAGATCGACCGCGACACGTCGGCAGCAGCGCTCAGGATGGCATGGCTCTTCATGCCCATTGCGGTCTCGGTCGAAATATAGCTCTGCTCGACCTCGGACAGCGGCGTGGTTTGCGTCAATCGCCGGAAAATCGCCTCCACCATGATCACGGTGGCATCCACGACCAGCCCAAAATCGATCGCGCCGACCGACAGCAGATTGGCGGATTCCCCCCGCAGCACCAGGATGATGACGGCGAAGAACAGCGCGAAGGGAATCGTGGCGCCGACGATCAACGCGCTTCTGAGGTCGCCGAGGAAGATCCATTGCACCAGCACGATCAGCAGGATGCCGACCACCATGTTGTGCAGCACCGTCGAGGTGGTGAGATCGATCAGATCCTTGCGGTCATAGATCCGCTCGATGTGCACGCCGGGCGGCAGGACGTTGGATTTGTTGATGGATGCGACCAGTTGCTCGACGCGCAGAATCGTCGGCGAGCTCTGCTCGCCCCGGCGCATCAGCACGATGCCCTGCACGATGTCGTTGTCGTCATCCAGACCGGCAATTCCGAGCCGCGGTTTCTCGCCGACGGTCACGGTCGCGACATCCTTGACCAGCACGGGATTGCCGCTGCTCTGCGACACCATGGTATTGGCGAGATCGTCCATGGAACGGATCAGGCCGACGCCGCGCACCACGGCGGACTGGGTACCGATATCGACGGTATTGCCGCCGACATTGATATTGGAATTACTGACGGCCTGCAGCATCTGCGGCAATGTCAGGCCGTTGGCGATCAGCTTGTTGAAATCCACCTGCAGTTCGTAGGTCTTGGTCTTGCCGCCCCATCCGGTGACATCGATCACGCCGGGCACCGCGCGAAACCGGCGCTGCAGGACCCAGTCCTGCAGCGTCTTCAGATCGCGCACACTGTAGTTCGGCGGGCCGACCAGCCGATAGCGGTAGATTTCGCCGATAGCGCTTAGCGGCGAGATCGCGGGCTGCACGCTGCCGGGCAACGGCGGCATTTGGCCCAACCGGTTCAGCACCTGCTGCAGCGCTTCATCATAGGTGTAAGCGAACGAGAATTGCACCTTGACGTCTGACAATCCGTACAGGGAGATGGTGCGGATCGTGGTGACGTTCTTGATGCCGGTGACCTGGGTCTCGATCGGAATGGTGATGTAACGCTCGATCTCTTCCGCCGACAATCCCGGGCTTTGCGTCACGACGTCCACCATCGGCGGCGTCGGGTCCGGATAGGCTTCGATGTTGAGCTGATTGAATGCAATGAGGCCGCCGATCAACACGGCGACGAAGACGCCCACCATCAAGTAGCGGCGCTCGACTGCGATGGCGACAAGGCGATCCATTCAGGTCAATTTCAACGTGCTGAAGGCGAGAGGCACCGCTAGCTGCCCGATGCCGCGCGGTCAATGAAGAGACTACCCTTTGTCACAATCCGCTCGCCGGGTTTCAGATTGCTCACGACCTCGACAAGATCGCCATTGACGAGCCCGGTCTTGATTTGCCGGAGTTCGACCGATCGATCGTCATGGGCGACCCAGACCCGGACCTGGTCGGCTTCGTAGATCAAGGCCTGCTTCGGCACCGCGGCCGCGGGGTGATCGCCCTTGGAATAGATCGTGACGGTGGCGAACATCTCCGGCTTCAGCACGCCTTCCCTGTTGTCGATGGTGGCGCGAACCAGCAGCCGGCGGGTCGCCGGATCGATCGCGGCCGACACGTAGGAGATGCGCGCGATCAGCGGAAGGCCGGGCAGCGCCATGACATTGACTGAGATTTCCTGGCCCACCGACACGATCGCGGCATCGCTTTCGCGAACGAACGCAATGAGCCAGACGGTGGAGAGATCGCCGATCACAAAGACCGGATCGCTGGCGCCTGCGTTGACATATTGGCCGGGGCCGATCTTGCGCTGCACGACCGTGCCCGAGATCGGCGAATAGATCGTGATCTCCGGATTGATGGTGCTCTTGCTCTGAAAGGCGGAAATGGCCTCGTCGGTGAAGCCCAAGATGCGCAGTTTCTTGCGCGCCGCTTCCAACGCGGTCGCCGACGAGCGCATGTCGTTCTGCGCCTGCACTTGGTTGGCCTCGGCCTGCTGGTAATCCTTTAGCGGCACGGCCTTGCCCTCGTACAGGTCCTTCGCCCGCTTGTACTGTATCTCCGCGAGGTCGAGCGCCGACTTCGCCTTGTTCATGCCGGTCATCGCCGCGATAAAGTCATTCTGCGCCTGTACGGTATCGGCGGCCTCGATCGTGAACAGCGGCTGTCCCTGCGTGACAGTGTCGCCGGGCCGGGCGAGGAGCTTGGTGACGCGGCCAGCGTAAGGCGAAAATACCGGCGTCGAGCGATCCTCATCGACCGCGACCTTGCCTTCGGTGACGTGCTCGGCCCGGAACGCTTTTTCGCTCACCGGCTCAATGGTCAGGGTGGCCCATTCGGACGGCGTCGGTGTGAAATTCTGCGCGCCTTTCCGGGATTGGCTGGAGACCTCGGAATTTCCCTTGTTCGCCACGCCGACGTGCGAAAGCCCATAGACCGCGGCGCCGACAAGCACCAGCAAGGCCACCATAGTGGCCTGCTGTTTTCTTGTAAGATGCTGCAATCGCTGAATAAATTCAGACACGGTGGGGTCCAGTCACTTCGGCGATGATTCCGGCAAATGACTGCCTCATCGGTGCGCTAATAGTGCCGAATTGATGTTATAGACAACCTAAAAAGCGCAGCTAGCCTTACCGTTTTGGCGTTAAAATCTTGCAACAAGTCAGCCGCGCGCGGGCCATTGCGGCGCGTGGCTGCCCAGCGGCATCGCCGGACGCGCCCAGAACGCAGGCGTTTGCGACAGCACCGCCGAATGGCTGATAGCCTGCAGCCGACCGAAGCCCGAGGGCACCTCTTCGACGAACGGGCGCACGGCTTCACCCTTCAAATCCTCCGTCTTCAATCCCTCAGCAACGCGGCCTAGATTCCAGAGCCAGCGCCCGGTCTGCGCCAGCGACACGCGAACGTGCCAGCTTCCACCTTCGCGCGAATGGCGTGCTTTGGCCATCATCGCGCCGAACGCCATCAGATAGCCGCTGGCGTGATCGAGCATCTGCGCCGGCAATTCTTTCGGCCCGTCGATGCCGGCGGCCTCTCCTTCGGCATGATTGAATCCCGTCGTGGTCTGCACCAGCGAGTCGAAGCCGCGGCGCTCCGACCAGGGTCCGGCATGGCCGTACGCCGACAGCGAGACATAAACGATGCCGGGGTTGATCCGTGCCGCCTCCTCCGGCGAGAAGCCGAGCGACGCGATCGCCCGCGGCCGATATCCTTGCGAAAAAATATCCGCCTGCGCCAGAAGACCGCGCAAGGTGCCCTGCCCCTGCTCGCTCTTGAGCTCGATGAATGCCGCAAGCTTGCCGCGGCCGGTATCGACGGTGAGCCATGGAATCGCCGGCAGATCGGGACCCGAGATCAACAGCACATCGGCGCCGTGCACCGCGAGCGTGCGGCCTGCGACCGGACCCGCAATCACCCGCGACAGATCGAGCACCCGCACACCCGCGAGCGGGCGATCACCGGCAGGCCACGGTCTTGGCGGCGCATCGCCGATCTTTTCGATCGAAAGCGGCGGCAACTCCGAAAGCGCCTTGGCGTGTGGCGTCGCCGACCATTCGTCATGCGAACGCATCAGCGCCACCACAGCACCGCCGGCATAGGCCGCGGTCTCGAACGCTTCGCCGTCCCATTGCATCAACGCGGCCTGGATATCGTCGCGCTCCGGCTTGCAAGCAAGGACCTTGCACACGGCATCGCGATGATGGGCGAAGTTGGTATGCAGCCGCGCGAAACGCCGATCGCGCGTGCGATAGATTCCGGCAGTCGGATCCCATGTCGGCGGCGGCGGTTTGCCATCGACGCGCAAATAGCGCTCGCTGCGGCATTCAGTGACCGCGCGAGCCATGTCGACCGCGACATCCTGCCGCTGCCCGCTGCGCAATTTCCAGATCTCGGCGGCGGCAAGCCCGGCCGCGGCGATCGAGGCTTGCGCGGCGGCGGCGACGCGAAACGACGACGGCAGTTGCGCCTCTTCTCCCGTCAGCGTGACGGCGTCGAGCGCGGCGATGTCGCCGCCGGCGAGCGTCCAGAGATCGGCCAGAATTTCGCGAGGCGTTTGCATGCCGGGATCCTTGAGCGAGCGTCGCGACATTATCACTATGGTCATCATCCGAGAAAGCGGCTTCACTGTCATTTGCGAGGAGCCAACGGGTCGCAGTGACGTGTACTGATTTCAGGTATGAGTCCGCGCTCTCGCGGCGCAGATAGCGTCCGAGCGGTGCATGAATCTTTCGCCCCAATAGAGGGCGTGGGGAATGCCGGATGCCAAATGCACCCGCAGCCTCGCACGCAAACAAAAAAGCGCACGAGCGTAGTCACCACAGGTCCACCGGGATCACCCGACATTCCCGCACGCGAAGGTTTTAACGGCTTATAACGCGCTCTCCCCGGCGACGAATTCGTCTTGTCACCGTCATTGGCGAATTAACGACATGTCCGCACCCGGTTGGGCCGACATGCCTCCGCCAACTTGACACCAGCAACGGGTGCCAGGACCACGCGGCTTTGCCGTCCGCTTCAGCGCCGTTCGTCTCGCGCGTTCCTGATCGCTCACGGGAAACCCGCCCTGCGATCAGCTTTCGCGCGCCAGCGCTGCCGCGTCCACCGCATCCCGCCCAACGTTCGTGACGATGGCCAACGCCCCTCCTATCGAGGCGGGATGGCGAAAGTTGTAGGAGTGATTTGCCCGACGGGTTAAGGGAAATATTTTTGCAAGGGGGACTGGACGACCCAAATCACGTTGAATCGGCTCGACAAATTAAGATTTGCGCGCACGCGGTTTAAGCCCGAAGGCGATGCTAGCGAACCGAGAACCCGTAGGGCGGGTTGGAGCCGAAGGCGTAACCCGCCATCTTGGCGATTCATAACGGCGGATCACGATCCGCCCTACGTGCTGCGCCGTGCTCAGAGCTTGGTCGCCGCCCGCGACAGGAGCTTCCAGTCGTTGCCCTGCTTCTGCCAGTTCATCAGGATGTGTAGGTTCTGCGGAGTTTTCTTGCCGTCGGCAAATTCCTGCTCGCCAACAAAGTTGAAGCGCACGATGGCCGCCGGCCCGACGATGCGGATCGTGGGGTCCTTGTATTCGAGCGAGGTCCATTTGTAATTTGCGGTGGCAATGCCGTTGAGGAGAGACGTCTTGGTGTCGATCTTGGCGTTTGAGTGGCTGTAGCTGAGCTCTTCCGCACAGATCGAGGCGATCACCTCGGTATTGCCGGCAGCCTGGGCGGCACGGAAGGCTTCGAGGTTCTTTGCAATTGCATCCTCGTCTGCGCCGGCAAAGGCGGGAACGGCGCTCAAGAGGCCAAGCGCAAGCACAGGAAAGGCGAGCTGACGGCGATCGATTTGCATGGCATTTCCTCCTGTTTTGATCGTGTCGACAGTCTTGCAGTTGGGCTGCAGCTTGTCGAGAACTTGGCAGGCCTTCTCAAGCGACGCGGCGGGTCGTCTCAAATTGTTGGAACGCAATATCGCTCTTGCCCAGACCCGTTTCCGGATTACCCCTCAGCTTGTAGCTCGTAGGGCGGGTTGGAGCCGAAGGCGTAACCCGCCATCTTGGCGATTCATAACGGCGGATCGCGATCCGCCCTACGAGCCCGTTTCCTGTTGCTGGCCTAAGCCGATCTGATGGCTTATCCTGTGGCCAGGGGAAGGCCATGAGACGACGTTCTGGAACGGGCGGACCGAATAAATCGCGAGGCCGCACGGCGGTCCCGCGAAAGCGCCGCAAGGCGCCAAAGGCAGTGCGCGTCTCCAGCGTCGCGAAAAAAGTCGAAAGCGCCGCGAAAACGGACGTCACACAACTTGCCCTTGAACTTCAGGAAGCCAGGGAGCGGCAGGCAGCGACAGCCGAGGTCCTGAGCCTCATCTCTGACTCGCCGACCGATCTCCTGCCGGTGTTTGACAGGATCGTCAAGAACGCAGCGCGGCTCTGCCAGAGTGTGCTGAGCGCCGTCTATCGCCGCGATGGGGACCATGTTCACCTGGTCGCGCACGATCAATTCTCCCCGGAATCGGTGGCGGCGGTGCGCAAAGCCTATCCTGCTCCGCTCACAAGCGAAAATCTGATCTCGGTCGCACTGCGCGAGCGGCGCGTCGTGCACGAGCCGGATGTGCTCGTCTCCGGCGGATACAGCGAGCTGCAGCGAACGTCGGGCTATCGCAGCATCCTCATCGTGCCCATGCTTCGCGACGAGGTCGCTATCGGCGCTATCGCCGTCATGCGGCTTGAACCGCAATTGTTCCCCAAGGCGCAGGTCGAGCTCCTGAAAACCTTTGCCGGTCAGGCGGTCATCGCCATCGAGAACACACGGCTGTTCGCTGAGCTGCAGGAACGCACCCGGCAATTGTCGCAATCGCTTGAAGGTCTACGCGCCGCGCAAGACAATCTGGTACAGACCGAGAAGCTAGCCGCTCTGGGACGGCTCGTGGCGGGAGTAGCTCACGAGATCAACACCCCCGTCGGTACCAGCCTGACCGTAGCCTCGGCATTCGACAAGACCAATCGATTTGAAGCCGATGTCGCAAGCGGCAATGTGCGCCGGTCGATCCTGACTGAATTTATTGCGGTAAGCCGGGAGGCGGCATCGCAGATCATGATCAATCTTGGTCAAGCGGCCGACTTGATACAGTCGTTCAAGCAGGTTGCGGCCGATCGCAACGTTTCGGATCGCAGACGCTTTGATCTCGGCCAGGTGACCAGACAGGTTGTTAAAGGACTCCGGTTCGGACTGCGAAGTCAAAATCTGACAGTCAGCGTCGAATGCGAGCCCGATCTCGCCATGAACAGCTATCCCGGACCTTACGGCCAGGTGCTCACCAACCTGGTTCTCAATTCCGCGGCGCACGCCTTTCCAGACGGCGCACGAGGATCCGTCCATATTGCGGCGCAGGCGTCGGGCAAGGACGGTGTTGAAGTGCTGTTTTCAGACGATGGCTGCGGAATGAGCCCGGAGGTCAAGCGCACCCGTTTTTCACAACCCGGCGCGACCAGGGCAGCACCGGCTTGGGTTTGCACATCGTCCACAACATCGTGACCAATCGCTTGGGTGGCCGGATCAATTTGGAAACCAGGCCTGGCGCGGGAACGAAAATCCAGCTCATCGTGCCGCGCGAAGCGCCGTTGTGAGTTTGCTGCAGGATAATGCGTGTCGAACGACCTGAGTTCGCGGCGGTTGATCCAGGACCTCGGCAACGAGACTAGGCTGCCCGGACTGTCGCGAGGAAACTCTCGACCTCCAGCTTCAGCCGCTCGGACTGCTTGGCGAGCTCGCCGGCCGAACCGAGCACCAGTTCGGCGGCAGTTCCCACCTGGCACGATGCCTGCGTCACGCCGGCAATGTTTTGCATGCCCCCCTGCGTGCCCTGCGCGGCCTGCTGCACGCTGCGGGCAATTTCCTTGGTCGATCCACCCTGCTCGTCCACCGCGGTGGCGATCGTTGTCGCGATCTCGTCGATCTGCCCGATGGTGGCGCCGATCTCGCGTATGGCTTCGGCCGTTGTCCCGGTAGCGTCGCGGATCGCCTGGATCTGATCGGCGATCTCCTCCGTCGCCTTCGCGGTCTGGGTCGACAGCGCCTTCACTTCGCTTGCAACCACGGCAAAGCCCTTGCCTGCCTCGCCGGCTCGCGCGGCTTCGATCGTCGCGTTCAAAGCCAACAGGTTGGTCTGTGCGGCGATGTTTTGAATGAGCCCCATCACCTCCCCAATCTTCTGTGTCGCCTCCAGCAACCCTTCGACCATTGCGTTGGTGCGATCGGCCTGAGCAACGGCGCTTTGCGCTATCGATGCCGAGTGAGCAATCTGACGGGAGATTTCCTGCCCCGATGTCGAAAGTTCCTCCGCCGCGGCAGCCACGGTCTGCACATTCGCCGTGGTCTGTTGCGCGGCTGCGGCGACGGTGGTGCTCTGCCGGGTCGTCTCCTTCGCGATTGCGGACAGCGATTGCGCCGAACGCTGCATTTCGGCGGCTGCGGAAGCGGCGCCGGCGACAATTCCGCCGACGCTGTTCTCGAACTCGCCCGCGATCCGGTTCATGGCCGATTTCCGTTCCGCCGCGGCGCGCGCCGCCGTCTCCTCCCGCTCTGCGCGGAGACGTTCGGCGTCGATCAACTGATTCTTGAAAATGGCGAGGCTCCGCGAGATATGGCCGATCTCGTTACGATGCTCAACGAACGGGACCGCAACGCTCAAGTCGCCCTTCGCCAGATCGTCCATGACGCCGCATATCGCTCCGAGCGGAGCAACCAGACCGCGACCGAGAGCGAATGCAGCCAATCCCGCGATGAGCAACCCCGCCAGACCGCCCGCGGCGATCCAGACGGCGCGGTCAAACACCACCGCGTCGATATCGTCGGTATAGACGCCTGCCTGGATTGCGAGCAGCTTGTCGCCCTCACCATACCCGCCGGCATAGGTGAGCTTCGGCAGCTCGGGACCGCCGGCCGCCTTCGGCACCTGGTATTCGAGAAAACCGCCGCCGCTACGGGCTTTGCCAACGATATTCTGAATCAGCAGCTGGCCTTGATTGTCCTTGTAGTCCCAGCGATTGACGTTGATGTATTTCGGGTTGGCGTGCACATAGGTGACGCCGGCATTGGCGCTGCCGGCGCCATAGACTCCCAGATAGTCAGCGGATTTTCCCCAGCGCATGGCGCCGATCGCATCGAAAGCAAGCTGCCGCGCTTCCTCCGCCGAGATCTTACCGGCTTTGGCTTTTTCCTCGTAGTTCGACAGGATCTTCTTGGCGGCCTCGACCAGATCGAACACCTTGGTCCGACGTTCCTCGATGACGGTATTGCGAAGCACCATCACTTGAGCGGCCAGCGCGGCGACGAAGACAACGGTCAAAACCGCGATGATCATCGCAAAACGATTGTAGACTGTAAGATGTCGCATGATGAGCGCCCTCGTGCCAGAGATGGCGACTAGTACCCTTTTACCGGTTAAGGCTTTATTGAGAACGACGGGCGGTCATGTCCGCCCCGGGCTGTGCGGAGCCGACCTCGGGCTCACCAACGTCACGGCCTGCGGCTATTTTCGGTCGGCGATGTCAGCGGCAAAGATCCGCAGGAAGATCGCGCGCCGGGCGGTCTCGCGGTTGTTGCAGTACGCGATCATCGGATTGGCCATCGTGCCCTGGAAATAGTCATACCAGAACGCGCAGGTCAGATCGCGGGTATGGATCCATGATCGCTGCATCTCGCGCAGCTTGGCCTGCTGATCCGGCTCCAGCGCGTTCATCATGGTCTTGTAGGAATCGTTGATGATCTGGTCCCAGACCAGCCGCTCGCGATCCAGGCATTCGATCTGGCGCCGCGAGCTTGCGGTGGTTTCATCGCCGCCCATGCATGGCTTCGCTATCCTCATGAGGCAGGCCGCCTCGTCGGCTTCCGGCGATCCCGCCCCCTTGTCCTGCTTGCGCAGGCAGTCGCCGATGGTGGCGACATCCTTTGCCGCCGGAGTGTCCGCCCGCGCCGGAAACGGTCCGGCAACGATCAGCGCGAGAGCGAGCGACAACAGCCGACGACGGACCGGCATGTGTGTCATCCCTTTTTCCCCGACTTGACCTCGTCGAATGTGGCAAGCGCCCGTTCAAGTTTGGCGTTGAAGAGCCACATCGCATCCATAATTTCGCGGAAGGTCGCCGATGTTCTTGCCCGGTCTGCCTGGCCAAAAGCGAAGATGCTGTTGTTTCGCAGATATCCCATGATCCTGGGCTCGGAAATTCTATAGTTCACCAGGTCGCCTGACTTGAGCGCGGACCTGGTCGGGCTGGGAATAATCTGGATCAGCTCAAAAAACTTCATTTGATCGATCGGGTCCGGCAGTGTCTTCACGATCGCCGGTATTTGCGGGAAAAGCTCCGCGTGTGCGCCCATCAGGGCATCTCGCACGGCGGTCCAGTGGTTGTAGCGATGATCCAGATTCCCTGCGCGTGCCTCTTCCTTGTCATCGCGAGCGCCCAGCGCAGGATCAAAGGCTGCGATCGCCTGTTTGATCGCTGCCCACTTCCTTCGACCGTTTTTATCTTCTGATGGACCTGTCTGCAAACTCCCCTTGTAGGTGTTGGACCGTGCATTCCCCACATTTTGATTGCCATTGGTCTCGGCAAAGAAGAGCCCCAGGCTGATACGACCTGCCGCTTGCGCATTCGTCGCATCAAGGCCCTTGGCCCGCGCAATGGCCATTGCCAAATCGACAACGTCCTTGAACGGCGTATCCGATTTTTGCGCGTTGGCGGGTGGCGCCTCCATGAGGTCGAAAAGTTTCCTGTACTCATCGACCAGCGGCTCGCTGTCGGCGTCAAAGTACGCCGGAGGAATTCCGAATTTATTGGGCCGTCCGATTCTGGATGGAAGCGCGTCGGTGAGGTCTTTGTAGGCGCTTATCATGTTGATGCGTGCAAGGTAGAGCGCTTGTCCCGGCAAGTTCGGCAGCGGCTGGCCGGAATTGATCTGTGCGCGACGCTGGCGCAGGACCTCCTCAAAGCTGCTTACTGCATTGTTGTAGGTATTGAGTGCATCCGATTGTTTTTTCGTGAGTGCGCCCGGCTGAGCCATTGCGGGGGAGATGAAACGGAGACTGCCGATGGCGGCAGAGACGAGCGAGGCGGCCGGGTTGACGATGATCGTATCGATGACGATGGAGGCCTGCGGCGTGAAGACGAGTCCGAGCGCAAGAGCTGCCGCGGGCGCAGCGGCATGACGGTTTATTCCCATGGCGGTCTCCCAAGGCCTAAGTCTCACCGGATACGACTGGGACGTCTACCTGCGCAATTGATTTGTAAGTTTCACGGCTTAATGAAAATCCCGCGAGCGCGGCAGGATGCGCACGTTGCGGGGATGGCGGATTTTCTGGGCCGGATTGTCCGGATGGTCGCGGCGGTCGTCGTTGAGCGGCTCAACCAGGGCAGGCCCAGCCGGCACAGGAGGTTTTCGGCCAAGCGCGTCGTCGGCAAGTCCCACCAGATCGCGGGAGCGGTCGAATAATCGCTGGGCGACCAGATGCGTCACTTCCTCCGGACTGCTCTGGATATAGCCTTCGACCAGAATGAGGCGAGCGCCCATCACCTCTTTGCGGAAGCGCTCCATCACTTTCGGCCACACCACGATATTGGCGATGCCACTTTCGTCCTCCAGCGTCATGAAGATGACGCCGTTGGCGCTGCCCGGGCGCTGCCGCACCAGCACCACGCCGGCGCAGCGGACGGAGAGCCGGTCGTTGCGGTGACAGACGTCCCGACAGGGAATAACGCGCTCCTTTGCAAACATTGACCGCAAAAATTCCATCGGATGGCCTTTCAGCGACAGGCGGATGGTCTGGTAGTCGGCGACCACCTGCTCCGGCAGCGGCATCTCAGGCAGGGCCCTCGCATTCTCGTCGGGCTGCTCGCGCGCGACCGCCGCCTCGAACAGCGGCAGCGGCACATCATCGGGCAGCCGCCGCACCGCCCATAGTGCTGCGCGGCGATCAAGCCCGATGGAGCGGAACGCATCGGCATCGGCGAGCAGGATCAGCGCGCGCTTGGGCAGGCCGGTGTCGCGGGCGAACTCTTCCAGCGAGGTGAAGCGGCGACGCGCACGCGCGGCGACGATGCGCTCGGCCCAGTCTGTCTTCACCTCTCCCGCTTGCGGGGGAGGTCGCATCGCATCGCAAGATGCGATGCGGGTGGGGGAAACTCTCTCCACACGAGCAGTGTGACTCGCGGCGGCTCCCCCACCCCAGCCCTCCCCCGCAAGCGGGAGAGGGAGCGCAATCCCTTCGCGGTTGACAAAATGGGATTCTACTTCTGATGCGTCCCGGAATGAGGCCTGAATTCGTTTCAACCTCTCCTCGTCTGGATCGGCCCAGCTAAACCCGTCGATCTGGCGAAAGCCGAGCCGCACCGCGCAATATTTCCCGCCCCCCTCCTCCAGCGTATTTTGCGCAAAACTATGGGACACGTCGATCTCGCGCACCTCGACGCCGTTCTTGCGGGCATCGCCGACAATCTGGGCCGGGGCATAAAAGCCCATCGGCTGCGAGTTCAACAGGGCGCAGCAGAAGGCATCGGGGTGATAATGCTTGAGCCATGACGAGACATAGACGAGCTGTGCAAAGCTCGCGGCGTGGCTTTCCGGAAAGCCGTAGGAGCCGAACCCTTTGATCTGCTCGAAACAATTTCTGGCGAATTCGGGCGCGTAACCGCGCGCGATCATGTTGTCGATCAACTTGGCCTCGAACTTGCCGATAGTGCCGAGATTGCGAAACGTCGCCATCGACCGTCGCAGCCCGTTGGCTTCCTCGGAGGTGAATTTCGCGGCCTCGATCGCGATCCGCATCGCCTGTTCCTGGAACAGCGGGACGCCGAGCGTCTTGTGCAGGACTCTGTAAAGCTCATCCTTGTCGCCGTGCTCGGGCGAAGGTGACGGATAGATCACCTTTTCCTTGCCGTTGCGCCGACGAAGGTACGGATGCACCATATCGCCCTGGATCGGGCCGGGCCGCACGATTGCGACTTCAATGACGAGATCGTAGAAGGTCCGCGGCTTGAGCCGCGGCAGCATGTTCATTTGCGCGCGGCTTTCGACCTGGAACACGCCGAGCGATTCACCCCGGCACAGCATGTCATAGACGCCCTTGTCGTCCGCAGGGATGCTCGCCAGTTCCCAGCGCTCGCCTTTGTGGTCGGCGATCAGGTCGAAGGATTTGCGGATGCAGGTCAGCATGCCCAGCGCCAGCACGTCGACCTTCATCATGTTCAGGGCGTCGACGTCATCCTTGTCCCATTCGATGAAGGTGCGGTCCTCCATCGCGGCATTGCCGATCGGCACATAGGTGTCGAGCCGGTCCTGGGTCAGCACATAACCGCCGACATGCTGCGACAAATGCCGCGGGAATTCGATCAGCTCGCTGGCAAGCTCGACCGCGAGCTCGATCATAGAATTCGCAGGATTGAGCCCCGCCTGCTTGACCTGCATGTCGTTGAGGCCCTTGCCCCAGCTTCCCCACACCGTATTGGCCAAGGCGGCCGTGACATCTTCCGTCAGGCCCAGCGCCTTGCCGACGTCGCGGATCGCGCTGCGCGGACGATAGTGGATGACGGTCGCAATGATCGCCGCGCGGTGGCGGCCATACCGCCGGTAGACATATTGCATCACCTCCTCGCGGCGCGAATGCTCGAAGTCGACGTCGATGTCCGGCGGCTCCAGCCGCTCCTTGGAAATAAAGCGCTCGAACAGAAGATCGACCTTGGTCGGATCGACGGAGGTGACACCGAGCACATAGCAGACGGCCGAGTTGGCGGCCGATCCCCTGCCCTGGCAAAGAATGCCCTGGCTGCGCGCGTAGCGCACGATGTCGTGCACGGTGAGGAAATAATGCGCGTATTTGAGCTCCGCGATGAGGTCGAGTTCCTTGCGCAAGATGGCGCGAAGCGTATCGCTGAGCCCGCCGGGGAAATGTTCCTCGGCGCCGGCCCAGGTCAGGTCTTCCAGATGCTGTTGCGCGGTCTTGCCGGGCGGCACCGGCTCGTCCGGATACTGGTATTTGAGCTGATCGAGTGAGAAATGGATGCGACCGGCAAAGCGCATGGTTTCCGCGATCGCCTCGGGGAAGTCGCGAAACAGCCGCGCCATTTCGTCTGCTGGCTTGAGATAACGCTCCGCATTGGCCTCGAGACGTTTGCCGATAGCGTCGATGGTCGTCTTCTCCCGGATGCAGGTGAGCACATCCTGCAAGGGGCGGCGCGCGGGATGGTGGTACAGCACCTCGTTGGTTGCGAGCAGCGGCATCTTTGCCGCCACGGCGATGTGATTGAGCCGCGCCAGGCGGCGCCGGTCATCGCCGCGATAGATGAGGCTTGCGGCGAGCCACACGCCATCGGCACGGCTATCTTTTAATCGTTCCAGAACCTTCAGGACGCCGGCCGCCTCGAAGCGATGCGGCGGCATCACGACCAGAAGCTGGCCTTCGCAGAATTCCAGGAGGTCATCGAACCCCAAGTGACATTCACCCTTCTCGATTCTTTCAATATCGTCCCCGCGTTTGCCGCGGGTGAGCAACTGGCACAGCCGGCCGTAAGCCGCGCGGTCGCGCGGATAGACCAGGATATCCGGCGTGCCGTCGATAAAGACGAGGCGCGAGCCGATCAGCAGCTTCGGCTTATATTGAACTTCCGGGTTTTCCAGCTCCTTGTAGGCCCGCACCACGCCGGCCAGCGTGTTGTGATCGGCGATGCCGATCACGGCAAGCCGCAACTCGCTTGCCTGATGCACATAGGCGCGCGGATCCGAGCCGCCGCGCAGGAACGAGAAATTCGTGGTGATGCCGATCTCGGCATAGCCGGGCGTTGGCTCAACGCTGACGGGACTATTCATGCGAACAACCCATGCACGAACCAGTTGGCAGGCGCAGGCTTGCCTTCCTCGGTAACGAGTTCGCTGCCATAGAGACCATCGCGATAGATCCAGAAGCGCAGGCCCGCTTCATCCTCGATGCGGAAATAATCGCGCGTCAGCACTTCGCCGTTCTGCTTCCACCATTCCATGGCGATGCGCTCGGGCCCTTCCGCCCGCACCACCGCATGCACCGCGCGCCGCCAGGTGAAATGATGCGGAGGCCCGTCCGGAACCGTTGCAAACGGCACTTTGATGGGCTCGGGCTTTTCAAACAACCGCAACGGGCGCAGCGGCGGCTCGCTCTCGGCCCGCGCCGGCCAGGCTGCCTGGCTTGATGCGGCCAGATGATGCTGCGCCGGCGCCGTCCATACCGCGCGCTCCGGAATATGGGTGTCCTGCGGCAGGTGCACGATCACGCGGCGGCCGCCGATCCGCGCGGCGATGCGGTCGATCAGATCAGCCAGCTTGTCATTATCGTGGACATTGGCATCAAGGTCACGCTGCTGCTGCACGACGATTTCGGTGCGGCTTGCGGACAGCCGAATGAGATCGAAACCGAAACCGGGATCGAGGGGATCGTTGAGCGCATCGAGCCGCTCGCGAAACAGGCGGTCGATCACCTGAGCCTTGGTCGCCGGCTGTCCGGTGTCGACCACAATCGCACGCACCGCGCCGTCGGTGCGGAAGAAACCTGCTTCCAGCCGCCGCGCACCCTTGCCCTGCTTGCCCATCGCCGCGACAAGCATGTGCGCCAATTGCGATAGCGTTATCGAAATCACGCTCTCGGTCGTCACCGGTTCGGCAAAGCGCTTCTCCACGATGTAATCCGGCAGCGGCTTGCGCGGACTGATCGGCGCATCGCCCTCACCCAAAGCGTGCGCCAGCCGGGTCGTGAAGTCCCCGCCGAAGCGAGCGGTGATTTCGCAAGGCGCGCGCGCGGCGACATCGCCGATGGTTTTCAACCCGGCACGGCGCAGGCCGGTTGTGATCGCCGCATCGGCGCCGAGCGCGGACACCGGCAAGGGATTGACCGCCTCGGCTTCCTCGCCGTTCTTCACGATTCTGCCGGGGCTTCCGCGCGTCAGCGTGCGCGCGCAAACTGATGTACTTGCAATCGCCGCGCTGACGACAAAGCCCTGCCAGGTCAGCGCGCCGCAGATCATTCTCAGCAGCGCGGCCTCGCCACCGAACAAATGGGCACAGCCGGTAATGTCCAGGAACAGGCCATGCGGCGGATCGAGCGCCACCAGCGGCGTGAAACGGTCGCACCAGTCGGCGATATCGTCCAGGATTTTGGCGTCCGCGACCTCATCGGCATCGAACACCATCAATTCCGGACAGATGGCGCGGGCATTGGCGAGCGGCTGCCCGGTCTCAAGACCGCAACGCGCGGCCTTGTCGTCGAGAGCATAAATCTGCAACGCGTTGTTCTCTTTGGCGACGACAACGCTGGGAGTGTTATCCGGCCCGGCGCTGGAACGCCTGATTCGGTCGATGGGCAGGCGCGGCAGCCACAGGCTGAGGATACGCCGCCGGTTCTGCGAAAAAGCACTCATCACATTTCCATTCCATGATCCACCGCCCGAGAGGGCCATGACGATTACGAACGAGCTCGGCGTCGAACACCGGCGCGCCCCACGCGCTCCCAGGCGCCGCAGGCATTAAAGGCGCCGCCAGCGTTAAGGGCGCGGCGGGCGGCGAATGCGCCGCACGCACGATCCATCGACTTTCTGCCGTGGAGGGCGACGGCTGCGCCGCCACCCGCAACAGCAGCCCGGTGACGCCGGAGGATTGCGCTGCCAAGGTCAGTTTGCGGCTGGCTGTGAGATCGAGCTGACGCACCTCGCCCCAGAGCTCCAGCACGACAACGCCGACCGCATCGCAGGCCAGCGCGTCGGCAGCGGTTCGCAACGCCGTATCGACATCGGCCGCGCGCACGCTCACCACGCAGCGCGGATCGAGGCCGAGTTCGGCCCATCCGCTCATCGACAGCGCGCCCAATTCGATTTCGGAAAAATCCTGCCGCACCCAGACCAGCGGCCGGCGCGGCGCCAGGCGCCCGGCAAGACCTGCGATAAACCCGGTCGCCGCAGCGCTCTGATGACCTGCGGAAAACACCTCGTGCACCGTGGCGGCCGCGAGGCCACCCCGCAGCGCCGCATCAGCACCGGCATGCCCTAGCGCCACCTTGTTAAGGGCGTAGCCATCGCCATGCGCCTCAAGGCGCTCGATGTCGCCGCGTAAACTCGCAAGCGTGCTCATGCGTGCGCTCATCATGCGCACTGCTCCCAAGATTTCGGCCTGGCTGGTTTTTTTAATAACCCGCGTCTGGCCCATTTGTTCATGATATGTTCTAATATAAAGCTAATAGGCCCCGCGGAGTCAACCGGAATTGGCGCTTCAAGGGATTCACCAGCAAAATCAGGGGGATTCAATGCATTTCATCATCCTCGACAGCAACACCGATTTCAATGGCTGGCGAAAGGCGGCGCGGGTGCTGGCGCAAAACGACGTAGAGCCGTCCGATGTGACATGGACGGTGCGAGGCGACGCTCCCCCATTGCTCGAACCGCCGAGCGCGGCTCATGTGTTTCAATCTCTAGAAGGCAGCTTCAACGTATCGGCAAAATTCGTTGAGCTTGCGCAGTCTGCGATCCTGCATCGCGACGCCAAACGCTTTGCCATTCTGTATCGCCTGGTGTGGCGGCTGCGCGGCCATCATGACCTCTTGAACGCCGCTGACGATCCCGACATTGCGCTCGCGACGGCGATGGCAAAGGCCGTGCATCGCGACCAGCACAAGATGCAAGCCTCGATCCGCTTCCGCGAAATCGGCCGCGAACAGCACACGCATTTCGCCGCCTGGTTCGAGCCGGAGCACCACATCGTCGAAGCGACCGCGCCGTTCTTCGCCAGCCGTTTCGCCGACATGCCGTGGTCGATCCTCACCCCCGATGTCTGCGCGCATTGGGACGGCCATGCCGTCTCGATTACGTCAGGCATCCCCAACGAGGAGGCGCCGACCGAAACCCGGCTCGAGGAAATTTGGCGACATCATTACGCAGGCATTTTCAATGCGGCCCGGCTGAAGGTAAAGGCGACGCAGACGGAAAAGCCGAAACCCTACTGGAGGAACTTACCGGACGCCTCGATCATTAAAACATTAATCGCCGATACCGAATGCTGGATCGGCTCTGGGATCACCAATGCCGGAGCGGCATCCGAGAGGCGCCCGGAGGCTTCGATGAAGCGAAAATCCTCAAGCTCAGCCGAAAATATTGAAACGCTGCGCGAGGAAGCAGCCTCCTGCCATGCCTGTCCCCTCTACAAAAACGCGACCCAGACCGTGTTCGGCGAAGGCCCGCAAACCGCGCAAATCGTGTTGGTCGGCGAGCAGCCTGGCGACAAGGAAGACCTTGCCGGCAAACCGTTCGTGGGTCCTGCCGGCCTGATGCTCGACCGCGCGCTGCAACAAGCAGGCGTCGATCGCAAAAAGGTCTACATCACCAATGCGGTCAAGCATTTCAAATTTGTCCCGCGCGGAAAGATCCGGCTGCATCAGAAGCCGAATACGCCGGAGATCAAGGCGTGCCGGCAATGGTATGAACGCGAATTGGCGGCGATCAAACCCGGCCTGGTAATGGCAATGGGCGCAACCGCCGCGCAATGCGTGTTCGGAAAGCTGACGCCGATCAACAAGAACCGCGGTCACCTGATCGATCTTCCTGACGGGATCAAGGCGCTGGTGACGGTGCATCCGTCCTTTATCTTGCGGCAGCCCGACGAAGACGCGAGGGCGCGAGAATATGCGCGGCTCGTCGACGATTTCAGGATTGCCGCCGACTTCCTCAAAAAATCAGCCCGCGCCGCTTGAGCGCCGCGCGGACGGTCGGGAACTGGCCATTTAGCCGGCCAATTTCAACCTACTGTCACATGCATCGATCAAAATCCCGTCCCATTGGGACATGGGAGTTTGACATGAGCGATATGGCGTTACCCGGTTCGATCGAGCCTGCCCTGCGGAAGGGTCCGGATCTCGACAAGGGCTTTCATCCATTGACCGGCATTATCTATATGGGGGTGGTCGCTGCCGCCCTGCTATTCGTTGCCTACAGCATTTATTCCGACGTCGATGCGACCGGCACGCGGGTCGCCTCGTATCTGCCCTATCTCCTGCTCTTTGTCGCGCTTCTGATCGCGCTCGGCTTCGAGTTCGTCAACGGCTTCCACGACACCGCCAATGCGGTCGCCACCGTGATCTATACGCGCGCGATGCCCGCCCACATCGCCGTGGTCTGGTCGGGCATGTTCAATCTGTTTGGCGTTTTGCTTTCCAGCGGCGCGGTGGCCTTCGGCATCGTGTCGCTGCTGCCGGTCGAGCTGATCCTGCAGGTCGGCAGCAGCGCCGGTTTCGCCATGGTGTTTGCGCTTCTGATCGCCGCCATCATCTGGAACATAGGCACTTGGTATCTTGGGCTGCCGGCCTCGAGCTCGCACACCCTGATCGGATCGATCATCGGCGTCGGCATCACCAACGCGCTGTTGCGCGGTCGCGACGGCACCTCCGGCGTGGACTGGTCGCAGGCGACCAATATCGCCAAGGCGCTCCTGCTATCGCCGCTTTTTGGTTTCGCGTTGGCGGCGATCCTGCTCTATGTCGTGAAAATCATCTTGCAGCGCGCGACGCCTGCGCTGTTCGCTGAGCCCATCGGCAACCAGCCGCCGCCGTGGTGGATCCGGGGCATCCTGATCCTGACCTGCACGCTGGTCAGCTTCTTCCATGGCTCGAATGACGGTCAGAAGGGAATGGGCCTCATCATGCTCATTCTCATTGGCACCGTGCCGACCGCCTATGCGCTCAACCGCGCGCTGCCGTCGAGCCAAATCGAAGCGTTCACCGCGAATTCGACGGCCGCGAGCAAGGTCATCGAGGGCAAGGCCGCCGGCTACAACGTAATCGGCAACCCGCGGCCGGCCGTTACCAATTATGTCGCGCAGCACCAGATCAATGGAGGCACCTATCCGTCATTGGCGGTGTTGGTGCGCGACATCTCTAACCAGGTCAACCAGTATGGCTCGCTGGCGAAATTCCCGGCGGAGGCCGTCGGCAACACCCGCAACGACATGTACCTGGTCTCCGAGGCCATCCGTTTCCTGATGAAGGACAAAGAAGCCGAACTCTCCGGCACCGAGGTTGCCACGCTCAACAGCTACAAGGGCTCGCTCGACAGCGCGACGAAATTCATTCCGGGCTGGGTCAAGATCGCCGTCGCCATCGCGCTCGGCCTTGGCACCATGGTCGGCTGGAAGCGCATCGTCGTCACCGTCGGCGAGAAGATCGGCAAGACCCACCTGACCTACGCGCAAGGCGCGTGCGCCGAGATCACGGCGGCCGCGACCATTGCGGCGGCCGATGGCTACGGGTTGCCGGTCTCGACCACGCACGTGCTCTCGTCCGGCATCGCCGGCACCATGGCAGCCAACGGATCGGGGCTGCAGTGGTCGACGATCCGCAACATCGCCATGGCGTGGGTGCTGACCTTGCCGGCGGCGATGGTGATCTCCGGCACGCTGTACTACGTGTTCTCGCATCTGTTCTGAACTTGATGGTTCTGGGTCGGGTTCGGCGCGGGCGGTCTAGTCACGCCTCGCCGGTCACGCCGCGAGCGTATTCTCCACCAGCTTGATCCAGTACGAGGTGCCGAACACGATCGCCTCGTCGTTGAAGTTGTAGGCGGGATGGTGCAGGCCGGCGCTGTCGCCATTGCCGCAAAAGATGAACGCGCCCGGCCGCTGCTCCAGCATGTACGAGAAATCTTCCGCGCCCATCAGCGGCGGCATCTCCTGCACATTGGCGTCGCCGGCGACTTCCCTGGCCACCGCCGTTGCAAAATCCGTTTGCGCGGCGTGATTGATCGTCACGGGATAGCCGCGCTCGTAGGTGAGATCGATCCTGGCGCCGGTGATTTGGGCAACGCCCGCGACGACTTCCTTGACCCGCTTCTCGATCAATTCCCTCACCTCCGTCGTCAGCGTGCGCACGGTGCCCCTGAGCACGGCCGTTTGCGGGATCACGTTGCGCGCATTACCGGCGTGAAACTCGCACATCGAGATCACGGCCGCGTCGAGCGGGTCGACGCTGCGCGAAACGATCTGCTGCAAGGCCGTAATCAACTGCGCGCCGACCAAAACGGAATCGAGGCATTTGTGCGGGCGCGCCGCGTGCCCGCCCAGCCCCTCGATGTTGATGTCGATCGCATCCGTCGACGCCATGATCGGACCGGAGCGGATCGCAAATGAGCCGACCGGAATGCCTGGACCGTTGTGCATGCCGAAGACCTGGTCGATGGCAAAGCGGTCCATCAGCCCGTCCTTGATCATGGCAGCCGCGCCCGCGCCGCCCTCCTCCGCCGGCTGAAAGATCACGACAGCTTTGCCGGCGAAATTCCGGGTCTCGGCGAGATAGCGCGCGGCGCCAAGCAGCATCGCAGTGTGGCCGTCGTGGCCGCAGGCGTGCATCAAGCCCTTGGTTTTCGAGGCATAGGCGAGCTTGGTGTTCTCCTCGATCGGGAGCGCATCCATATCGGCGCGAAGCCCGATCACCTTGATATCGCCGCCGGCCGGCTTGCGGCCTTTAATGACGCCGACCACGCCGGTGCCGCCGAGGCCAGTGGCGACCTCGTCGCAGCCGAATTCCCTCAGTCGGTCCGCCACGAATGCTGCAGTGCGATGCACCTCATAGAGCAATTCGGGATGCGCATGGATCTCCCGGCGCCAGGCCTGGATATCGGGTTGCAGATCGGCGACACGGTTGACGATGGGCATGGAAATCTCGGTTTTTCCGGTTGGCACTGCTTTACCCTTCTCTAGCACGCGTCGTGCCTACCGCCCAATATTTGGAGGGCGCTGTACAGTGGGCAGCGACGCGGCTATGGCCTTAAAAAGACGATGCCGGGTAAAGACTTATGAAGCGGATTGAAGGTGATTTCGACTATATCGTCGTCGGCGCGGGTACCGCCGGCTGCATTGTCGCCAACCGCCTGTCCACGAATCCGAAAACCCGTGTGCTGATCCTGGAAGCCGGCGGCAACGACAACTGGATCTGGTACCACATCCCGGTCGGCTACCTGTTCGCGATCGGCAATCCGCGCTCGGACTGGATGTTTCGAACCGAGCCCGAGCCCGGGCTGAACGGCCGCTCGCTCGCCTATCCCCGCGGCAAAGTGATCGGCGGCTGCTCTTCAATCAACGCGATGATCTCGATGCGCGGACAGGCCGCCGATTACGATCACTGGCGCCAGCTCGGGCTTGCCGGCTGGGCGTATTCCGACGTGCTGCCGCACTTCAAGCGGCTGGAAGATCATTTCCTGGGCGAAAGCGAGCATCACGGCACGGGCGGCGGCTGGCGGATCGAAGCGCCGCGGCTGTCATGGGATATTCTCGACGCGGTCGGCGCTGCCGCGGAACAGATGGGAATTGTGAAAATCCCCGACTTCAATACCGGCGACAACGAAGGGGTCGGCTATTTCCACGTCAACCAGAAGCGCGGGCGGCGCTGGTCGTCGGCGCGCGGCTTCTTAAAACCCGCGCTCCGCCGCCCTAATCTGCGCCTGGAAAAGGAGGTGCTGGTCGACCGTCTCATCGTCGAGAACGGGCGCGCCGTTGGCGTGCGATTTATCCGCGGTGGCGAGATTCTCGAGGCCCGTGCGAAGTGCGAAGTCATCCTGTGCGCCGGCGCGATCGGATCGGTGCAGCTGCTGCATCGCTCCGGCATCGGCCCCGCGGACTGGCTCGCCCCCCTCGGCATCGATGTCGTGCTCGACCGCCACGGCGTCGGGCGCAATCTGCAGGATCATCTGCAGCAACGTGCGATCTACAAGGTTTCCGGCATTCGCACGCTGAATGAGATCTACTACTCGTTGATCGGGCGCGGCCTGATGGGGCTCGACTACGTCTTCCGCCGCCGCGGGCCGCTGACGATGGCGCCGTCGCAGCTCGGCATCTTTACCCGCTCCGACGCTACCCGCGGGCGCGCCAATATCCAGTTCCATGTGCAGCCGCTGTCGCTCGACAAGTTCGGCGATCCCCTGCACACCTTCCCTGCCATCACTGTCAGCGCCTGCAACCTGCAGCCGACCTCGCGCGGCACCGTGCGCATCCGCTCGGCGACGCCCGACGAGGCGCCGTCGATCGCGCCGAATTATCTGGCGACCGACGAAGATCGTCAGGTCGCAGCCGATGCCATCCGCACCACGCGGCGGCTCATGAACCAAAAGGCGCTGGCGCCCTATCACCCTGCCGAGTTCCTGCCGGGCCCGTCGGTTGGCGATGACGATGCCTCACTTGCCAAGGCCGCCGGCGACATCGGCACTACGATCTTTCACCCCGTCGGCACCGCCAAGATGGGAGCGGCAAACGACCCGATGGCGGTGGTCGACGAGCGCCTGCGCTTTCGCGGCATCGCGCGGCTTCGCGTCGCCGATGCCTCCGTCATGCCGACCATCACCTCGGGCAATACCAACACCCCGACCGCGATGATCGCCGAGAAAGCGGCCGCCATGATCCTCGAGGATGCGCGATAGGGCGTACGGCGACGGTCCCTTCAAGCATCGGCACGGCTGCAGCTTGCAGGGGCTGCCCCCGTTTGGCTTCGAAGCTGCAGCGCAACATCCCGGGCGCGAGAACCGGCCGGTCCGGGAAAGCCATTCGGGCTTCAGGTTCCATCGCACTTTATGAAAAATAGTGTATAATCAACCCTTTAGGGTTCCGGAATTTTGACAATCTATAGTTGAGAGAATTTCGATGATAGTTCTCGCGAGACTTGCCGCCATTTTGTTTGTGTTTCTTGCGCTGGCCGATCCAGCAATTGCCCAATCCCGACGATCGGCGGATACCTCGCGCGCTCAAAGCGAAGCAGAGGCGGAAATCAGAGATCGGATAAACGCCTGGACCATCGGTCTCGCCGGCGGCCTGCTCGAAGGCGCTCCGATTCGCTTTGCGACCGAGATCGCGCGGGCGGTGAATGATGGAGGCGACATGCACGTCCTCCCCATTGTAACGCGCGGCCCCACGGAAAACGTCAACGACCTTCTCTACCTCAAGGGAGTCGATACCGCGATCATCAACAGTGACGCGCTGGAGGAGTACAAGTCCCAGGTACCTCAGATCCGAGAGCGGATCACCTACATACTCAATCTATTTCCTTCCGAGTTGCACGTCTTCGTTCGACCCGAAATTCGGACGCTGGCAGATTTGGCCGGCAAGAAGGTCAACTTCAACACGCAAGGTACTGCTGCCGCCTATTCCGGACCGTTGATCTTCAGCCGCCTCGGAATCAGCATCGAGAAGATGTTCATCCCGCATCCGGCGGCGCTGGAGCAGATGAAGCGCGGTGAAATTGACGGCGTCGTCTTTGTCACGACAAAGCCGGTCGATGCTTTCGTGAAAGGAAAGTGGGAGGGAGGATTCAAATTCCTGCCGGTCGAATATGGTCCTAAGTTTGCCGACTACTACTTGCCCTCGTATCTCGAGCAGGCCGACTATCCCAACCTCATCGCCAAAGATGAGCGGATCGCGACGATCTCCGTTCCCACGATCCTGACGGCGTTCAACTGGCGTCCCGATTCACCTCGTTATCGTCGCGTGGCCCGGTTTGTTGACCAGCTTTTCGGCCACATCGACAGGCTGCGCTCACCGGGCTTTGACGCGAAATGGAAGGACGTGAATCTTTCGGCAAGCGCTCCCGGCCTCGAACGCTTCCGGGCAGCTCAGGAATGGCTCGATCGATCGGCTTCAACGAAACAAAGCGGACGTCCGTGATGTGGACTCGACTGGCGAGTTTTGCGCTATGCCTCGCGGGCGGTACCGCTCTTGCGCAGTCCGCCAATGAGAGTGTCTCCGGATTGGAATCGTGCTTCCAGGCGGCTCGTCTTGCCGACGCGGTCTGCTCCAAATTGCCAGACGAACCGGCGCAGCGCGTGGATTGCTTTGTAAAGGCGCGAGCAGCTCAACTTGAATGCCTCGAGCGCGTGCTGTCCGAAGCGGCCCGGCCTGCGGTGCCTGGAAGCTCTGCCGAGATGGCTCGGCCGGCGCCGCCGGTTGATTCTGCGCCGCCGGACGCGTCTTCAGAGCGCCCCGCTTCCAAAGCGGCAGGTCGAACAGAGCAGCCACAAGTTTCGGTCGGCCGCACTCCTGTTGACGAAGCGGCAAGGCGATCAGACGCTTCACCCAAGTCGGCGACGGCGAACGTCCCTCCCTCGGCAGCTGAAGCGCCCACCGGAGCAGTCCGCTCAGACCTATCGGGGAAAAAGAACGATAGGCCTGCACCGGGAACGGCTTGGATTCTGAGCGAGACAACGTCACCTTTGGATTACAGTCCGCTCATCACCGCGGTCATCCGCTCAACATCGGACGTGAAAGATGGCCCCAATACTTTCGCGGTTCGATGCCGCGCCCAACATACCGAACTTTCAATTCGTACGGATGGAAGATGGGGTGCGCCACGCGGCAACGAGCTCTTGGTTGACTATCAAATCAATGACCAGCCGATTGTTCGGCAGCCATGGATTTTGTCCATGGACGGAAAGGCTGTCAGCTACAAGAACGATCCCATCGAGCTTCTGCGCTCGATACCGGAGGGCGCGACACTGAAGGTCGCCCTCGCGGACAAAGGCAATGTCCGCCGCGAAGCGGCGTTTGAACTCACCGGATTATCCGGCGTCAGACAGAAAGTCGGGACTGCCTGCAAGTGGCCGCCCGTGACCACCAAAACCTCATCCGGAAAGCGTTGAGGAACAGGCAATCGCCGGCGCGCTGACCAGCGTGTCAGGGTCGGATATAGCTCCAGCCGTCCTCTTGCATTTCCATCAGATGGATCACGCCTGAAGGAACGAGCACCGCATCCGACATGATGTCGATCGGGTGACCCTCCCTCTTCTCCATGCCTTGCCTCGTGACGTTGCACGCGGAAAACTGAATCGTGCTCGGGAATGCAATGCTCTTCAACTGCTTGATCCGGTCCTGTACCGGAGACGTATCGGCTCTGAGCATGTGGAGACCGGGGCCGTAGGTCACGACGTCCACGGCTACTTCTTTGCCCTTTGAGCGATAGTGTTCGATGATGTTGGTCGCATTGTTGAGCGCGAGATTCATGACGGCCGGATCGTTCTGATCGATCTGGATGAGCACGCGATGCGGCCTTGCCGGCTGCTCCACCTTGGTGTCGGCCGCCAAAGCGCCCGACGCAAGGATCAGCGACGCCAAAACCACAGATGCTGTCTGATGAAACCATCTATGCATGATAATCCTCCGCAATTTACTTTTGACCAAAATGATACGTAACCCATTGCAAGCAGTATTAGATTCCATTGCGACCGGCATGCCAACCAAAATCAAGCCCTTTTTCGGCCGGTCGGGCCGCGTCTAAGCCCTTCGCCGAAGCTCGCCGGCCTGGTGCAAGCTCGAGCCAAAAAACCGTCCCCCTGGGGAGGGACGGCAAAGACTTACGACGATCGATATCGGGGCTTGCCAGACCAGCGCTCTCAAGCTTGGCCGTGGCGCTCGGCGTGATGGCGGCTTGCCTCGATATGCTTGGCAGCTTCGCGGTGATGTTTCGCCACCTGCTCATGATGCTCGGCGGCCTTGTGGTGATGCTCCGCGCCCTTATGCTCGCTCATATTTCTCTCCCGGTCCGGTGACGAAAGGTCTGAAAAGCCTAAGCAATTCGCCTGACGGGATGCTGACGGGAGCACGACGGGTTTGCTGCAGCCCGGTGAACTGCCTTCCCGGTCACGGACAGGCCATTAACCCTGCGCCGGCCCAGCCCCTCCCAAGTCGCTTTTGCAAGTCGCTTTTGCCGAAATGGCGGGAATAAACCCGGCCCTTCCCGGATCACCTCGCCGGTACCCAACCACGAGGAGAAAAGCGCAATGAGCGATCACGACCACCATGATGACGGCGTCAGCCGTCGCCGAGTGCTGGAATGCATGACCTGGGCCGGCACCGGCGTACTTTGGACCATTTCCGGCGGCGTGCCCCATTCGCTGGGACTTGTCGGTTCCGCGGCGGCGGCCGAGCCGTCCGGCCTGACCTTCCTGCAGATCAGCGACAGCCACGTCGGCTTCGACAAGCCGGCCAATCCCAACGCACTCGGCACGCTTGAAGAAGGCATCAACAAGATCATCGCGATGCCGAAGAAGCCGTCCTTCATGATTCACACCGGCGACATCACCCATCTGTCGAAGGTCGCCGAATTCGACAATGCCGAACGCATCATCTCGCAGGCCAAGCTCGATGTGCATTACGTGCCGGGCGAGCATGATTTCATCGACGAAGAGGTCAAGCTATACAAGGAGCGCTACGGCAAGGGCACCAAGGGTGCCGGCTGGTATTCGTTCGACGCCAGCGGCGTGCACTTCATCGGCCTCGTCAATGTGGTGGACCTCAAGGGCGGCGGCCTCGGCAATCTCGGCGCCGAACAGCTTGAATGGCTCGAGAACGACCTCAAGGGACGCTCGAAATCGACCCCGATCGTGCTGTTCGCCCACATCCCGCTGTGGACGGTATATCCGGAATGGGGCTGGGGCACCGAGGACGGCGGCCGCGCGCTCGAATACCTCAAGGGCTTCGGCTCGGTGACCGTGCTGAACGGCCACATCCACCAGGTGATGCAGAAGGTCGAGGGCAATGTCACCTTTCACACCGCGCGCTCGACCGCATTCCCGCAGCCGGCACCTGGCACCGCGCCCTCGCCCGGGCCGATGAAGGTCGCCGACGACAAGCTCCGCAGCATGCTCGGCATCGCCAGCGTCAATTTCAAGCTCGGTGATCAGCGCCTGGCGATCATCGACACGCCGCTGCAGGGATAAGGGAAGTACATGATGACGTCAGCAACCTGCCGCAGCCTCGGTTTGCGTTCTGGTTTTCGCTCTGGTTTTCGTTCTCTTGGCATTCGCCTCGCCGTGGCTGCGGCCATTGTCCTGCCGCTCGGCGTGATCGGCGCCCATGCCGAGGACATGAAGGTGACAATCGACAATTTCACCTTCGCGCCGGCGGAACTCAAAGTGAAAGTCGGCGACACCGTGACCTGGATCAACCACGACGACATTCCACACACCGTCGTGTCGGCGGGCAAATTCAGGTCGAAGACGATGGATACCGACAATGACTTCTCGTTCACCTTCACGGCCGCGGGCGACTACAAATATTTTTGTTCGCTCCACCCGCATATGACAGGAATGATCAAGGTTGAGTAGCGGCCCAAACCAAGGCATCACAATGATGCCCGGCCGGTTCATTCCAGCCGGCCGGGCATACGCATCTTCTGTAAGAGCCGAGCAAGAGGCGATGCCGGTCAACGCTACCCATGACGACCCCGAAAGGGCACGGCGCTTTCGCGAGGCGGCGCTGCCGCATTTGGACGATGTCTATACGCTGGCACGTTACCTGCTTCGCGATGCAACCGACGCTGAGGACGCGGTTCAGGAATGTTACTTACGCGCGCTGAAACACTTCGATGGTTATCGCGGACCGGCCATGAAGCCGTGGCTGTTCGCGATCCTGCGCAATGTCTGCCGCGCCGAATTCGCGCGGCGGGCGAGTTCGCCGACCGGCGCGATCGAAGACGTGCCGGAGGGTGCCGAGCAGACGCCGCTATGGAACGAAGCGCAGGAGACGCCGGAGGCGCAGATGCTGCGCACGCGCGACGCGGCGACCGTGCGGCGGCTGGTGTCCGCACTGGCGGAGCCGTTTCGGGAGACCTTCGTGCTGCGTGAAATCAACAATCTTTCGTATCGCGAGATCGCCGATGCGGTCGGTGCCCCCGTCGGCACCGTGATGTCCCGTCTCGCGCGCGCCCGCGCCATGCTGCGCTCAGCGTGGATGGCGGAAGAGGAGCAACCAAGATGACTTGCGACGAGGCCGAAATCCTTCTTCACGCGCTGATGGACGGCGAACTCGACGCCGGACATGCGCGCGAGGTCGAAGAGCACATCGCGGGATGCGCGGCCTGCGCGGCGCAGCTTGCCGCCTATCGCGAGATGAGCCAGGCGATCGCTGCCGCCGATATGAAGTACACCGCACCGTTGGCGCTTCGCCGGCGCATCGAGGCGTCGCTGCCACAAGGCCAGACCCGGGCGCCGAGCCGCCGCGCGGTGCTGCGGGGCTTTGCGATGGGATCGGCAGTGTCGGCGATCGCCGCGACCGGTCTGGTCGCGATCGTGCTGCGCAACGACGACGAGCAGCGCATCGATTCGGAGATTGTTTCGGCGCATCTGCGTTCGCTGCAGGCCGGGCATTTGACCGACGTGATCTCCACCGACCAGCACACGGTCAAGCCATGGTTCAATGGCAAGCTGGACGTATCGCCGCCGGTGATTAACCTCACCGCGCAGGGCTTTACCCTGATCGGCGGCCGGCTCGATTACATCGACGCCCGCTCCATCGGCGCCATCGTCTACAAGCGGCGCGCGCATGTGATCAACCTGTTCGTCGCGCAGACCGCGAACACCGAACACCGGGCGGCAAAGACTGAAACCATTCAGGGATTCAACATCCGCGCATGGAGCGATCGCGGACTGAACTACTGGGCGGTCAGCGATATCGGCATCGATGAGCTCAGCGAATTCGGCGAGAAATTCGAGGCCGCAGCGCAAAGCAGCAAGGAGACCTAGCTAGAAGCGGCGCGTCAGCGCCTGGCGAAACGCAACCGAGCGCGACGCGATTCGATCGAAGCTATCGCGCCCTACGCCGAACGGCGCACGGCGTTGTCGACCAGCGTTTTGCCGAGTGACCAGATCGCGCCGGGAACCTTGTGGCTCGAGGCGATCACGGAATCGAACGCGGTTTCGATCCACTTGCAGTCGTCTTCGGTGATGGTCAGTGACGGCAACAGCTTGATGGTGTGGCTGCCGTGGCCGGAGACTTGCGTGAGGATCTTTTGATCCTTGAACAGCGGCACCGTGATGAGCTGGCAGAACAGGCCTTTGTTGGCGGTCTCCAGCACGCTCCACGACGCCTTCAAGCGCAATGACTTCGGCGGCCCGAACTCGATGCCGATCATCAGCCCCTTGCCGCGAACCTCCTTCATCAGTTCATAGCCGGGAACCATCCGCGTCAGCGCCAGCCTGAGCTCTGCACCGCGTTTGGCGGCCGCCTCGATCAGTTTTTCGGACTCGAGCACTTCAAGCGTCGCGATGCCGGCCGCCATCGCGAGGTCGTTCTTTGCAAATGTCGAGCCGTGCACCACCGCACGGTCCATTTGGTTGAAGATCTTGTCGAAGATGCTCTTGCGCGTCAGCAATGCCCCGACCGGCACGTGACCGCCGGACAACGCCTTCGAGAGCAGCACGATGTCCGGTTCGACATTCCAGTGTTCGACCGCAAGGAAGCGTCCCGTTCGACCCATGCCGGTCTGAATTTCGTCGGCGATCATCAAGCTGCCGTACTTGCGGCACAGCGCCGCCGCGCCCGGCAGGAATTCGTCCGTGGGCATGTTGACGCCCTTGCCCTGGATCGGCTCGACGATGAAAGCCGCAACCTCGCGCGACGACAGCACCTGCTCGAGCGCGGCAAGATCGTTGAACGGGATCGCGGTGCATCCCGGCAGCAACGGCTCGAAACCGCTGCGGAAGTTGGGATCGTCGGTCAGCGAGAGCGCGCCATAGGTCAATCCGTGATAGGCGTGGGCGCAGTAGACGATGCCCGGCCGCCCGGTCGCGCCGCGCGCGAATTTGATCGCGGCCTCAACGGTCTCGGCCCCGGAATTGGCGAAAAATACCTTGTCCAGATAAGGTACGTATTTCAAGAGCCGCTCGGCGAGCACGCCGGCCAGCGTGGACACATCGAGCTGCACGAGATTGGGCAGATCGCTGTCGAGCACGCTCTTCAATGCCGTGCGCAGCGCCGGATGATTCCGGCCAATCGCGAAAACGCCGAATCCGCTCAACAGATCGAGATAACGCACGTCATCGCGATCATACAGATACTGGCCTTGCCCTTTCTGGAAACCGACATCGTAGCCGATGGTCTTGAGCACGCGTACGAGCTGCTCGTTCAGGTGGCGCGCATGCATGGAACTGCGCTGCGCCTGCCGGTCCACGAACATCTCGGAAACATCTAGATTCGAATATAGCATCGGCTACATAGTTCGGTTGATGGTCATTTCGTCAACTGGAAATACTGAATGCGTCGTTTTGCCCTTATTCCGTCCATCTAAGCAAGCACAGCTTTAAGCCATGTTGCACTGCCCAAGGGATATCTCATGCGCATCTTACTTTATTCTCTGATTATGCTGGCATCAGGACTTGCGTCAGCCAAAGCGGCCGATCCCACGGGCGATTGGCGGGTTGCCGACGGCGTCGCCAACATCCGGGTTGCACAGTGCAACGGTAGCATGTGGGGCGTCGTTGCCTGGGAGAAAGAGCCGGGCGGCCGCGACACCAATAATCCCGATGTGTCAAAAAAGAACAGGCCGACGCTTGGCATGCCGATCCTGATCGACATGAAGAAGAAGCCCGGCGCCGATCAGTGGGAAGGCCAAGTCTATAACGCCAAGGACGGACAGCTCTATAGTTCCACGATCACGCCGATCGGTACCGAGCAACTCGAAATCAGGGGTTGCGTGCTGGGTTTCCTCTGTGGCGGAGAAACCTGGACCCGCGTCGCCCCGCCAATTCCCAGCAGCCCTGCCAACAGCATGGCCAAGGGAGCGCCCAAGAGCGCGCCCAACAGCGCAGTACCTGCCAAGAGCGCGGTAGCTGCCAAGAATGCGGCAACAACCGGGGTGGCCATGCCTGGACCCAAGGCCGGCAAGAAGACAACCAATGCTCAGGCGGGCGACCCCGTCGGCGATATCTGCCTACTCGGCGATATCGCGGGGTTTTCCCATTAGCGCCGGCTGGAACAGGAGCACCGCGGCAAGCGTGGTGACGAGCGAAAGCGCCAATAGCTTGCCCATGCTCGAGGTCCCCGGATGAGACGACAGCCACAGGCTTCCGAACGCCGTAGCGGTCGTTAGGGCGCTGAAAAAGATCGCCCGCGTCAGGCTGGTCTGCAGCAGGTTTGTCCGTCCCGAGCGCCAGGCCGTGACATAGTAGATCTTGAAGGCGACACCGATACCGAGCAGAAGCGGCAGCGCGACGATATTGGCGAAGTTGAGCGGCAATCCGATCAGCACGCAAATCTCCATCGTCACAGCGCCTGCCACCAGCAGCGGAACCAGCGTGAGCAGCACGTCGGTGATCCGGCGCAGCGTGATCCACAGCAAAAGGCCGATCACGACAAGCGAGTAGATGCCGGCATGAATGAACGCCTTGACCACGGTATCGCCGGATTTCAGGATCGATACCGGTCCGCCGATCGCGGTCGGCTCGGCCGCCAGCACCGCGTTGGCGAACTTGCGCAGATTGTCGTTGTCGTTGGGATCGCCGCGCGGCAGCGCCTCGACACGGATCAGGCCATCTTTGGCTTTCCACTCGCGCGCAAGGTCGGCCGGCAGGGTCTTGAGACTGACCGGCTGCGCCTGCAATGAACTCCTGAGCTGATCGAGGACCACCTTGAGCGGCGCCACGAAGATCGCCTGCGCCTTGTTGCGCGTAGCCTCACTGGATTCTGCGAGCTGCGATAGCGCGTCGGCAAGCCGCCGCGATGCCATCGCTCCGGGGCCTTTTCCATCGCCGGCGACCCTGCGCAGGTTGTCCGCCGATCCTTTGAGAGAATCGACGTTTTCCTGGTCGGTTGGCGGCGCATCGATCGAGTCCGGATTGAGCGCGGGATTGAGCACCTTGGCTGCCTGCGCGATCAGCTTGAGCTTCGCCGGCTGGTCCTCCGGGACAAAACTGCCCAGCGATTGGACCCGCAGCACTTCCGGCAGCTTCTCAAGCCGCGCCTCGATCTTCTTGGCGTCGGCTTCGGAGTGGGTCAGCACGTCGATGGCGTTGGCGCCGGTGTTCGGATCTTTTCTCAAATCGAGGAAAGTGGCGATCGATTCGGCCTTCGGATTGCGCAGGTTCATCGGGTTGAAGTCGAATTTCATGAAGTACAACAACGGCAGCCCGGCGACCGCGATCAAAAGCGTGCCGACGACGATGATGACGCGGTGCTTTTCCAGGAATCGATCGACCGGCGCCAGGAACGCGTAGCCGACGGGTTCTTTCTCGCCCGGTGGGTTGAGCAGGCGCAACAGGGCCGGCAGCACCGTGATGCTCGAAGTGAACGCCACCAGCATGCCGACGCCGGCGATCTCGCCGAGCTCCGAGATGCCCTTGTAGTCGGTCGGCAGGAAACAGAGGAATCCGGCCGCGGTCGCCATCGCAGCCAGCGAAAGCGGGACCGCTGCACGGCGCGCGGCTTCCTCCAGCGCCTGCCGCAGATCGTCATTCTTGAAGCGCTCCGAGCGATAACGGACACTGAACTGAATGCCGAAATCGACGCCAAGGCCGATGAACAGAACCGCAAACGCGACTGAGAGCAGATTGAGCGAACCGACCATGGCGAGGCCCGCCGCCGTGGTGATTGACAGGCCGATGAAGAGGTTGACGAACACGGCGAAGATGATCTTGGCCGAATGCAGCGCCATCCAGAGGATGAGCAGCACCACGATCACGGTGCCGACGCTGTTGCGGATCGCGCCGTCCTGAACGGTCGCGTATTCCTCGTTGGCGATCGGAATCGGTCCGGTCAGCTTGACTTGGGCCTGATACTTGGCCGGAAAATCCAGGTCCGCGGCGGCCTTGCGGATCGCGTCGGTCGCATCCTTGCCGGGCTCCAACGCGTTGTAGTCCAGGATCGGCTTGAATTCGATGAAGGCGCGGCGATCGCTATCGGTCAAGGGCTTGTCGCTCGTCAACTCGCGCCAGGAGAACGTGGCGGTGCCCTTGTTGAGGATGTCCTCGACCGTCTGCGCGATCTGGTTGAACGGCCGCTCGGTGCTATCAAGCTTGATCTGTCCGCGCTGCACGCCGGCAAGCCCGGTCTCCAGCGCGCCGGTCAGCCCGCGGATAGAGGGATCGCCGGCCATGATTTCGATCAAGGGCGCGGCGGACTCGAACTGGCCGGTGAGCTTCCCGAGCTCGTCTGCCGAGAGGAACAACAGGCCGTTCCTGTCGAAGAACTCGCCGGAACCGAGCGGCTGGAGGGATTGAAAGTTCTTGGTATCGGCCTTCAGCTTTTGTTCGAGCGCGCTGCTTGCCGACTTCACCAGCTCCGGCGTCGGCGCCTCCACCACTGCCAGGATGGTGCTGTCCCGATCGAACGCCCGGTCGAATTGCTGGTCGCGCTGGCGCCAGTCGAGATTGGACGAGATCAACGTGTTGATATCGGTGTTGATCGTGAAGTGTCGTGCTGTGTAGAAGCCCGCCGCGACCGCAAGCGCGAGTGCGAGGAGCAGCGTAAGTGTGGCAAATCGGGTACAGCCTCTGACAATCGAAACGACAAGTCTGGTCAGCACATCTAATCTTTCTAACGTTAACGGCTCGCCCGAAACGCTCGCTGTCTATCGGAGTTCCACGGGCCGGGCTAACGTTGCTTGGATGGTTTTTCTCGGCGGACACCGCGCAAAAGACTTGAGGGGCATGGCGAAACCGCAGGTCGCGCTCATATAGCTGGCTTTGAGGGGCGGTAAAATGACGAACAAGTGAGGCATTTCGGACTTTATCTGCTGTATCTGCTATGGCCGCAGGTTTCTATACCATAATACCGTTCCATTTACCTTCTTCGCTGATTGGGGTACCTGGGCGGCCCTTTGCTATCCGGTGTTTTTTTGACACAAAGCCTCGCACGTCCATGCGCTAGGCCGCGAGGGCGAATGGGGAACCGGCTGGTGGTGCGGATATTGCAAATGTCCGGCTGCACGGGAGCAGATGATGGGTTTGGTGCAACTTGCGTAATGGGCGTCCAATGGAAGTGTATCTTGCGCAACCGCGCGGCTTTTGCGCGGGCGTTGTTCGCGCGATCGAAATCGTGGAACGGGCGCTCGAGAAGTATGGCCCGCCGGTCTATGTGCGCCACGAGATCGTGCACAACAAGTACGTGGTCGAAAGCCTGAAGAACAAGGGCGCAATCTTCGTCGAGGATTTGTCCGAGGTGCCGCCCCGCGCCGTCACCGTGTTCTCTGCCCATGGCGTTGCGCGCACCGTGGAGGAGGAAGCGGCTGCTCGCGGGCTGCCAGTGCTCAACGCGACCTGCCCGCTGGTCACGAAAGTTCACAATCAAGGCAAACGCTATATGTCGAAAGGCCGCGCGCTGATCCTGATCGGTCATGCCGGCCATCCCGAAGTCGAGGGGACCATGGGACAGGTTCCCGGGCCGGTCCTTTTGGTACAGAACGTCGATGATGTCACGTCCTTGACGCTGCCGGTCGAGACCCCGGTTGCCTATATCACCCAGACCACGCTCAGCGTCGACGACACCAAGGACATCATTGCGGCGCTCCAGCGGCGATTTACGGACATTCAAGGCCCTGACATCCGAGATATCTGCTATGCGACACAAAACCGCCAATCTGCGGTAAGGGAACTCGGCAAGCTCGTGGACGTCATCCTGGTGGTGGGCGCCGCCAATAGTTCCAACTCGAACCGGCTTCGCGAAATCGGCACTGAAGCCGGCGTCGCGAGTTATCTCATTGCTGACGGCAGCGAACTGAACCCGGACTGGCTGAAAGATGCCAAGGCGGTGGGCATCACTGCTGGCGCTTCGGCACCGGAGGTCCTTGTCGACGACGTGATTGAGGCCTTGCGGCGCATCGGACCGGTCACGGTGTCGGTGCTCGCGGGCCGGGAAGAAAACATCGAATTCCGCCTTCCAGCTGAATTGGCTGCGGGCTGATCCACACGACCCGGAAAGAAAAAACTGTAATGGCAATACCCTTCTTCAAGGAACTGCGCATCGGTGGCTATCTGATCAAGCAGAAGCTGCTGGGCCGAAAACGGTATCCGCTGGTGCTGATGCTGGAGCCGCTGTTTCGCTGCAACCTCGCCTGCGTCGGTTGCGGCAAGATCGACTATCCCGACGCGATCCTCAATCGCCGCATGTCGGCACAGGAATGCTGGGATGCCGCAGACGAGTGCGGCGCGCCGATGGTGGCGATTCCGGGCGGCGAACCGCTGATCCACAAGGAGATCGGCGAAATCGTGCGCGGCCTCGTGGCGCGCAAGAAGTTCGTGTCGCTGTGCACCAATGCGCTGCTGCTGGAGAAGAAGCTCGATCTGTTCGAGCCGTCGCCGTACCTGTTTTTCTCGGTGCATCTGGACGGTTTGAAGGAGCACCACGACAAGGCGGTTTCGCAGAAGGGCGTGTTCGACCGCGCGGTCTCGGCGATCAAGGCTGCGAAGGCGCGCGGCTTCACGGTCAATGTCAACGCCACAATCTTCGATGGTCACGCGGCGGAGGACATCGCCAAATTCCTCGATTTCACGACCGAACTCGGTGTCGGCGTCTCGATGTCACCGGGCTATGCCTATGAGCGCGCGCCCGACCAGGAGCACTTCCTCAATCGCACCAAGACCAAGCGGCTATTCCGCGACGTGTTCGCGCTCGGCAAGGGTAAGAAGTGGAATTTCATGCATTCTGGCCTGTTCCTGGACTTCCTCGCCGGCAATCAGGATTATGAATGCACGCCTTGGGGCATGCCGGCGCGCAACATCTTCGGCTGGCAAAAGCCCTGCTACCTGCTCGGCGAAGGTTACACCAAGACCTTCAAGGAACTGATGGAAACCACCGACTGGGATTCTTACGGCACCGGCAAGTACGAGAAGTGCGCCAACTGCATGGCGCATTGCGGCTATGAGCCGACCGCGGCAAACGCGGCGCTTGCCAATCCGTTGAAGGCGATGTGGGTGGCGCTAAGGGGCGTCCGCGTCAAAGGTCCGATGGCGCCGGAGATCGATCTCGGCAAGCAGCGGCCGGCGCAATATATCTTCGCAGAGCAGGTCCAGAAGAAGCTCTCAGAGATCCGCCGTGACGAGGCCCTCGCCGCCCAGCAGAAGGCCTCGACAGCCGCGTAGGCTGCGCAGCGCGCGGTTGAAGTCGAGCCCGGTCGAAACCAGCGAGCGCAGCGTCAGCGGATTGCGCGCGAGGCCGCGCAGCACCTTGCGCAGGTCGATGTCGCCATTTGGCTTGATCGCCATCCGCGCCAGCGCCGGCAAGGCGCGGCCGGCGGGATCGCTGATGACGCGCAGCGCAGCGAATGGAAGCTCGAATTCGGCGGCATAGGCCGCCGCGATGTGGCTTTCCATGTCGACGGCAGCCGCGCCTGTCTCCAGGCGCAGCGCGGCCTTGCAAGCCCGGGCGGCGATCACCTGCTCGACCCCCGCGAGACCGCCCCGGACCACGCGGCGGCGTCGCAACGCGATGCTGGCAATCAGCTCGTCGCTCAGCGACAGGCCGGCCAGCCAGCGCGCATCTCCGGCCAGGACCTCGGTCGCCACCACCACATCGCCTGATTTCAGCGCGGGATCGAGCCCGCCGGCAACGCCGAAGCTGATGACGCCTCTGAAAGTAGATGAATCCAGCGTGGCAAGGAGCGCGCGTAACTGCCGGGGATCGCTAGAACTGCAGATGACGAACATGCCGGGACCGGCCGCTATCCGGGCCTCCTGCACCAGGCCTGTCACAATCAGTACCGGCCGCGGATCGACCAATCTGTCCGCGGTCACGCCATCCCCCGCCCCCAAATTCACATTCCGACCCCTACCACCCTGCTGTTTGTGCTTCTCAAATTTCGATACCGCGCCAGCGCCCAGAGCGGAAAGAATTTGGAGTAGCCATGATAACGCAAATAAAATACCCGCGGAAAGCCCGTTGCCGTAAAGCGCGCCTCGTCCCACAGACCATTTTCGGCTTGTGTGGCTTTTAGGTACCCCACCCCGCGCACAACGGCCGGGTTTTCGACCTCCCCCGCTGCCATTAGTCCAAGCAAGGCCCATGCCGTTTGTGACGCGGTGGCGGGAGCAGGCTCCATCCCTCTGTAATCCAGCCGGTAGCTGACGGCATCCTCGCCCCAGCCGCCATCCTTGTGCTGGACCGAGACCAGCCAGGCGGCGGCCTTGCGAATCATCGGGTCCTGGTGGCTTACGCCGGCGGCATTGAGCGCGCACAACACCGACCAGGTTCCGTAGATGTAGTTCATGCCCCAGCGGCCGTACCAGGAGCCCTCGGCGTGCTGGGTACGCCTGAGATATTCGATTGCCCGCGCCACCGCCTGGCTGGTTTCGGCGGTCTCCCCAAGCTGGGCCAGCATCGCAAGGCAGCGCGCCGTAACATCTTCGGTCGGCGGATCGAGCAGCGCGCCGTGATCGGAGAACGGGATGTTGTTGAGGTAATATTCGAGATTGTTGACGTCGAAAGCGGCCCAGCCTCCATCGCGGCTTTGCATGCCTTCGATCCATTCGCGGCCGCGCGCGATCGCCATGTCATATTCGTCGCTTCCAGACTGACGGCGCTCCCGATCCATCGCCATCACGACCACCGCGGTGTCATCGAGATCGGGGTAATAGGCATTGTTGTACTGGAATGCCCAACCGCCCGGACGCGTGGTCGGGCTTTTCACAGCCCAGTCGCCCTTGAGGTCGAGCACCTGCCTCGGCTTCAGCCAGTCCAGGCCTTGCTTGGCTTCCGGCGACGCCCTTTCTCCACCCGCTTCCATCAGCGCGTGACAGGTCAACGCGGTGTCCCACACTGGCGAGACGCAGGGCTGGCAATAGGCCTCGTGTTCGCGGATCACCAGAAGATTGTCGAGCGCTCTGCGTGTGGCGGCGCGCGGCGGATAGTCCGCGGGTTTGCCCAGCACTTCGTACATCATCACGGTGTTGGCCATCGGCGGATAGATCGCACCCAGGCCGTCATCGCCGTTCAGTCGCTGTTCGATGAACGCGACCGCGGCATCGATTGCACGCGCCCGCAGCTTTTTCGGAAACAACGGCTCGATCACGCGCAGCACACTGTCGAGCGCGCGGAACAGAAGAAACCAGCCCCGGCTTTGATGCGGCGCCTTGGCCGTCATCCCGATCGAATGCGGCGGCTGCAGGAACAGCTCGTCGATGCCGACGCCGCTCACATTCTTGGCGCGCGGTTTCAGCGCCGCCAGAACCATCAGCGGCACGATCGTGGTCCGCGCCCAGTATGAGATCTTGTTGATATGGAACGGCGACCACATCGGCAGCAGCATGATCTCGACTGGCAGCACCGGCACGCTGCGCCAGCTCATCACGCCGAACATGGCCAGCATGAAGCGCGTGAACACGTTGCTGTGGATGGCGCCGCCGTGGGCGAGGATGGCCTCGCGCGCCCGCACCATATGCGGCGCGTCGATGGGATCGCCGATCATCTTCAGCGCGAAGTAGGATTTGACGCTGGCGCTCATCTCGAGGGCGCCCTCGTGCACCAGCGGCCAGCCGCCATGGGCGCCCTGGACGCGGCGCAGGTAATTGGCGATCTTGGCCTCCAGCACGGCGTCGACCGGCTCGCCGAGATAATGGCGCAACAGCACATATTCCGCAGGGATGGTGCAATCGGCTTCAAGCTCGAACACAAAGTGTCCGTCCGCTTGGGCGTAGCCAAGCAGCGCCCTGGTCGCCGAGGCGATGCTCGTCTCCAGCGCGTCCGCATCGGCTGCCATGCTGTGACTTTTCAACTGCATTTCACTCGACATCCCTAATCTCGGCCGGCTCAACCCCGCTTCGCTGCAAGAACCAGGTCGGCGGCACGGTTTCCGGAACGCACAGAACCCTCAATCGTTGCAGGCAACCCGGTATCAGTCCAATCGCCCGCGAGAAACAGGTTTTTCCAGGCTGTGACTGCCCCCGGACGCAGCGCATTCTGCCCAGGCGTCGCCTCGAATGTGGCACGGCGCTCGCGCACGATCTGCCATTGCGGCAATTCGCCGGCGACACCGGCGGCCTTGCAGACGTCCCGCCAGATCGCCAGCGCGAGCTCTTCGCGCGGCATGTCCACCAATCGATCGCCATTGCTGATGGTGACCGACAGCCGTTGCGGGAACGCGAACACCCATTCCACCAGTCCGCCAACCACCCCGAGGATCGGCGGCGCATTTTGCGGCGGATCGAACCTGAAATGCGCGTTCACGATCGCGCGGAATCTGGATGGAGTTTTGAGGCCGGGCAGCAATGCGGCTGCGGAGCGCGGCGGAACCGCGATCACAACGGCGTCGTCGGGCCCGATCGCGACACCATCGTCGCCGCCGAATTTCAATCCGTCAACGCGCTCCGCGCGCATCACGAGCTCGCGCAGCTCGTGACCGAAGCTGACGCTGGCACCTTTGTCCTGCAACAGCTTGATCGCCGGCTCGACCAGAACCGCACTCAGGCCGTCGCGGGCGATCAGCGGCCGGCACGCCTGTCCGCCCGCGAGCAGGGTTTCCCGCACCACCGCGCCGGCAAGGCCCGCGGAGCCCTCTGGCGGGTCGACGTTGAGCGCCGCAAGCAGCAACGGCTGCACGAGGCGGTCGTACAGCACGCCCTTGCAGGGTATGGCATCGCCGACCAGCTTGTTGGTCGAAGCCCAGATCAGCGGCATGAGTGCGAGGTAATCGGTCAAACCGGTATCGGGGACGCGGCGAGCCTCATCGAACACCCACAGTGGCAACCGGCTGTCGCCGAGGTCGAGTTGCCAGCGCTGCCCGGTCGCGAGATCGACAAACGGGAATTGCGCACGCTTGGGCCCGACAAGCCCTGCCTCGGTGCCGATCGATCTTGCATAGGCCAGCGCGTGGCGGTTGCCCGACAGCAACAGGTGGTTGCCGTTGTCGATGGTCAGGTTGGTCGCCGTATCGAAATAGGAACGGCAACGGCCACCCGCCTGTTGCGTCGCCTCGTGGACATGGATGCGCCAATCCGCGTTCGCCAGCCGCACGGCTGCCGAGAGCCCGGAAATTCCGGCGCCGATGATATGAACGGTGTTTTGCATCAGATGAAAGCGTAGCGGAGGACAATGGCGAGGCGCATGATTTTGCTCACGCGGACCGGTGGACGCGGCGCCGAGAATCCCCTGGCGACCAGCAATTGCAGTATGGCGCGATAATATTTCGACATGATCCGGGGTGCACGCACCACCCGTCGCGAATTGCGCGCCATGACTTCGTCGGCCTGTGCAAAATGCGTCCGCGCCCGCTCGACCAGCGACGCGCATGCTTTCGGCAGCGCGCGATCGGAAATCACCTTGAGCGGGTCGTCGCTGGTGATGCCGGCGTGCAGCAATCCTTCGCGCGGCAGGTAAAGCCTTCCGATCGCGGCATCTTCGTCGATATCGCGCAGAATATTGGTGAGTTGCAGGGCCCGGCCAAGATGATGCGCCAGCTCAATGCCATCGCCTTCGGGAAGGCCGAACACCCGTACCGACAATCGCCCGACCGCGCTGGCGACGCGATCGCAATAGAGATCGAGCGTGGCAAGGTCGGGCGCCCTGATGTCCTGCGGCACGTCCATTTCCATGCCGTCGACGATGGCCAGGAAATCGGCGCGCTGCAGGTCGAAAGTATGAACCGAGGCGACATAGTCTCGCAACCGCGCCGGAGGACGGCCCTGATAGAGCGCGTCGATGTCGTCACGCCATTGCTGGAGCGCGGCCAGGCGTTCGCCCCGTGGGCCGTCGGAATCGGCGATGTCGTCGACCTGCCGGCAAAAGCTGTAGATCTGAAACATCGCCTCGCGTTGCTCGCGCGGCAGGATGCGCATCGCGGCGTAGAACGAACTGCCCGAGGCTGTCGTCCCATAATTCGCACTGGTTGCGGTCGCCTCCAGCGTCATGCACCGGCCGCTGGTCTGGATTGGGGATGCAGACCGACCGCGCGGCGGATCATCTCGCCGGCAACGCCGCCGGTGCTGAAAGCCAGCAGCTCGACCGGATTGAGATGCACCCGCTCGCTCAAGGGATCGCGCACCTTGAGAAGCCGAACGATCCGGTCGGCAAACGCCTGGATCACGGAGATCTCAAGCCCGAGCCGGAAATCCTTCACTTCCGCGGCAAGAGATTTGCTCTCGTTGAGTAGGAGCTCCGTCCGCGCTGCAAGCGACTGCAGGCACTGCAGCAATGGCGCAGGCGCCCTGCTCTCGCCGAGCGCCTCCATGGAGGCGCCCACCGCTTCCAGCGCATCGCGCGGCAGGTAGACGCGATTGAGGTTGTGATAGTCCTTGCCGCAATCCTGCAGGTGATTGTTGATCTGCAGGCCCGCACATAGCGCGTCCGACGCGGCCCAGGTCGATGTGCTCTCGCCATGAACGTCGAGCATGAACCGTCCGACCGGCATCGCCGAGTAACGGCAATAGTGGATCACTTCGTCCCAGTTCTCGTAGCGAAGTTTCGTCACGTCCATCCGAAACGCGATCAGGACATCGAGGGCGTGGCGCGGCGGCATGGAACGCTCCGCCAGCGCGCGCCGCAGGTTGACGGCCTCGGGCTGGGTGTCGCCTTTGCCCAACAGCTCGGCTTCGAGGAGGTCAAGAAACGCAAGCTTGTCCTTTGCTGCGAGCGTCGCATGGTCGGCGATGTCGTCGGCGGTCCTGACAAAATTGTAGAACGCCAGGATCAGCGCCCGGTGACGCGGATGAATGATCCACGACGCGACCGGAAAGTTCTCGTCGCGGTGTCCCTTGCCGGATCGCAATTCGCTCGCGCTTGTCATCAAGAACCGGCTACTTTTGTCCAAGCTGCAGATTTCGCATAACGCCGCATGTTGCGCACATGCCACAGGCGTCGCAGACCCATATAGGCGAATACGACGCCAAAACCAATGCTATCTGGTGTCTGCGGCAGGCCCCGGAACGCATCCGAAGCCGCGCGCTATGGCAGACGATCGGATGCGAACGCGGGCCGCTATTGTCCGTGGGTTTTCAGCACCGTATCGCAGGCAACGGAAATCTTGGGACGATTTTCCTGCAGGCACGCCAGAATGGTGAAATCACCCTGATCGATCACAGGGCGGCAGAAGCGCTGCACGTCTCGCGCGCAAGCCTTCTGTTCCTCCGCCGAGCCGCTGCGCTGCGGAGCGATTGGCTGGGCGGACGCCCCACTGGAAATCGATAGCGACAGCAGAGCGAGCGCCAAGAAAACATTTTGCATCTTTCTTCCTTCATTCTGACGGGAGAGTATTCCGCTTCCCGATAACGCAAGCGGTGACCGGAACGGACTATTCGGATTTGCAAGTGCCGCGGAACGCAGCACTGAGCGAGAAGCGCCGGAAAATGCGGCCAAATTTACGGCGGGCAGACGGATATATGGCATGCGCGAAAAGTCAACCCTTCCGCACACTTAACGCGCTGATATTGCAAGCTGTTTTGTGAAGCTCGTCTTTTTTGTAAATCGCTGTTGCGGGTAAGCCCTGCAGAACGCTACATGGTTTTAATTTCGCGGAGTGAAAATCAGGTCGACTGGCCGGTGGTCCAGCGGACCCCGGAGTGGTCGGCGGCCGCTCGTCATTTGAACCCTAACACACCGCGGCGACACTAACCCCTCGATGCGGCGAGACGTAACGTCAAATTTGAATGGGAAACGCGATATGAAACGGTTTGGTTCCGGCCTGTATGGACAGGCGATCAAGGCTGCCGGTGTCGGCGCTGCGCTCTTGTTGTCGGTATCGGTGGGTCACGCCCAATCTGGGCCGTTCGTCGGTTTCGATGGCGCCTGGTCCGGCAACGGAACAGTCTCGCTGTCCGATGGAACCACCGAACACATCCGTTGCAAGGCGGACTACAAGGTCAACGGCACCGGATTGGGTTTGAAGCAGAGCCTGCATTGTGCAAGCGACAGCTACAAATTCGATCTGAGCAGCGATGTCACGAGCCAGGGCGATCGTATTTCCGGTAACTGGAGCGAGGCCAGCCGCAACATTTTCGGTAACCTGCAGGGCACCGCAGGCGGTGGCCAGATCGAGGTCTTCGTCGAGGCCAACGGCTTTGCCGCCAACCTCACGTTGAAGACCAACGGCAATAGGCAGACCGTGCAGATCAACTCCAAGGGCGAGATCAGAGGCGTCAACATCACAATGGTGAAGGGCTAAGCCCCGCGCCACGCGGCGCAATCCACCTCCGCGATCGACCTCGATTGATTTCGCACCATTTGAGCCCCGGTTCTGATGCGATCAGGACCGGGGCTTTTGCTTTGTGTTTTGCGCTTTAGCTTCGCGCCCCGCGAATCCGCTCCGACAGGTTGATCAGGAACATCGCAGTCGGCCGCAGGATGAAGAGGTCGGCGACCAATGCCGCTATCATCGCGAATGCGCTGAGCCAGCCGAACAGGCGCAGCGACGGCAGCGCGGAGAACACCGTCACCACCAGGCCGCACGCCAACACCACCGTGGTCAGGATCAGCGCCGGCCCGACCAGCACGGTCGCGCGCTCGACCGCGACCGCCGAACTGACGCCGGGCTTGCTCTCCAGCCGCAACCGGTTGAGGAAGTGGATCGTGGCGGAAAGGCCCAGGCCAAACGACACCGTCAGCGCAACTACGCTCGCAAATTGCAGCCCCTCGCCCAGCGCGTACAACAGCGTGCCGGAAAGCACCACCGGGAAGATGCCGGGCAGGATGCAGGCGAACATCACGACCCAGGAGCGGAACGCAAGCCCAATGAAAATGGCGACCAGCGCGAATTCCACTGTCAGTCCGCGATTGAGCTTCTCGATCATGTTCGCCGAGTTGCGCGCGGCGATCGCCGAAAGACCGGTAACAGCGATCTCATAGCCGGGATGCTGCTTGCGTACCGTGTCCAGCGCCTGATCGAGGCTCTCGACGACGGGAAGGATTTCGCTTGAATCAAGATCCGGCACCCTACCCGACACTACGACCGCCGTCTGGTCTGCGGAAATGAAACGCCGCACCAGATACTCAGGGATCAGGCTGACATATTCCTTCAAGGTCGCGACGTCGGAACTTCCGGCCTTTTCCGCAAGCCAGCGCCGCAACGTCTCCAGGGACCAGACATTGCCGACCCCGGCCTGTTTCTCGACGGTAGCGTGAACCTCGGCGATGGTCTGCAGCGTCTCAGGCGCATAAAGCGAGGCGCCCTTGGGGAATTCGATCAGCACGTCGATCGCGTTGGCGCCGGTCAGCTTGGCATCAAGGCGTCCCGAGGCCGCGACCGCCTGCTGTTTGTCCGGCACCTGATCGGCGAGCCGATAGCGCGGCTCAAGATTGGCATAGACGACGGCGAGGCCGCCCACAAAAACCACCGCGACCAAGCTGAACAGACCGGGACGGCTGACCATGCGCACCGCGATCCAATAGCAGAAGTTGCGCAGCATCTGGACACCGGCGTCGGCGCTCTGGAATTTCACGGCGAATACTTTTTCGTTGCGGACAAAGAGCACCCCGAACACCGGCACCAGCGAGAGCACCGCGATCAGCGCGATGATGGTGGCGGCAAGCCCGGCCTCGCCGAATTTGCGGATCAAGTCGGAATTCGAGAACTGCAGCGCAATGAACGATATGCCGGCAGTGCCATGGGTGAGCACGCAGGCCGGCCCGACCACCAGCACGGCATTCTTGAACGCGGTGAACTTGTCCTGGCCGGCGATCAGGCGATCGCGCGCCGCGAAGGTGAGTTGCATCGAGTCGGAAAAACTGATCACCATGATCAGCGGCGTCATCACGTTCAGGAACATGTTGAGGTTGAAATTGGCCCAACCGAGGCCGCCAAGCGCGAGTACGATCGCAATGATCGGCGGGAAGGCCGCCGCGATCATGAACGATACCTTGCGGAAGAAAATGATCGCGATGATGCAGCCGGCCAGGATGCCGAGGATATTGTAGGTCAGCCCGTCGCGTTTCACTGCGTTGCGGATTTCGAGCTGCATCACGGGAACGCCGGATAGTTCGGCGTTCAATCCACTGCCCTTGAGATCGTCGGCCATCTCCTTTCGAATCTCGCCGATCACCTTGGTGAGCTTGTTGCCGGCCACCACATCGGGTTCGAGCGACAGCACGATCAGCGCCAGCGTGCCGTCTTCGGACAACAGCTTGCCGCGGATGATCTCGTTGCTTTTGACGGTCTCGATAAACTTGTCATAGGCGGCGCCTTCCGGCAGCTCCGAGGGGAACAGCGCCGCCGGCAGCTTGCCCGGCGCCGGCGCCTGACGCGCCGAGAACAGCGAAATAATCCCGCGCGTGCCCTCGACGAGTTGCAGATCGGTGACGAGATCGCGCACCTTCTCGAGATTGTCGCGGGCCAGCAGCGTTTTACCCTCGACCACGACCAGCACATCGAATTCGACCGCCGGAAACCGCTTGGTTTCCGCCTCGTATTGCCGGTAGTCCTTGGAATTGGAGCGGAACAACTGGCTCAGCGAATCGTCGATCTTGATGCGGTCGATGCCAAACAGCGCGCCGATGAACAGCCCCACCAGAATGATGCAGGACAGGATCGGCGCCTTCATGGGGATCAGGCCGATCCGCTCCAGGCGGAACGCGATGCTCTTCCTGGGTGGCTCCTCGACCTTCTCGACATGGATTTCATTGTCGCGGGCTTTTTCGAGCATGCTCTGTCCAGTTCTCACATCGGCTCAAGTTTTGGGCCCAACCGGTTTGGGCTCAAGGATTTATAGCTTAAAGTTCAGAGGGCGCGTACGAGCCTTGGATGGACCAAATCGATCTGCGCTAGCCCTTGAAAACATGCAGAAAATTGCCGAACACCCTTTAGCAGGTCCGCACCGCGTCTCGCAAGCGCGGGCCATGGTGTGAAATCCGCCGAGTGCGCTGATTTCGGGTCTCGCGTCGCGCAATTGTCACACCGGCTGGAGTTTCAATCTTGAATCTCAGGTAATGCGCCGCGGCGTTCGGTCGCCGCTTTCATCCTTCAGCGCGACTCCCGTCACTTGCCGTGCGAGGCCTTGGCGGATCAGCCACCCGATTTTGTAGGCGGCTTCATCGTAGGAGAGCCCCGCGCCGTGGATGTTCGACACGCAATTGCGCTCGGCATCGGTCAGGCCAACGCGCGGCGCGAAGGTGAGATAGGCGCCCAAGCTATCCGGGGCCGAGAGGCCTGGCCGCTCGCCGATCAGCATGACGACCATCCGCGCCCCGAGGATGGCGCCGATCTCATCGCCGAGCGCGACGCGCGCACCTGACGCCACGGCGATGTCGGCGATCTTGATTTGATCGGCCGCCAGTTGGCGAACGAGGCTGCGAACCAGGTCGATCGCATGCGCATGGACTGCCGCCGGCGACAGCCCATCGCCGATCACCAGCGCAAGCTGGCCCATTCCGGCGCTCTTGACGGCGAGAGCCTGCTGGGAGGCTTGATCGAGCCGACGCCCCAGATCGGGACGCCTGAGATAGTCACCGCGGCTGCCGGCGCGGCTTCGGACATCGAGGGCTTCGAGACCGAAATCGCGCAGCGCGGCGATCAGGGCTTGGGTATCGAAGGCGGCATGGACGGCGTCGCGGGCGCGCGCGTGGTCCAGCGTGAATTCGAGTAACGCCGTAGTCGGCAGGCTTGCGCCGGCGCGGCCGAGCGCGACGCGCGCCGGCGTCAGCTCCCGCAAATCCATCATCGAACGGGACGGCGGCACCGGTGTGTTCATTTCGGCTTACTCGGCAGGGACCGATGCCTCGCGCAGCCGCATCGAGTAGTTCGAAGCGTTCTGCTGGCCGACCGAAGCCGCGCGCGCGAACATGATCAGGTGATGGGCGATCAACGCCGAAGAGATCAGGCCTTCGATATCGCCGCGCCGCAGGCGTCCAAGCGCGAATTTCCAGAACACCTTCCGGTAATCGCCGAGCACGCCGACTTTCCAGATGATGTTGCGCAGGATGATAAGCCCGCGCTTGATATTGGCCCAACTCTTCTGTTCCGGGCTCACAGGCATTTTTAGCTGGTTGGCATACGTGAAATCACACTGGTACTGGTAACGCGCATAGAGCTTTTCGGGCTGGTAGGCGATCTCCATGCATTTGCGCCACGAACCGATGACCTGGTCGTACGGTAGCAGGAACTCGACATTCGAATCGCGGCTTTCGTCGTGATTCAACCGGTTCTCGCGTTCCAGGCGATCCCATAGCGGCGTCTTCGGAAGCGCCTGCAGCAGATTGATCGTCAGCAAAGGAATCTTCGATTCGTCGATGAAGGCGAGCAATGCCTCGCCGGTTTCCGGCTTGTCGGTATCCAGCCCCATGATGATGCCGGAGACGACCTCCATGCCATAGCTGTTGATGGTGCGAACGCCTTCCAAGATGGGGACCATCATGTTGTGGTCCTTGTGCATCGCCTTCAGCGCGTTGGGATCTGGCGTCTCAATGCCGCAGAAGATCGTGACAAAGAAAGCCTCGCGCATCTTTTCGAGAATCTCGGGCCGCTTTGCGATGTTCAGCGTCGCCTCGCAGGCCAACCGAACCACGTAGCCAGTTCTTTTCTGCCACTCGATCAGATGCGGCAGCAGTTCGACCGCGGCTTTCCGGTTGCCGATGAAATTGTCGTCGACGAAATAGATCGTGTCGGTCACGCCGCATTCGCGCAGCCGGTCGAGTTCGGCGATGATCTGCTGCGGCGTCTTGAGGCGCGGGTTGCGGCCATACAGCCCCGGAATGTCGCAGAATTCGCACTGATAGGGGCAGCCGCTGGAATACTGGATGCTGCCGAGAAAATATCTTTTGACCTCGGCAAGCTCGTAGGCCGGAATTGGAAACTCGGTCATCGGCACCCGATCGGTGGTCTCAAGGACGACCTGCCGCTCCGGACGGGACGTATCGCGCGCCAGCCGCGCGATCAACTCATCGGTCGCATCACCGAGTTCACCGACATGGAGATAATCGAACGAGGGATAGTAGTCCGGGCAGGCGCTCACCGACGGGCCGCCGATCGCCACGGCCAGATCGAACGCATGCGCGCGGCGGCAGATGTCGTTCATCTGTTGGCGTTGGATGTGCATGCCAGAGACGAATACCGCTTCCGCCCACTCGAAGTCTTCCTGCGTGGCCGGGCGGATATTCTCATCGACGAAGCGGACCTGCCAATTTTCCGGCAGATAGGCCGCAATCAGCAACAGGCCCTGTGGCGGCATAAAGGCCTGCACGCCGTCGGTGAGGGGGTAGGAATATTCGAACGTACCGAAAGCAGACGTGTAGCGCGGAAACACGCACAGGATGCGCCGAACCGTCTCGATGCGCTCAGCTCTCATTCAACTTCCCCTGCAAGGCCTTGCAAATCCAGCCCAGGATGAGGCTGGGCTGGAAATTCCTCAAGATTGTGGCAGCTATCCTAACCCTAAGACGCGTCAATGGTTGCTTTGGTTCGAGCTTAGATAATCTCTAGGCGATCAGTCGCGACACAAAATCGGGTAACAGGCCCGCATTCCCGGCTAGGCGAGAATCGGCTCCCGCAAGGCCCGTGCGAACTAGCCAATCGTCGAATTCGGGCGCCCGCTTCAGTCCAAACAGGTCGCGGACATAGAGCGCGTCGTGGAACGAGGTGGACTGATAGTTCAGCATCACGTCATCCGCCCCCGGCACGCCCATGATGAAGGTCACGCCGGCTGCCGCAAGCAGCGTCAACAGATTGTCCATGTCGTCCTGGTCGGCCTCGGCGTGGTTGGTGTAACAGACGTCTACGCCGATCGGCAGGCCGAGCAGCTTGCCGCAGAAATGATCTTCTAGCCCGGCGCGGATGATTTCCTTGCCGTCATAGAGGTATTCCGGGCCGATAAAGCCGACCACGCTGTTGACCAGGAGCGGATCGAAGGCGCGCGCAACCGCGTAGGCGCGGGCCTCGCAGGTCTGCTGATCGACGCCATGGTGGGCGCCCGCGGAAAGCGCGGAGCCCTGTCCGGTCTCGAAATACATCACGTTCTGGCCGACGCTACCCCGCCGCAGCGACAGTCCCGCCTCGTGGGCTTGCCGCAGCAGCGCGAGATCCACGCCAAAGCTGCGGTTGGCGGCTTGCGTTCCCGCAATCGACTGAAACACCAGGTCGACCGGCGCGCCCTGCCCGATCAAGGCGAGCGTCGTCGTCACATGGGTGAGAACGCAGCCCTGCGTCGGAATCTGCAAGCGGGCAACGATCTCGTCGAGCAGCCGCAGCAGGCGGCCGATCACAGCCGGGTCGTCGCTTGCCGGGTTGATGCCGATGCAGGCATCGCCAGATCCCAGCAGGATGCCGTCCAGGATCGAGGCGGTGATGCCCTTGGCGTCGTCGAAGGGATGATTGGGCTGCAGCCGGGCGCTCATCCGCCCGCGCAGCCCGATTGTATTGCGAAAGCGGCTCGTTACCTCGCATTTCTTCGCAACCAGGATGAGGTCTTGGTTGCGCATCAGTTTCGAGACCGCCGCGGCCATTTCCGGGGTGATGCCGCGTGACGCCTTTTTCAGTGTTTCCGCAGTTGCCGCATCGGACAACAGCCAGTCGCGGAAGCCGCCCACCGTCAGTGACGAAATGGCGGCAAAGCCGGGGGCGTCGTGGCTATCGATGATCAGGCGAGTGACCTCGTCGTCATCATAGGGGATCACAGCCTCGTTGAGGAATTGCTTGAGGGGGACGTTAGCCAGCGCCATCCGCGCCGCGACCATTTGCTCGGCACTTTCGGCCGCAACGCCCGCCAGCCGATCGCCGGACCGCGGCGGCGTCGCCTTGGCGAGGAGGTCACGCAGGTCGCCGAAGGTATACGTGGTGGCATCGATGGCGTGGCGATAGACCATGGCGGCTCCGGGGCCCTCGGCCCGTCAGGGCGCGATGGCTGCCGCCAAGACTATCATTTTCAAGGATTCTACGCAGCCCGGACGGTGGCCAGGAATTTGACCACTTCTGCCTTCAGGCGCTTGTTCTCGTTCGAAAGCAGTTGCGCGGAGGAAAGGACCTGGGACGATGCCGAGCCGGTGTCGTCGGCGCTCCGATTGACATCGGCGATATTGGTCGCAACCTGCGTAGAGCCGAGCGCGGCCTGTTGCACGTTGCGGGAGATTTCCTGGGTAGCAGCGCCCTGTTGCTCCACGGCGGCGGCGATCGCCGCGGCAATTTCGGAAACCCTGCCGATTGTGCCGCTGATTTCCTTGATTGCCAGCACCGAATCCTGGGTCGCAGCCTGCATTCCTGCAATCTGGGCACTGATCTCGCTGGTGGCCCTGGCGGTCTGCGAGGCAAGCGCCTTCACCTCTTGCGCAACCACCGCAAAGCCGCGACCGGCGTCGCCGGCGCGAGCGGCCTCGATGGTTGCATTGAGAGCCAGCAGATTGGTCTGCTCGGCGATCGTCGTAATCAATTTTGTGACGTCGCCGATCCGATTTCCCGCCAGCGACAATTCGGCAATGCGCGAGTCAGTCTGTCTCGCCTGATCGACAGCCTCATTGGCAATTCTGTTCGAATCCGCCACACGCCGTCCGATCTCATTGATAGAACTCGCCATTTCCTCCGTAGCCGACGCGACGGATTGAACGTTGGCCGAGGTCTCCTCGGATGCGGCGGCAACGACGGTTGAAAGCTGTTGAGTTGCCGAGCTGGTCCTGGTCAGGGTGATCGCGGCAGTTTCCAATTCGCTGGATGCCGAGGCGACAGTTTCGATGATATTGCCGACGGCCGTCTCGAACCTCTCGGCCAGATTGTGAAGCTCGATCCGGCGCGCGGCCCCCAGTTCGCGGTTCTTTTCCTCGCGTTCCGCGGTCTCTCGTTCGGCCTTGGCAACCGCCTGTATCTTGAATTCTTCGACCGCACGGGCCATCTGGCCGACTTCGTCGTCGCGGTCGAGGCCCGGCAAGTGAACTCCAAGGTTCCCGACCGCCAGTTCGCGCATCGCGCTCGCCATCGCCACCACGGGGCTGGAGATATTGCGGCCGATCAAGAACGAAATGACGATGCCGAGCAAAGCCACCACCAGAAGCACGGCCATCAGCGTCAGCTGCTGCTGCGCTAGCTTCATCCCGGCACGCGCGATCTCACGATCCTTACTGTCGCTGCTGTCCGTGACCAAGTCGTCGGTCAGTTTCTCGATATCGGCAAAACTTTGTTCCGCGCCCTTGATGAACAACAGCGCCGATCCGGCGTCACCATCGGCCATCTCGATCGCGTTTTTGGATTTCTTGAGGTAACCGGTAACGGCTGCCCTCAGCTTTTCAAGGGCCGGCGGCTTGAATTCGCCGTGACTAGCCTCGATCGCCTTCAGAGCCTCCGCGATCTTGGCGGCGGCCGAGGAGGCTTCCTTGACCATGGCCTCGACCTTTTTCTCATCCTTTTCATTGGCCGCGGTAGCTGCGAGACGATACAGCCTAGCATGCGCCGTCCACGCTGCGACGGTAAGGTCGCTCGCGAGTTCCGATTGCCGCACCGGACCGGAGACCAGCGCGTCCATCGCGACCTGGTTCGACCGCAGCGCTTGCAGGGCGTAGGCACCGACCCCGATCAGAAACAGGATCAGGAACGCCGGCGCGAGCTGGACTTTCCAGGACAGGCCAATATTTTTGATCCAGCCGAGCATATCCGTCCTTAGATACAACGATCGTCGCACTACGCCCGAGTGCTGCTTGTCAGGACTTGTAAATGCCTGAGCACACCGCGGTGTTATCAAGCCGTTCGCAATACATCTGCTTGGGCTCGACTTTCTTGTCCACCGGATTGACGAACTTGTAGTCCTGCCAAAATGAGGCCTGCTTGGCGGCCATCTCAACGCGCTCCTTGACGAAGAGCTTGCCGTCGACGTCCTGCGCGTCGCTCATGTCTTTGCCGACAAACTTTGCGTTCGAGCCATGGGCCAGCACCTTGCCGTCGAACTGGTAGACGACAACGTACAAATCGCGATCGATGAATTGGCCGTCCTTGCCGGTAAATGCAGCATAGGCCTTTTCAGGCCCCTGCTCCTTGATGAAGGCTATGGCCTTCTTGACCATCGCGACGGCGTCGTCCTTGCTAGCGCCATCTGCCGCCGCGGCTGCGCCAGTGAGAACAATCATGGCTGTTAGGGCAGAGGTCAGTGGGCTCTTCAACCAAGTGTGCACGTTTTCTCTCCGGATCGATTCGTGGGCTGCGCATTAGAATTGTCACAAAAGAGCGAACCATCCGTTAAATTGCCTAAGCTTAAGGCACCGCACCGCGATTGCATGCGAGCCACCCGGCTTGCCCGCCTGGCTGCGACATGCACCTTCAAGGTGGTCACCTCAGTTGGATCCGTCTGCCTCAACTCCAACAGCAGGAGTACTGCCATAAGCCATTGGTATAAATAATATATTTCGCTATACACGGCAGCGGGCATCATCCCGAGCGTTAAGGGTTTCTCCACTAAAATTCAGCATAATTCTTAGACGGTGGACGGTTTTCACCGGCCTCCTCATAACGGCCTGATGACATCATTATGAAAACCCAAACTCACTTTTCCATCGCTTCCCTTGCATCCCGACTTTCGCTGGCGACGCGGCTCTATTCGATTTTCGCGCTGTTTGCGCTTCTGACCGCGGCCATCACCGCGCTGTCCGATTACAATACCCGCCGCGCAACGGAACTGACGGAATCGATCGAGATCGCCGATCAAGCGGCGCTCAACGTCGAACGGGTGAATTCGCTGGTCTACGCGGTCGTGATGGAATCCCGCGGCGTCTACATGTCGACGGAGCCCGCCACCGTGAAGAAATACGGCGACGGACTGCTCAAGTTCAACGACCAGATCATGGCCGTCGTGAACAAGTGGCAAGCGATCGTCCGAACCGACGATGCCGAGCAGTTCGCCACCTTCAAAAAACGGATCGAGCAGTTCGTGGAGTTTCGCAAGGAGCTGGTTCGCCGCGCGGTAGAGGTCAGCCCGGCTGCAGGCCGCGAATGGGGCGACAATGACGCGAACCGCGAGGTACGTTCGGCGCTGAACAAGGATCTCGAAGCGATTTCCAGGGTCTATGCCGAGCGCGGCAGGCGCATCGTTCAGCAGACCGAGACCAATCGCCAGCTTTCGGTGGTGCTGACTCTACTCGGCGTACTGGAACTGGCTCTGGTCGGCATCGGCGTCTTCATCATCTTCCGCTCGATCGCGCGGCCGCTTTCGGTCATCACCTCGACGATCAAGCAGGTCGCCGAGGGCGCCGATCACGTCGAGGTTCCCCACGTCGAAAGGTCGGACGAGATCGGCGCGCTGGCACGCGCGATCCAAATCTTCCAGGAAGCGATGGAACGCAATCGCAATCTCAATTCCCAGGTCTCCTTGGAATCGAAAGCCCGTGAAGAGCGCGCCCGGCACATTGAAACCTCTGTCGAAGAGTTCCGTGCCGCGATCGGAGCCGTGCTGCGCGCGGTTACCGACAACGCGTCCAACATGCGCCATACCGCGCAGTCCATTACCCGAGTGACATCGGACGCCAACGGGCGCGCGGTCAGTGCGGCCGGTGCGACCGAACAGGCCGCGAGCAACGTATCCGCCGTCGCCAGCGCCGCCGAAGAGCTGTCAGCCTCGGTGCAGGAGATCGGCCGGCAGGTTCGCCAGTCCGCCGCCGCGGTCGAACAAACCGGCCTGCGGACCGAAAAATCGATCAACGAAATCGAAAGCCTTGCCGCCGCCACCCAGCGGATCGACGGCGTCCTCACGCTGATCCAGGCGATTGCCGAGCAAACCAACCTGTTGGCGCTCAACGCCACCATCGAGGCAGCGCGCGCCGGCGATGCCGGCCGAGGCTTTGCGGTGGTGGCGCACGAGGTCAAGGCGCTGGCCGGGCAGACCGCCAAGGCCACGGCCGAGATCGCCCAGAATGTCGGCCTGATCCAGGCATCGACACGAAATGCGGTCGATGCGGTGCGTGAAATCGGCGGCGCGGTGCGCGACATCAACGATGTCACGTCCAACATCGCCGGAGCCGTCGGGCAGCAGGACGCGGCAACCCACGAGATCTCCGTCAATGCGCAGTCGGCCGCCCAGGGGAACGAGACGCTGGTGGCCAACATCGCTTCGCTCCGCGATGCGATCAGCGAGACCAACACCGCTGCAGGGTCGGTGCTGTCGGCATCCACCGATTTGACGTCCACGGCGGAAACGCTCTCGCGTGAGGTCGAGAAATTCTTCCACAATCTGCGTTCCGATGCTGCCGAGCGCATCGCCAGCTGACGAGGGACGTCGCCGTCTGACCCTGCCTCAGTCCACCAGCAGCACGTCCACGGCTACGCCGAGCTTTTGCTTGCGCGAGCCGACAATGATGCCGTCGACCGGCGAGACGTCGGAAAAATCCCGTCCGACCGCCAGCACGATATGATCGTTCTCGATCAGGAGATCGTTGGTGGGGTCAAAGCCGATCCAGCCCGGCCCCTCGCCGCACCATAGCGAGACCCAGGCATGGGTCGCGTCCGCCCCCTGCAAACGAGGCTTGCCGGGCGGAGGGACGGTGCGCAGATAGCCGGAGACATAGGCCGCCGGCAGCCCAAGCCCGCGCAAGCCGGCGATCATCAGATGGGCAAAGTCCTGGCAAACGCCGCGGCGCTTCTCGAAGACTTCCCGCAGCGGCGTCGAGATCACGGTTGCCTTTGGATCATACTTAAACCCGCTTCGGATCCGGTTCATCAGATCGACTGCGCCGGCAAGGATACCGCGGCCTGGCGGAAAGCTCATGGAAGCATAAGCGGTGACCGGGGCAAGCACCGGCACCAGCGGGCTCGCAAAGATATAGCCGATCGGCGACGCCGGCCCGAGGCTGGTGGCCTCAAAGGCCACGTCGCGCACCGTTTCCCAAGGCCTGCTTGACGCCGCGCGGTCCAGCGCATGGCGGGCGACCTTGACGCGCGACCTCGAGTCGATACGCAAATGGCGATGCGCCGTTTCGATCAGGACGCTCTCGGTATGGGTCCCGAAGAAGTCATAGCGCGCGGCGCGGGCCGCTGGCCGCGGCCTGATCTCGACGGCGTGCGCGATCAGTTGTTGTCCATCGGCGCTTTTCGGTTCCAGCCGCAGCGAGCAGCGCGCGAAACTCACCGGATTTTCATAGGCGTAGGTGGTGAGGTGACGGATGTCGTAGATCACGCGAGGCCCGTTAATTTTTCGGGCCGGCTCGCATTTGGGCCGTGCGGGAAATAATGCAATCCGATGGCATCTGCCAGCGTCAGCAGATCCTGTTCCAGCGAAAACAGCGTCTTGACCTCGAGCGTCTCGGCCTCGGTGGTCGCGAGCGTCGCCTGCAGCGCGACGGCAAGGCGCTGCGGGCGCTCGATCAATCCGTGCTCCTTCAGGCTTGGAAGGGCTGCGATGTGTTCGTTGAGCGCCGATACCTGGAACGCCACCGAGCGTGGATTATAGGGGTCGAGCACGGCGAGATCGCGCACCGGCGCAAGCAAGGGCCCGACCAGATAGCGCGAGCGATAGGTGATCTGGCAATCCACCAGGGTCAAGAGGACATCGAGGTCCTCGTCGCCGGCTTCGTCGTAGGCAAATTGGCGCGCAAAGCGCACCGTGTTGATGGCGCGCTCGGCGCGTCGGCCCATCTCGAGAAACCGCCAGCCGGCGGCACGGTTCATGTTTTCCTGCGCGAGGCCTGCAAAGCTCGCAAGCTCCTGCAACGTCAATTCGGCGGCGCTGACAACGCCATCATCATCCTCAACCTCCTGGCCTAACCGCTCCGCCATCTCGGTGATGACCTGCCAGGCATCGGGCGAAAGCCGTTCTCGCAAGGACGTCGCGGTTCGCTGGGCTGAGCGCACCAGCGACAGCGCGGAACCGAACCGCTCCGGGCTCTGCAGCGCCTCGGCCGCGATCCTGGCGGGTTGCGCCCGCGCGGCCAACGACGTCGCCCCCCAGGTCACTAACAGGCGTTGAATGCGCTCGACAGAGTGCAGCGTCGTTGTTGGCCCCTTGCCGGGGTCGCGCATCGGGGTTCCCAATGCCCGTATCAGCCGCAACGTTGCCTCGGCGCGCTCCAGATAGCGGCCGAGCCAGAACAAGTTGTCGGCGGCACGGCTTGGAACCACGCCGGCGATGCGCCTGATCCGCACCGTATCCACCGTCGGCAACAGCGTCGCCGTCGAGACCGCCTTGTCGGAAACCACCCAGACGTCCGCCGCCCGCGCGCCGTCACCCATCGACACCGCGCGCGCGTCGAGCTGTTCGGCGATCCGGCAGAAACCGCCGGGCATGATGGTCCAGCCATCCGGGGTTGCGGCCGCGAAGACGCGCAACACAAAGGGACGCGGCGTGATCCGTCCCTGATCCCACACCGGCATCGTCGACAGCCGCACCAATTCCTGGCCGACATAGTCGATGCCGCGGTCGTTGATCGCGGACCTGAGCCGCTCGAGCTCGGCTGGCGGCAACTCGCCCGCGAGCACGGGCCCGTGGCTCTGGAAGCCGGGCACTCCCCGGCCATAGGCGCCCTCGATGGCGACCTCGCCCAGCCGCGACAGCACCTCCTCGCGGGCAGCCTTCTGACCGCACCACCAGGTCGCGATATGCGGCATCTTCAGATCTTCGTCGAAGAAGCGGCGGCTCAGGCTTGGCAGGAAGCCGAGCAGCGCCCGCGCCTCGAGCACGCCCGAGCCCGGCATGTTGGCGACGACCACACCGTTCTTGCGCAGCACGTCGATCAGCCCGGGGACGCCGAGATGCGAGGAGGCATCCAGCTCCAGCGGGTCGAGAAAATTTGAGTCTACCCGGCGCAGCAAGACATCGAGCCGCTTCAAGCCGGCGACCGTTCGGATGTGGATGCGATCGCCACTGACGGCGAGATCATCGCCCTCGACCAGCAGGAAGCCGAGATAACGCGCAAGCGTGGCGTGCTCGAAATAGGTTTCGCTGAAACCGCCGGGGGTGAGTAGCCCGATGCGCGGCTCGTCACGATCGGCGCTGCCGCGCAACGCATCGCGAAACGCCTCAAAGAATGGCGCGACGCGCTCGACATTCATCGACTTGTAGAGTGAGGCAAACGCGCGCGAGAGCACCAGCCGATTTTCGAGGGCATAGCCCGCCCCCGATGGCGCCTGCGTGCGATCGCCCAGCACCCACCAGCGCCCGTCCGGTCCGCGGCCGACATCTGCCGCGTAGAGGTTCAGGTACCGGCCGCCGGGCGGCTTGATCCCGCACACTGGGCGCAGATATTCCGTGCTGCCGGCAATCGCCGCGGCAGGTATCGCGCCCTCGGCGACCAGCCGGCCCTCGCCATAGAGATCGCGCAACACGAGCTCCAGCAATTGCGCGCGTTGGGCGATGCCCGCGGTCAACTGCTGCCAATCGGCCTCGCCGATCAGGAGCGGCAGATGGCTCAACGGCCACAGCCGGTCGGCGCTTTCGCCGGGCGCGCGGTAGGTGACGCCGGCCTCCCGCAGGTGGCGATCGGCAGCACCGAACCGCCGCTCGATGTCGGCCGGCGAAAGTGTTGCGAAGGCATCGAAAAAACGCGTCCAGACCGCGCGCGGCGTTCCGTCCTGGGCAATGTATTCGTCAGGGATTCCCGGCAGGCGGGCATAATCGCGCGTCCATTGCGCGACCCGCCGGTGGGCCGGACGGGTCTTGCTCCCCTGCGTGCCTCCCTCGCCGGCCTGTCCCGCCATGTCCGACTCTCCGCACCTCACCTCTATTTCAATGCAGGAGCGGCGTTCTCAAGTCGAGGGTCAGAGGAAATTCAATTGTGCGTTCCTCGCGCGGCGGATCGATCTTGCCGGGCGTGTGGCCATGATCCTGAAATCGCGCGAGCCTGCGCGCCTCGGCCTCGTAGGAATTGACCGGCTTGGTCTCGTAATTGCGTCCGCCGGGATGCGTGACGTGATAGACGCAGCCGCCGAGCGAGCGGCCGTTCCAGGTATCAATCAAGTCAAACGTCAGCGGCGCATGCACGGGGATGGTCGGGTGCAGCCCCGACGCCGGCTGCCAGGCCTTGAAGCGGACGCCTGCGACCGCTTCACCGGAGCGGCCGGTTGGCGTCATCGGCACCCGCCTGCCGTTGCAGGTGACGACGTGGCGGCCTTCGACAAAACCTTCGGCCTTGACCTGGAGCCGCTCGACCGAACTGTCGACATAGCGCACGGTGCCGCCGGCGGAACTCTCCTCGCCCAGCACATGCCAAGGCTCCAGCGCCTGGCGCACTTCCAACGCAACGCCGCCGTGATGCACCCGGCCGAACGCGGGAAAGCGGAATTCGAGCTGCGCGAGATACCATTCCGGCGAAAAATCGTAGCCGGAGCGCTGCAATTCGGCGAGCACGTCCAGGAAATCTTCCCAGAGGAAATGCGGCAGCATGAAACGGTCATGCAGCGTGGTGCCCCAGCGCACGAATTTACCCTGCTGCGGCTCGCGCCAGAGTTTTGCGATCAGCGCGCGGACCAGCAATTGCTGGGCGAGCGACATGCGCGGGTCCGGCGGCATTTCGAGCGCCCGGAATTCAACCAGCCCGAGCCGGCCGGTCGCACCATCGGGCGAATAGAGCTTGTCGATGCAGATTTCGGCGCGGTGGGTATTGCCGGTGATGTCGACCAGGATGTGCCGGAACAGCCGATCGACCAGCCATAACGGGATCTCGCCACCCGACGGCGGCACTTGCGCAATCGCAATCTCCAATTCGTAAAGGCCATCATGCCGCGCCTCGTCGATGCGCGGGGCCTGGCTGGTCGGGCCGATGAACATGCCCGAGAACAGATAAGACAGCGACGGATGCCGCTGCCAGTACAGCACGAGGCTCTTCAAGAGATCGGGCCGGCGCAGGAACGGCGAATCCTGAGGCGTGCTGCCGCCGACCACCACATGATTGCCACCGCCGGTGCCGGTGTGCCGGCCGTCAACCAGAAAGCGGTTGGCCCCTAACCTCACCTTGGCTGCATCTTCGTACAAGCCGAACGTGATATCGACGGCCTCACGCCAGCTTTTCGCTGGCTGGATGTTGACCTCGATCACGCCGGGATCGGGCGTCACCTTGACTACTTCGACGCGAGGATCGTATGGCGGCGCATAGCCCTCGACATGCACCTGCATCTGCATTTCCTCAGCGGTCGCTTCAACCGCCGTAACCAACTCCAGGTAATCCTCGAGCTTTTCCACCGGCGGCATGAAGGCGCAGAGCACGCCGTCGCGGATTTCGATCGACATCGCGGTGCGGACGCCGCCGGATCTTGGCTGCTGTTCCTGGACCGCCTGCTGTGGAGCGCCGGGAGCAGAGGCATTTTGATCGTAAACCGGCAGTTCCTCGCGCGGCTCCAGCGGATCCTGCTCGACAGTGTAGGGGTAATCGTCGGGGGGAATATACGGCAGCGACGAGATCGGCAGCCGCAAGCCCATCGGCGAATCGCCCGGCATCAGGAACAGGTTGCCGCGCCGAAGTTTCCAGCGCTCGCTTTTCCAGCGCCCG
>Ga0209153_1000032_pt1 | contig 69133 bp, 59 predicted proteins | sample GraSoiAngelo_120_FD_185877 | JGI IMG/M metagenome (GOLD analysis project Ga0209153, IMG submission 185877) | Grasslands soil microbial communities from the Angelo Coastal Reserve, California, USA - 14_0919_09_20cm (SPAdes) (version 2) | ecosystem: Environmental > Terrestrial > Soil > Grasslands ... | reverse complement strand
GGTCGAGACCGCCCACTGTCACCGTTCCTGTAATCGAAGTAGCAGTGATGCCCGCAGTGTTAACCGTGATCGAGCTAGTGCCCTGACCAGAGGTAATCGTGCCGGCTGAGACCGTCCAGTTGTAGGTCAACGAAGCGTTCGGGTTGCCGCCCGATACGTTCGCCGTGAACGTCACCGGCCCGCCCAACTGAGTCAGACTCGACGGGCAATCAACCGTGATGGTCGGACATGGCGGCGTCGGCGCGGGCCGGCACTCGCACGCCGTGACCGTCACGCTCGCGTTGGCATAAGCGATACAACCGCAGCCATCATCCACTTCGACCGTCGCCGTATATGTGCCCGGTGCTGCGCCCGACAAATCCCACGTCACGTTCGGCCCGTCGCCCGTGATCCGCCCGCCCGTCGTTGACCACGTGTAGAGCAGCGTGTCGCCATCGGGGTCGGTCGCCGTTGCGGCCAACTGTACTGACGTGCTCGACGGGGTGCAGCCTTCTGCTGGAATTTGACCCGCCGGGCAATTCGCGGCCAACGTCACGGTCGCCGGATTAGCCGCGAGACTGACGGTCGGCGGATTGTTCGGCAGCGTAATCGGCGCACGCGCGTTGCGGTGGCCGGCGAAGAGTTGGAAGCCGAAGCCGTGCGGGTCGGTTGATTGAATGAAACCGGCCGGGAAGTTGTTGTTGCTATGGAACAGCCGCTCGCCCTGTTGGTTCAGATGCGCGCGATACCACGCGCTCACGCCCCACCAACTCTTCGGGAAGATGCGGATGCCGCCCAAGAATTCCACCGGATTGTTCGGAAACGCATTCTGCGTGCGCGAACCGACGTAGTTGGTCGACTTCAACTCGATGATGGGCTGGAAGTGTTTATTGATCGGGAAGTCGAAGCCGACGCCCGACAGGACTTCGTCAGGCCGGTCGAGCAGCGCCACATCGCCGCCGCCGAACGCATCGCTCTTCGGGTTACTGTTTTTGATATAGCCAAGGTTACCCGTCAGATTGATGTGCTTGGTCAGACGTCCGCTGACAGTGCCGACGATCCCGAAGTCGCCGATGTTACCGCCGGGGCTTGCGCCGCGCTGCAACATGTTGAAGCCCTGAAAGTCCTTCGCCTTGTCTGCATACCAGCGATAGAAGGGCACGAGGGCCACTTCCAACGGCCGCTCAGGCGCGGTCAGCGCGATCTTCGCGCCGGCCGTGAACGTGCTGAAGCTTGACTGCCCGTAGAGCCGATTGATGAACGGCGCATCGGGCAAGTACGAAGGCGCGATGGTGAACGTCGCCGGCACAAGTTGTGCACGTGTCGTCAACGTCGCCGGCACAACCGTCGTCGTCAGCACGATGCCCGGCAGGATGCTGCCCACAGGCGAACCGATGCCGGGGAAGAAGCCGGCAGCGCCGAAGTTGCTGCCGCCGCCCGAAGCCGGCCCCAAAGTGGCCGAGAAGGGCACTGCCGCGCGGTCAAAGTTGAAGCCTGCGGCCGGCCCGCCCGTGAACGGGAACTGCACGAAGAACGGCCCGCCCGGCAGCCGCGCTATTGTGGTCGGAAAGTTGCGCGCCTGTGCCGCAAGTGGCGTGATCACGACGATGCCGCCGCTGCGCAATTGGTTCGGACTAAAAGTCACGACGCCAGTCGGGCTGATCTGCGGAATAGACAGGAACAACTGCGAGTTCGGCAGATAGAAGCTCGACAGTTGTGATGGAGTATTGACCTTCACCCCGCGATAAGCGTCCGTGTTGAAGAACAACTCGATGTGGTCGCTCAAACCAAGCTGGAAGCTGATCGGGACTTCCGTGATGTCCACGTTGCCGGGGTCGCGGTCAAAGTTGCTATAGGCAATGCTGAAGGTGAACTCATGCTTCCTCAACGTCTGCCCATCATAGATAGTGAACAGGCCCGTAGGCCCGCCGGGCTGCCCCCCTGTGCCGACGGTCGGGGCAATATTGCGCGGATCGCCTTCCGACCGGAGTGTTTGTGCTGTGGCTGCAGCACACAGCGTCAACAGTATGAGCGCCAACCAGAGCGCCCTTCTCGCGAGTCTCATCGCATTCCTCCTGCGAAATGAGTTTGGTACCTTTGCGGGCAGGGGCGACCGCACCAAGTGAGTTGCCGGTTCGACCTGAAGGGACTTGTGTTGACTGTTACCAGTAGACCCCCCAAGCGCGACCCGGACAACCGACCGAGACGCAGTCGCTCCGAGACTACAAGCGTCCAACCCAAAGTCAAAATAGAACTGCTACCGCCCTCGACCGAACCACGACTTGTAGCTGGAGCGGAGCAGCGAGAGGAGCCGAACCCTTGAAAAGAGTTCACGGGCGCTAGTGCTGCCTCTTACGCCTCTCAACTGAATTGTCTCGTTTATGCAACGCGCGCGTTACTGCTCATGCAAACAGCCCCGCGCTGTCAACGCCAATGAAATTCGTCGTCAAGAACGTCGGTCGTTCATTGACTAACGGCTCAACATTAAGTTCTTGGACAACAAACTCCGTCAGACCATAGCGTAGATTGTCATGGAAATCAAGACTTTTTCCCTATTTAGCTAGAAAAATCCCACACATTTTTGTCACGCATAAATGCCGCGCATGCGCGTGTCGTAAGCAACGCGATCAATTGCCAACATGTAAGCGGCGGTGCGCGTGTCCACGCCGTGCTGATCGGCGTACTTGACCACGTCGTTGAAGCTGGCGACCATCACGTCCTGCAAACGCTCGTTGACCACGTTTTCCTTCCAGAAATAGCCCATTCTATCTTGTACCCACTCGAAGTAGGAGACGGTCACGCCGCCCGCGTTCGCCAAGATGTCTGGGATGACGAAGATGCCTTTGTCGTGCAAGATTTTATCCGCCGCAGCAGTCGTCGGGCCGTTCGCGCCCTCAGCCAAGACCTTGCACTTGATCCGTTTGGCATTATCTGAGCGAATCTGATTCTCGGTCGCAGCGGGCACGAGCACGTCGCATTCGATCTCAAGCAGGTCTTCATTCGAGACGCGCTCGACGCCTTCGTACTCCTCGAACGAGCGGGTCGCACGCAGATGCGCCATCGCGTTCGGAATGTCTATGCCGTTCGGGTTGTAGATGCCGCCGTTGATGTCTGAGATGGCGATCACTTTGTAGCCAGCCTCATGCAAAAGCTGCGCGCCGATGCCGCCGACGTTCCCAGACCCTTGCACCACGACGCGCGTATTCGGCGGGGCCATCTTGAACCGCTTGATCGCTTCGTTGATGACGAAGAGCAGGCCGCGCCCGGTTGCTTCGCGCCGTCCGGCCGAGCCGCCGATGTCTATGGGCTTGCCCGTGACGACCGCCGTGACCGTGTGGCGCGCGTGCATCGAGTAGGTGTCCATGATCCACGCCATCGTCTGCTCGTTCGTATTCATGTCGGGCGCGGGCACGTCCTTTTCCGGCCCGATGAAGTCGATCAACTCGGCCGCATAACGTCGTGTCAACCGCTCCAACTCGCCAATGGACATCTGCTGCGGGTCGCAAATGACGCCGCCCTTGCCGCCGCCAAACGGCACATTCACAACCGCGCACTTCCAAGTCATCCACGCGGCCAGCGCGCGCACCTCTTCAATCGTCACGTCGGGCGCGTAGCGTATGCCGCCCTTGGCGGGGCCGCGGGCGAAGTTGTGCTGCACGCGGAAGCCCTCGAAGACCTGCATGCGCCCTGAGTCCATGCGCACAGGGATATAGACCTTCAACTCGCGGTTCGGCACACGCATCACCGCATAGAGATCGGGATCGAGATTGAGCAACTGCGCCGCCCGATCAAACCGCTCCATCATGGACTCGAACGGATTGGTCTCCTTCGACATCTTGATCTGGTCTTCAACCATTGCGCTAGCCATAGTCTTTCTCCGAAAGACAGTGCCGAGTGATGAGTGCCGAGTGACAAGTTAAAGCCATGTCCTAACTCCTCACTTGTCACTCGTCACTCATCACTGTTTTTAAGACTTCGTTCATCGCGCCCGTGCGGTAGCCGTGCAGGTCGAGCGTGACGTAGCGGAAACCGAGCGCGCGAAAACGGCGCGCGAGTTCGTCTGTCATTTTGCGGTCGAGGGCGCGGTCGAGTTCTGCGGGTGCGATCTCCAAGCGCACAAGTTCGTCGTGATGCCGGACGCGAAACTCGCGGAAACCTAAGCTGCGCATGATCTCTTCGCCGCTTTCAACCGTGCGCAGCCGCGCAATCGTCACCGGCGTGCCATAAGCGATACGCGAAGACAGACACGGACTCGCGGGCGCAGCCCACGTCGGCAAGCCTGCACGCCGGCTCAAAGCGCGCACTTCCCTTTTACTCAATCGGACTTCGACGAGCGGGCTGCGAACATTGTGATCTTGTGCTGCTGCGCGCCCGGGCCGGTAATCGCCAAGGTCGTCGGTCGTCGAGCCGTCAACCACAAAACTAAATCCGCGCGCCGCAGCGAGCGGCATGAGTTTGTCGTAGAGTTCGGTCTTGCAGAAGTAGCAGCGGTCGCTCGCGTTCGCCGTGTAGCGCGTGTCTTGCATCTCTTCGGTTTGAATGATCTCTTGGTGAAAGCTGAAGCGCGCGGCAAGCGCGCGGGCTTGCTCGCGTTGATGTGCGGCGAGACTCGGCGAATCGCCCGTGATGCAGCGCGCACGCGCGCCGAGTTCGGTGGTGGCGATGTAGGCGACGTAAGAACTATCAACGCCGCCGGAATAGGCGACAAGCACTGAACCTAGCTCGCGGAAGAGTGCGCGTAAAGCCTGTTCTTTCGCGTCTGTGTCGGGCGCGACCGCCGTGCTTTCGTCAGTCGCAGGTTCCTCAATGATCAGATCGTTGCCAACCACTCGTTGCTTCACCTCAAATCAGCGCGCTTCGCTTAGGAGGCCGCGCCTCGTTCAATCTCAACTCGCGGCGCACTCAAACGCGCCGAACTATTGCTGGTAAAACGGGTATGGCGCGATGTTAGCGCAGGCATCTCAACAGCGCAAGCGCATCATCCATGATATGTAACTCGACGGCGCGATGCTCGGCGTGGACGCCATTCGCGCGTGCGTGTTATGCTCCGCCAGCGAGCGCAACTCTGCGGGCCCCGAGCGGCGTGAGCCGCGAATAAACGATCCAGATTCAGATTAATGAAGTTCTCCATGTTTGCTCACATGCGCTTTCGTCTCCCGCTCGTGGCGCTAGTCATACTCTTCTGCCTGCTTGGCGCGGGCGCGCGCAATCTGCACGCGCAGGACGTGGATGGCACGGGCGAAGACTCAGACGATCCGATCAAATTATATCAACGGGCACAGGCTGCACAGGCGCGCGAGCAACTTGAACGCGCGCTCGCGCTCTACGACCAAGCGCTCAAGCTGCGCCCCGAATACCCGGAAGCCGAATATCAAAAAGGTGTGGTGCTCACTGCGCTCAAACGCTGGCCCGAAGCCGAAGCATCTCTGCGCCGCGCCGTCGAATTAAGAAGCGAATGGGCGCTGCCGCAGACGGCGCTCGGGCTGCTCTTCGTCGGGCAGCAGCGCGACCGCGAAGCCGAACCGTTCTTGCGCCGCGCGCTCGAACTCGACGCCGAGGATGAGACCACGCTCGTCACGCTCGCGCTCCTGCGCCTGCGCGCGGGCGACAAAGACGAAGCGCTTGCGCTCTACAAACGCGCGACCGAAGACGAGAACGCAGCCGCCGACGCTTGGGCTGCGCGCGGCAGTCTGGAACGCGCGAGCGGCGACGAGAAGAGCGCGGCAGCGAGTTTGAAACGTGCGCTGCAACTCGATCCGAACAATACCCTTGCGCGTGAAGAGCGCGCCGACCTACGAGCCGCCGCAGGCGACTACGCGCACGCCATCGAAGACTTACAAGTTCTGCTGCAAGCGCAAGCCCAATCGTCGCGCGCCAAGCAGTGGCAGCAGCGCATCGCCGGTTTTCAGTTGCTGGCCAAGCAACAGGCCGCCAGCATATCGGACACCGGCGGGCAGATGAATCTTACGCCCGCGGCCGTTGATGCGGCCAACAGCGACGATCCGAAGATCGCGCGCCCCGCCCTCGAAGCGCTCCTGCAAACCGATCCGAAGAACGCCCAAGCGCACGCGCGCCTCTGCACGCTTGAGCGCAAGAGCGAGCCGCAGTCCGCGCTCGCACACTGTCGCGCTGCGCTTGAGATCGAACCGAAGAACGCGGACTATGCGACCGCTTACGCGGCGGCGCTCGTGCAGGCGCGCCAGTTTGCTGCGGCCATATCGCTGCTGCGTAAAGTGCTTGAAGTCAAACCCGACAACTACGCGGCGCACGCCAACCTTGCCACCGCGCTCGACGAACTCAAGCAGTACGATGCTGCGCTCATCGAATACAGGTGGCTCAATCAAGCCAAACCCGATCTGACCGTCCTCTATTACTTAATCGGGCGCGATCTCGATCTAACCGGCGAGTTCACACAGGCGCTCGCCGCCTATGAAACTTTCCTGCAACGCGCCGACGCGAACGTCAACAAAGAAGAGATCGAGCGCGTCAACCTGCGTCTGCCGGCCCTGCGCCGCGAGATCGCGCACAGCCCGAAGCGGAAGAAGGGATGAATATGAGCAGCAGGCAGCAGGCAGCAGGCGGTAAGCAGAAGGCAGTAAAGACCCAACTGCTTTTGCTGCCTACTGCCTACTGCCTGCTGCCTGCTGTGCTTCTCTGCGTGTCGCTGTGTGGCGTGGCGGCGGCGCACGCGCAGCAGCAACCTGATGTCTTAGTGCCGGCGCCGCAAGCAGCGCCGCCGCCGATGCGCTACATCCCCGATGCCTTGCGCGCGCAGTTGAACGCGGCCCGCGACGCCAAAGAACGCACGCATCTCGCGCTCGCAGAAGCGGACGCGCGCCTCGCCAACGCGGAGCAGCACACGACGGCGCAACAGTATGATCCGGCGGCGGCCGAGTTGGGCGTCTATGAAGCGATCATCACGGACTCGCTCACATATCTACAGGGTGCCCGAAACGACGGCCACACGCGCGACCTCATCAAACTGCTGGAGCAGACGCTCTACAGACAGAGCAGTCGCATCGAGGCCATGCGGCGCAACACGCCGCCCCAATATGCGGGCAACGTCCGGGCCGCGTTCAACCACGCGCGCGACACGCGCAGCACTGCCTTGAACGCTTTTTACAGCACTACAGTCATGCGTGAACCACCGCCGGACAAGAACAAGCCCGCGCCCAAGGGGCCGCCCATAGAGCCGGCGAAGATGAAACCCACCGACAAGCCATAGAGAAAGCAAAAGACAAAAAATGAAATTCGCCTCGTGCAATCAACGTCCGCTCGTCACCGTGCTGCTCACAGTTGCGCTCATCGTTTTCGTTCTGCCCGTCAGCGCGGCGCAGCGTGATCATCTGACGCCGGCCGAAGCCGATCTCGTGCGCGACGCCCAAGCGATTGACAAGCGCACAGAGGTGTTTATCAAAGCGGCCGAGCGACGCCTGTTGCTGCTGACCGATCCGCCAGCGGCGCAGGCACTGCAAGCGAAGCAGGCGAATAAGAAAGATAAAGATAAGGACAAGGACAAAGAACTCTGGGGCGAGTTGCCGACGGGCACACGCGCGCAACTATTAAACGATCTGGCGGGCATCTTCGACGAAGCGATCACAAACATTGACGACGTGGCCGCGCGCGACCCGAAGAGTTCGCTCCTGCCGCACGCGCTGAAGAATCTCGCCGCCGCCGCCGCACGCTTCCGCGCGCAGTTGTTACCGATGCGCGACAGCGCAGCCGACGATGAACGGGCCGCGCTCGCCGACGCGCTCAACGAGTTGCAAGAGATCATTGACGCGGGCCAAAAACTGCCGGCCGAGACCGAGACGAAGAAACCGAAACCTCAAAGCTAAAAGTTCAGATTTGAATCTCGAAGTTTAAATTTGAACTTGGCCTTTCGTTGAACTAGCGCGGGCCTTTGGGCGTAGAATAAGACGCGCTAGTTGGTAGCGCGAGGCCGCAGAGAGAAAGGACTCTGAAAACAAGTTTATGGACAATCGTTACTATCCCGGCGTCGAGGCCGACGTGCCGCAGTTGATTGCTGAGTTGCGCAATATCTTCGATGCCGCTTACGAATTGCAAACCATGCAGGTCTCTGCGACGACCGTGCTGCAAGCGCGTAAGTCCGGGACGCTGCGCGACATCACGGGTCTTTCGACCGCGCTCACAATCAAGCTCACGCCAGAGCATGGCGGCACGCGCGTCGAGATCGGCATGCAGAAGTGGTTAGACAAGGCGGCGGTCGCGGCCGTCGCCGTGATGCTCTCGGCCGGCGTCCTGCTAGCGCTGCCCGCGCTCGGCGCGTACTGGCAATACCGTGTGACCGAAGACGCTTGGAAGATCATCGAGGCGCACATCGCGCGCAAAGCGGGCGGCTACATTCCGCCTATGCCCGGTCGCTGTGGCACGTGCGGCGCGGTCGTCACTTCAAACTCGGACTACTGCGCCACGTGCGGCGCAGACCTGCGCATCGGCGCGACCTGTGAGTCCTGCGGCGCACAGCAACGCGACACCTCTGCACGCTTCTGCAATCGCTGCGGCAAACCGCTCGCGGGCAAAGCGTGACGCTGCTTTTGCCCGCATCATATATTGTGCCGGCTGACTGATCAGGTTTAGAGATGAATAAACATCGGCTCAACACATCGTTTGGTTGTTTACTGTTCGCGTGTCTGTTGTGCGGCGCAGTGCAAGCGCAATCGGGCCGGCATCAACCGCCGCCACACGCGGAAGCGCCAGTGCCGACGCCGACCCCCGAACCGCCCAAAGTGAAACCGCCGCCACCGGAGCAGATTCACGTGCTCGTCACGAACTCCGCGCCGATCTCGGTTAGTCTCTCCTCGTTCGACGTAAGCCTCGTGGCAGATACGTTGCTCCAACGGCTGAACGCCTCGGATGCGCTGAAGGTTGAGACCGCAAATAGTATGAGCCGCGACGGGGCCCACAAGCGCGCGAAGGAAGAGAAGGAACGCTTCATCATCTGGTTTCAACTGCGATACGACGGCTTCAACAACACGCTGTCTCCGAACCCTGAAGATTTGCGCATCGAGTATGCCATCTATCAACCCGGCACGGGTGCAAGCAAAGCAGGCGGCACAGTGTTTCTGCGCACAGTCCGTACAGTGCCCGTGATCGGCAGTGGCGCTTCCTGCTATCCAAATCTTTACGGCCTCAACGGCTCGCTCACAATCGGCGCACTGGAAACCGCCGACCGCATCTTCGATGCCCTCTCCGTCCCAAGCCCACCGCTTTGTAAGTAAAAGAAAGAGGTCAGTACCGCCTGCGGTAGCGGGCGTGTCATGACACATATTTCAATCATGTCGGAGCGCTTTGACCGGATCGATGCGTGCGGCGCGGGCCGCCGGGTAGAGTGCGGCGATGATTGAAATGACGATGGCGAAGGCGATTGCGCCGAGCCAGAGGTAGGGCGGCAGGGCGAAGAAGTTGATGAACGAGACGTTGCGCGGCTGTAGGAAGAAACGATAGGCGAGCCGGTTCGCTACGACATCAATGCCCCAAGCAGCGAGCGAGCCGATGATGCCGCCCGCAAGGCCGATCAGTCCCGCTTCAACGAAGAAGATCAACTTGATCTCTCGATCCTCCGCGCCAACGGCTTTCATGATGCCGATCTCGCGCGTGCGTTCGAGGATGGCCATGATCATCGTGTTGGCGATGCCGAACGAAGCGACGAGCAGCGAGATACCACCGAGCAGGCCGAGCGCAGAATTGACGATCAAGAAGAACGTGCGAATCTCTTCCAACTCATCCACGATTGAGAAGCTGCTGAAGCCGAGCGCGGTGAGTTGCTTGCGCACATCGGTCAGCACATCTGGATCGTTGACGCGCACGATCACCGATGGGTAGCCTTCCGCTTGCTGCGCGCTGAGTGCGCCGCTCTCGCGCGCCAGTTGTAGCGCGACCTCGTTTAACGGATCGCGGTACTGATGCGAGAGTTCTCGCGCCGTCGCGAGCGGAATGTAGAGGCGTGCCGCCGGCATCAGCCCGCGAAAACGCGCTTGCCGGCCGACGCCGCCGCTCTCAACCTCATCCTTCAACACGCCCGCGATGCGAAACGTCCGCACTGTCAACCGTGCGTCCTGCGCATTCGTCTCTGCATCATCGCCGAGCGGCAAACCGAAGAAACTCAACTCATCCTCGTTCGCTTTGCGCTGCTGCTTACTTCCCTGCTTAGCCTGCTCGTCCTGTGGTGCTGCTGCCGGTTGCTTTGGGTTGCGCTCTGCGCCGAGCGGTGCAAGCAACTCGACGGTCTGCCCGACCGCGTCGGCCGCCTTTGCGAAACCGAAGTCGCTGATGAAACGACTATCAACTACGACCTCATCCGCTGTCGGGTCGCTGATCATGTGACCGGCCGCATAAGACTTGAAACGCGAGGCCGGATTGGGCACGAGCGCGCCGCCGATTGATTGCGGCTGCGTGCGCCCGTTGGCGCGCACGTAAGCTGTGAACTCGACCGTCGGCTCGACCGCTTCGACGCCGGGAATGCGCGCGATCTCTGCGAGCGCCGCATCATCGAGCGCGCGCTTCGGTGCTTGTTCCGGCTGCTGCGGTCGCGTGCGACGGACGCCTGCGCGCCGGTCTCCTTCCCCGCCGCCACCTTGACCGCCACGATTGAAGACCTGCGCGACCAACTCCGATACGTCCTGCCCGGTCACAGTGATCTCGTTGAACAGGTCTAGGTCTTTGAAACGCTGCACGGCGTTGCGCTGAAGGCCAAGTCCGAACGAGACCATCGTGACGATGACCGTCACGCCGACGACCACGCCAATCGTCGTCAACGCCACGCGCAGCTTCGCCTCGCGTAAGTTTCTGAGCGCGAGCTTGAGAATGTCGAAGAAGATCATCGGCGGATGAGTTCAAAGTTTAAGGTTCAAAGTTCCAAGTTAAAGTACGTGGCGGGCTGGTTAAAGTTCAAGGTTCGGGTTCAGGTCAGTACCGCCTGCGGTAGCGGGCGGGTCTCTGTCGCTGCTCAGACCCGCCCGCTACCGCAGGCGGTACTGACCTTTAATTCAACATCGCCAATTGCAGTCGCATCTTTTTCAGTTCCACCTGCACACGTTCGGCGTCGGGCGCGTCGGGCATACGGCGCAAGTAAGTTTCGACTTCGCGGGTCGCTTCGGCGTAGCGGCCGAGTTGCGCGAGCAGCATGCCGCAGTCGCGATGCTCCTCGTGCGCTTGCGGCGCGACGAGCAGGATGCGTTCGACTGTGGCGAGCGCGCGGCGGTAATGATGCGTCTGCGCGTAGATGGCTTTCAGATTGCGGAGCAAGCGCGTGAGAATTTCACGCGGGCGCGCCGGGCGCAGGTGCGCTTGGGCGAGCGGCACTTGCCCGTCGTAGAGCGTGTCGAGTTGCTGTTGACAATCTGCTTCGCTGCTGATGCGCCCGTTGAACGGATCGACGAGTAAGCCGCGCGCGTCCTCTGTTGCGCGGGCGCGCACGATGAAATGACCGGGCAAACCGACCCCTTCGATGTGCAACCCCGCGCGCCGGCCCAACTCCATATAGACGAGCGAGAGCGTGATCGGAATGCCGCGTCTTGCGTCGAGCACGTAGGAGAGCAGACTGTTGCGCGGGTCATAATAATTTTCTTGATTGCCTGTGAAACCAAGCTCGCGGAAGACGAAATCGTTGAGCGCGGCGATGGGTGCGCGCTCGCGCTCGCCGACGCGCGCACGCGCTTGCAGGCCCAACTCAAGCAACTGCGCGCGATAATGTGCCACATCAAGACCGGGCTGCTCTTCCGCCGCGACGACGAGCGCCGCCTGCGCCAGATCAATCGCCGCTTCAGGCCGCGCCACCAATGCCGCGAATTCGCGCCGCGCCCCTTCGGCCTGTAGTTTATTTGCAGGAGTCATAAAGGAAATGATGAGCGATGAATGATGCATGATGAATTAAAAAACATTTGCCTGTCGTCCATCATTCATCATTCATCATTCATCATTCAAAAACGTGATGCACGGCGTCGGTCGTCCAATCAGACAGGCGCGGGGTGACAACGTCTGCACCGGCGGCGCGGAGTTGCGCTTCGCTGACGGTGTTGGTGACGCCGAGCGTGCGCATGCCGACGGCGCGCGCGGACTCGATGCCGGGCGGCGCATCTTCGATGACGAGACACTGGGCGGGCGCGAGCGCGCGTTGGCGTTGCGCGCGGCGCTGTTCGTTCAGCCGTGCAAGCGCGGTCGCATAACATGCGGGGTCGGGCTTGCAGGCGCGCACGTCTTCGGCACTGACGATGACGGCGAACTGGGCCGCGAGGTTTGCGCGTTCGAGCACGTGCTCGATGTCGGCGCGGGGCGACATGCTGACGACGCCGAGTTGATAGCGTCGGGCCGCGGCCTTGATGAAGGTGACGACGCCGGGAAAGAGCGGCAATTCGTCTCGGATCAACTCGCGGTGGCGTTGCAGTTTGCGCTCGACGGCGCGACCGAGCGTCTCTTCGTCCGGCGCGCGGCCGGCCTGCTTGAAGACGAAGCGCATGAACGTCACGTCGTCCATGCCGAGCGCCTCGTAATAGACGGCTTCGGTGAGTGCGACACCTTCGGGCTTGAGGACTTCCTGCGCCGCTTTTAGTTGCAGCGGCTCGTCGTCAATGATGATGCCGTTGAAGTCGAAGCAGATGGCTGCGATCATGTAGCTTGCCGCTCTCACACCTGAAATTTGAAATTTGAGATCAAGCCGAGCGCGACTCGTTTGCGCCATCGGCGGGCGCAAGCTGTTTTTGTGTGGCTTTGAGCAGACGCTCATTCTGTTCGGCGAAGAGCGTGGGCAGACGTTCGCTCTCCAACACGTCGAGCCGGCGCAGGAGTTCCGCGAGCGACAACTCGTTCTTCAGATTAACTTGATAATCCAGATCGGCGCGCAGGCGATCCTTTCCGCCCTGCCGGTTCTGCGACATCATGATGATCGGCGCTTGCAGTCCTGTGATCATACCGAGCACAAGATTCAGCAGCACGTAGGGGAACGGATCGAAGCCTTTATCGCGCAACAGCAAAGTGTTCATCATCACCCAAAGGGCCAAAAAGCCGATGGCCGCGCCGATGAACTTCCAACTACCGCCAAACTCTGCGATCAGATCAGCCATCCGATCCGCCAAGGTCAGACGCGCATCGGCCTCTTCGTTGACGTTGCGCGAGGCGCGTTGGCGCAGCAGTTCGTCTGTGCGCCGCAGACGGTGCGAGATGGCGCTGACCATCTCCAACGCGACATCCGGGTTGCGCCGCACAAAGTTGATGAAGTCGTCGCGCTTGAGGACGGCCAAGCGCGCTTGCTCGCTCACAGCCGCAGAGGCCGAGCGCGGCTTGCCATCAACGATTGACATCTCACCGAAGAAGTCGCCCCGCGCCAACTCTGTCAGTGTCACCTCGTTGCCGTCTTCATCTATGATGAAGATGCGCACGCGCCCATCCTCGATCAGATACATGGCGTCGCCCGCGTCGCCTGCACTGAACAACAGCGTGCCCGCAGGCAGCGCGCGCACATCGAGCAAGTCGCGCAAAGCCCGCGCCGCCTCGTCGTCCAAAGACGCAAACAACGGCACAGAGCGCAAAGACTCAAGCGTCATCACGGGGGAAACGTTTGTCTGCATGAGTTCACCTCAAAATAAAGGGATGAGGGATGAGTGATGAAAAAAGACAAGCGCCTTGTTTTTATTATTCATCCCTCATCCCTCATCCTTTGTTCTATTTTTCCGTCCTTCATCTGAATCGTGCGGTCGGCGAAGCGTGCGGCGAGTTCGCGGTCGTGCGTGACCATGAGCACGGTCAAACGGTCGCGTTCGACCATCGTGCGCAGCAAGCTGAGCAGTTCATGCGCGCGGGTCGAGTCGAGATTGCCGGTCGGCTCGTCCGCGAGCAGGACGCGCGGCCGGTTCGCCAACGCCCGCGCAATCGCCACACGCTGTTGCTCGCCGCCCGACAACTCCGCCGGGCGATGCGCTGTGCGCTCAGCTAACCCTACGCGCTCAAGCAGCGCGCGCGTGCGCTCGTCGCGCGCGCGGCCGCGCACGCCGCCGAAGGCGAGCGCGAGCGAGACGTTCTCGGCGGCGGTCATCGTTGGGATCAGATTGAAGTTCTGAAAGATCATCCCGACTGCATGCCGCCGGTAGCGCGCCATCTCGCGCTTCGAGAACGGCGCAAGCGAGCGGCCATCAAACACAACCTCGCCGCTTGTCGGCTGATCCAGCCCGCCGATCAGATTCAGCAAGGTTGATTTGCCCGACCCTGAAGTCCCTTGCAACGCCACGAACTCACCCTCGCGCACCTCGACCGACACACCATCGAGCGCCACAACCGTCGTCGCGCCCATCTGGTAATGCTTTGAGACCGCACGCGTCTCCAGCAATGCTTCGCTCATAAACGATCAAACCGCCGCGTGTCGAATAACACGCGGCGGGCTGAAATTCAAGAACAGTTTTCGGTTTTCAGTCAACAGCCGCGTTCGGTTCGCTGAAAACTGAAAACCGAAAACTGAAAGCTATCTTTCAGACTTCTTTGTACTCCGAATCCACATCCTCGTCGGCGAAGGCGACGCGGTAGTTAGGCGACTGTTTCTGTTTGGTGATGAGTAGGTCGTCTTTGGTCTTCAAGAGATCGGCGCGGTTATAGACCGATAACTCGAAGTTGTAGCCGTGTGTGATCGCGTCTTTCGGGCAGGCTTCGACGCAGAAGCCGCAGAAGATGCAGCGCCCGTAGTCTATGTTATAGACCTTCGCGTAGCGTTCATCCACGCCGATGCGCTCTTCGGGCGAACGCGGATCGTCGGCCGCGATGATGTAGATGCAATCGGACGGGCACGCCGCCGCGCACAGAAAACATGCGACGCACTTCTCGCGCCCGTGCTCGTCCACGTGCAAGAGGTGCTGCCCGCGATAACGCGGCTGCACCGTGACCGGCTCATCCGGGTACTCGACCGTCCACTTCTCCTTCGGAATATAAGAGAAGGTCACGCCCATGCCCTTGATGATCGCCTTCGTTGATTCGATCACATCGCTGATGATGGACATAAAAGACTCCGTAGCTGTCAGCGTTCAGCTATTAGCGTTCAGCCTTTGTTCGTAGCTAAAGCTGAAAGCTGACTGCTGATAGCTTATCCCACCAATTCTAGTTGACTGAAAAAGTAAGAGATTTCAATGCGCGCGTTCTCTTCCGAGTCTGAGCCGTGAACGGCGTTCTCGCCGACCGATGCGCCGAACTCTTTGCGCAGCGTGCCCGCATCCGCCTTCGCCGGATCGGTCGCGCCCATCAGGTCGCGCCAAGCTTTGACCGCGCCCGCTTTCTCTAACACCGTGACGACGCATGGGCCACTCGACATGAACTCCGTCAGACCCGCGAAGAACGGCCGCTCGCGGTGCACCGCGTAGAACCCTTCCGCTTCTTGTCTCGTCATGTGAATCAACTTCAACCCGTGTAACTTGAACCCGCCGTCCGTGATGCGCTGAATGATTGTGCCGACTTTTCCGGCCCGCACCGCGTCGGGCTTGATGATACCGAATGTTAGATTGCCGATCTGTTCTACCATTGCGCTCCCCAGCAAAATTTAGTCTCAAATTCTCCAGCTAACTCTGACTCTGCTTGGCGAAATCACGCTGAAGCAGTGTAGAAACTCCGTTACGTGATCGCGAAAAGCGTCGGCCACAATTTCCGCTTTCGCCTCTGCCGACAGCCCGGCCAAGCGAAGCAACACCACGCCGCCTGTGCTTAGACGCCGGGCGCGAAAAATCAATTCGCCGAAATCCTTATCGGCTGTCAGCAACAGCGCGGCTCTCTCGTTGGCCCGTTCAAGCACCGTCTCGTCGGAGATACCGCGCTCCATTTCGGCGATGTATAAGACTTCATGTCCATCCAGCCGCAGCCGTTCAACGATCTGCCGATCCACATTTTCATCAGCCAGCAGATTCATGCGGCTTTCTTAGGCGGCGGACTGAGAGACTGCGCCGCATACGATAACGCGGCCGACACGGCTTCCCGCGTGAGACGCGGATGCGCTTCGAGTATCTGATCAACTGTCTCCCCGGCAGCAAGCTTTTCAAGGATCAATTCGACTGTAATGCGCGTGCCCGCGATGACCGGCTTGCCCATCATCACATCGGGATCAATTTGAATCAGATCATCATTCATCACGGTTCAGATTGTAACGCACGACGCACCCACTGAGATTACCTTTAAGCCACAGCCTTCGCGCCGAGCGCGTCTTTCATCGCTTGGCCGATGTCGGCGGGTGATTGGACGACGCGGATGCCGGCGGCTTCGAGAGCTTTCATCTTCTCGGCGGCTGTGCCTTTGCCGCCTGCGATGATCGCGCCGGCGTGGCCCATGCGGCGACCGGGCGGTGCGGTCTGGCCGGCGATGAAAGCGACGATGGGTTTGGTCACGTTATCTTTCGCGTACTCGGCCGCTTCCTCTTCGGCCGTGCCGCCGATCTCGCCGATCATGACGATGCCTTCGGTTTCGTCGTCCGCTTGAAAGAGCGCGAGCGCGTCACGGTGCGTTGTGCCGACGACCGGATCGCCGCCGATGCCGATGGCAGTTGACTGACCGAGACCGAGCGCGGTCAACTGTCCGACTGCTTCATAGGTCAACGTGCCGGAGCGCGAGACGACGCCGATGCGTCCCTCTTTGTGTATGTGACCGGGCATGATGCCGATCTTGCATTTGCCGGGCGAGATGACGCCGGGGCAGTTCGGGCCGATGAGGCGCGTACTCCTATCTTGCAAATAACGTTTGACCTTGACCATGTCGAGCGCCGGAATGCCTTCGGTGATGCAGACGACGAGTGGGATGCCTGCGTCTGCCGCTTCGAGGATCGCATCGGCCGCAAACGGCGGCGGCACATAGATGACACTCGCGTTCGCGCCCGCTTCGCTCACAGCCTGCGCGACGGTGTTGAAGACGGGGATGCCTTCGTGCGTCGTGCCGCCTTTGCCGGGCGTGACGCCGCCGACAACGTTCGTCCCATACTCGACCATCTGTACGGTATGAAACGTGCCCTCTTTGCCCGTGATGCCCTGCACGACGAGGCGCGTCGTTTTATCAACCAGAACGCTCAACGCTCTTGCTCCTCAAGATACCATTTTATTTGCTTGATTGCCGGCGCAGTATAACACGCCATCATTTTTAATTCAGAATGCACTGCTTATGCCAATTCCACTTGCTCGCCGTATTGTGCCGCGTCAACGCGCCAGCCGTAATGTTGGCGTATGTGTTCGGCCATGGCTTCGGCGGCTTGCGGTTCGCCGTGCGTGGTGAAGGCGCGGCGTGGGGGCGCGGGCATGTCTTTGAGCCAGCGCAAGACCTCTTGCCAGTCGGCGTGCGCGGAGAAACCGCCGATCTGTTCGACATGACATTGCACGGGCACTGTCTGTTTGAAGATGGAAACTTCGCGGTCGCCGCTCAAGATGCGCCGGCCGATTGTGCCCGCCGCTTGATAGCCGACGAAGATAATGGTCGCGCGTGCGTCCGGCAAGTAGCGCACGGCATGATGCAGGACGCGCCCGCCCGTCATCATGCCGGAAGCGCTGATGATGATGCGCGCGCCGCGTTCCTCGTTCAAACTCTTCGACTCTTCACGCGATGAAACGGTCAACATCGAATGCGTGCGCAGAGGATGTTCGCGGCGCGCGAGCACGGTGGCATAGTCTTCGTCCTGTTCTTCCGTGCGATGACTGTAGGCTTGCGTCGCGGCGGCGGCCATCGGCGAATCAACGCGCACTGGTAGGATAGGGATTCGTTTTTCGTCTTCGAGTTCGCGGATGATGTAGATGAGTTCCTGCGTGCGCCCGATGGCGAAGGCTGGGATCAGGATGACGCCGTCGCGCTCGGCCGTCTCATTGATAACGCGCGCGAGTTTGTCTTTCGGGTCTTCCGCGTCGTGCAGACGGTCGCCGTAGGTTGATTCGACGAGCAGGTAATCACACTGAGGCGGCGGCACGGGATCGCGTATGATCGGTTGATTGTAATGGCCTAGATCGCCGGAGAACAGCACGCGCCGCCCCTTGCCGTCTTGTCCTGCGTCTGCGATTTCAACTAACACAAGACTTGAGCCGAGAATGTGGCCGGCGATGCGAAAGCCCGCGTTGAAGCCGGGCGCAACGGCGACTGCCTCGCCTGTGTTCGGTTCGGGGTGGACGAGTTTCAGAGCTTCGCGCGCATCGTCTTCGGTATAGAGCGGGAGCGCGGGCGTGTGGCTCGTCAGGTTGTGGCGGTTGCGATAGTCTGCGTCTTCTTCTTGGAGGCGGGCGGCGTCGGGCAGAAGGATTTTCAAGAGGTCGGCTGTGCCGCGCGAGCAATAGATGGGGCCGTTGAAGCCTTGCGCGACGAGGCGCGGGAGATAACCCGTGTGGTCTATGTGCGCGTGCGTGATGAGCACGGCATTGATGCTTGCAGGATCAAACGGCGGGTCTTGCCAGTTGCGCTCGCGCAGTTCTTTCAAACCTTGAAACAGCCCACAATCAATCAACACACGATGGCCGTCTGATTCAAGCAGATACTTCGAGCCTGTGACCGTGCCCACACCGCCCCAGAAAGATAGCGTTGCCATTGCATCCTCCGAATCAACAGGTCAGTACCGCCTGCGGTAGCGGGCGGGTTGTATCGTTACTAAGACCCGCCCGCTACCGCAGGCAGTACTGACTCCATGGCGTACGCGCGCGCCGATGACCGAAGAGAACTAACAGCGCGGGTACGAGCAGGACAAGGTTGCGCCGCGCGGTCGAGACGCCGAGTTGACTGGCAACGAGCCGGCCGAAGCAACCGCATTCGAGCGGTTCCCCGTGCTGCACATAGACGTAGAAGAGCGCGTAAGCGGCAAAGCCGACGAGCAACAACGCCGCCAGCGCAGCACCGAGGCGGACAGTGCGGGGCGTGATGAGCAGTAGGGCGGTCGTCAGTTCCGCCGCGATGACGAGGACTGTCGCGGGCCAAGCCCAACGCGCGCCGACCAGATTCGCCACGTTACCGGCGAAGTCCGCGAGCGTATAAAGCTTCGCACCTGCGGCGAACAGAAACAGCGCCGCCAGTCCAAAGCGGCAGAGCAAGACAAGAATTTTAAACCAACGAAACTGAGTCACGATTGCTCGGCTTCAAGCGGCTTGTTTGGCTAATGCGACAACCTTTTCGGCGGCGTCCTTCATGCCATCGGCGACGGTGAAGTTCAGGCCCGACTCGCGGATCACGCGCTGCCCCTCTTCGACGTTCGTGCCTTCGAGCCGGACGACGACGGGCACTTTGACACCCAACGTCTGCGCCGCACCGACCACGCCGCGCGCCACCATGTCGCAGCGCACGATGCCGCCGAAGATGTTGATCAAGACAGCCTGCACATGCTCGTCCGCGAGCAGAATCTTGAATGCGGCTTCAACTCGCTGTTGTGAGGCACCGCCGCCCACGTCCAAGAAGTTTGCCGGCTCGCCGCCCGCGAGTTTGATGATGTCCATCGTGGCCATCGCAAGGCCCGCGCCATTGACCATGCAGGCGATGTTGCCGTCGAGCTTGATGTAGTTGAGATCAAACTTCGAGGCTTCAATCTCAAGCGGTTCTTCTTCGTGCAAGTCGCGCAGCGCGAGAAAATCTTGATGGCGGAACAAGGCGTTGTCGTCGAAGTTGACCTTCGCGTCGAGCGCGATGAGCCGCTTGTCTTTGGTCAAGAGGAACGGGTTGATCTCAAAGAGAGATGAATCGGTCTGCTCATAGGCCGTGTAGAGCGCCTGCATGAACTTCGCCGCTTGATTGATCAAATCAGAGGGGAGACTCAGACCGAAGGCGAGTTTGCGCGCTTGAAACGGACGGAAGCCGATGGCCGGATCAATCGTCTCTTTCATAATCTTTTCCGGCGAATGCGCCGCGACCTCTTCAATATCCATGCCGCCCGCCGACGAAGCCATGAAGACGGGCCGGCCCGTCTGCCGATCAAGCACGATGCCCAAATAAAACTCCTTATCAATCGGCAAGCCTTCTTCGACGAGCAACACGCGCACCTCGCGCCCCTCCGGCCCGGTCTGATGCGTGACGAGTTTCATGCCGAGCATCTGGCGCGCGATCTCCTGCGCTTCATCAGCCGAGCGTGCCAACTTCACGCCGCCGCCCTTGCCGCGCCCGCCCGCGTGTATCTGCGCCTTGACGACGACCACGTCCGTGCCCAACTCCTTCGCCGCGTGATACGCCTCTTCCGGCGAACGCGCCACCAAGCCGCGCGGCACCGCCACCCCGAATTTCCGCAACAACTCTTTCGCCTGATACTCGTGAATCTTCATCGTCAGCCCTCGCGTCAGCAGTGGTCAGTGGTCAGTGGTCGATGGTCAGCGAAATCAGTTTTATTACTGATCCCTGACCACCGACCACTGACCGCTGTCTTTGCGTGGAACGCTGCCGAGTGTAGTCGTATCAAGCGCGCGACTGCAAGCTGACAAGAAATGATGCGCAGAGATCAAGCCGCCGCGGGCGCGGCGCATAATGTCGCGGCCCATGTTAAGGCCGGCCGACACAATTCATCGGCCGCTCATCACATTTTTGCGTCTGCACAATTCAAACCCGCGCACGCCTGCGGTAAACTTTGTTGCGTCGCAGCCGTATCTTAATAGTTCCAGCCTTTGACCTCTTGAGGAGTTGACCCATGAAACGATCCGGTAGTTCCCTTTTCGCTTCCCTGTTGACCGTCTTGCTCGCGGCGTCTGTGCTCTGTGCGCAGACCTCCATGCACGGTCTCGACTTGAGCGCCATTGATAAGAATGCGAACCCGTGCGTTGATTTTTATCAATACGCGAACGGTAGTTGGCTCGCCGCTAATCCGATTCCGGCCGCCTTCTCGGCTTGGGGCGTGGATAGTGTGCTGTCGGAGAAGAACCGCGACGTGTTGCACGAAGTGCTCGAAGCCGCAGCCAAGAACACGAGCGCGCCGAAGGGCAGCAACGAGCAGAAGGTCGGCGATTTTTATGCGAGTTGCATGGCTGAAGATCAGATCAACGCCGCCGGCCTCGCGCCGCTCAAGCCTGAACTGCAACGCATCGCGGAGATCAAAGAGGCGCGCGCGCTCGAAGCCGAGATCGCACACCTGCACAGCATGGGCGTCAACGCGCTCTTCCGCGAAGGCTCGACGCAAGACGCGAAGAACAGCGCCGAAGTCACTTATGAAATCCTGCAAGGCGGCCTTGGTTTGCCTGACCGCGACTACTATCTGAAAGATGACGATAGATCGAAGCACATACGCGAAGAGTATGTGAAGCACGTCGCCAAGATGTTCGAATTGCTGGGCGACGATGCGACGAAAGCTGCGGCGGAAACGCAGACCGTCATGGGGCTTGAGACGAAGTTGGCCGCCGCTTCGATGACGCGCGTCGAGCGGCGCGACCCGAACGCGGTCTATCACCGGCAGACCTTCGCGCAGTTGCAGACGCTCACGCCGAACTTCGATTGGGCCGCCTTCTTCAAAACCGTCGGCGTGCCGCCGAAAGCAGACATCAACGTCGCGCAGCCCAAATTCTTTGCAGAGGTCAACCGGCAGTTGACCGCGACGCCGATTCCTGATTGGCAGACTTATTTGCGCTGGCATCTGATTAACGTCTCGGCGAGCGCGCTCGCGAAGCCGTTCGACGATGAAGATTTCAACTTCAAAGGCAAGGTCTTGACGGGCGCGACCGAACAGTTGCCGCGTTGGAAGCGTTGCGTCGCCGCGACCGACCGCAATCTCGGCGAGGCGCTCGGCGAGGTTTACGTCAAACGTGCCTTCCCGCCCGAAGCGAAAGCGCGCTCGCTCGCAATGGTGCAAAATCTGATCGCGGCGCTGAGGAGCGACATCGGCACGCTCGCTTGGATGAGCGACGCGACGCGCAGACAAGCGGTCGCCAAACTCGAAACCTTGATCAGAAAGATCGGCTACCCGGACAAGTGGCGCGATTACTCCGCGCTCCAGATTGATCGCACATCGTATTTGGCGAACGAGTTGCGCACCGGCACGTTCGAGGAGCGGCGCGATCTGCACAAGATCGGGCAACCTGTGGACAAGCTGGAGTGGGGCATGACGCCGCCCACGGTGAACGCTTACTACAATCCGCAGATCAACGAGATCGTCTTCCCGGCCGGCATCCTGCAATGGCCTTTCTTCGATCCAACGGCCGAGGATGCGTTCAATTACGGCGCGATGGGTTCGGTCATCGGCCACGAGATGACGCACGGCTTCGACGATCAAGGCGCGCAGTTTGACGCCGCAGGCAACTTGAAGAACTGGTTCACGGAGGAAGATTTGAAGAACTTCCACGTGCGCACCGAGTGCGTCGTCAATCAGTTCAATCAGTTCGAGGTTGAGAAGGGTTTGAGCGAGAACGGCAAGCTCGTCGTCGGCGAATCGGTCGCAGACTTGGGCGGTCTGGTTATCGCTTACGCCGCTTGGCAGAAGTCGCTCGAAGGCAAACCGCGCCCGGCAAGCGTTGACGGATTCACGCCTGAACAGCGTTTCTTCCTCGCCTACGCTTATTCTTGGGCGACCAACATCCGGCCGGAACGCGCGCGCCTGCTCGCGCAGACCGACCCGCATCCGCTCCCGAAGTTCCGCGTCAACGGCCCGCTCGCCAACTTCCCCGCCTTCGCCGCCGCCTTCCAGTGCAAAGAGGGCGACCCGATGGTGCGTGCGGAAAAGGATCGTTGCGTGATCTGGTAAACTGCGCGGTATGTTTTTGCCGTTGACAGACTGAACAAAACAAAAGAGCCTGTGCCGCGAATCTGAGGCACAGGCTCTTTTCATCAAGGAGGCGCACAGGATGGATTGGAAAGTTTTGCTGAGCACGTTCGGCGTGATCTTTCTCGCCGAGATGGGCGATAAGACGCAACTCGCGGCGATGACTTTGGCGGCGGACACGAAGCGACCCATCGCGGTCTTCGTCGGTGCGGCGCTCGCGCTCGCCTGTGTCTCGGCTTTGGGCGTGGCGGTCGGCGCGGCGCTCGGTCATTACTTACCGAAAGAGTGGATCGAGCGTGTGGCGGCGGTCGCCTTCATCGTCATCGGCGTGTTGATGCTGGCAGGTAAATTTTGAAGCGTGGAGGCACGAACTATGAGTGAAGTCGTCGTCACGTCGCTAGTGAAGCTGCAAAACGAGGTGCGCTACGGCGCAGCACAGCACACGTTCATCACGGACGAACCCTTGAGCGCAGGCGGCGAAGATGCGGGCCCCGATCCTTACACGCTGCTGCTCGCCGCGCTCGGCAGTTGTATCTCGATGACTGTCACGCTCTACGCGCGGCGCAAAGCTTGGCCGCTTGAGCGCGTCACGGTGCGTCTGCGCCAGCAACGTATCCACGCGCGAGATTGCGTCGAATGTCAGCCCAAGACGGACAATTACGTTCATCGCATTGAGCGTGGCGTCGCGTTCGAGGGCGCGCTGACCGATGAACAGCGCACACGCTTGCAAGAGATCGCGCACAAGTGTCCGGTGCATAAAACGCTCACGTCGGAGATCGTCGTCGCAGAGTGGCAAGATTGACGCGGGCCGACGAAGCGGGCAAGGTCTTGAGTTGGCTCACTAGCCCACTAGAAACCGGCGCAGCATTCCATCCAACTGCTCGAAGTCAACGGGTCTGGTGAGGTAGTCGTCACATCCTGCCTCTAGCGCCGCCTCTTTCATTCCGTAAGTGTCGTAAGCGGTGAGCGCAATGATCGGGACGTTCTGGCACAGGTCTCGACACTGGCGGATTCGTTTGGCTGCCTCTAACCCGTCCATCTGCGGCATGTTCAAATCCATCAGAATCAAGTCGGGGCAACGGCGCTGCACTAGCTCTAACGCTTCCCGTCCGTTGGTCGCTTCAAGCACACTATAATCCCTCAGTTCCAACAGGCGCTTGAGTGTCAGCCGCGCATCGTCGAAATCGTCCACCACCAAGACAGTTAGACAGGCCGTTTCTTTCTGCATCATAAAGCGAGCAGCCTCATTATGGATTTAGTATGTAATCAGGGGGATGAAGAGGGATACGAGATAACAGCAGTTATAGCAGACTTCCACTAAACCGGCAACACAGGTTCAGCCCGCTTCCTGCGAACGTCTTGACTTGCTACTCCGTCTGGCCTATAAGCCATCCGGCACAGACGTTCGCCCGACAAGTTCAGCGAACCGATTCGCTGAGCCAAACTTCCGGTTACAAACAGGTACGACTAACAATTTGCCGGCTAAGGTAAGGAGGTTCATTCCCCCATGAATCGTCGGTCAGCTATCGCGTTGACGCTGCTCTGCTCTCTCTGCTTGTTTTATCAAACGCTCGCTCAGACCAAAGCGCAAGCCCCGCAGCAGACTAAAGCGCCGGTTGTGCAGACGGCCGCGGCCAATAATTTTGCGCTGTCCGCTCTTGAACAAGAGCTGCTTGATGAGATCAATCTGGCGCGCACGAACCCGCAGCAGTACGCAGGCTATCTCGAACAACTAAAACCTTATTTCAAAGGCAACATCTTTCAGTTGCCGGGGCGGGGCGGACTGATCACGCAAGAAGGCACGAGCGCGCTGGAAGATGCGATCCGCGTCCTGCGCCAAACGAAGCCGCTCAATCCATTCACGCTCTCACGCGGCATGAGTCTCGGCGCGAATCTGCTGGTGCAGGACGCAGGCCCGAAAGGCTTGACCGGTCACAAAGGCACGGACGGCAGTTTCTGTGAGCAACGCATCGAACGCTTCGGCACGTGGCAAGGCTCAGTTGGCGAAAACCTCTCCTATGGCAAAGAGACTGCGCGGCAACGAATCATGACGCTGCTCATAGACGACGGCTTCACAGACCGCGGCCATCGCACACGCCTGCTCAGCCCGGACTTCAAAGTCGCTGGCGTCTCCTGCGGCGACCACGCCCAACTCGGCGTCATGTGCGTCATCACCCTCGCCGGCGGCTACACGGATCGCGCCAATCAAGGCGCAGCCCAAAAATTTTAAGGCAACTGCTTACGCCAAGACCGCACGGGCGCGCCGATCATCAGGATGATCGGCGCGCCCGCTTGATGACCCACAGGAAAGCATGCGTATCAAGCAACAGCTTCATGGCATATACTCGGCGAAATCTTCCAACGGCTCATTAAAATCGTCCGTCATAGTAATCAAGCCTCTGGCGCTGCCACTCCGCCGCCGCCGTGCTTTGGCGGCTGCAATCGGCACCAGTCTCAGGACAGGTTGATCATTCTCGGTAATTACGATCTCCTCGCCCGCAAGCGCAGTTTGCAGCAAACTTGCAATTTGTGCTTTCGCTTTCTCAAGTTCTATTTGATACATCGCCACCTCCAACAAAAACTATCGGCAGTTATGCTCTTGCACATCTTTTCTACTTTTAAGACAGCATCCGAAAACATTTTCTTATCAGATTGACGAAGGCCGAAGCAACTCGATTCCGACAGTACAATAGCGTGCAAGTATGTCTTCACCAAAACACCATTCTGGCGGCATTGCGCTGCGTAGCTTAGCACTGTTGAGCATACGATCTTCTTCGCGTGTTACGATGGCAGCCCGGCAATATTTCTTGAACATCTCGTAAATAACTGCTTTATCGCCGGTTTCAAGATTCAACACCTTTTCTGCAAGTAGCGCAAGCGGGATAGTGTGCTCGTGGGTCAGCCGTTTACCAAGCTCATTTGGATATTGGGCGGAAACTAAAGCAGCGGCGGCGGTGTGTGGCAAATAGCGGATGTCATACTTCACGGCATCGGGGATAACGATGCCAGTTGCAACATCTACAGCGTCAGCCGTCCATCGCCAAGCAGCTACTTTAATCAGATGAACAGCCAATCTCCGCATACTTGGGGTTCTATTCGCAAGCTCATACGCATGAACTACAAGCGCAATCAGTTCATCTGTATGTTCGGTGGTAAGAGGCTTCCATGTTCGTATCTTTGCCATAGCCTTCAATTTTAGATAGCAAAGCAGCCCAATAATTAGACCGTGCCCTCGTTGATTCACAATTCTTCAGAGAAACAGACCAACCCTTTCAAGCTAGCCACGTGCTCTTACAATCACGACCGTCTGATCGTCGCCGCGTTCGCGTCCGCCTGACCAGTGTTCGATCTCGTCGAAGATGGCGCGACGCAGTTCGTCGGCTGAGCGCGTGCGATGTTGTAGCGCGAACTGCAAGAGGTGGGCTTCGCCGTATTCTGCGCCGTCGGCGTTCTGCGCTTCGCTGATGCCGTCGGAGAAGATGAGGAGCAGATCGTTGGGTGCGAGCGTGACGGCCGCTTCTTCGTAGCGGGCGAAGTCGAACGCGCCGACGACTGTGCCGCCTACGTCGAGACGTTCGTGTGTGCCGTCGGTGCGGATGAGGAAGGGCGCGTTGTGGCCTGCGTTGGTGTAACGCAGACGGCGCGTGCGGTCGTCGTAGAGCGCGAGGAAGAGTGTGACGAAGCGGTTCGCGTCCGTTGACTGTTCGAGTTGCGTGTTGATGTTGGCGACCATCTCTTCGACCGCGCAAGCATTATCCACACCGGTCACACCGCACGGCGCTTCAACCTCACCGGCCTGTCCGGCGACGCTCGCCACAGCCGCGCGCTCGGCGAGACGCAGACGTTCGGCCAGTATCGTCGTCTGCGCGCGCAGAGATGCTTGCAGGTTTGACATGACGAGCGAGGCCGATAGCCCTTTGCCCGACACGTCGCCCAAGGCGAGCGCGATGAAGCCGTGTGCGATCTCGACGTAATCGTAGTAGTCGCCCGCCACGCCGCGCGCCGCCCGACACTCGGCCGCGATCTCTGCGCTCGCAAGCTCCGGCACGGCGCGCGGGAAGAGTTGCGCTTGCACTTCGGCGGCGATCTCGATCTCGCGCTCCAAGCGTTCACGCTCGACGCGCTCCGCAAGCAGCACTTCGATGTTCGCGGCCATGTCGTTGTAGGCGTGGGCGAGTTCGCCGAGTTGATCGTGCGAGCGAATATGGACGCGATGCGAGAAGTCGCCGCGCTTGATGTACTCGGTCGCGCGATAGAGCTTATGGACTGTGCCGGTGACGGCGCGCGTCATCCAACCGGCGGCAGAGAGCGCGAGCAGTTCGAGCACGAGAAAGACGATGGCGACGGCGAGCAGGATGTTGCGCCAGACGATGTCGAAGTAGCCGCCGCTGCCGAGCACCTGTTTGAACAACTGCGCGCGCGTCTGCTGCATGAGAAACGCGATGTGCGGACTCTCTGTGCCGTTGCGCCAGTCGGTCGTCGCGAGCACAACCCACGTGTAACCGTGCGGCAGTGGGTCGCCCAGTTGATCTGCGCGCTGACCGAAGTTGGGCGAAAAGTTTGCGTTGCCGTTCGAGCGCACGCGTATGCCTTTGTCGTCGGCATTGATCTGCACCTCTTCAGAGCCGATGAAGAACGGGTGCAGTTCGATGCCTGTGCTTTCGTTGAGCTGGCGCATGAGCGCACGACTCACGGGCACGGTCAAGAGCAACGCGAACGCGCGCCCGTTTGCCTCGCGCCGCACGAGCGCACGCACGGCGGGCGTGCCGTACACTTCACTCGTCTGTGCGGGCGGCACGAACGTAAACCCGCTCCATTCGTTCTTGCCGCGCAGCCATGCGGGCAGAGGCGCAGCCGCCGAGACTTGATCGCTCCCGCCGCCGCGCGTCTCTTCTGTCGTCGGCTCGCTCGTGAAAGTGGCCGGCGCATGCTCGCCTACTTGCAACAGATCATTATCGCCTGCACTTTGCCAGACGGCCACGCGCGCGCCCGGCGAAGAGGCTTGCAGCAGCATGTTCTGTTCATCGAGCCACGTCTGCGTGTGGTGCGCGTCCGTATTGGCGGGCAAGCGCGCGAAGGCGTCTGCGAGCGTGCGCGCGTTGGCGAGCGCTTGCCGGTTCGTCTGTTCAACCTGCGCGGTCACTGTGCGCGAGAGGCCAGAGATGGAGACGCCGAGCGTGAAGATCAGACCGAGCGCGGTGAGCAAAAGGATCGGCGTCAGACCGATGAAGAGATAAGTGATCACCAAGCGCCGCCGCACGCGCCAGAACAGACGCCGCTTCAACCAGAGCAACATCTGCCCGCCGTAATAACCGAGCGTCGCCGCGACGAGACAGAAGGTGATGAGATCAAAGACGGCGCTGACGAAACCGTTGCGATACAACAGCGTGTCGCGCACGAACGAACGGAGCACGAAGCAGACGCCGGCCGCAATCGCCACGCGCGGCATCAAGCGCCGCAAACGCGCGCGCAAGTCTCGTCCGCTCATCTGCTGTTCCATCTCTGTGCCGTCTGTCACTGTCTCTTCGTCGCGCTACTGTTGACGATGCAAGAGCAACAAGTGTTACACGAATAAGAACAGTTTTCAGTTTTCAGTTTTCAGCCTTTATTATCATCTTAAAACTGAAAACCGAAAACTGAAAACTGTACTCAATCATCACTCAAAGCCTGCACATGCGCGCGCACGGTTGCGCCGAGCGTTTGTAAGTTGTAGCCGCCTTCGAGACAGGAGATGATGCGCCCCTGACAGGCGTGCGCGGCCCAAGCTTTGACCGTGCGCGTCAGCTCGATGAAATCTTCGTCTTCGAGGCGCAACTGGCCGAGCGGGTCGCCCGCGTGCGCGTCGAAGCCGGCGGAGATGATGACGAGGTCGGGGTTGAACTTCGCGTCAATCTCTGACAAGGCGGCGGCGAACATGCTGCGCTGCTCGGCGGCGGGTGTGTGCGCGCGCACGGGCACGTTCAAAGTGTAACCGCGTCCGCGTCCCTGTCCGGTCTCGCCGCGCGCGCCCGTGCCCGGATACCAAGGGTATTGATGCGTGGAGAAGAAGAAGACCGTGGGGTCGTCGTAGAAAATCCCTTGCGTGCCGTTGCCGTGATGCACGTCCCAATCAACGACGGCGACGCGCTCGATCTCCGGATAACGCGATTGCGCATAACGCGCGGCGACAGCGACCGTGTTGAAGAGACAGAAGCCCATTGCGCGTTCGCTCGTCGCATGATGACCGGGCGGGCGCGCGGGCAAGAATGCGTTACGCGCCTCGCCCGACATGACGGCATCAACCGCGCGACACGCGCCGCCCGCCGCATGCAGCGCCGCATCGAGCGAGCGCAAAGAGACGATTGTGTCTGCGTCCAAGTAACCAAGCCCTTCGCTGACGGCGCGCTCGACCCGTTTGAAGTGCTGCGGCGTGTGCGCCGCTTGCACCGTGCCGCGCGCTGCGGCCGGCGCTTGGAGTTCAAGCAACTGTGCCCACAGTTCTGTATCTTTGCGCAGGGCGTCCATCACGACCGCGTAGCGTTCGGGACGTTCGGGATGACCGGGGCCTGTGTCGTGTTGTTGAAAGACTGGATGATGGACGAGCGCGGTCTTCATGCGGGCGATTATGCGTGGCGCGTGCTGAGAGGTCAAACCCGTCTGCTGTCAGCATGAAATCAATACGCATGCAAGTGTGTTTGCAGGCAAGTCACATAGTTAAATCGCCCGCCGAGCGGTGTCTAAAGCTTTAATTTTTCGTGCCGTCGCGCGGTTTGCGCCTGTGCGGAACACGAGTTGCAAACTTATTCAATTGAATTGGGGACGCTCTCCCGTAAGGACGTTTTTGCGTAGGTCATTCATGGAGGGATTCGAGATGAAGAGATTACTCGTATCATTTATCTGTCTCGTGCTGCTGTTGGCCACACTCGTGCCCAACTTGTCAGCACAGGAACGCCATCGCCATCGTTCGCGCTTCGGGCGCAAGGCCCGCACGGCGGCGATTGTGGGCGGCGGCGCTTTGGTCGGCGGACTGATAGGCGGCGGCAAGGGCGCGGCCATCGGCGCAGGCGGAAGCTCGCTCTATGCGTTTAATCGCAAGGCTGCGCGCAGACACTTCAAACCGCGCACGCGCACGGCCGGCACTGTGGCCGGCGGCGCGCTACTCGGCGGAGGCATCGGCGGCGCAGTCGGGCATGGCAGGGGCGCGGCAGTCGGCGCACTGGTCGGCGCGGGTGGTGGTGCACTCTACCGGCACAAACAACGCCGCAGCAGTTATTGCCGCACACACCGTTGCTAAACTTGAACGGCGCAAGGGAGTGAGCGCAAGACGCGCGCTCACTCTCTTCACGTTTACCATGATGCTAGAATCGGATGCACGACCCCGGCACACAGACCAAGATGTGCCCAGACACACCTCGCGCAGTTGATCGTTAACTTCCAACTCGCGCAGGAGATCAATTTTTATGTCATACGATGAGGAGCAACAGAAGCGCAGCCGCGTGGTGGTCGAGACGCCGAACGCACGCCGCGAGGAATACTATGCGCGCACAAGCCGTGTGCCGGAGCGCGCGGGCTATTCGACCGGCGTCGTCGCCGTCGTCGCACTCTTGGCTATCGCGGCGACCGCTTTGATCATGTTCTTCCTGATGAATCGCAGCGACGCAACCAACACGAACGTGAGCGTCGCCACCGCGCCGACGCCCATTCCGACGGTGCCGACGCCTCTGCCGCCACCGCCCGCGACGCCCATCATGGTGCCGCCCGCACAGCAAGCGCCGCCCGTTATCGTGCAGCCACCGCCCACAACCACGACGCAACCCGCGCCCGTCATCGTCACACCGCCCGCGCCGGCAACGAACGCAGGCGCTGCCCCTCAGCTTGACGACGCGACCATCGAAGCAAACGTCAACAAAGCATTGACGGACGACGCAGACCTCAAAGATGCTGGCATCACCGTCACCGTCATCAACGGCCGCGCCACGCTCATCGGTTCAGTCAAGACGCCTGAGCTAAAGACGCGCGCCGAACGCCTCGCCCACGGCATTAAAGGCGTCCGTGTCGTTGACAGCAAGATCATGGTCGAAGGCACACCGCAGTAAAGTAGAAAGGCGAAGGGCGGAAGAAGAAAGCGTGGCCACGGCTGCAACGTGCATCTGAAAAAATCAGATTACAGCGAAGCTGTGTCCTAACTTTCTCCTTCCGCCCTTCGCCTTTGCTTCAATATCCTTCCGTGTGTTCGCGCAGCCACTCGTCTAGTTCATCGTCGCTAGGTTCGCGGCCGAGTTCGGCGCGCAGGCGGGCGCGCAGATAATCGCGTTCCTTGCGGGCGGTCTGGGCGAGCGATTCATCTGTGCGCGGCGCGTCTGCCGGTTCATCATTCGCTTTTGCTGACATCTCTTCCCTCCCCCGCGCTGCTCCTAACTATTCTGCCGGCTGCGCCGTGATCTCAACTGCGCCGGTCGCAAGCATCGTCTCGACGCACAGGTTCGCGCTTTCGCATTCGATTAGCAACCTACGCCGCGCTTCGTCCGTGTAAAACTCAACCGCTACGATCTGACAGCCAACGGGCGCAGGCGCGATGCGCGCGAGCGGCGTGTGCGTGTCCGTCTCATAGAGCGCGCGCACGTCCGCACGCAAAGCCGCGCGTTCATCCTCGGCAACATTCAACTCGGCGAGCGCCGTGCGTTCAAGCGTGAGCGCCATCTCGCCGTCCAAGAGGATCGTCCAGATGAAACCGATGTCGAGGACGAAGTGCGCCGCTTCGTCTGCGCCGAAATAGCCGAGCACGGTCGCGCCGACGACGTGCGCGATGACGTGATCCTGATGCGTGTTGGTTGGGGCCGGTGTCCAATCCATTGAATGATCTTAATTGCTGCTGTGGTCGAGAACCTCAATCGTGGGCCGCCGTATCCGTCAGCTTGTAGCGCAGCAGCGCGCGCGCTTTGCAGGCTGCAAGCACGACGGCGAGCAGGCAGCCGACGCCGCCGACGATGACAGAGAGTTGCACGCCGACGGCTGCGGCCAACAAGCCCGCTTCGAGTTCGCCGAGTTGCGGCCCGCCCATGAAGAAGATCATGTTGACCGAAGTCATGCGCCCACGCAGCCGGTCGGGTGTGACGAGTTGGCGCATGGTCTGTCTAAGCACTGTGCTCACCGTGTCGCCCGCGCCGACGCACGCGAGCATCAGACACGAGAACCAAAAAAGATGCGACCAACCGAACAACACTGTGGCTGCGCCGTAAGCCGCGATTGATATAAGCACCGTCGCGCCCGGTTTCTCAAGTCGGCTGCCGAAGCGCGCCATCGCCAGTCCAGCGATGACTGCGCCGACGGCCGGCGATGCAGCCAACACGCCCAACCCGCGCGCCCCGACGCCCAGAATTCTGTCCGCGTAGATCGGCAACAGGGCCGTCGCCGATGCAAAGAACGTGGCCACAAAATCGAGCGTCATGGACTGCACCACGACCGGCGTGCGCCAGACAAACTTCAAGCCTTCAGTGAGCGCGGCGAAACTTACGCGCCCTTGCGCCTGCGTCTCATCGCTTGCGCGGCCGCGCGCGCGCAACATCAACACCGCGCCGATCACCGCGAGGAACGACGCCGCGTTCACGCCGTACACAATCGCCGGCCCCCACTTCGCCAGCACAAGCCCCGCGAGCAGTGGCCCTGTGACCATCGCGATTTGAAAAGCGATCAGGCCGAGACTGACCGCGTTCGGAAAGACGCGCGCCGGCACAAGCTGCGGCAGCAGTGCTTGCCGCGCTGGGTTGTCAAAGGCTGTCGCCGCCGAAGCGATGGCGGTCAGCAGATAGATCGGCCAGACGGCATGTAATCCTGCGGCCGTGATCGTCGCCAGCACGCACGCGCTCACAAGCATGGTTGACTGCGTGATCACCATCAGCCGCTTGCGGTCGAACGCATCCGCGACCACACCACCCATGAGCGAGCATAGGACGATGGGCACAACGCGCACGAGACCGACGAGGCCCAACGCGACCGATGATTTCGTCAACAGATAGACGTGCCAGTTGATCGCCACGAGTTGCATCTGCGAACCCGTGAGCGAGATGAACTGCCCCGCCCATAATAGACGGAAGTCGCGATGGCGCAGCGCGGCGAATGAAGACGGCCGAGTGTCTGAGTTGTCTATGCTTGGTGTTGAACTAAGCCCCTTGACTGACACGCGCGCAAGTATAGCCCAACCTTGTACGGACAGATAAAGAGCGGCGCGACTGCCGAACATTACAGTCGCGCCGCTCTTTATCCGTTTGCGTCGCACGTGCGCGTGGCTTTACTTACCTATTCATTCATCCTGATGTTGGTCACCTTGCCATCTCGGAGCAGCAAGGTCACCGGCATACCTTTGAACTGGTAGTGCCACAACTCAAAGTTGCCGTCGTAGTTAGTGAACCAAGGCTCTATGTTGTTCATGCTCCAAGATGTGAGTAAGGTTAGGATAAAAATTAGGGGCGTTGTGACTACGGTTTGGCCGGCGCGCTTGTCGGGCAGCAGCCAAGATTCATCCTAAAGATGCGAGCGCATGGTCGTCAAGAAAATTTATCAAGGCGGTTGTGCTCGCTTGCGGCTGCTCGATTGGACAAACAAACAGCCCTGAAACTCTCCGTAAAGAATTTCAGGGCCGGTTGTACTTGGTTAATTGGGTTAACTTACTTGCACTTTGAATAACCGCAGTCACGGCAGAAGTCGCAGCCCGAAGCATGTTCGAGTTGCCCGCGACATTCTGGGCACTCGCTGATGAGCGAGAAGTTGCGGTTGGCTGTGGCGGTGTCGGGCACGGCGACGCTAATCTGCGGCTGTGCATAGGCGGCGGCGCGCGCCGAGTCGGGTTGATTCTGCAAGCGTCGGATCGAGAGCATGATGCACTCCGCGACAGCCTGTTCGGGACTGGTCAGCAAACGCTCGTTGAACCAGACCGAGTGTGTGCCCGTGACCTTGTTGAGACTGCGCGCGACCTCTCTGGCTTCAAAGCCGCCGCGCAGCATCTTCGACGCGAGCAAGCCCACGCCGCCGGAGATCGGCCCCGTCGCAAAGACTTCGAGGATGTCGCGCCCATCGTTGTTGACCGTCACATAAAGATTCTGCCCGTCGAACGGAATCTGCCACGTGTAGCCGCGCAACTCACGCGGCCGTTCGGCGCGCACAGCTTGCGCTGCCACGTTGAGATCGTTGTCGCTGTCAATCGCGGCCACGCCCGTCGCAGTCAAGCCCGTCGCTTCGTCGCCCGCCGGCTCGGTCTCAATTTCCGGCGCAACCATCTCCGCCTCAGTCGTGATGGCCGGATCGCAAGCGACTTCGCCTTTCGGCTCTTGCCCCTTCACGGTCGAGAGCACTTGCGAATCGCGCGAGCCGTCGCGGTAATAGCTCACAGCCTTGCAACCCAACTCACGCGCGAGCCGATAGAGATGATCGACCGACTCGACCGTGTCGTCCGCCGCGCCGTTGCAGGTCTTCGACACGCCGTTGTCCACATGACGCTGTGCGGCGGCGAGCACATGCACGTGTTGCTCTGCGCCGATGTCCATCGCCGCGATGAAATAGTCGGGCAACTCACGTTCATGCGCGACGACATATTCGGCCGCCCGATCAATCGAAGCTTGATCGGTCTGATCCACATCCATGCCGAGCGCGTTCGCGGCGAGCGTGTGCACGTATGTGCGTTTGCCGAGCGTGTCTTGGCGCACGTAAGCCCAAGAGAAGTTCGGCTCGACGCCCGAAGAGGTTTCGGCGACGAGCGAGATCGTGCCGGTCGGCGCAATCGTCGTCGTCTCGTAGTTGCGCGGCGTGAGCATGTCGGCGGGGATGCCGATCTCGTCGCGCAAGAATTGATCGTAAGACTCTTTATTCGGCTGGTACTCGGCGAACACACCTTTCTCTGCGCCGAGTTGGCACGACTCCAACCACGCCTCGCGCCGGACGAAACTCATCAACTCGTCCATCAGCGCAATAGACTCAGGGCTGCCATATTTGACCTTGAGTTGCAGACAGAGATCAGCGAAGCCCATGATGCCAAGCCCGACAGGGCGCGTCCGCTTCACCACGTTGTCAATCTCCGGCAACGGCCAAGAGCACACGTCAATCACGTTATCGAGAAAATGCGTTGACCAATGCACGACCTCAGCCAGCCGCTCCCAGTCAACGCGCGTCGCCCCGTCATAGAACTTCGCCACATCAATCGAGCCGAGGTTGCAAGAGTTGTTGAAATGGAGCGCCTGCTCCGCGCACGGATTGGTCGCATAGATCGGCCCCATTGACTCGATCATATGGTTGCGCCGGTTCACCTCGTCAATGAAGATGACGCCCGGCTCGGCGTAGCGATGCGCCGACGCGACGATGCGATTCCAAATGTCCGGCGCATAGACCATGCCTGCTTGCGGCGGCTCTTCACGCGTGCAATCGAAGAGATCAGCTTCAACGAATGCTTGTTTGTCGCGGAACGTAACGGTCGAACCATCTGCGCGGCGATAGATGGCATAAGGGCCGTTCTGGACGGGATCGAAGATCGGCTCGTCCCAAGGCTTGCCATCAAAGCTCAGTTGATACCACTCGCTGTTATCCACCGCCTCGAAGAAGCGGTCGGTTACGGTCACGGAGATGTTGAAGTTCGTCAATGAATGCTGATCGTTCTTCGCATGAATGAAGCGCAGCACGTCTGGATGATCCACGCGCATGATGCCCATGTTTGCGCCGCGACGGACGCCGCCCTGCTTCACCGTGTCGGTCGTCGTGTTGAAGATGTTCATGAACGAGACCGGACCACTGGCGACACCATGCGTTGAACGCACCATCGCGCCGACCGGCCGCAGCTTCTCAAACGTGAAGCCTGTGCCGCCGCCGGTTTGATGAATGATGGCGGCATCGGTTACAGACTTCATGATGCCCGCAATCGAATCCGGCACGTCGAGCACAAAGCAAGCTGCGAGTTGGCCCGCAGGCTTGCCCGCGTTGACCAGACACGGCGTGTTCGGCACGAACTCGCGCCTGAGCATGACGCCTGCCATCGCCTCGTAGAACTCATCGCGCTTCTGCTCGTCGGTCTCCGCCATCGCAACATGCCCGACCACGCGACGCGTCACGTCCGCCCACTCTTCAAGCGGTTGCCCCTGCGCGTTCTTCAAAGAGTAACGCTTGCTGATCACTTTGCGCGCGTTGAGACCCAACTCGCTCGGTTGCAGTTGACTTTTGGCCGGGGCAGTAGCGGCGGCGATGGGATTCCCTTGAGAGGCGTTTGGCTCGATCACTGTGCTCATCTTTTTCTGCCTTTCCCGCGCCCGGCGGCACCCTTGCGCGAGTCTTGTCTGATTGTTCGTTTGGACTTCGGCTGTGGTCTCGAAAACTGCGGCTGGTTGACCGGCGGGGTGACAGATTTCCTGCCCGCAACGCAGCCCCCTGCGTCGCGGCCGTCGCTTCAGAACCGCCCGGCCTCAAGCGGTGCGCAGTATACATACCTCCTTAGTGGCTGTCAATAGCCAAGCCCAATATATTGTAGCATACTTTCTTTTCAGTCCCATACAGTGGGGCTTTTAAGAGTTTACCTTAACCAACGAACTGGCGATTTGAGACATCAAAAGCGTGTCGAGTCAGCATGCAAAATAAGTTATCGTCGGCATTTGCTCGGTGACGAAAAGCAAAAACTGCGCGGTGAGATAAAACGCAAATTTCAGATCGAACATTCAGATGATCAAGGGTGAGATATTGAACGAAAGGAAGCAGACGAACACGGACATACTCGTGCGCGCAACGGCCGCCGATGGCGCGGTGCGCTGCATGGCTGCGATCACGACGAATCTGGTGGCCGAAGCAGCGCGCAGACATGAAACATCGCCGACCGTCGCGGCGGCGCTCGGGCGCACGTTGACCGGCACATTGCTGTTAGGTGCTGGCCTGAAAGAGTTGGATCGTTTGACGGTGCAGATTGTCTGCGATGGCCCCGTCGGCGGGATCACGACGGAAGTGAATGCGCGCGGCGAGGTGCGCGGTTACGTGCGTCATCCAGAAGCGAACCCGCCATTGAATGCTGGCGGCAAGTTTGATGTGCGCGCGGTCATCGGGCAAGGCATGTTGTATGTCACTTATGAGTCGGGCTTCGACATTGGTTTGTACAAAGAACCTTATCGCGGTTCCGTGCCACTCGTCTCCGGCGAGATCGGCGAGGACTTCGCATACTACCTCGCCAAGTCGGAACAGATTCCGTCGGCGGTGCTGCTCGGCGTGTTCATGCGCGCGGATGAAGCCGGTAAAGCGTTCGTCGAAGCGGCCGGCGGACTGATGATTCAGATGATGCCGGGCGCAGACGAAGCGACTGTCGCAGCGATTGAAGCGGCCGTTGCGCGTGCGCCGCATACGACAACGCTGATTCGTGATGGCGCGCGCCCCGTTGATCTATTGCATGCTGTGCTTGGCGACTTGCAATTCGAGGTGCTCGAAGAACGGCCCGTTAGTTTCACGTGTTCATGTTCATATGAGCGCGCGGTCTCGCTGATCGCTGCGATTGAGCGCAACGAGTTGGAGTTGATCCTGCGTGAAGACAAAGGCGCGGCGTTGACCTGTCACTTCTGCAACGAGACGTACCGGCTCGATGAAACCGCGCTGGAAGGAATCTTGGCCGGCAGCGTTAGCGATTAAAGGATCGCTTGGTAGAGTTAATCGTCTAATGAAAAACGCGGGGCGTTGATGATTGAATCAACGCCCCGCGTTTTGATCTGAGCAAAATCCTGTTGCTTACTGTTTCGACATGAGCAGGTCGTAGTTCCCTGCTTGCCGATTGTGTTCGTCGAGCGTGCCCATGACGTCGGAGGTGTCTTCGAGCATCTGTTTGGTCATGGCGATGGAGTCGCTCAGTTGCTCGAAGTCGAGCGCGGAGACGCGCTCTGGCGTCGGCAGCGTGACGACTTGATCGTTGACCAAGCCGAAGAAGTTTTCAATGGACTGAAGTTGTCCTTCGACGAGTTTGACCGAGCGTTCGAGTTCACCGAAGGCGGCCAAGCGGCGTTTGAGAATCTCGACGTTCGCCTGTTGAATCCGGCGCGCGCGGTCATCCGGCGCGTTCTCGACCGAGCGCTCGGCCTGCGCGAGTTGATTCGCCACCGCTTGCTTATTGATCGAGCGCAGATGATTTTTGCGGCGGCGATAGACGTCGAGCAGGTCAACGAAATCTTCCCAACGTTGTTCGAGGCTCTGAATGTTTGCGGGCACGTCTTTCGCGCCGGTGAACTTGGTGTAGTTCTCGAAAATCTGTTTCTTGAGCCACTTCAAATAGAGCACCGCTTCACGCTCGCGCGGATCGAATGTGTCGATCAACTTCTCGCGCTGGCGGCGGCGCATCTCGTAGAGCTGTCTGCGCTGGCGCTGATTGACGAGCCGACGATAGAGCGAACTTGAAGGGATGGTCGCCAGATACAGACCTTCGGCGACAAGCGCGAGACCGAGCGGAATCACCGACGGGATGAAGGCGGCGGCCACGGCGAAGCCGGCCAAGCCCCAGAAGTTGACTGGTTCTTTCGCGGCCTCTTTCAGGTATTGCAGATCGATCTTTTTGATGTCCGCCATAACGTTTTGCCAATTGCTTGCGAGCCAACGTGCGCTCGCTCTGCGCTGCGATCTTACTCCCTAACCAACCAACGACTTGCGTTCACGGCTGCGATTAACTTACATCGTGCGCCCGCTATTGTCCTCCGCGCCTTCGGTCTGAGCGGCGGGGAGTTGGCCTTGCTGCGGCGTGGTCGAACCGGGCAGCAGACCCATCTCGCGTTTGTACTCAAGCAGCTTGTCTTGCAACTGCAAGTTCATCGCTTCCTGTTCGATCTCGTGCAACTGATTATCAACCGAGGCTGCGCCGAGTTGCATCTTGGCTTCGGCTGCGGCCGAGCGCCGGTCAATCTTGTCGCGCATCTCATTGAAGGTCGAAGCGTCGTCGCCGAGTTGGAAGGTCTCCATCGTCTGCGCGAGTTGCTCTTGCAGCCGCGCCTGCTTCGACTGATTGATGAGCTGCATCGCCTCGGCGGAACGACGCTGCATTTGCAGCATGTAGTTGTCGCGCGCCTTGAGCGCCTGCTTGGATGCCATCTCGGCGGCTTGCAGTTGCTGTTTGGTCTTTTGCAGATCGAGTTGCGCTTGTTGTAACTGGCCGATGTAAGCGGTGGCCATATCGTCGCGGCCGAGTTTGATGGCGGCTTTGATTTTCGAATCGTAGTCCACAACCTGCGTTTCCAACCGATCTTTGTTCTTGGCGAGCAGACGCTCGGTAGCCATGACCTGTGCGACCGAATTATTTAACTCCGGCACGCGGTCGCGCATCTCGCGAATAGTCTGTTGTAGGACTAGCTCGGGGTCTTCGGTCCTCTCGATCACGCCGCCGAGCAACGCGCGCATCGAACGTTTGAAACGGCTCCACAGGCCCATCGTCTTTAGCTCCTCCGAGCGGTTCGCGCGTTCGGTTTTGCCCGCGCGAACATTCAATTTCAGCGTGCCTAACAGGCCGCGCCTACCGTTGTACGTCCGCCCGCACCGCGCGGTTGCATTTTCAGCGCCGCCTTGGATGTGAGTATAACAGGCCAACGCGGAACAGGGAAGAACGGTAGGCGGAAAGCAGAAGGCAGTAGGCAGCAGGTAGTTCAAGACAAAAAAGAAGGCCGTAGGTTGATGCGCGGCTCGACGAATTACGAAGCGCGTTCAACCTACGGACTCTCGCTTTATTTTCACTGCCTCCTGCCTTCTGCCTACTGCCTACTAAACTCCCCTATGTCCCGTCGGTAGTGCATGCCATCCCAGTTGATGAGGCTGATAGCCTCGTAGCAGTGTGCGAGGGCGCGTGCGAGCGTTGGGGCTGTAGCAGTGACGCCGAGGACACGGCCGCCGTTCGTGAGCCATGAGCCGGCGGCGGTGCGGCGTGTGCCGGCGTGGAAGAGTTGGACGTCGTACTGTTGTGCGGCTTCATCGAGACCCGCGATGCGCGCGCCGGTTTCTGGTTGTTCGGGGTAGCCGCGTGCGGCGAGGACGACACAGGCTGAGGCATCGCTTGACCAAGCAACGCGCGTTGCGCCTAAGTTGCCATGCGCGACGGCGGCGAAGATGTCTGCGAGGTCACTTTCGAGGCGCACGAGGATGGCTTGCGCTTCCGGGTCGCCGAAGCGGACGTTGTATTCGAGCACGCGCGGGCCTGCGGCTGTGAGCATGAGGCCGATGAAGAGGACGCCGCGAAAATCGAGCCGGTCGGCCTGCGCGCCTGCGAGCGTCGGTTCGACTATTTCGCGGACGACGTGCCTGAGCGTCGCCTCATCGAGCACGTCGGGCGCGGTGATCGCGCCCATGCCGCCGGTGTTGGGGCCTGTGTCGTCTTCGCCGACGCGCTTGTGATCGCGCGCCGCAGGCATCAGCGCGTAATCCTTGCCGTCAGTCCAAAGCAGTAGCGACGCCTCGCGCCCGACGAGCGCCTCTTCGAGCACGACGCGGCGTGCGGCTTCAAGGCCGACGCGCCCTTGCTCCATCAACTCGATGACGGCCCGTTCAGCTTCGGCGCGCGTGCGCGCGACCACGACGCCCTTGCCCGCCGCTAGGCCATCGGCCTTGACGACGACCGGCGTCTCTTCATCGCCAAACTCGCCGCGCCGCAGTATGTCGCGCGCCTCTTCGGCGCTCTCGGCCACGCGGAAGCGCGCGGTCGGGATTGCGTGCCGCGCCATGAACTCTTTGGCGAAGACTTTGCTCGACTCAAGCTGTGCGGCGGCGGCGCTTGGGCCGGCGACGGTGAGACCGCGCGCCGCGAACTCATCAACTAATCCGGCCGCGAGCGGTGCTTCGCTGCCGACCACAGTCAGATCGATCTGCTCGACTTCAGCGAAACGCGCGAGGGCCGCGATGTCTGTGGCTTTGATGGAGACGCAACGTACGTTCTGCGCGATGCCGTCGTTGCCGGGCGCGCAGAAGATTTGCCGTTTGGCGCGCGCGCTTCGTTGCAACGCCCAACAGAGCGCGTGCTCACGTCCGCCTGAGCCGATGACGAGAATCTTCATGGTGTGGTTTGTTCAATTCATCGAGGCTGAGCCGTGCGATCAAGCGGCGGATGCTGGCACGGGCGCAAGAGCGTGTCAAGCGTGCGTCCGAAAACGTACCGGAAATCCTTGACACAATTTTGTGATGGCTATACTTTGCACGAGCAAAGGACGGCGTTTAGTTGGCGTTCATGTACGCGAGCGTCGTCCAAGCGAAACAGCGGGCAGCCGTAAGCACCCTTGCCGGTTCTGCCAAATTTTTTGCATCTTCCTTCGAGCGCGCCCACCTTTGTTCAGCTCCGAGGGGACAGCGAGTAAGGGAAATGATCATGGCACAAGCACAAGCAACCAGCAGAACCAACGGAGAGTGGGGTCGGGCCGAGATGGAGTTCCAAGACCGCGCGATTCGCTGTATTGATTGCGACGAAGAGTTCATCTGGACGGCCGGCGAGCAACTCTTCTTTCACGACAAGGGACTGAAGAATGAGCCGAAGCGTTGCAAGCCTTGCAAGCAGGCGAAGAACGAACGGCTCGCCGCGATTGCCGCCGCGCAAGCCAACGGCATGCGCCAACGAATTGAAGTCTCAGTCACTTGCGCCCAATGCGGGCAACAGACCACCGTCCCGTTCTACCCCTCGCAGGGTCGCCCCGTCTTTTGCCGCATCTGCTTCCAGGCCAGTCGCGGCTTTGAAGATTAGGCGCGCTTGAGGACCGACGCCGCTAAGGCGCGGTCGCAACCCGACATAATCTAAAATGCTCCCGCCCGGCACCCCTATGCCGGCCCATGTCTTTGTGTCTCGCTTCACGTCCTATTGCTCAAGATGATAAGGCACGCTCGTCACGATGATGCCCTTCTTGAAGAGGAGCGAGCCTTTCAAGAGCAGCGAGCTTTGGTTGTGCAACAGGTGCTGCCACCACCTTGCGGGCACGAACTCCGGCAAGATTACCGTCACCATCCCGCCTTCGTTCTGCTGGCGCAGCCGATTGATGTAGCGCAACAACGGACGCGTCAACGAACGATAAGGCGAAGCCAGCACGACCAAGTTGATCCCAGCGCCCCACTGCGTCCACTTATCGCGCAACTTCTGCGTCGCCGTCTCATCAATGTCCACATAGACGGCCGTGACGCGATCCGGCGCAATCGCCTTCGCGTATTCGAGCGCCGCGATGACGCCGCGATGCACGCCTGAGATCGGGACGACGACCGTGTTGGGTAATGGGCGTAGCTCCGACAATCCTTCGGTCGAGAGTTGCCGTGCGACCAGCAAGTAATGTCTGTGGATGGAGCGGAACATCACGACGAGGAGCGGTATGACGACCACGACGATCCACGCGCCGTGTATGAACTTCGTCAGGATGAAGACGCAGAGTACGACGAACGTAGCAATAGCGCCGAGCGCGTTAATAAAGATCGACTTCTTCCAGTGCGGGCCTGACGTAACATCGTCGGCGACAAAAGGCGACTCACGTTCCGTCTCGACGGCCAGTGTGGCATCGGGCAACGGGCGCACGTGCGCCGTTGCGGCCGCGTCGCTGCTTTGCTGCGCGCCCGTCACAGCACCTGTACTGGATGGAGTTGGCCCTTGCGGCTCGCGCGGCGCGTCGTTCGGTCTGCGCCCCAATAGCTCGCGGCGCTCCTTGAGCCAGTGCTTGACCATCCCCGACTGCGAGAGCGTGAATGAGAGGAAGACGCCGACGGCGTAGAGCGGAATCAGCCGGCTCGTGTCGCCGCCGAAGGCGACCACGAGGATTGAAGCGAAGACGGCGAGGATGATGATGCCGTTTGAGAAGACGAGCCGGTCGCCGCGATTGGCGAACTGGCGCGGCAGGAAACGATCACGCGCAAGCAACGAGGAGAGGCGCGGGAAGTCTGCGAATGAAGTGTTGGCGGCGAGCACGAGAATCGCGGCCGTCGTTCCTTGCACGAGGTAGTAGAACCAGCCCATCGGGCCCGTAAAAATGTTGCGCGCAAACTGCGAGATGACGGTCTCGTTCGCGTGCGGCTGCACGCCGTAGAGCCAAGCCATCACGCTCGTGCCGAGAAACATGATCGTCAGCAGCACCGCCATCCAGACGAGCGTCGTCGAGGCGTTCTTCGCTTCGGGCTGTTTGAACGCGGGCACGCCGTTTGAGATCGCTTCGATGCCGGTCAGCGCAGCACAGCCGTTCGAGAACGCGCCGAGTAGCAGGAACAGTGTGAGCGGTTGCACGTGATAGCCTTCGGCGAGCTTCATCGGCTCAGTGCTTGGCGGCGGCGCGCCGTAGAGCTTGTAGTGCAGTAGCCCGTAGCCGATCATGAAGAGAAACGAGACGACGAAGGCGTAAGTTGGAAAAGCGAAGATCGCGCCCGACTCGCGCACGCCGCGCAGGTTGGCGACGGCGATAAAGGCGATGAAGAAGAGACACAATGCGACCTTGTGATCGTCGAGCCAAGCGAAGCGCGTCCCCTGCGCGGCGGACGTGAGCGCGGCCACGCCCGCAGAGATCGAGACCGATACAGTCAACACATAGTCAACCAACAAAGCCGCGCCCGCGATGAGGCCGGCGTTCGTGCCCAAGTTATCTTTGGCGACGATGTACGCGCCGCCGCCTGAAGGGTAAGCGTGAATCGTCTGCCGGTAGCTGATGGTGACGATGACTAAGAGCGTGGCGATGCCGAGCGAGATCGGCACGACGTAATGAAACGTATAAGCCTGACCGTAGGCGACGGCGACGGCGAGCACGAGCAGAATTTCTTCCGTCGCGTAAGCTGTGGATGAGAGCGCGTCCGATGAAAAGACCGCGAGCGCAGTCTTCTTTGAGAGTCGTTCGTGTATCGCTTGCTCTGTGCGTTTAGCGCGGCCGACGAGCAGGCGCTTAATGGCTGTGGCCAATGTCTTCAAGTCTCCTTGTTCCGCCGCCGCCGCAAAAAGCAAGAGGCGCGGAGCATCACGCCCCGCGCCTCGCAGTAAAACTCGCGGCAGCCTTGCCCTTCTCTTTCACGCCTACGAGGTTAGCTGACGGGCTTGGACGGAGAAGTGTCCTAAGCGCGCGTGCGCCATCATGACTGAAAGCGCGCTCGCGCTATACGCCCCGCGACCTGCACGAACGGACAGGTCGTGTGGTTCCCCCGCGTCGAACAGGACGACTGTCTTACAGCCCCATCCGACTTCGGCAGACAAACTGTCAACGGCGACGAATCTTACGCCTGAACGATCAAGCAAAGCAACTCAGCCGCCGACATGCACGATGGGCCGGCGCTCCGGGTCTTCTTCGGCCTGCCTGAGCACTTCGCGCGTGACCGGCGCTGTGTCGCCTTCACCGAAGATGATGTACCGGAATAGATACTTCAGGGGATTGCCCTCACTCCAGCCGAAATAGACGTGCGGCATCTTGCCGGTCGTATCGCGTAGGTGGAGCAGAAGCGCGGCAATAGCGTTCGGCACGGCCGCACTTTCGGTGCGCAACACGCGAAAGCCGTCCACGTCTACGCCGCGCACGCAGAGTTTGCCCGAAAACTCCGATGCGTCGCCCGTCTTCACTTCAAGAAACAGGATTGGATCGCGCGTCGGAATGTGATTATCCTCGCGCTTCTCACGCTCTTTGAATTGGTATTCGCTCACGTCACCGCGATCGCAACGATTGGTCACGATGCGTATTTCGTCGCGCTTGCGCGCCACCTCTTCGACGAACGCCCGCGCCTGCTCATCCAACTCGACGCGCTCAACGCGCAACTCGGTTGTGCGCATGACGCGCGACAGAAACGACGTGAAGATGATCGTGCCGATAAAAAACGAAGCGATCTTGATCCCTTCAGGCCGTTCGATGACGTTCGCGACGGTCGTGTAGGCGAAGACGAGCGCGATCAGGGCGAACGCCCAAGTCAGCCCGCGCTGCCCCTTGCGCCAAGTCGAGAGCGTCACCGCGACAGCCGCCGAACTCATCAACACAAGGACGCCCGTCGCATACGCGCCGCCTTGCGCATCCACGTCGGCGTGGAAAATCCACGTGACGGTGAACGCGACCGCCATGTACACCAGCACGAGCGGGCGTTGCGCACGCGCCCAGTTCGGAGCCATGCCGTAGCGCGGCAGATAGCGCGGCACGATATTCAAAAGACCGGCCATCGCCGACGCGCCCGCGAACCAGAGGATCAGGATCGTGCTGATGTCGTAAGCCGTGCCAAAGCCGTTGCCGAAGAATTGATACGCGAGATAGGCGAGCGCGCGCCCGTTCGCTTTGCCGCCAGCGTCCACGCCCTCGATGGCGGGGCGAAACTGTTCTGGCGGAATGAGCGTCGTCGTCACAAGGCTGCTCGCGATCAGATAGACGCTCATAATGAGCGCGGCGGTGATGAGCAGATGGCGCGTGCCGCGTATGCGCCCCGGCGGTCGTTCCTCAGTGTCCGTCGGCTCGCCTTTGATCAAAGGCATGACCGCGACGCCGGTCTCAAAGCCCGACAAGCCGAGCGCGAGTTTTGGAAATAACAACAGCGAGACGCCGATGATCAGAAGCGGATTGCCGTGCACGCTCGGCGCGGTAAACAGCGCCCCGCGCCAGCGCGCTAACACTTCCATATGGCGCGCGATCTGATAGACGCCATAACCAACGACGATCCCGTTCAGCAACAGGTAAGCGCCGACGAGCAAGACGGCGATGCCGATGGCCTCTTTGAACCCTTTGAGGAAGATCGCGCCCAGCAGCGCGATGAGCGCGAGCGTCAGGTAGATGCGATGCGCGAAGAAGGCCGGCATGTAAGGATTCTCGATCAGGTGCGCGGTGGCGTCGGCCGCCGAGAGCGTGATCGTGATGATGAAGTCTGTGGCGACGAAGCCGAGCAGGACGAGGACGAAGAGTTTGCCCCGCCAGCGCGTCAGCAGATGTTCAAGCATCGCAATCGAGCCTTCGCCGTGTGGGCTTTCGACGGCGACGCGGCTGTAGATCGGGTATGCGCCGAAGAGTGTGAGCAGCACGAGGATCAAAGTGGCGATGGGCGAGAGCGCACCGGCGGCGAGGAAGGCGATGCCCGGTTGATAACCGAGCGTCGAGAAATAGTCCACGCCAGTCAGACACATCACCTGCCACCAAGCATGCGCCCGATGGCGTGCGTGCGCCGCTTGCTCATGCGGCCCTTCAGGCAGTTCAGTCGTACCTTCATACAACCAACGCTTGAACGGGCTGAGCCTCTTTTTGCGCGGGGCGGTTAGCCCAACCATCGGCGGCCTCCGAAGCTAAGCAGAGTTGGCAGGAGCTTAAACTGAAACGTGTCTGAGCCTGAACAGAGTGACCGGCCGGCGCCGCGCCCGGACAGCATTGTGCGGCCGGCGTTGTACCCGCACAATACACGCGCCCGGTCTCACAGTTCAATTTCACTGCAACTTGCTGCGGTTCAATATACCAATTTTGTTTCCACGTCAAAGCACATGCCACATATTGAGTCGAGAGTCTGGAGTCGAGAGTCTGGAGTTAAGAACTTTTATCTTCTGACTCCAGACTCTCAACTCCAGACTCCTGACTTTCTTACTTGTCACTCGTCACGGCTTTTGCTAGATTCTGGAACGTACATGCCTTTGGCACTGTTTGAGGGGTGCAGTTTGTGCGTGTTGCTGAACCCTTTCCAGCCGGAACAATTAGCCTGCAAAGAGCGACCCGTAGGTCTCTTGCGCGATTAAACGAGCACAGGTGAATGCACGCATGCCCCGTGCGGGGGACGGCTAACGACTGATCTGTTTTTATGACCTTGCCCGAAGACAGCGTGATCAATCTCTCCGACGCGCGGCAGCGTGCGCGCCGGCGCTCGACAGACGCGACCGAACAGTCGCTCGCCGCCCAACTCGAAGCGGCGCGCGAACGACTCGACTGGGGGCAAGCGGGCGAGGCGGAAGCGCGCGCGCGCCAACTGATCAAGGCCACGCGCTACGACGAGACGGTGCTCGCGCAGTCGCGCATCATGCTCGCCGCCGCACTGGAGATGCAGGGTCATTATCGCGACTCGCTCGACGCCGTACAGATGTACGAAGAGCCTGCGGCGCGCAAAGGACTCGACGCGGAAACATCCATCGCCGTGCGCGTGCAACTCGGCGTCGCTTACAACTACGCAGGCGATCATCCCAAAGCCATCGCGCTTCTTAATGCGACGTTGCGCGAAGCGACCGAGCTTGGTTCAAGCGTGCAACTCGGCGCGCTCTATGCGGCGCTGTCGCGCGTCTATCGCTCGATCAACGAGTTCCCCATCGCGCGCGACAACTCGCGGCGCGCGCTCGAACACTACCGCAACACAGGCGACTGGCGTGGTATGGCCGAAGCTTACTTCGGTATGGCTTTGAGCGATTTGCAAGAGGGCGCTTACGAGTCGTCGCTCGAAAACAACGAGCAAGCCCTTAAACTCGTCGGTGATCATCCCGCGCCCTATCTCTTAGGCCGCATCTACGCGAACATGGCCGGCGTCTGTTGGTTCTTGAAGCGCCCGCACGATGGCATCCGCCATCTCGAAAAGGCCGTTGACTATTACGAGCGCACAGACCACAAGACGAATGCCGCCGTTGGCTACAACAATCTCGGCATCAACCTGATCCTCGTCGGCAACTGGGCGCGCGCCCAAACGATGCTTGAACGCGCGCTCGCGCTCGCCACAGAGTTCGACGAGCGCGGCGCGAAAGTGCCGATGATCCTCGACTCGCTCGGCGAGTTGCACATGCTGCGCGGCGACATTGAAGCAGCCCGCGAGTATCTTGATCGCGCCGTGCAGATCGCCAACGAGAACGGCAACAAGTGGTACGCGGGCCAAGCCTTGCGCACCTTAGGACGCGTGCATCTAGCGTTGAATGAAAGCGCGCAAGCGCGCGACTTTGCTGAGCAGGCGCTCGCGCACACGGAGCGGATCGGCGACCGCTACGGCGCAGCCGACGCGCGTCTGTTGCTCGCCGAAGCATACCTGCGCAGCGGCGACGAACGCGCTTGCCTCGCCGAATTACAACACCAAACCGATCAGACATCCGAAGCCACTGATGACCTCGCCATCGCCGGCGAAGCGCAACGCCTGCACGGTCTCGTCGCGCTCGCGCAAGGCGACACGACGCTCGCCATACATCATTTCGGCCGCAGCGTCTCGATCTTCTCGATCCTTGGCGACCGCTATCGCACCGCCGTTGCGCTCTACAATCTGGGCCGCGCCTACGCACACGTACAACCCGAACGGGCCGCCGAACACTTCGCGCGCGCGCTCCAAACTTTTCGCGAACTGGGTGCGCGCCTCGACAGCGCGCGCGTCGAAGAATCTATCGCCGCGCTCGACCAGCAAGCGCCGGAGCAACGGCACGAAGTTTCTGCGGTCGCGCAACTGCTGACGCTCAGATTGGCAGAAGCAACCGCTTCGCGCGAACTGCTGCTGCGCGAGTTGGCCGCAGCGCTGCATCAAGAGACCAACGCGCGGCGCGTCCTGATCGCGGAGTTGGACGAGACGGGCAGCATTCGCGTCGCCGCCGCGCACGGCACGCCGCAACACGACAACACGGAACTGGCCGAAGAGCTTTGTCGCGCGAAGAACGAGAGCGAGCGTGAACAGATCGCGCAAGCGCACGATGCCACCGTCATCATGTTGCGCCCGACCAACGCCGTGCCCGCGCTGCTCTACGTCGCGCCGCGCGGTGCCGCGACCCTGCCGGGCGGCGCGCCGATTGATTCGCTCTTGCGCGTCGTTGAACTCGGCATGAACGTCTGCGCTTTGCGCGCGCGCGTCAGTGCCGGCGGCGGCGCGCAGGAACAGAACACCTACACCGGCTCAAGCCTCATGCCCGGCTTCATCCACTCAAGTCCAGCAATGACGCGGCTCGTCGAAGAAGTCCACAAGATTCGCTCATCGGATGTGACTGTGTTGGTCACCGGTGAGTCAGGCACTGGCAAAGAACTGGTCGCGCGAGCGATTCATGCTCTGTCATCGAGACGCAATAAAGTGTTCGTCCCGTTCAACTGCACGGCTGTCCCCAAAGAGTTGAGCGACGCTTATCTGTTTGGCTATCGCAGGGGGGCGTTCACGGGTGCGGTCTCGGATTCGCCGGGTGTCATTCGGGCGGCGGCAGGCGGCACACTTTTCCTTGATGAGATCGGTGATCTCCCGCTCGACGTGCAACCGAAGCTCTTACGCTTTCTACAAGAGGGCGAGATTCAACCATTGGGCGAGCAGCGCCCGATCAAAGTTGACGTGCGGATTATCGCGGCGACGAACACCGATCTGGAAGAGATGGTCAAGGACGGACGCTTCCGCGAAGATTTATATTATCGCCTAAACGTGATTCGGTTGCGCGTGCCGCCCTTGCGAGAGCGTCGTTCTGAGATTCCGACCATCGTCAACTATTACGTCAATCACTATGCCGCGAAGTTTGGCCGCAGCGACCTACAGATCACGCCGCAGACTGTTGACCTGTTGATGGTCTGCGACTGGCCCGGCAATGTGCGCCAACTCTGCAACGAAATCCAGCGCGTCGTGGCGCGGGCCGAAGATGGCACGACGATCACGCCCGAACATCTCTCGCCCGAACTCAAACGCACCTCTGCGCCCGTCGCCCCGCCCGCGTCGGCCGGCGTCGCGACGCCCATGCAAGCCAACGTCACCGGCATCGCCAGCCGTCATACCACGCTCGCCGATGCCCAAGCCGAACTCGAACGCCAGATGATCGCCGCCGCCCTGCGCCGCCACAACGGCAACATCTCCCGCGCCGCCCGCGAACTCGGTCTCACGCGTCGCGGTCTCTACCTCAAACTCGAACGCTATTCCTTGAACGCCGCCAGCGCCTGACGCTCCGTGTTAGAATCAGCAACCGCGAAGCGTGAAGGCTGGTGCTCTCGCTGCGCACCGGGCTGTGATGTAGCTCGATCACGCATTTCAACTTTGAAGGAGAATTCAAACGAAGATGCGTCATCCCCTGTTCGTCTTGCTGCCAACAGCATTGCTCTTTTGCTTGTGCCTCATAAATGCTCACGCGCAGTCTGCGCCTGATCCGGCCCTGCTCGCCGAGATCAATCGGATCAAAGCGTTCGACAATCACGCGCACCCTTGGCGTGCGGTGAACGAAGGCGAGATTGATAACGAGTGGGACGCGCTCATCCCGGACTCTTTGGAAGATCAACCGTTCCCTATCCGGCTGCGCCCGGACAACGCCGAGTACATCGCGGCGTGGCGCGCGCTCTACGGTTACAAGTATGACGACATGTCGGCGGCGCATCTGCAAGAGTTGCGCGCCGCGAAGTTGCGCGTCGCGCGCGAGCAGGGCGATAAGTATCCGGCGTGGGTTTTGGATCAACTCGGCATCGAGACGATGCTCGCCAATCGCGTGGCGATGGGTCGCGGTCTCGTCGCGCCGCGCTATCGCTGGGTCTCTTACGTTGACGCGCTCATCATCCCGCTCAACAACGAAGCGGCGAAGCGCGCCAATCCAGACTTCCGCGCCTTCTATCCGCCCGAAGAGCGTCTGCTCAAACGCTACCTCGCAGACCTGCAACTCAATGCTTTGCCCGCGACGCTCGACGAATACTTGAGCAAAGTCGTCACGCCCACACTCGAACGACAAAAGCGCAACGGCGTGGTCGCCGTCAAATTTGAAGCGGCATATTTGCGCCCGCTCGATTTTCGCAGCGCGTCGGAAGACATAGCGCGGCGCGTCTATGCGAAATACATTCAGGGTGGCGAACCTGCGCCGGATGAGTATCGCACGCTGCAAGATTTCCTCTTCTATTACATCGCGCGCGAAGCCGGCCGGCTCTCGCTCGCCGTCCACTTCCACACCGGCGCAGGCATTGGCGGCTACTTCAACGTCAACGGCGGCAACCCGCTGTTGCTCGAACCCATCTTCAACGATCCGTCTTTGCGCAAGACCAACTTCGTCCTGCTCCACGGCGGCTGGCCCTACTCGAAACAGACGCCCGCGCTCTTTACCAAAGCGAACGTCTATGCGGACTTCTCCGCGCAAACTTTTCTACTCTACCCGCGCGAACTGAGCACAGTCATACGCGCTTGGCTCGAAACCGTCCCCGAACACGTACTGTTCGGCACGGACGCTTTCGCCATCTCGCCCGAAGTCGGTTGGGAAGAGGTCGGCTGGCTCACGAACAGAACGGCGCGACAGGCGCTCGCGCTCGCCTTAACCGGCATGATGCAAGACGGCGAGATCACACGCGCCCGCGCCCGCGAACTCGCGCACATGGTCTTGCACGACAACGCAGCTAAGCTTTACGGAAATAAATGATGAATGCAGAATGATGAATGATGAATGAAAGACTGTTTCTAATTCATCATTCATCATTTCTATTATGGGCACACTCAACATTGATCGTTATCACGCGACGATGGGCGATGCGTCGTACAAGGATGCGACCCGGCTGCATGAACGACCGCTGAGCGAGTCGGAGGCGACCTTTTATGTGACGCAGCGTAAGCTCCCGTTCGCGCCGTGTCTGGGCCATGAGCGTCTGGTGCGGCTGCTCGTTGATAGCGGCATAGATCGCCCGCGCATCCGTTTTCTCGAACAGGATCGCGGGGGCCTAGAGCGGTTCGCGCACGCGATTGAAGATATGACGTTCGTCGGCGCGGTGCGTTGTGTGCGGCCGGGCACGATCACGTTTGCGGGCGAGCCGTTCGCAGACATCACGGGCGCGTTTGGTTTGACGCAAGCGCAGGAGATCAAGTTTGAGCATGCTTTCGATCTGCCGATGACGACGGCGAGCATCGCGATGGAGTTGCGCATGGCTGCGGGCGAACGCTGGCTGTCGGACTTCAGCTTGCGGCGCAACGGCGACATCGAGCGCGCGGTCGAAGTGGCCACTTATGCTTTCATCGGCGGCTTCAACGACACGTCGAACATGGAAGCGGCGCATCGCCTAGACATCCCTGCGGTCGGCACGGAGGCGCACTATTGGCAACAGGCTTTCATCGAATACATGGACGAGCCTGAGATAGAGCCGCGCACGGGCCAACCCAAACATTTCGAGCAGGTCGCCTTTGAACGCTGGCTCGACACGAGTCCACAGGGCACGACGCTCTTGCTCGACACGATTGACGTGCGCATGGGCGCGGTGCACGCGGCGATGGCCGCAACTTCGAGCGACACGCGTCGCCGTGCCTTCAAAGGCTTCCGCGTTGATTCGGGTGATCTCATTGAACTGGGCAAGTGGTGTCTGGAATTTTTTGAAGCGAACGGCTTGCACGGGCTGATGCCGATCTTGACGGGCGATCTGACGGTCGAGCGCGTGCGCGAGATCGTCGCGGAGTTTCCGCAAGCGGCGGGCTTCGGCGTCGGCACGAAACTGTCGGGCGAAGTGCAGCGCATCGCCGGGGTCATCTTCAAGCAATGTCTGATTGACGGCCGCCCGACGCTCAAGGCGTCAAACACGCCGGAGAAATCAACGCTGCCCGGTCGCCTGCAAATCTTTCGCGGCGTGGATGCAGAGGGCAACTACGTGGCCGATGTCGTCGGCTTGGACGATGAAGAGATTGAGATCGCGGGCGCTTGTGTGGTCGAGCGTCTGCTCGTGCCCTTCTGGGAGCGCGGACGCTATGAGCCGATCCCTTCGATCACGAAACAGAAAGCCTTCGTCGAAGAACAACGCGCGCGCTTCTGCGACATCGAACACTATCCACACACCTTGAGCGAACGCCTACGAACTTTGCGCGACGAACTGACGCGCCGCATGCGCACGGACGATTCTGGCTGGCAGCGCATCTTGCGCGCCACAGAGCCGGTCGGCAGCGCGCGCGAATAACCGGAGGCTGGAATCGTCGCGCTGAAACGTCGTATGATGCGCGCGACGTTTAAGCGGGCTTCGCGTCAGAAGCAGACGCGCTCCACTCTCGTCCGTGATCAGTTGCACAGCCGACAGGAAGATTCAACATGAAGCAGACCCCGACGCTCGCCATCATCTCGCTGCTCATCATCTTTTTAATCAATCAACAGACGCATGCGCAGACGCCCGCGAGTCTCGCTGCCGTGCGTGAGGGCAACGTCTCAACGCATATCGCCAACGAGTCTGCGCCGCAGACGCGCCGCCACATCCTGCCGTTGCGCGCAGGCGAGACGACGGCAGGCTCGCGCGTCACGCTCGCGGCCGATGCGCCGCTCGACGATTACGCGGACTATCGCAAAGGCGATCAGTTCTACGTCCTCGTGCCCCGCGCCGAGATGGCCGAACTGCGCGGCGAACTCGCGGGGCGCGGCTTCACCGCGACGCACCTCGCGCGCCAACATGGCGATGTGCTGCTCACGTTCCAACTGCAAGCAGACACGGAAGCGCGCGTCACACAGAAGTTCAACCGGCTTGAGATCAACTTCATCACGCAACCGGCAAACAGCACGAATGATCATCACGACGCGGCGCAGGACACAGCGCCGCAGACGGTCGCATCGGGCAACGACCACGAGTTGATCCAGCAACTACTGAGACGCATTGAAGAGTTGGAAGGTCAAGTTAAAGAACTGAAAGCGGGCGCTGCCGCGAACACGGCGCTGCCGATGCCGGCGGCGCAAGCATCTGTGCCGACAGAGGAGACGAGCGAGGCGGAGAAGGCGCAGGCCGTCCTAGATGAACACGGGCACGAGGGTGGCGCTGGCCCGCACATGCAGATTCAGGGCTTCGCCGACATAGACTTCCGCGCCAGTAATCAGAAGGGTACGACCAACGCTTTCAATCTCGGCCAACTCGATCTGTTTCTCACCTCGCGTCTGTCTGAACGCTTCAGCGTCTTGAGCGAACTGATCATCGAAGCGCAACGCGACAACACGTTCCGCTTCGAGATTCACCGGCTGCTCTTACGCTACGCGCCCAACGATTTCTTCAACGTGAGCGTCGGGCGCTATCACACCGCGATTGGCTACTACAACACCGCCTATCATCACGGCTCTTGGTTCGCTACGGCCGCCGACCGCCCCTTCCTCTTCGCCTTCGAGGGTCAGGGCGGGCCGCTGCCGCTACATAACACGGGACTATCGGCCACAGGGCGCATCCCGTCCGGCTCGCTCGGTCTGCACTACATCGCAGAGATCGGCAACGGGCGTGCGGTGCGCTCGCCTGCTGATCGCTCGGTGCAGTCGGCCGGCGACGAGAACAACGGCAAGGCTTTTAATCTCGGCCTGTTCGCGCGCCCCGATTGGTTGGCGGGTTTGCAAACCGGCTTCTCTTTCTATCACGACAAGCTCACGCCTCTGAATGCGCCGAACGTTAGTCAAGAGATCATGGCCGGACACGTCGTCTATCGCAACCCGCGCTACGAGTGGTTGAACGAAGCGGTCTTCATTCGCCACGCACCGGCCGGCTCGTCGCAGGTCTTCTACACGCCCGGCTTCTACACGCAGTTTGCGCGGCGCTTCGGCAAAGCGACGCCTTATTTCCGTTACCAATACCTGAACGCGCCCGCAGATGATCCGATCCTCTCGGCGACGGGCCGGCGCAATGGCCCTTCGGCGGGCCTGCGCTACGACGTGACCACTTACGCCGCGCTCAAGCTGCAATACAACCGCACGCAGCGCCGCGCACAACGGCCGCTTGACGAAGTGATCGCGCAACTCGCATTCACGTTCTGAGAGGAGTCATTCGCAAGCGATGCGCAAAAGGTTCTGGCTCGCAAGTCTGTTGCTGTTGCTCGTCGGCGGTAGCTCCTTCGTCTCGCCGTCGCCCGTCGCTGCGGTCGAATCGTCCGACGTGGCGCTCATCGTCAATCAAAAGAACTCGACGCAGGACATCTCGTTCAGCGCCTTGCGCAAATACTTCATGGCCGAGCGCACACAATGGCCCGACGGCACGCGCGTCGTCATCGCCATGCGTGCGCCTGCTGGTCAGACCGAACGCAGCGTCGTGCTTCGTTCGATCTACAATTGGAATGAAGACTACTATCGCACCTATTTTCGGCAAGGTCAGTTCAACGAGAGCATCCAGTCCGTGCCGAAAGAGTTGAACACGACTTACGCGATGATCCAGTACGTGCATTACACGCCGGGCGCGCTCGGCTATGTGCGCGCAGATCAGGTTGACTACTCGAAGGTCAACGTCTTGAGCGTTGATGGACGCAAGCCCGGCGACGCGGGCTACCGGCTCAAGTGACGAATCGGAATGGCATGAATCGAACGCTGCATCATTACAAGATCACTCTGCTGTTCGCGCTGATCGGGCTGTTGGTCGTAGCCGTCGGTTGGTATGTCATGCGCGATCTGATGCGTACTAACGTGCAGGTGGAGCAGTTGTACGCGGGCACGGCGCGCGGGCTTGATCTGATCGGCGACCTGCAATACCAGACGCAGGAAGTCCGCCGCATCGTGCTCTACACGTTCACGACGAGCGATCCGAACCTGCAAATTGAGTACGCGGATCAATCGCACGAAGCCGAGCAGCATATCACCGACATTATCGCCGCCGAAAAACAGCATCCGCGCTCGGAGCAGCACCAGCAACTCATCAACAAGTTCGAGCAGGACTGGCACGCATATCTTGAGACGCGCGACGACGTGCTCGGCACGATCCTGCAAGGCAATATCAAAGAGGCGGTCAAGCTCGATCAGCGCACGAGCATCCCGGCCTTCAATCAGGTGCGCGCAGACTTGCAGAGCATCAAGCAGCTTTACAAGACTGACGCCGAAGCGCAACTGGCCGAGGTCGGGCAGTCGTTCAACCACACGGTCTATAAAGTCTTCACGATTCTCTTCGTCACGCTGCTTCTGGCGATCATAGCCATCCGCATGATCCAACGCGGGCGCGTGCTGCGTGCGTTGGAACGTGCCAACGGCGAGTTGTCCGCCGCGCTGCTTGAGTTGCAGGAGACAGAGATGGCGCTGCAAGAAGCGAAGGAGGCGGCCGAAGCGGCGAATCAAGCCAAGAGCACGTTCCTCGCCAACATGAGCCACGAGTTGCGCACGCCTTTGAACGCCATCATCGGCTACAGCGAGATGCTGCAAGAGGAGGCTGAGGACGGCGGGCAAGATGAGTTCGTGCCCGATCTGAAAAAGATTCAAGTCGCGGGCCGCCATCTGCTCACGCTCATCAACGACATACTCGATCTCTCGAAGATCGAAGCAGGTAAGACTGAGCTTTATCTTGAGACGTTCAGCCTGCCTGCGCTCGTCGAAGAGATCGAAGCGACGATTCGCCCGCTCGCCGCGAAGAACGATAACGAGTTGCGCGTCCGTGTTGATGATAACCTCGGCACGATGCGCGCCGACCTGACCAAAGTGCGTCAATCGCTTCTGAATCTGCTCTCGAACGCTTGCAAGTTTACGAAGCAAGGCGCGGTCACGTTCGATGTGGCGCGTGAGCGGCTGAACGGGCGCGACTTCGTCGTCTTCCGCGTCGCAGACACAGGCATCGGCATCAGCGACGAGCAGATGCTCAAGTTGTTCCAACCCTTCTCGCAAGCCGATGCTTCGACCACGCGCCAGTTCGGCGGCACGGGCCTCGGTCTCGTCATCACCAGAAAATTTTGCGAGCTGATGGGCGGCGGCATCACCGTCGAGAGCGAGCGCGGCAAAGGTTCAGTTTTCACGATCAAACTGCCGGCCGTCGTGCGCGACCCACGCGCACCGCAACCTGCGGAGATCGAACCGGCGGCCGAATCTATGCCCGCAGACGCGAGCACTGTGCTCATCGTGGACGACGATCCGGCGGCGCGCGAACTGTTGCAGCGCACGCTCAACAAGGCTGGCTTCCGCGTCGAGTCGGCTGCGAATGCCGAAGACGGCTTGCGGCTCGCGCGCGCGCTCCATCCCGATGCCATCACGCTCGACGTGATGATGCCCGGCATGGACGGTTGGGCCGCGCTCGCCGTTTTGAAGGCCGATCCAGAATTGGCCGACATCCCCGTTATCATGTTGTCCATCATTGACGACAAGAACAAAGGCTACGCGCTCGGCGCGGCCGACTACATGACCAAGCCGATTGACCGCGAACAACTCGTCTCGATCCTCAACAAGTACCGGCACGCGGACGCCCCTTGTCCGGCGCTCGTAGTCGAAGACGACGACGTGACGCGCATGCTTCTGCGCCATTTGCTCGAACAAGAAGGCTGGCAAGTACGCGAGGCCACGAACGGGCGGGCGGCGCTCGCAGCCGTCGCCGCCGAAACGCCGCGCCTCATCCTGCTCGACCTGATGATGCCTGAGATGGACGGCTTCCAGTTCGTCGAAGAACTGCACCGCCGACACGCGCGCCATGCGATCCCCATCGTCGTCATCACCGCGAAAGACATCACGGTCGAAGACCGTCTGCGCTTGAGCGGCTACGTCGAGAAGATTCTGGAGAAGGGCGCGCTCGACCGCGAAGAGTTGTTGCGCGAAGTGCATGAGCTAGTGCAGGCTTGCGTGCGCAATCGCGGCGCGGTCAAAGCGATTTCATAAAACACATTCGAGTTTGAGGGGAATGCTGTCATATGCCGAAGCTTTTGTTGGTTGAAGATAACGAGATGAACCGCGACATGCTCAGTCGCCGTCTGGCGCGCAAAGGTTACGACGTGCTGCTCGCCGTGGACGGCAGCGAAGGTCTTCAGAAGGCGCGAAGCGATGCGCCCGATCTGATCTTGATGGATATGAGCCTGCCCGTGCTCGACGGTTGGGAGGCGACGCGCCAACTCAAAGCCGACGACGCAACCAAAGCGATCCCCATCATCGCTCTAACCGCGCACGCCATGTCGGGCGACCGCGAGCGCGCGCTCAGCGTCGGCTGCGATGATTACGACACCAAGCCGATTGAGTTGCCGCGTCTGTTAGAGAAGATCGAGGCGCTATTGCAACGAGCCACGAGCGCATGAGTAGTGAGCCAGACAACGAACGGGCAGCGAGCGAAGCGGCGCTTGAACGCGCGGCGCTGCTCGCGCACATACGCCATGAGTTGGCCTCACCGATCAACGGCATCATCGGCTACACCGAAATGCTGCTTGAAGACGCGGCCGAGCAATCCACCGATGATCTGCAAAAAATCCTCACGGCCGCCCGCCAACTGCACATACGAGTCAACGAGTTACTGCATCCTGATCGCACCTCAGCCCAAGACCTCGACTTGGACGCCTACGGTGCACACGTCCGCCATGAACTGCGCACGCCCATCAACGCCATCAACGGCTACAGCGAAATGTTGATCGAAGATGCAACTGACGCAGGTCAGACCGCACTCGTCGCGGATTTAGAGAAGATACATGCGGCCGGTCGGCGGCTGCTCACACTGATCGAAGACATCGTGCACTTCTCCGATCTCGAAGCGGGCGCACGCGACCTGAACCCGACGGATGCCGATGTCTCTTCGATGATCAAGAGTCTGGCCGGCACACTGCAAGAGTTTGCCGACGCGAGCCGCGCGCAGGGAGAACGGAGCGGCTTGATCCTTGTCGTGGACGACAGCGCGACGAATCGCGACATACTCACGCGCCGACTGAGCCGCGAAGGTTACGAAGTGGTCTGCGCGGCTGACGGGCCGGAAGCGTTGCAGGTCGTTCAACAACGCAAGTTCGATCTCGTCCTGCTCGACATCATGATGCCTTACCTGAACGGCTATCAAGTGTTGGAACGGCTCAAGGCGACGCCTTGGCTGCGCGACATTCCCGTCATCATGATCTCCGCGCTCGACGACATCGCCAGTATCGTCCGTTGCATCGAACTCGGCGCGGAAGACTACTTGCCGAAGCCGTTCAATCCCGTGCTACTGCGCGCGCGCGTGGAAACGTCTTTGGAGAAGAAGCGCCTGCGCGACCGCGAGCAGGCTTATCTTGAACAGTTGCGCGCCGAGCGGGCGAAGTCTGAGCGACTATTGCTGAACGTCTTGCCCGCGCCGATTGCCGAGCGTCTGAAGGAGCAAGAGGGCGTGATTGCGGAGAGCTTTGCGGAGGCCACGATCCTCTTCGCCGACGTGGTCGGCTTCACGCAGATGTCCGCGCGCGTCTCGCCCGAAGAGTTGGTGCATCTCTTGAACGAAATCTTCTCCGCGTTCGACCGGCTCGCGCACCGGCATCGCTTGGAGAAGATCAAGACCATCGGCGATTGCTACATGGTCGTCGCGGGTCTCCCGATGCGGCGCGCGGATCACGTCGCAGCGATGGCCGAGATGGCGCTCGACATGCAAGCGGCGCTTGCGCAGTTCAACGAGACGCGCAACGCCGCGCTCAACATCCGCACCGGCATCAACACAGGCCCCGTCGTCGCCGGCATCATCGGCACGGCCAAGTTCGCCTACGACCTCTGGGGCGATGCGGTCAACACCGCGAGCCGCATGGAGTCGCACAGCGTACCCGGTCGCATTCAAGTGACTGCGGCTACCTACGAACGTCTGCGCGACAAGTATGTGTTTGAAGAACGTGGCCCCATCACTATCAAAGGCAAAGGCGAGATGCTCACCTACTTCCTCGTCGGGCGCAAATAAGGATTTAGATTATTTTATGCGCCCGTGATGAGCCGCTTGGCCAACGCCACAGCCTCTTCCGGCGTGTTGACGAGATGCACTTGGCCCTTGCCCAACTCGGCGAAGAACGTCTGCCCTGCCTCAGCAACATTCAATAAGATGGCCGGCTTGCCGGCCTTGATAGCGAGAGCTATTTCGGCCGCCGTGCCCGCGCCCATGCCGCAGGCGAAGACGGCGACGCTTGAGAGCACGTTGATGTTGTTGCGCGCTTGCCCCATTCCGGTGAGAATGGGAATATCAACGGCCGCAGACATGCCGCGCGCATCGTCTGTGGGCAAAATCCCGACCGTCAAACCACCTTCAGCCCGCGCGCCTCTGCACGCCGCATCCATCACGCCCGTCGCGCGTCCGCCTGTGACCAGAACCCAATCCGCCCGCGCGATCAACTGACCGAGCACATAAGCCGCGCGTATGTCGTCTGCACTCGCGCCTGCGCCCGGCCCCATGACTCCAACTAAAGTTTTGCTCATTCGCTTCGTGCCGTTTCGTGATTCATTGCTCGACCGAACAGGAACGATCAGCTTAAGCCTCCAGCGCAAGAATCAAATCTAGAACTTCGGCGCGCACCTGCGTTGCGCGCCGAAGATTCAGGCCCGTCTTTTTACGCAACGGCAGATCAACGAGATCGGCGCGCGTGCTGATGCGCCGCAACCGCCCTTCGCGCACAAGTTCTTCGTCCACGGCCGCCCAACGCCCCGCGTAGATCGTCGCCGCTGGCACGCCGAGCGCCGCCGCCTCGCGGTTCATCGTCCCGCCCGCGCTGATGATCAGATCGGATGCCGCAATCAGATTCGCGCCGTCGAGCGCTGCACGCGGCAGAATGAAATTAACAGACTCGCGCGCCGCATATAGTTCGCGCTGTGCTTGATTGCGCGCGAGCATGATCACTTTGACATCGCGGCGGGTCTGCAAACGTTCGAGCAGTTCATCAAATAACGCATTCTCGAAGCGATGATAGAGCGCCTCACGCGCAGGCGGGCGCACGACGACGAGCACATCATCCGCATCAATCCCAAGCGTGCGCAGTTGCGCTGTGAAGTTTGGATCGGGCGCGAAGTCCGCGAGATAGACGTCCTCTTTCGTCCCGTCGTAGCGCCGGACTTTGCGCGCACTCGCGCCGAAGCGCCGGAGCGCCGCAGCAGGAAAAGCGCGCGGCACAATGACGCGCGTCGCCAGCCGAAACGCCAGATGATTCGCCGGTTGATGCTCATAATCCATCAACGTCACCGACTGTATGCCGAGCGCACGCGCCGCCACGATCTGCGCATAAGAGTTATGACTGACCGCGAGCGCCACCTCACGTCCACGCGCCCAACGCCTGAGCGCCCACGCGCGCCCGAATAAGTTCCCCGCCTTCCCGCTCAGCTTGCGCCCGCCATGCCCACCGAGCACATGCGGTTTCAAGCCCGCGCTCTCCGCCAACTCCACCGTCTGCGCAAACTCACGCGCCGTCAACACGACCTCATGCCCGTGCGCGCGCAGTTCCGGCACCAGCGCGCGAAACAACGGCACGTGCGGCGAGTTGGCGAGATCGATCCAGATGCGAGCCATGAAGTATGAAGACGTATAGGCCGAAAGGGATTAAACTATCAAGTCAGTGGCGGTCGTTTCCAGCTTTAGCTGAGGAGGACGCTGTGGCTCAGATCAAGATGACTGATCTCGCCAGTCCACGCTTCAAGGCCAATCCATATCCTTTCTACGCGCGGCTGCGCGCCGAAGCGCCAGTCTGCCGCACCACGCTGTTGCGCCAGCGAACTTGGCTCGTCACGCGCTACGCTGACGTGCTCGCGGTGCTCAAGGATGAGCGGTTCGTAAAAGATTGGCCGCCGAAGACACGTTGGCTGCATCGCTTCGCCGGCCCCATCACGCGCCACATGCTCAATCAAGACGGCGCAGACCACATGCGCCTGCGCACGCTCGTGCACAAAGCGTTCACGCGCGGTTTGATCGAGCAACTACGCGCGCGGATCCAAAGCGTGTGCGATGAGTTGCTGACTCAGGCGGCGCATAACGGGCGGCTTGAGTTGATGCACGACTACGCGCTGCCGCTGCCGCTCACCGTCATCGCCGAACTGCTGGGGATTCCCGAACGAGACCGCTTTCGTTTTCACACGCTGTCGAGAAGCAGCCTCTCGGCTTCGACTCTGGCCGGCGTCGTGCGTTCACTGCCGGATCAATGGGCGCTGATTCGCCACCTGCGCAAGTTGATCAAAGAGCGCCGCACAGAGCCGCGCGCCGATCTGATCACGGCGCTGATTCAAGCCGAAGAGGCGGGCGACAGACTGAGTGAAGCTGAACTGCTCGGCATGATCACACTGCTGCTCATCGCCGGTTATGAAACGACTGTGAATCTAATCGGCAACGGCGCGCTGGCGCTCATAGAGCATCCGCAAGAGCGGGCGCGGTTCGAGCAGCACCCGGCGCTTGTCGAGTCGGCCATCGAAGAGTTGTTGCGCTACACCAGTCCGCTCGATATGGCCTCGCAACGTTTCGCGCGTGAGGATGTCAACATTAACGGCGCGACTATTCCGCGCGGCGATCTGGTGATCGCGATTGTCGGGTCGGCCAATCACGACGAGACGCAGTTTCCTGAGCCGGAGACCTTCGACATTACGCGCGAGCCGAACAAGCACCTGGCCTTTGGGCAAGGCGCGCACTTCTGTCTGGGCGCGCCACTGGCACGTTTGGAAGGCCAGATCGCGCTCACTACTCTGTTCCAACGCTTCCCCAACCTGCGGCTCGCACAAGCGCCCGAATCTCTGCGTTGGCGCAAGAGCTTGATCGTGCGCGGGCTGGAAGAACTGCCGCTTGCCTTTTAGTCGCAGCATCAACTCAGCCTGCAAACTGTGCAGCACATTTCTTTGTTGCTTACAGTTTCTCTGTCTCCAACAAGCTGGCCAGTCCGTAGAGCATCCACGCTTGCGCCCAACGCATGTAAGGCGTGCGCACGGTGAAGAAGCGGCGGCGTTGGTAATAGAAGAAGCCGCGCGCGTCGCGCAGTTCGCTGATTGACCAACGCGCGACACGCTCGGCTAACGCAAGCGCGCCCGCATCGTAAGCTTGCAACTCGACGAGCGCGACAAGGCTAGCGCCGACCGCGTGCGCGTCCGCCGGATAGTTTTGGTTTGGGAAATACTTCGGCCAGCCGTCGGGCAGAAAAAAATTCGCGCGCCAAAATTCGTATCCGCGCCGGAGCGCCGGTGCAAACTCCGCGCGTTGGTCAGGAGAGACGCGCATGATGCGCGCGAGGCTCGTGAGAATGAAGGCCGTGTGAAAGTTGTCGGCCCACGTTTGAAACTCCGCCGCGCCGTAAGCCCACGAACCGTCGGCACGCTGTCGCCGCACCACGTAGCGCGTCGCATGCAAAGCCAACTCGACAAGTTTCGTCTCCTTCGTGCGTGCGCCTACCGATGCGAGCGTCTCCGCCGCCAGCAAACTCGCGTTGAAGACGCGCGTCTCGTCAAGCGGCGTGTAGCTGAAGCAGACTTCATCCGCGCTCTCTTCGCTGCGATGTAGATCGCGCCGGATGAAATCGCACGTGCTGCGCGCGACGTGCAGATAAGCTTCATCCTTGAAGGCGTCAGACGCGGCGATGAGTGCGCGCGCGGCGAAAGCTGTGGGCACGATTGTCGGCGTGCCGCGCGGCGCGTAGAAGGCGCGCCCCTGCCAGTCGAAGTTGTAGCCCCAAGCCGCGCCGTGATAACCGTCGAGCGCATGAGCTAACAAGTCGGACAACAACGCGCGGGCGGTCTGTTCATCCTCTTGTGTGCGCGTCGTGCGAAAGCGCGCGAGCGCGGCGAGCGCAAAGAGCGCGAGACCTTTTGCGTTTTGCTCATGCGGCACGAGCAGGAACGGACGTAAGTTTATTGGCGCGCGTTTGCCGAGTTGCGTCCATGCGAGGCGCGCAAGACGTGAATGGCGCAGCGGCGTCGCCTGAAAGAGCCGACTGTTCAGTGCGTCGAACGGATCGTGCCCTGCGAAGTTGCGTGCGCGACACCATGCGAACAACGTTTGATAGACGCGCTCAAGTTCAGCGCGCATATCGCTCTTCACCATGCGCGCCTCGTCAGCGTGCGCAAAGTCTGCGCAAGATCGGGCCATTTGTAAAATACTGTCATATATTCTCGGCCGAATCGTTCGAGCTGCCCGCGCGCGACAAGCGCGCCGCCGAGTTGTTCGTAGAAGCGCCGGTAAGGGTTCTCTGCCAGCGCTTCAAGATACATACTGTTGCGCCCGTTGGCGACGAGCAGTGCCGACGCACGTCTGAATAGTTCACGCCCGATGCCGCGGCGTTGATAATTTATGTCGAGATAAAGCGAATATAACTCGGCCGCGCAGCCGAAGTTCTCCTCATCACGCGCCGCGCCCACATCGCAAATGCCGATCACTTCGCCATTGGCTTCTGCGACGAGCAGACGATAGAACTCGCTGTTGTCGGTCAGACGCTGGCGATATGACTCCGTGCGTCGTTCAACCGACAACGAAGCGAGCCACGCCGGATCGAGTATGCCCTGAAACGACTCGCGCCACGAACTGACCTGCACGCGCGCAATCGCCGCCGCGTCCGCTGCCCTCGCCACGCGATATATGATCTCGTCAGTCATTGGCTTGGCTAAATGTCAAAGCAAAGATAATCCACAAAAGCAGACGAAACAACGCGGAAGAGAATGTCGGCAGCAGGTGCGGCGCTGCTTCGCCGTCTGTTTCATCATCGGTTATAATTCGTCCGTCTCCAAAACCATATTCAAGTATCCGGGAGTTCAAGATATGAAAATGCTACTTCTCGTTTCGCTTCTCTTGTGCCTGCCCGCGTTGGCGTTGGCACAAGGGCGCACGCGCGGCGGACGTAAGGCTTCAGCGCCCGCCAAACAACCGCGCAAGATTTTTCCGTACAATTACACGATTGACGATCTGCCGAACGGCCTACGGCTCGTCACCGTGCCGACCGACTATCCGAATCTCGTCGCGCTCTACATCGTCGTCTCCACAGGTTCGCGCAACGAGATCGAAGCGGGCAAGAGCGGTTACGCGCACCTGTTCGAGCATTTGATGTTTCGCGGCAGCCAAAACTACTCGCCCGAACAGCGCGACGCGATCTTGAAGAAGGCCGGCGCGTCTTCAAACGCTTACACGACTGACGACCGCACGGTCTTTCACGAAATCTTCTCAAAGGAAGACCTCGATGCCGTATTGAAGCTCGAAGCCGACCGCTTCCAGCATCTGCAATACCCGGAGGCGAACTACAAGACGGAGACGCGCGCCGTGCTCGGCGAGTACAACAAGAACTCGGCCGACCCGACCGAGAAACTGTTCGAGGTCTTGCGCGAAACGGCGTTCAAGACGCACACCTACGCGCACACCACGATGGGCTACATACGCGACATCGAGGACATGCCCAATCAGTATCAATACAGCTTAGAGTTTTATAAACGCTACTACCGGCCCGAATACACAACCATCACCATCGTCGGCGACGTGACGCGCGCACGCGCGCTTGCGCTCGTCAAGCAATACTTCGGCGACTGGCAGCGCGGGAGCTACGTGCCCAACATCCCGCAAGAGCCTGCGCAGGATGCGCCGCGCGAGGCGCACGTTGATTGGGCGAACCCGACGCTGCCTTACGTCGTCGTCGCCTTCCGCGCGCCCGCTTACTCGGATGAGAACAAAGACAAGATCGCGCTCGACCTGCTCTCGTCCATCGCCTTCGGCGAGAACTCTGATCTCTATCAACGGCTTGTCATCAAAGAGCAGAAGGTTGATTCGCTGAACGCGGGCGCAGAGGATCACAAGGATCAAGAACTCTTCGCCGCCTTCGCGCGCGTCAAGGACGAGAAGGACATGGCTTACGTCGAGCAGCAGATACTCGACACGTTCAAACGCTACACAACTGAACTCGTGTCGCAGCAAGACCTCGACAACACGCGCTCGCGTTTCCGCTACGGCTTCGCGCAAGGCATGAACAGCAGCGAAGCGATTGCCGGGACGCTCGCGTCCTACATCGCGCTCCGCCGCACGCCTGAGACGCTAAATAAGGTTTTCGCGCTCGCAGACACCGTCACGCCCGCAGACATACGCGATGCCGCGCGCCGTTATTTCACTGACAACAATCGCACCATCGTCACGCTTACGCACAAGGCGGGCGATACCACCGCGCAAAAGGAGGGCGAACGCTAATGAAGCGCACACTTTCGATCACATTGACCATCTGCTTGATCACAATCGCAGCCATGCCGACACTCGCACAACGCAAATCACCACCGCGCGGGACGAAGCGCGGCACGACGACGGCGAAGGGCGCAGCTAGCAGCGCCGACGTACTGCTGCCGTCACGCTCGCCGCTTATCTCGTTTCGCATCCTCTTCATGACCGGCTCGGCCGATGACCCGCATGGCAAAGAGGGCCTTGCGAATCTGACGGCCGCGCTGCTCGCGCAGGGTGGCTCGCGGCGCATGTCTTACGAGCAGATCACGGAAGCCTTCTATCCGTTGGCCACCTCGTTCGGCGCGCAAGTGGATAAAGAGATGACCGTCTTCACGGGCACGACGCACGTGGACAATCTGCAAAAGTATTACGCGATCATCAGCCAGATGCTGCTTGATCCCGGCTTCCGCGAAGACGACTTCACGCGCCTCAAGACCGACGCAACCAACTTTCTCAAAGTTGGCTTGCGCCAGTCGAACGACGAAGAACTCGGCAAAGAGTACCTCTACAACGTCATCTACGCCGGTCATCCTTACGGGCACGAGAACGTCGGCACGATCAGCGGGCTTGACTCGATTACGCTCGCAGACGTGCGCGACTTCTATCAAAAGCATTACACGCGCGCCAACCTCGTGCTAGGGTTAGCGGGCAACTACCCCGCAGGCTTCGTCAACAAGGTCAAAGCCGACTTCGCCAAACTCCCTGCGGGCACGCAGACGCCGAATAATTTCTTCACGCCCAAGCTCGACGCAGGCACGCGCATTGACATCATCCAACGCGACACGCGCTCGACCGCGATCTCAATCGGCTTTCCCATTAACGTCACGCGCGCAGACAAAGATTGGCCCGCGCTCGCGCTCGTCGCTTCATACTTCGGTGAGCATCGTTCGTCGAACAGCTATCTCTATCAACGTCTGCGCGAGTCGCGCGGCTTAAACTACGGCGACTATGCCTACGTCGAATACTTTCCGCGCGGCATGTACCAGTTCGAGCCTGATCCGAATCTCGCGCGCCAGCAACAGATTTTCCAAATCTGGATTCGGCCGGTCGAACCCGCGAACGGCATGTTCGCTTTGCGTGCCGCGCTCTACGAGTTCGACAAACTCGTGCGCGATGGGCTGACTGAGGAAGCGTTCGAGGCCACGCGCGATTATCTCTCGAAGCACTCGAACATTTTGACGGCGACGCAGGACGCGCAACTCGGCTACGCGCTCGACAGTCGCTACTACCGTGTCGGCAACTTCAACGACTACGTGCGTGATCAGTTAGCCAAGCTCACGCTCGCCGACGTGAACCGCGCGATCCGCGAGCATCTAGCGACCAATCACCTGCGCATCGTCGTCATCACGAAGGACGCGCAAGGCTTCCGCGCTGCGCTCTTGAGCAGCAAGCCCTCGCCCGTCACCTATGTGTCGCCTAAACCGCAAGCGATTCTCGACGAGGACAAGATCATCGAGGCGTACAAGATTGACGTGCAGCCTGCGAACGTCCACATCGTGCCAGTCGAACAGGTCTTTCAGTGAGGCGCAACATGAAAAGATCGCTCACGTCCGAAGCCATCAGCGACATCAACACACAACTGCATGCAGCCAACGCCGATTTCGCGCGCTACTATCCCGGCGAATCCGGTCGTCGCCAGCCCGTGCACACGGTTTACGGCGGCGCGCATTTGTTTAAGTCCGACACGCCGCAGCGACTTGGCGCGTTGGCCCTGCGCGCGCTTGAACAGTTCGCGCCTGATGCAGTTGAGTTCGCCCGCGCTGTCGGTCTGCCCGGTGCTGAAGTTTTAACCGATAAGTCGGAGCGGTTGGCACAGTTGCGTGTGCCGTTTGAAGGCGGCGAGTTTGTCGAGCAAGACAACAAGCCGTTGGAGCTTGCGCGTACGATCTACACGCGCGTGCAAGAGAAACTACAACGCGAGCCGGTCGAAGATTTTCGGATTGATTTTGAGGATGGCTACGGCAACCGCCCCGATGCGGAAGAGGACGGGCACGCCGAGGCAGCCGCGCGCGAAGTGGCCGCAGGCATGAAGGCCGGCACGCTCTCGCCCTTCATCGGCATCCGCATCAAGCCCTTCAACGAAGAGTTGCGCGCGCGCTCGACGCGCACGCTCGACATCTTTCTCTCGACGCTCATTGCAGAGACGGGCACGCTGCCTGACAACTTCGTCGTCACGCTCCCGAAGATCGTTAGTCCGGCGCAGACGTCTGCGCTCGCCGGTCTCTTCGATCTGCTTGAGCCGCAGCTTGGTCTCGCTTCAGGTGCGCTCAAGTTCGAGATGATGATCGAGACGACGCAGTCAATCATCAATCACGAAGGCCAGATCAATCTGCCGCTCCTGCTCGCAGCCGCGCGCGGGCGTTGCATTGCCGCGCACTTCGGCACGTACGACTACACGGCCAGTTGCAACATCACCGCCGCGCATCAACACATGATGCACCCCTCATGCGACTTCGCCAAACAGATGATGCAGGTCGCCTTCGGCGGCACAGGCGTGTGGCTCTCCGACGGCGCAACCAACATCATGCCCGTCGCACCGCATCGCGCTACGCCAGACCAACCGCTTACGCCTGCACAGACGGCAGAGAACCAACGCACCGTCCAACGCGCATGGGCTTTGCACTACCAGCACATCCAACACTCCCTGCGCGGCGGCTTCTATCAAGGTTGGGACTTGCACCCCGCGCAACTCCCGACGCGCTACGCCGCCGTCTTCGCCTTCTTCCTCGAAAGCCTCGACGCCGCCTCTGAGCGCCTCCGCAACTTCGTCGAGAAGGCCGCCAAAGCCACGCTCGTCGGCGACGTGTTCGATGACGCCGCCACCGGGCAAGGACTCTTGAACTATTTCCTGCGCGCCATCAACTGCGGCGCAATCACCGAAGCCGAAGCCTTACAGCTATCAAGCCTGACGCTCGCGGAACTGCGCTCCGGCTCGTTCGTCAAGATTCTTAAAAACCGACAAAGTTGATAGTGGTATTATCCGTCTGCGAGCGGCATAATACGCTGATAGGGCGTATTATGCCACCCAAAACGGATAATCAATAGTTGGGCGACGCACATAGGAATTGAGCGATATGGTTGACAACCAATCTCCGAATAGGCGGCTTGATGCCCTATTTCGGGAGTTCGATAGCCTCGCTGCCGAAAATCGCAATGCGCTTGATGGAACCGATAAGAAGCTGAGCATGGCCTTCGGCGTGGCGGCAACTCTTATCGCGGCTGGGCTCTGGCGCTCGGAAGCGACGTTCTTCCTGATTGTTCCGTACCTGATCCTGGCTATCGCGTTCTTCGCAGCGATACAGCTGTCGCAGGTCGTTGTCCTCGGTGCGCAACTGGCAGTTGTCGAGAAGCGCATAAACCAAGAGCTTGGGCAGCAGGTGATGAGTTACTTCAGCGTCACAGTCCTGACCGTGTGCGATGCCCCAACTCTCATCGATCCGAGAACAGGGCGTAAGCAATTCACGCTCAATGCCGTCTACACTGCGTCTGCTGCCGTCGTGTTGCTCGCAGCGATTGTGTTTTCGATTATCGAAGGATGGCAAGCGCTCATCGTGAAGGGTCGCGCTCCAATGGGATTTTACTTTGCCGGTGTGTTTGCCGCCTTTGCCATCGTAATCTGGGTCACATATCGAGCCACGAGGGCCAAACGCCTGCTCATTGAGGTGATCAAGCAAGCTCTTGCTGCGTCGCCTAATGAAGCGCTGGAGCCGCCAGCACCGACGGCTTCCGATTAAAGGTGCGGCTCAACGCTCGCGTTAGGCTACCTCGCGTTGAAAAATTTTATGTTGTTAGCACATTAAAATGTCCGCTTTTTGTAGCCCATCAGCTGTCCGGTTTGTTAGTTGTGTCCGGGGCTTCTGCTTCCGCTTCGTGTTCCCTGTGCTGACGCTCAGGGTCTGTCCGTCTGCCC